>Ga0105245_10006050_pt1 | contig 10635 bp, 9 predicted proteins | sample KBSM54metaG_FD_81523 | JGI IMG/M metagenome (GOLD analysis project Ga0105245, IMG submission 81523) | Miscanthus rhizosphere microbial communities from Kellogg Biological Station, Michigan, USA - KBS M5-4 metaG | ecosystem: Host-associated > Plants > Roots > Rhizosphere > Soil | place: Michigan...
GAGCGCAGGGCCGCTATGAGCGCTGCCTTCCCTCCTCGCTCCCTCGGCGCTCCTTCGTCGCGCCTCATCGCTCGTCGGGAAAACAGCGCCGCGGCGCTGCGCTCGCTGGCCGGCTCCGCCGGCAGGCTCACCCGGATGCGGCGACACGCGGCGGATGTCCGCGGTCCGGCGGCGGTCGGCCCTGAGACTGGGATTATGGACCTCGCTGCCCCGCCCGCCGCCCAGGCTAAGCCGTCGCCCGGGGCGCCAGGGCCGCGGCGCGGCCGGGCGCTGCCAGGCTGGCTGGCGCTCCTCGACCGGCCGCTGACGTCGTACTACCTGATCCTCGGCATCACCCTGCTGCTGATCGCGCTGGGCCTGATCATGGTCCTGTCCACGTCCTCGGCGGTGGCCCTGGACAGCGGCGGCTCGACGTACGCCGGGTTCCAGAAGCAGCTGCTCGGGGTAGCCGTCGGACTGCCGCTGATGTGGGTTGCGGCCAAGTCCTCGCCCACCCTGTTCCGCGCCGCCGCCTACCCGCTGATGGGCATCTCGATCCTGGGCCTGCTGCTGGTTCTGGCCGTCGGGGTGGAGGCCAGCGGCGCCACCCGGTGGCTCCAGGTCGGGCCGTTCCAGGTGCAGCCGTCCGAGTTCGCCAAGCTGGCCTTCGTGCTGTGGGGCGCCGACCTGCTGGCCCGCAAGGAGAAGCTGGGCCAGCTCAAGGACTGGCGCCAGCTCCTGCTGCCGCTGCTGCCCGGCGCCGCGCTGCTGTGCATGCTGGTCATGCTCGGCGACGACCTGGGCACCACGTTCCTGCTGCTGGTCATCTTCCTGGCGCTGCTGTGGGTGATCGGCACGCCGGGCCGGATGTTCATCGGCATCCTGGCCATAATGGGCTTCGTGATGATCATCCTGGTCATCGTGGCGCCCTACCGGCTCGAGCGGATCACCGGCTTCCTGCACCCGCAGGCCCACCCGTCGGCCGCGGGCTACCAGCTGAAGCAGGGCACGTACGCGCTCGGCTCCGGCGGCCTGTTCGGCGTCGGGCTCGGCGCGGGCCGGGAGAAGTTCGGCTACGTGCCGAACTCCACCACCGACTTCATCTTCGCCATCATCGGCGAGGAACTCGGGCTGGTCGGCACGGTCTGCGTGACCGTGCTGTACGGCGGCCTGGCCTACGCCGGGCTCCGCATCGCCCGGCGGGTCCCGGACACGTTCATGCGGCTGGCCGCGGCCGCCGCCACCGCCTGGATCGCGCTGCAGGCCCTGGTCAATATCGGTGCCGTGATCGGCATGCTGCCGATCACCGGGGTGCCGCTGCCGCTGGTGTCCGCGGGCCTGTCCTCGCTGATCGTCACCATGACCACGCTCGGCATGCTGATGTCGTTCGCGAAACGCGAGCCCGGGGCGGCGCAGGCGCTTGCCAACGCTGGCCCCGGCGTGCCGCGGCGCATCCTAGGCTGGCTAGGCCTGGCGGGCCGGTCCGGCTGACCCCGCTACGGCTAGGGTCTGACAGACCCGGGGGGCCACGCGATGGGGAGGAGACCAGGCAGATGAGCGTCATGCTGGCGGGCGGCGGCACGGCCGGACATATCGAGCCGGCCCTGGCCCTGGCCGATGCGCTCCGGCAGGCCAGCCCGCGGATCCAGGTGACCTGCCTGGGCACCGAACGCGGCCTGGAGACCCGGCTGGTCCCGGGTCGCGGCTACGACCTGGCCCTGATCCCGCCGGTCCCGCTGCCCCGCAAGCTCACCCCGGCACTGCTGTCGGTGCCCAAGCGGCTCGCCGACGCGGTTGCCGTCGCGGCGGCCGCGCTGGACCAGACCGGCGCCCGGGTCCTGGTCGGGTTCGGCGGCTACGTGGCCACCCCGGCCTACCTGGCCGCCCGCCGCCGCGGCCTGCCCATCGTGGTGCACGAGGCGAACTTCCGGCCCGGCCTGGCCAACCGGATCGGCGCCCGGCTGACCCGGCACGTGTTCACCGGTCAGCCGGGCACGAAGCTCCGGCACTCCCGCTACATCGGCATCCCGATCCGCCGCGAGATCGCCGGGCTTGACCGGCTGGCGCTCAGCGACAAGGCCCGCGCGCACTTCGGCCTGCGGCCCGACCTGCCCGTGCTGCTGGTCACCGGCGGCTCGCAGGGGGCCAGGTCGCTGAACCTGGCCGTCATGGGCGCGGCGCACTGGATCCGCGAGGCCGGGGTCCAGGTGCTGCACATCATCGGCCCCAAGTCGGACCTGCACCCGGTGCCGTCCTCGCCGGACGCGCCCTACGTGATGCTGCCGTACGTGGACCGGATGGACGCGGCCTACGCCGCCGCGGACTTCGCGCTGGTCCGCGGCGGCGCGATGACCTGCGCCGAGCTGACCGCGGTGGGCCTGCCCGCGGTGTACGTGCCGCTGCCGCACGGCAACGGTGAGCAGCGGCTGAACGCGGTCCCGATCGAGCAGGCCGGCGGCGGCCTGATCGTGCCGGACAGTGACCTGAGCCCGGACTGGGTCCGCGACATGCTGCTGCCGGTGCTGCTCGACCCCGAGCTGGTGGCCGCCATGTCCCGGAAGGCGGCCGGCATCGGCCGCGCCGACGCGGACCGCCAGCTGGCCGCCGAGGTACTGCGGGTCATGGCCACCGGACGGCAGCGGGCCAGGCGGCGGCACTGATGGCGGCTTTGGTAACGCCCACGGACCCGGTCACGGTGGGGGAGCTGGGCCGGGTGCACTTCACCGGCATCGGCGGGGCCGGCATGTCCGGTATCGCCCGCATCCTGCTGGCCCGCGGCGTGCCGGTGTCCGGCACCGACTCGGCGGACTCCGCGCTGCTGGCCGAGCTCGCCGCGCTCGGCGCGCGGGTCGCGGTCGGCCACGACGCCGGCCACCTGGGCGACGCGGACACGCTGGTGGTGTCCAGCGCGATCCGGCCGGGCAACCCGGAGCTGGTCGCCGCCCGGCAGCGCGGGCTCCGGGTGCTGCACCGCTCCGCGGCGCTGGCCGCGGCCATGGCCGGCCGCCGCGGGGCCGTCATCGCCGGAACGCACGGCAAGACCACCACGACGTCGATGCTGACCACGATCCTGCGCCGCGCGGGCGCCGACCCGGCCTACGTGATCGGCGGGATCCTGGCCGAGACGGGCCTGGGCGCCGAGGACGGCCGCGGCGAGGTCTTCATCGCCGAGGCCGACGAGAGCGACGGCTCGTTCCTCAACCTGGCGCCACAGGCCGCGGTGGCGGTGGTGACCTGCGTGGAAGCCGACCACCTGGACAACTACGCGTCGCTAGCGGAGATCGAGGCCGCGTTCGGCGGGTTCGCGGCCCGGATGCCGCCCGGCGGGACCCTGGTCCTCTGCGCGGACGACCCGGGCTGCGGCCGGCTGGCCGCCGCGGCCAGCGGCCTTGACCTGCGGCTGCGCCGGTACGGCTGCGCGCCAGACGCCGACTACCGGGTGAGCGGGATCGCGGTGACCGGCATGACGACCGCGCTGACGGTCACGCCAGGACCGGGCGCGGCCCTTCCGGCCGGCGCCGCGCTGCCGGTCACGATCGCCGTGCCCGGCCGGCACAACGCGCTGAACGCCGCGGCCGCCCTGGCCGCCGCCGCCGAGCTGGGGACCAGCGCCGGGGCCGCAACGGCCGGGCTGGCCGCCTACCGCGGGGCGCAGCGCCGGATGGAGCCCAAGGGCGAGGCGGACGGCGTCCGGGTGCTCGACAGCTACGCGCACCACCCCACCGAGCTGGCCGCCGACCTGGCCGCGGCCCGGGAGGTGGCGGCCGGCGGCCGGGTCATCGCGGTCTTCCAGCCGCACCTGTTCAGCCGGACCCGGCTCTTCGCGGACGGGTTCGGCGCCGCGCTCGGCCTCGCCGACGAGGCCGTCGTGCTCGACGTCTACCCGGCCAGGGAGGATCCCGAGCCGGGGGTGACCGGTGAGCTGGTGGCCCGCGCCGTGCCCGGCGGGGCGCTGTACCTGGCCGACGCGGCCGCCGTGCCGGCCGCCGCGGCGGGCCTGGCCAAGCCGGGGGACCTGGTGCTGACCATGGGCGCGGGCGACGTGACCCGGCTCGGCCCGCTGATCGTGGACGTGCTCCGGGCCCGGGCGGGGGAAGGCGGATGACCGGCGGCCAGGACCAGCAGGATGGCGCCGACCCCCGGCCTGACCGCCCGGTGACGCTGCCCGCGCAGCCCACGGCCGTGCCCCCGCCCGGTGCGCCCGCCCCGGGTGGGGTGGCGACCGCGGCGCGGCCGGACGGGACCGGAGCGCCAGCCGCCGCACCGGGCAGCAAGCGGGCCCACCCGTGGAAGGCGGCCTTCTTCGTGCTGGCCGTGGTGGCCATCATCGCCGGGGTCACCTGGGCCCTGCTCGGCTCGAAGTTCCTGGTCGTCCGGTCCATCACGGTGGACGGGGCGCCGGACATCCCGCGCAGCCAGGTCATCACGGCCGCCGGGGTGCGGGCCGGCACCCCGCTGATCCGGATCAGCACCGGGACCGTGGCCCGCCGGGTGGAGCGGCTCACGCTGGTCGAGTCCGCCCGGGTGACCCGGTCCTGGCCGAACGCGATCACGATCACGATCGTGGAGCGCACGGCGGCGCTCGCGGTCCGTGAACCGGCGGGCTGGGACCTGGTCGACCGGTTCGGGGTGGTCCTGAAGCAGGTCCAGAGCCGCCCGCACGGCCTGCCGCGGCTGCGCACCAGCACCGCGCCGGGCCTGCTCCGCGGCAACCCGGCCGTATTCGCCGCCGCCACCGTGGGACGCGAACTGCCGGCCCGGCTGGCCGCGAAAGTGCGCAGCATCGGCGCGCCCACCGCCGACACGGTCACCCTGTACCTTCGCCACGGCCGGACCGTGGTGTGGGGTGACGCCTCGCAGACCGCGATGAAAGCCAGGGAACTGGCGATCCTGATGCGCGGCCGGGCACGCTATTTCGACGTCAGCGACCCGCGGGCGGTAGTCACCGCGCCCACCGCCCCGGCCGGCTGATCATGCGCAGGACCGTCCCGCTATCCGCCGGCTTTTCCCGGTGCCCGCCGGCCCGGCCCGCACGCTGGCCTGCGACACGCCGGGGCGCTGGGTGCCCGGTTAGTTGACCCTGGTGGCGCGCGATCCTACTGTCCCTATCAATCAGCAGCTTGACATAACTCTAAATCTCAACTTGAGGGTGAGAGTTGTGCGGCTGGAACCGCGGACGTGCCCCGGCCGATGCTATTGGGGGAGTATTTCGGCGAATTGCAGCTAACGAGGTTTCCCGGAAAGCGGCTTTCGCAGCACTCCGGTTAACCGCGAAAGCGGCGACGGAAATCCCCGTAGACGCAGACGAGCGGAAAGGTCCCACCTCGTGGCAGCACCGCAGAACTACCTGGCGGTCATTAAGGTCGTCGGTATCGGCGGGGGCGGCGTCAATGCCGTGAACCGGATGATCGACGAGGGACTCAAGGGCGTTGAGTTCATCGCGATCAATACCGATGCGCAGGCACTGCTGATGAGCGACGCCGACGTCAAGCTTGACGTCGGCCGGGAGCTCACCCGCGGCCTGGGCGCGGGTGCGGACCCGGACATCGGCAGCAAGGCCGCGGAGGATCACCGCGAGGAGATCGAGGAGGTCCTCAAGGGCGCTGACATGGTCTTCGTTACCGCCGGTGAGGGCGGCGGTACCGGGACCGGCGGGGCCCCGGTGGTGGCCAGCGTGGCCCGCTCGCTCGGCGCGCTGACGATCGGCGTGGTCACCCGGCCGTTCGGGTTCGAGGGCAAGCGCCGGGCCGCCCAGGCCGATCTCGGCATCGAGCGGCTCCGCGAGGAAGTCGACACGCTGATCGTCATCCCCAATGACCGGCTGCTGTCCATCTCCGACCGGCACGTCAGCGTGCTGGATGCGTTCAAGGCCGCCGACCAGGTGCTCCTTTCCGGTGTCCAGGGCATTACCGACCTGATCACCACGCCCGGCCTGATCAACCTGGACTTCGCGGACGTGAAATCGGTGATGTCCGGGGCCGGGTCCGCGCTGATGGGCATCGGCTCGGCCCGCGGCGACGACCGCTCGGTCGCGGCCGCCGAGATGGCCATCTCCAGCCCGCTGCTCGAGGCCAGCATCGACGGCGCGCACGGCGTGCTGCTGTCCATCCAGGGCGGCTCCGACCTGGGGCTCTTCGAGATCAACGAGGCCGCCCAGCTGGTCTCCAACTCCGCCGCCCCGGACGCCAACATCATCTTCGGCGCGGTCATCGACGACGCGCTGGGCGACGAGGTGCGGGTCACCGTGATCGCGGCCGGGTTCGACGAGGCCCGGCTGGCCCGGTCCCGGTCGGGCCGGCCCGGCGGTCTTGGCCTGCCGGCCGCTCCGGCCGCTGCCCCGGCCGCCGCCCTCGGCACCCCGCCGCGGCCCCAGCCGGACGGCGGCCCTTCCGCCAGCGGAGGCTGGCGGCCTGTCGGCCTTCCTGATCAGGCTGCGTCTGCGCCGCCGACCAGCCAGGACGGCGACACCGGCGGCTGGTCCGGGTCGGCCGGCGCCGCGCCGGCCAGCGCAGCGTCAGCCAGCGCCGCGCCAGCCAGCACGGGGGCGCCGTCCGGCGACGACGCCGAGGCCGTCCCGCCGCCACGGCCCGCGGACCCAGCCGGCCGCGCGGGCGGCCCGGGTTCCGGGTCCGGCAACGCGGCCAGCGGGAACGGCGCCGCGGCGGGCGACGCCCCCGCGGCCCGGGCCGAGCCGCCCGCGGCCCGGGCGTTCGAGGGGGCCAGCACCCGCCGCCGGTCAGTCGTCTTCGAGGAGGACGACGATCTTGATGTGCCTGACTTCCTGAAGTGAGCGACCGCCGCGGCGAGATCAGCGCGGCCCGGCAGGAGGTCAGCCAGCGGATCGCCGCGGCCTGCGCGGCCGCGGGCCGCAGCCCGGATGAGATCACCCTGATCGCGGTCACCAAGACCCGGCCGGTGTCCGACATCGCGCTGCTCTGCGAGCTGGGCCTAACCGACATCGGGGAGAACCGGGATCAGGAGGCCCGCGTCAAGGCCGACCAGGCCGCGGCGCTGGGACTGCGGCCGACCTGGCATTTCGTTGGCCAGCTGCAGGCCAGGAAGGCTGCCAGCGTGGTCTCCTACGCGGCTGTGGTGCATTCGGTGGACCGGATGCGCCTGGTCGAGGCGCTCGCGGCCCGCTGCCGTACGTCTAAAAGAACTGTCACCTGCCTCGTCCAGGTCAGCCTGGAAGAGCCCGGGCCGGCGACTGGCCCGGCCGCCCGCGGCGGCGCGGACCCGCAGGAGGTGCCCGGGCTGGCGGACGCGATCGCCGCGAACGGCCCGGCCGGCCCGGGGGAGGGCGGCCTGGTGCTGGGCGGGGTGATGGCGGTGGCGCCGCTCGGCCGCCCGGCCGCGCCGGCGTTCGCCCGGCTCGCCGGGGTGGCCGCACAGGTCCGCGCCCGGCACCCGGCAGCCACGGTGATTTCCGCAGGTATGAGCGGTGATCTGGAGGAAGCGGTCGCGGCCGGCGCGACACACCTGCGGATCGGTACGGCGTTGCTCGGCGGCCGGCCGGACTTCGTCAGGTAATGTCCGTCGCGTGGCACGCCGTGGGCGTCGCTGCAGCACCATAGCGTGACGGAGGACCAAGAATGGCCAGCGCGATGCGCAAGATGGCGGTCTATCTCGGCCTCGTAGAGGACGACCACCGCTACGACGACCGCTATGACGGTGAGTACGGCTCCGAGGAGTACGACGAGTACCCCGACGAGCACGGCGAGCTGCCCGAGCCGGCCGAGCGTCATGACGCGCAGTTCACCCCGGCCGAGACCGGCCCTGAGACCGGCCGGAACGGTTACCACGGCCAGACCGCCACGCTGACCCAGACAACTGATCTGGCCCGTATCACCACTTTGCACCCGCGTACGTACAATGAGGCCCGTACCATCGGTGAGCACTTCCGCGACGGTACGCCGGTGATCATGAACCTCACGGAGATGGTGGACAGCGACGCCAAGCGCCTCGTCGACTTCGCCGCAGGCCTGATCTTCGGGCTGCACGGCAGCATCGAGCGCGTGACCAACAAGGTGTTCCTGCTGTCCCCGGCCAACGTCGAGGTCGCCGCGGAAGACAAGGCACGGATAGTGGAACGGGGCTTTTTCAACCAGAGCTAACCGTTTAGCAGCAAACTACGCAGCACGATAACCGCGGCAGCCACGACGGCCCCGGGCCGTGCGGGCAGGACAGGGATGTGGCGATCGTAAAGATCATTTTGTACTACGCACTGGCGATCTACCTGGTCCTGCTCGTCGGGAGGCTGATTTTCAGCTGGATACAGTCGTTCTCGCGTCAGTGGACCCCAACGGGCTTCGTCCTGGTCCTCGCTGAGGCCGTCTACACGCCCACCGATCCGCCACTGAGATTTCTAAGGCGCTACATTCCGACCCTTCGCCTCGGTACTGTGGCCTTGGACCTCAGCTTCATGGTGCTGTTCCTGGTGGTGTTCGTGTTGTTCCAGGCCGTGCAGCTGATCTGATCAGGTAGCGTCCTGCAGGACGCGACTACAGGGACCAAGTCCAAGTCCAAGTGCGCCAAGGAGACGACATGCCACTGACGCCCGCGGATGTGCGGAACAAGCAGTTCAGCACGACGAGGCTCAGGCCGGGCTATGACGAGGAAGAGGTCGACGCCTTCCTCGATGAGGTCGAAGCGGAGCTCGACCGGCTGATCCAGGAGAACGAGGAGCTCCGGGCGAAGCTCGCGGAAGTCCTGCGTGGCGGCAAGGCGCCCGCGGCCCTGAACGCTCCGCACGCCGAGCAGTCACCCGAGCACATCCAGCCGCCGGAGCCGCAGCGCATCGAGCCCGAGCGCCGGCCGCAGGAGGCCGTGATGATGGGCATGAAGCCGGCCGAGGACAACATGGACACCGCGGCCCGGGTTCTGGCGCTGGCCCAGCAGACCGCGGACCAGGCCATCGCCGACGCCCGCCGGGAAGCCGACGAGACCCTGGCGCGCGCCCGCCGCGAGGCGGACGAGCTGCTGACCAAGGCCCGCCGGCAGTCCGAGCAGATCACCAGCGACGCCCGGGCCCGGGCCGAGAGCCTGGAGCGGGACGCCCAGGAGCGGCACCGCCAGGCCATGGGCTCGCTCGTGCAGTCGCGCGAGGAGCTCGAGCGCCGGGTCGACGACCTGCGTGCCTTCGAGCGGGAGTACCGCAGCAGGCTCAAGGCGTACCTGGAGGGCCAGCTCCGCGACCTGGAGGCCGGCGCGACCGACAGCGGCGTCTTCCCGGCCATGCAGGGCAGCCCGCCGCAGCCCGCCGTGCCCGCGGGCATGGGCCGGATGGAGCGCAACGGCCAGCCGTCGGCGCCGTCCTACCCGCCGCAGCCCGAGCCGGTGCCGCACACCGGTGGCTTCCACCCGTCCGAGGCCGCGCAGCACGACCGCCGCTAGGAGGAGACCGCCACAGGGCGGCCTCCGCTAACCCAGCGCACCAGGTCGTCGTATTGCGTGGAGCCAGCTCTTGATTCGCTTTGGCATCATCCTCACGGTGGTCGTGACGGCGATCGGCTTGCTCGTCGCGGGCGTCCTGACGAGCAGCCTCCAGCTGGTCTACCTGGCCATCGGGGTCAGCGGCCTGGCCGCCGTGATGCTGATCGCCGGAGTGATCATCTGGCGCGAGGAAGTATTCGGTCCTGCCGCAGGCGGCAAGGCGGCGCGGGTTCGCCCGCAGCCGGGGCCGGCCGGTCAACAGCAGCCGGCCGCCCCGCTCAGCCCACCCGCACCCGCAGTTCCCCTGGCCCCGGCCGGCTCGCCCGGCGAGGCCGCAGCAAGTACCGCAGCAGCGGCCGGCCCCGGTCCGCCCAGCCCGTCTCCGGCTGGCCCGGCCCCGGTCCGGCCGCTGCCCGTTAGTCCCCTTCCCGGCAGCCCCGCCCCCGCGACGGCGGCCCCAGACCGTATCGAGCCAGGTCGTATCGAGCCGGGGCGTCCCGGGCGGCGGCGCACCGCACCGCCGGCCAGCCCGTCTCCTGCTCCTGGCCCCCGGCCGGTCCCGGCCGAATGGGTGCCCGCCGCGGCTGCGGCCGGCGCGGCCGCGCCTCCCGCAGCTGCCCCGGAGACCAGCGTCGGCTGGCGCCCCGGCCGCAGCGGCGACCGGTCCCGCGAGCAGGCCCCGGCCGCCGCCGCAGGCCCGGCCCGGACCGCGGCCGGCAACGATGCCCCGGCGACCTCGCTGGCCACCCCCGCCGCCCGGCAGGCCGCCGCGGCGAAGATCCGCCGCGAGGACACCGTGTCGCCGGCCGCCGCCGGCCCGCCATCCCGGCCCGCCACCCCCGCCGCCTGGCCCGTGCCGCCCGCGGCCGGCCAGGGCCTGGGCTCACCGGACCTCGCTTCGCCGGACCTCGGCTCGGCTTCTTCGCCCGGGCCCGCCCGCGAGCCCGCCCAGCCCGCGGCCAGCGCCGCGCCGTCGGCCCCGTCGGCCCCGTCGGCCGTGCCGTCGCGACCTGGGTCCTCGCTGCCCCGGCGGGTCCCGCAGACGGCCCCGCCCGCTAAGCCGGGCAGTTCTTCGTCCTCGTCGCTGTTCACCCGCACGCTCCCGGACCCGCCGTCCAGCACGCGGCAAGGCAGCGCACCGCCGTCGCGCAGCGGCTCCCGCCCGCCCGCGACGACACCGCCCCCGGGTGCACCGCCCGCCACGACACCGCCCGCCACGACACC
>Ga0105245_10006055_pt1 | contig 10633 bp, 5 predicted proteins | sample KBSM54metaG_FD_81523 | JGI IMG/M metagenome (GOLD analysis project Ga0105245, IMG submission 81523) | Miscanthus rhizosphere microbial communities from Kellogg Biological Station, Michigan, USA - KBS M5-4 metaG | ecosystem: Host-associated > Plants > Roots > Rhizosphere > Soil | place: Michigan...
CAGGCCCCGCGCATACTTCGCGGGGTTGATCGCGCCGCTCCGCTCGTCAACGAGCAGGCCGTGATAGCGGCGGGTCCCGAGCTCGCGGGCCTGGTCGGCCGGCACGACGAGCGTCACGGCGTGATCGAACACGCGCGCGAGCAGGTCCTGTTCCTGGCGGAACGCGTCGAAGTGCGCGGGCTTCTCCGCAGCCTGGATATGTCCGGTGCGCTCGTACTCGCAGTCGATCTGTTCGTCGCGGATGATCGCCTCGAGCGTCGAGAGCGATGCCATGGCGGCATCGAAGAAAGCGCGTGCGCGGGCTTCCCCGTGCTGCGCTACCAGCGCGGCCGGCTCGAGCTTGAGGCCCGTGAGCACCTGCCCTCCGTTGCGCGAGCTGGCACCCCACCCGGCGTGCTCGCGCTCGACGACGACGACCGATGCGCCGGAGCGGGCCAGGGCCAGGGCGGCTGCCAGTCCCGTATAGCCGGCGCCGACAACCAGCACGTCGCAGGACGCGGGAGGTTCAGGGCTCAGGGTTCCCGGTTCGGCATTCCCGTCTGACACCGTGTCCCACCAAAAGGGGTAGCTAATCAACGCCGGTATTGTTCCATGCCAGCTGGACCGATACCCGTGTTGTAAGAACTCGCGTACGGGCCGGGGGCAATCCAATATGTTGGAGATTTTGTCTCAGCAAATTGGTACTTCCTGGGAAATACGGCGAAGCAGGATGAGTCGAGCGGCTCATTATAGAACTCGCAGAACGGGGCCGGGATCTGGGGCTCACGGGCAATTCATGGGAGGAATGTGTATGCGTTTTCTGAGATCGTGGCTGCTTGTGGCGGTCGCGCTCTTGGCCGTTGCGTCTGGTGCGGCGGCTCAAACCACCAACGGCACGCTTTCCGGCCACGTGGCCGACAAGGACGGGCTGGCCATGCCGGGCGTCACCATCAACGTGACCTCGCCGAGCCTGCAGGGCATCCGGGACACTGTCACGTCGGAGAACGGCGACTACGTCCTTCCGGGCCTGCCGTCTGGTGTCTACACGGTGGTTTTCGAGTTGAGCGGCTTCGAGCGCGTCACGAAGACGGTCTCGCTGGCACCCACGCAGATCCTTCCCCTCGATGCGCTGATGGGCCCCGCCGCCATCTCGGAGACCGTCAACGTCGTCGGCAAGACGGCTGACGTGCTGACGAATACCGCGCAGGTGGCCACGAACTTCAAACAGGAGATGATCGCGCTGCTGCCGACCAACCGCGACATCAACGCGAGCCTGCTCCAGGCGCCGGGCGTGCACGTGACCGGTCCGAGCGGCGCGCCGTCGATTGCCGGCGCGGCGTCGTACGAATCGCTGTTCATGGTGAACGGCGTGGCGATCACCGAGAACCTCCGGGGCACGCCGTACGATCTGTATATCGAGGACGCGATTCAGGAGACGACGGTCGCCGTCGGCGGCGTGTCGGCGGAATTCGGCCGCTTCGGCGGCGGCGTGGTGAACGTCATCACGAAGTCCGGCGGCAACCTGTTCGCCGGTTCGTTCCGCGACACGATCAACGACGACAACTGGAGGACGCTGACGCCGTTCGAGGTGACCTCGATCGCGGCCGACCCCCTCCACAAGGACACCCGCATCGCCAAGACGGTGCCGTCGTACGAATACTATGTGAGCGGCCCGATCAAGAAAGACAAGCTGTGGTTCTTCACGGCCGGCCGGCTCACCTCGCAGGAGAGCGGGCGCACGCTCATCGCGACCAACATCCCGTATACCTTCACCGACGAGAGCCAGCGCTACGAGGTCAAGGGCACGTATGCCGCGACGTCGTCGCACCGGTTCCAGGTGGACTACCTGAAGATTGCGCAGACGCAGAAGAACTACACGTTCAACACGTCGGCGTCGATGGACACCCGCAGCCTTGGCGATCGGAAGCTCCCCGAGAGCCTCTACACCGTCAACTACAGCGGCGTGCTGTCGGAGCGGGTCTACGTGGAAGCCCGATACTCCGGGCGCCGGTTCGCCTTCGAAGACAACGGCGCGAAGTCGACGGACCTGATCCAGGGCACGCTGCTCCTCGATCAGAGCCGCGCGGGACGGTACTGGTCGGACACGTTCTGCGGCATCTGCGGGCCCGAGCTGCGGAACAACGACGACTTCTTCGTGAAGGGCACCTACTTCCTGTCGAAGAAGGGCAGCGGTTCGCACTCGATGTCGTTCGGGTACGACAACTTCAACGACATCCGGAACGCGAACAACCACCAGTCGGGCAGCGACTACCGCATCCTGGGCACGTCGGCCTACATCCTGCCGAGCGGGGACGTCGTCCCGCAGTTCCTGGGCAACAACACGACGATCATTCAGTACAACCCCCTGCCGACGCTCAGCGAGGGGGCGAACTTCCGCACGCACTCGGCGTTCTACACCGACGCGTGGCGAATCAACGGCAACCTGACCGCGAACCTCGGCCTCCGCTGGGACAAGAACCACGGGGTGGACCAGTCCGGCAACCTCACGGCGAACGACAGCGGCTGGAGTCCGCGTGTCGCCCTCGTCTGGGATCCGACCGGCAAGGGCGAATGGGCGGTCACGGGCAGCTTCGCCAAGTACATCGCGTCCATCTCGAATCCGATCGCCGACAGCGGGTCGGCCTCCGGCAACCCGCAGACGTTCCAGTGGTTCTACCAGGGGCCGAACATCAACGCCGTGGCGCCGATCACCCCGACGCCCGACGCGATTCAACAGATCTTCAACTGGTTCAACGCCAACGGCGGGCCCAACCGGACCGCCGGGTTCGCGTCCAACCCGACGATCCCCGGCCTGACGCCCATCATCAACGGATCGCTCGACTCGCCGTTCAACCTCGAGTACGCAGGCGGTGTGAGCCGTCAGTTGACCAGCCGGGCGGCCATCCGCGCCGACGTCGCGTATCGCAAGTTCTACAACGCCTACGTGACGCGCATCGACACGACGACGGGCAAGGTGACCAACAGCTTCGGTCAGCAGTTCGATCTGGCGTACATCGAGAACGACAAGGACGGCCTGCTCCACCGTCAGTACACCGGCATGACGCTGTCAGGCTCGTACCGGTTCTCGCCGCGCGTGGACGTCGGCGGCAACTACACGCTGTCGCACACGTGGGGCAACTTCGAAGGCGAGAACGTGGGCAGCGGCCCCGTGACGAGCGCCGCCTATTCGTTCCCGGAGTACAAGCAGGCGTCCTGGAACTTCCCGGACGGCGACCTGCAGATCGACCAGCGGCACCGTTCGCGCCTGTGGCTGAACTACGGCGTGCCGAAGCTCGATGGCATGACGCTGAGTTTCTTGCAGACGCTCGAGAGCGGCGTGCCGTACGGGGCATCGAACCTGAACAACACGGCCAACGGCGTCAACCCGAGGCCGTTCGTGACGAACCCGGGCTACGTCACGCCGCCGACAGGATCGAACACGATCTACTTCTTCACGGCCCGCGACGCGTACCGGACGGAGGGCCAGAAGCGGACGGACTTCGCGCTGAACTACACGTACAAGTTGAGCAAGTCGCGCGCCGAAGTGTTCGGTCAGCTGACGATCGTCAACCTCTTCGACAACTCCCAGCTGTGCGGCTGCGGCGGCCAGATCTTTTCGAACGGCGGCGCCGTGACGCAGACGCGCATCGACACCGTCGTGCGCACCAACGTCTCGAACCCGACGCTGTATGCGACGTTCAACCCGTTCACCACGACGCCGGTGGAAGGGGTGAACTGGGCGAAGGGCCCGGCGTTCGGCACGCCGCTCAACCGGTTCGCGTACACGTCGCCGCAGCAGCTTCGGCTGTCGTTCGGCATTCGGTTCTAGGAAGGTCCAAGAGGTCCGACAGGTCCAAGGGGTCCAAAGGGTCCGCCGGCGTCGGGGGTCCCGTGGACCTCTCGGACCTGTCGGACCTTTTGGACCTCTTGGACCTAGTTCTTCCCGCTTCGCCTCACGACAACAATCACGATCCCGAACATCACGGCAACGGCCACGCACGTAATTCCGAACAGGGAGAGCGTCGTGTAGAGGATGGACTGGGTTTCCATCCGCGCGTCGAGCAGCAGGGGCACGCCGCTCATCCGGTCCGTGAGCTTCTGCTCCCAGACGAGGATGTTGCCGCGCCGGAGGTTGGCGGCGCCGGCGTTGTGGTAGTCGATCTTGCTCGGCAGATGCAGCCGGAACGCGACGATTTCGCGGCCGTCCCATCCCGCCACGCTCGCCGGCTTGCCGGCCGCGGCGCCGATCGCCTGCGTAAACAGATACTGCGAGTCGGTCCGCCGAAGGCCGTACCGGGACCATGCGAAGGGCGCGGCCTCGCCCAGCCGGGTGATGTCGTCCACATCGAGCCGGACGTGCACGAATCGCCTTCCGCTTCGGCGCGACTCGGTGATTGAGGCGACGCGCGTGACCGGCGTCGTGTAGTACTGCTGAACGGCCTCGCGATCGATGCGGGCCTGGGGATCAGGATTGAACGCTGCCCCCCGCAGCGCGTTCAGAGCTGGAATCGAACTGTTCACGTATACAGTCGCGGCCCCCTCGAGGGAGAGGTATACGTCCTCTTCGTACTCGTACTGCCGGAACAACCCGCCGCCGCTGCCGCAACCCGTCGCCGTCGCCGCCATGATGGCGATCACGGCGGCCCGAAAAATCCGCATCACTCTCAATGTTATAGTACAAAGTTCCTGCGATCCCTCTCATGCGCCACAGAGTCACAGAGTCACAGAGAACGACACCGATCGGATGCCAGTCGACGTGGCGCCGCGCAGCGGCGGGACAGGCGGCGAAACCAAGTACGCGAACGAACGTGAGATTGCGGGTTCGTTCGTGTACTTGGTTTCACCGCCTGACCTTGCGGCCTGCTGTGCAGGCCGCCCACGTCGACTCGCCTCTGTGCCTCTGTGCCTCTGTGGCCAATTCGTTTTCCTGATCCATGGCCGCGAAACCTCTGCTCTACCTCATCGACGGCAGCTCGCAGATGTACCGCGCGTACCACGCGCCGATCCGGACCAGCGATGGCGCGCTGCTGCACAACGCGCAGGGCAAGCCCACCAACGCGGTCTACATCTTCGTGACGATGCTCCGGATGCTGCTGCGGGAGCACAAGCCGGAGTACATTGCCGCGTCGTTCGATCTGCCGGGCCGGACCTTCCGCGACGACCTGGTCTCCGACTACAAGGCCAACCGCGCGCCGATGCCGGACGAACTCGCGGGGCAGATTCCGATGGTGCACGCCGCCTGCGAGGCGCTCGGCGTCCCGATCCTCACCTCCGATCGCTACGAAGCCGACGATGTGATCGGCACGCTGGTCGAAGCGGCCGTCTCCAAGGGCTTCGACGTGGCCGTCGTCACGATGGACAAGGACTTCTTCCAGCTCGTGCGCGACGGCGTCCGCGTGTTCAATCCCAGGGACGACGGCACGTGGTACGACTCGGCGGGCGTCGTGGAAAAGTTCGGCGTCCGACCCGACCAGGTCGTCGATGTCATGGCGCTCATGGGCGACACCATCGACAACATCAAGGGCGTGCCGGGCATCGGCGAGAAAGGCGCGAAAGAGCTGATCGGCAAGTACGGATCGCTCGATAACCTGATCGCGCACGCCTCCGAGCTCACGCCCAAGCGAAAAGAGACGCTGCTCGCCAACGTGGACGCCGCGCACCAGAGCCGCGAGCTCGCGCGCATCCACGTCGACGTACCGGTCACGTTCGACCCCGACGCGCTCCGATATCGCGGCGCCACGCCCGAGCGGTGCTTCCAGATCTTCAACGAGCTGGGCTTCCGCACGATCGTCAACGAGTACGCGCCGACGGCCGCCAGCGTCGCCCGCACGTACCGGATCGTCGACACGATTGACGGCGTCCGCGCGCTCGCTGCGCGGCTGCAGGCACACGGATCGTGTGCGTTCCGGGTGCTGCCCGATCGGCCTTCCGCGATGCGCGCCTCCATCGTCGGCCTCGCGTTTTCAACATCCGCGAGAGAAGCCGATTACGTCCCGACGGGCCATCGGGCGCTCGCCAACGCCCCGTCGCTCGCGCTCGACGCCGTGCTCGAGGTGCTCAAGCCGCTGCTCGAAGACCCGGCCGTGGCGAAGATCGGCCACGACCTCAAGTTCGACGCCATCGTCCTCGCCCGGCACGGTGTGCGGCTGGGCGGGCTCGACTTCGACACGATGATCGCCAGCTACCTGGTGGACGCCACCCGGTCGACCTACCCGCTCGAAGAGCTGGCGCTCGAGCACACGGCTTACAAGGCACTGACGGAAGAAGATGTCTGCGGCAAGGGCGTCAAGGCGCTGTCGATCGGCGACATCCCGGTGGAGGCCGCCCTCGATTTCGCGTGCGAGCGGGCCGATCTTGCGGGCCAGCTCGCCCCGATCCTCCGCGCACTCCTCGACAAGGAGCAGCTGGCCGAAGTGTACCGTTCTCTCGAGCTGCCCCTGATTCCGGTGCTCATGGCGATCGAGCAGGCCGGCGTGCGCGTGGACACCGCGGCGCTGGCAGTCCAGTCGCGCCAGGTCGACGTCGAGTTGAACCGCCTGATGAAGCGGATCCACGAGCTGGCCGACGGAGAGTTCAACATCAACTCGCCGAAGCAGCTGGCAGAAGTGCTGTTCGATCGAATGGGCCTGCCCGTCATCAAGCGGACCGGCACGTCGCGCGCGCCGTCAACCGCCGTCGAGGTGCTCGAGGAGCTCGCACTCACCCACGAGCTGCCGAAGCTGATCCTCGACTGGCGCGGGATGATGAAGCTGAAGGGCACCTACATCGACGCCCTGCCCGTGCTGGTCAACCCGAACACCGGTCGCGTGCACACCAGCTTCAACCAGGCGGTCGCAGCGACCGGTCGCCTGAGCAGCAGCGACCCGAACCTCCAGAACATCCCCATCCGCACGGAGCTCGGACGAGCGATTCGTGGCGCCTTCGTCGCCGATCCGGGCCACGTGCTGATCTCGGCCGACTACTCGCAGATCGAGCTTCGAGTGCTCGCGCACATGGCCGGCGACGAGACCCTGATTTCGGCGTTCAAGCGCGGCGACGACATCCACGCGCAGACCGCGCTCAAGATGTTCGGGACCGACAGCGGCCGCGATCCGCACGCGCTGCGCGCCACGGCGAAGATGATCAACTACGCGCTGCTCTACGGCAAAACAGCCTTCACGCTGGCCAAGGACATCGGCGTCACGCCGCAGGCCGCACAGGAGTTCATCGACGCGTACTTTGCCGGCTTCCCGCGCGTGCGGGGCTTCATCGACAGGACGCTCGAAGAAGGGCGCTCGACCGGCGTGGTGAAGACGATGTTCGGACGCCGTCGGCTCGTGCCCGATCTGATGAGCCGGGATTTTCAGCGCCGATCGGCTGCCGAACGGGCCGCCGTCAACATGCCGATCCAGGGCTCGGCCGCCGACATCATGAAGCGCGCGATGGTCGACGTACACGCGGCGCTCGAGGACTCCCCGCAGGCGCGCATGATCCTGACCGTCCACGACGAGCTCGTGTTCGAAGTGCCCGAGGCCGAGGCGGAGCGGTTTGCCGGCATCGTGCGCGACCGGATGCAGTCGGCGGCGGCCCTGGACGTGCCGCTGGACGTGGACGTCGGCATCGGGCGAAGCTGGAAAGAGGCCAAGGGCTGAAAAACGGGCTGAAAAAGCCCGAAAAAGGATAATTGGTACAATGCCCGCCGATGGCTGATCCGAGGGTTGTCCCGCGCGCCGAGCACTCGCTCTCGCGCCGCGACGTCGATCCCGACGCCCTCAAGGTCTTGTACCGCCTGAACCAGGCCGACCACATCGCTTACCTCGTCGGTGGCGGCGTCCGCGACCTGCTGCTCAACCGGCGGCCCAAGGATTTCGACATCGGTACGTCGGCCCATCCGCAGCACGTCAAGAAGCTCTTCAGGAACTGCTGGATCATCGGCCGGCGGTTCCGCCTGGCGCACGTGAAATTCGGGACGAAAGTCATCGAGGTGGCCACGTTCAGGCGCCAGGTGGCGGCGGGGGAAGAAGTGGTGGCCGAGGGCGTCCCGGCGCCGGACCCCACGACACCTGACGGCCGGGCGCTCGTTCACCACGACAACACGTTCGGCACGCCCGAGGAGGACGCCTTCCGGCGCGACTTCACGGTCAACGCGCTGTTCTACGACATCGCGACCTTCTCCATCATCGATTACGTCGGCGGGCTGGGAGATCTCAGCGCGCGCGTCGTCCGATCGATCGGTGACCCCGAAACACGAATCAAGGAAGACCCGGTCCGGATGATTCGCGCCGTCGCGCTCGCCTCGCGCCTGGACTTCACGATCGATCCGCCGCTGGCCGAGGCCATCCGCGCGCACCGCCACGAGATTGCGCGAAGCTCGCCGCCGCGTCTGATCGAGGAGTACTACAAGATTCTCCGCGCCGGAGAAGCGGAGCGGACGTTCCGAAGCCTCCTGGAGATCGGCCTGCTCGAGCCGTTGTCGGACGTACTCCACCAGCGCGCCGGAGACGAGCTGTGGGAGTCGCTGGCGTCGCTCGACGACTACCGCCGCCGGTTCGAGTCCACCCCGGAGACGCTGACGAACCCGATCGTGCTCGGCACGCTGATCGTGCCGCTCGGCATCCCGCTCACGGGCGAGCACGTGCCACAGGCCGACGGCAAAGTCCCGAAACGTCCGCCGGGACTCAAACTCGGCGAGCTGCCGCTTGCCAGGAACGACGTTGAACGGCTGCGTCAGATCCTGAGCCTGCAGCGCCGCCTGCGGGAAGTGGGCGCGAACCCGCGCGCCAAGCGCGCGCTGACGCACCGGAGCATCTTTCGCGAGGCGCTGGTGTGGCTCGACGTGCACGGCGACTCTCCCGAAATCGTCGAGCACTGGAACGCGCTGATCGCGGAGGGGCCCGGCGAGCCGGCAGACGTGACAGCCGCCGCTGCAACGGCAGCGGCCGAAGACGGTCCTCCGAGCCGCAGACGCCGGCGCCGCCGGCGGAGACGCCGCGGCCCGTCGCATCCGTAGCGTCCGCCTTCAGGCGGACGTGCTCCGGCCGGCTGAAGCCGGCCGCTACGAACTCAGGCCACGGCTTCGTCGATGGTCTTGTAGGTCCTTGCGAGGCCGACGGCCGTCAGCAGCTTGATGAAGGGCCACGCGGGATCGATCTCGCTCTTCCGCCAGCTGAACTTCGGGCTCCGCGGGTAACCGTGGTGGTTGTTATGGAGCCCTTCCCCACCCGTCACCAGCGCGATCAACCGGATGTTCGTCGCCGTGTTGTCGAAGTTCCTGTAGCCGGCGTGGTGACACAGGCCGTTGATCGACGACGACAGCACGAACACGTACATCACGGCGTGAATGCCGGCGGCGAGCAGCCCCCACCACGGTCCGATGATGAGACACAGCAAAATCGTGCCGATCGTCAGGCCGACGATGCCGCGCTTGAACACCTGGCGATCCCACCAGCCTTCGTCGATATCCCGCGCGTATCGCTCGATGACGTCGGTCTTCTTCGCCTCGCGGATGTAGTAGTACACGTTCCCAAGCTGGACCTGCCAGAAGCCCAGGAGCCGGGGGCTGTGCGGATCGCCGTCCTCGTCCGTGAAGGCGTGATGCTTCCGGTGCACGGCCACCCACTCCTTGGTGGAAAGGCCCGTTGTCAGCCACAGCGCGAACTTGAACAGGAACCCTACCGTCGGGTTGAGTTCGAGCGCCTTGTGCGTCGCGGTACGGTGCAGGTAGATCGTCGTGCTGAGCACGGCTACCTGGGTGACGGCAGCCGAAGCGATAAGACAAATCAGGAGCGACACGAGCACGAACCTACCCTCCTCGAGACAAGCGGGGCCATCGTAGCACGGCGGTGGTTTGCCGCAACGCTATGCAACACAATGGTTTGTCGTATTTTTGTCGCTGACGGTCAGCCGTTCCGCCGCTCGAACTCCCGCATGAACGCGGTGAGCGCATCGACGCCGCTCTCTGGAAACGCGTTGTAGAGTGACGCCCGGAGGCCCCCGACGGCCCGGTGGCCCTTGAGGCCGTCGAGGCCTGCCGCGGTCGATTCCTTCACGAATTTCGCCTCGAGGGCCTCGGTGGGAAGCCGGAACGTCACGTTCATGAGCGAGCGGCTGTCCGGCCGGGCTGTCCCCCGGTAGTAGCCCGTCCGGTCGATTTCCGCGTAGAGCCTGGCCGCCTTCCGCTGGTTCAGGGCCTCGATTCCGGCCAGCCCTCCCTGGCCCATCAGCCACTTCGCCACGAGCCCGAGGACGTAGACCGCGATCACGGGCGGGGTGTTGTAGAGCGACTTGTTCTCGGCATGCACGGCGTAATTGAGCATCGTCGGCAGCGTGGAGGCCTTCGAGCGCGAGCGCTCCAGCAGATCGTCGCGGACGATGACGATCGTCAGGCCGGCAGGCCCCAGGTTCTTCTGCGCGCCGGCGTAGATGATCGCGTGGCGGGCGACGTCGATCGGCCGGCTGAACATGTCGGACGACGTGTCGCTGACGAGCGGCACGTTTCCAACCTGCGGCAACTCTTTCCACTCCGTGCCCTCGATGGTGTTGTTCGACGTCATGTGGACGTAGGCCGCACCCGGACTCAGCGTCAACTCGGACTGCGCCGGAATCCTCGTGTAGTTGTCGGCCCTGGTCGAGGCGGCGACGTTCACGCCGCCGACTTTGCGGGCTTCGTCGATCG
>Ga0105245_10006056_pt1 | contig 10632 bp, 6 predicted proteins | sample KBSM54metaG_FD_81523 | JGI IMG/M metagenome (GOLD analysis project Ga0105245, IMG submission 81523) | Miscanthus rhizosphere microbial communities from Kellogg Biological Station, Michigan, USA - KBS M5-4 metaG | ecosystem: Host-associated > Plants > Roots > Rhizosphere > Soil | place: Michigan...
CGACGCCTTGCGGCTGTCCTCGAAGAATTCCTTTGCCGCCGCTTCCTCGCCCTTGGCTTTAAGCGTCTTTGCGTAGGCATCGCTCAACTTCTGCAGGACGTTGAGATCGGCGCCTGCGCAGAACGCGTCCTTGCCCGACGTGATAACGACGCCTTTTACGGCAGCGTCGGCGGTCGTCTTCTCGATGATGTCGGAGAGTTCGGCCAGCACGTTGCCGTCGAGCACGTTCATCGAGCGGCCCGGCATGTCCCAGGTGACCAGCGCAATGCCGTCGGCATCGGTCTCGAGTTTGAAGTTGATCATGGCCGTTCCTCCTCAGCGATAGGGTTCGCCGGATTTATGCTTCAGCGTGTATTTGTCCGCGTTGCGCTCGAGATCGAGGTCGTCGTCCGGATAGTGCGCGTGATCGGCGGGCGCGCGGGTGCCGACCTCGAGATAGATCGCATCACGGCTGGACTTGTTGACGAGGTGATGGCCATTGGCGACGCCGCCCTTGAAGCCGGCGGCATCGCCCGGTTTGAGCAAGGTTTCGCCGTTGTCCTCGACCAGCGTGAGCTCGCCCTCCACCACGAAGACAAATTCGTCTTCGACTTCATGCCAGTGGCGCAGCGCCGACGCTGCGCCCGGCTTGAGCGTGGTCAGATTGACGCCGAATTGGGTAAGGCCGGCGACGTCACCGAGGACGCGCCGCGCGCGCCCCTGCACCCGCGACTTGAACTGGTCGGGATAGATCGTTCCCGTGCGAACCACGGCCTTGGTGAGATCGATCTTGGGCATCGCCTACCCCCGGAGATGCCAGAATTACACGCGCTCGATGATGGTGGCAGTGCCCATGCCGGCGCCGATGCAGAGAGTCACCAGCGCGGTCTGGAGATTGCGCCGCTCCAGCTCGTCGAGCACGGTGCCGAGGATCATGGCGCCGGTGGCGCCGAGCGGATGGCCCATGGCAATGGCGCCGCCATTCACGTTGATCTTCTTGTGGTCGATGTTGAACGCCTGCATGTAACGCAGCACGACCGACGCGAAGGCCTCGTTGAGCTCGAACAGGTCGATGTCCTTGAGCTTCATCTTGGCCCTGGCGAGCACCTTCTCGGTCACGTCCACCGGCCCCGTCAGCATGATCGCCGGCTCGGAGCCGATGTTGGCGAAGGCCCTGATGCGAGCGCGCGGCTTCAGTCCCGCAGCCTTGCCGGCGGCCTTGGTGCCGATCAGCACAGCTGCCGCGCCATCCACGATGCCGGACGAGTTGCCGGCATGGTGGACGTGATTGACCGCCTCGATTTCGGGATGCGCTTGCGTCGCCACGGCGTCGAAGCCGCCGAGCTCGCCCATCTGGACGAATGACGCATTAAGCGACGCCAGCGACTGCATGGTCGTCGTCGGCCGCATGTGCTCATCCTTGGCGAGGATGGTGATGCCGTTGACGTCTTTCACTGGCACAACCGATTTTTTGAAGTAGCCCTTGTCCCACGAATTCGCGGCGCGCTTCTGGCTTTCGACGGCGTAGCCGTCGACGTCGGCGCGTGAGAAGCCATATTTGGTGGCGATCAGGTCGGCGGAGATGCCCTGCGGCATGAAATAGGTCGGGATGGCGAGCGACGGATCCATCGGCCAAGCGCCGCCCGAGGCGCCAATGCCGATGCGGCTCATGGATTCAACGCCGCCGCCAATCGTCATCTCGTGTTGGCCCGACATCACCTCGGCCGCCGCGAAATTGACTGCATCGAGGCCGGACGCGCAGAACCTCTGCACCTGAATGCCCGGAACCGTGTCGCCGTAACCGGCATGCAGCGCGGCCGCGCGCGCGATGTCGCCGCCCGCTTCGCCGATCGGGTCGACGCAGCCAAGCACGACGTCGTCCACGATTGTCGGATCGAGTTCGTTGCGGTCCTTGATCGCGCCGAGCGCGCATGCCGCGAGGTTGAGCGTCGACACTTCGTGCAGCGAGCCGTCGACCTTGCCGCGGCCGCGGGGCGTGCGGACGTGATCGAAAATGAATGCATCGGCCATGGCGTTCTCCTGCTGCGTTACAAGCTTCTCGCAATCAGCAATTTCATGATTTCGTTGGTGCCGGCGTAGATCCGCATCACACGCGCGTCGCGATACATCCGCGAGATCGGATACTCGTCCATAAAGCCATAGCCCCCGAACAATTGCAGGCAACGGTCGATCACCTTCGCCTGCAGGTCGGTCATCCAGTACTTGGCCATTGACGCGGTCACGGTGTCGAGCTTGCCCTCGATGTGCTGGCCGACGCAGTGATCGAAAAACACGCGAGCAATCGTCATCTCGGTCTTGCATTCGGCGAGCGTGAACTGGGTGTTCTGGAATTCGATGATCTTCTTGCCGAAAGCCTGGCGCTCCTTGACGTAATCAGCCGTCAGCTGCAACGCCCGCTCCATCATCGCCATGGCGTGGCTCGCGACGATCAGTCGCTCCTGCGGCAGTTCGTTCATCAGCTGGAAGAAACCCTGGCCCTCTTCATGGCCGAGCAGATTTTCGGCCGGCAGCGATACGTCTTCGAAGAACAGTTCGGACGTATCGGCAGAATCGAGGCCGAGCTTCTTGAGCTTGCGGCCGCGGCGGAAACCTTGTGCGTCGTCGGTCTCGACCATCATCAGCGAGACGCCCTTCGCGCCCGCCTTCGGATCGGTCTTGGCGACAACGACGATCAGGTTGGCGTGCTGGCCGTTGGTGATGAAGGTCTTGGAGCCATTGAGGACGTAGCGGTTGCCAGTCTTAACCGCCGTGGTGCGCACGCCCTGCAAATCGGAGCCGGTGCCGGGCTCGGTCATTGCAATGGCGCCGACCAGTTCGCCGGTGGCGAGCTTTGGCAGCCAGCGCTTCTTCTGGTCCTCGGTGCCATAGTGGAGGATGTAGGGGGCAACGATCCCGGAGTGCAGCGGCGCGCCGAAGGAGTCGAAGCCGGCGCGGCTGAATTCCATGTTGATCACGCTCTCGTGCGCGAACGACCCGCCGCCGCCGCCGTATTCCTCGGGCATCGAGGGGCAGAGCAGCCCGGCCTGACCGGCCTTCTGCCAGACCTCGCGCTCGTACATCCCTTCCTCGTTCCAGCGCTCGACATGGGGCGCGAATTCGGCTTGGCAGAACCGGCGTGACTGCTCTTCGAGCAGCACGAGGTCTTCGGTCATCCAAGCAGGGCGGGGCAGGTTAAGTGAGGACATGGGGAGTGGCCGGGGTTGGGCTATTGTACACGGTTCCTGCCCACGCGAGTCGCAGGCAATCGGTGGCTTTTACCGCAAATTTCTGTGCGAGGATTTGAATTTCACAATGTTGTTGGGCGCGAAACATTCAATCCCGGATTGAAATGGCCCCGGAAGGTGGCTCACCTTCCCTCAAAGGTTGGGCACCATGCAGGCGCAGGCTAGCGAAATAACGCCCGACGCGGTTCGCCGACAACTGGAGCGGATGGTCGTCAGCGATGTGTTTCGCGGATCGCCGCAGCTTTCCGCGTTCCTGCATTACATCGTCGAGGCGGTGTTGCAGGGGAAAACCGACCGGATCAAGGGCTACACCATCGGGGTGGAGGTTCTGCGCCGCGACACCAGGTTCGATCCGCAAGTCGATCCGATCGTGCGGGTCGAGGCCGGGCGCCTGCGCCGGGCGATCGACCGGTATTATGCCGGTCCGGGCGCAGGCGATGAGCTGATCATCGAAGTCCCGCGCGGGTCCTATGTCCCAACATTCCAACGCGCGAAGGAAGTGGCGCCCGAGCCGTTGTCTGCCTCGGTCGCAACGCCGACACCGCGCCCGGCCGCTGTTCCGACGCGCCTCGTCCTCATGGTTGCAGCGGGGCTCATCGCGGCTGTCTTTCTGATCGCCTATCTGTGGCCTTTGTTCGCGACGCGGACGGCATCCACTCCAATGCCACCGGCGGCGACTCTCTCCGCCAATGGGATGCCCGTCCTCGCGGTGACGACTTTCGAGTTGTCGGGCTTGGCCAACGACCGAGTTGTGGCAGCAGCAATCCTTCGCGAAAAACTGCGCGAAGCTTTTGCGAGCTTTGAAGCGATCAACGTCATTCTCGACGGTCCAGGCGCGGCTCATGTCGATTTCCGTTTCGAAGGGTTGATCGAATATCACGACGATCGAACGGTGTCGCTACGCTTTCGGCTGACGGATGTGCGCAACAACACGCTCGTGTGGACGCGAACATTCATGCGCCTTGCGCCTGCGCGCGATCGCGAGGCGACCGAAGAATCGATCGTGGCCGATGTCTCCAACAACCTGCTGCGACCCTATGGGATTGTGCGGTCCTACACGCGCTCAAGGGCTCTCGCCGGCGAGGCAATCGATCCCCGCTACCAATGCATTCTGTTTTCGTCCGATGCTATCCGGTCCTACGATCAAGCGGATCACGCGCGCTCGCGCGCGTGCCTCGAAACTCTTACCGCCCAAGACCCAGGTTTTAGCGATGGCTTTGCCTATCTCGCGATTCTCTATAATCGTGATTTCTTGTTTGGAACGGGCGACTCTTCAACCGCTCCCCTTGATCGCTCGTTGCGCGCCGCTCGCCGCGCCGTCGAGCTCAAGCCGAATAGCTCGCGCGCTCATCACGCCATGGCGACCGTGCTGTTCTATCGTGGAGACCTTCCAGCATCTTTTCTCGAGTTTGAGAGAGCGATCGAACTCAATCGCTATGACTCTGCCGTGCGCACCGATTTCGGCAGTCGTCTCGTGATGTCAGGCGAGGTCGACCGCGGCCTGAATCTTCTGCTTGCCGGGATACCGGATGAAGGAATAGTTCGCGCCTCGTGGCAACATTTCGGCCTCCTTGTCGCCTATTACGCGAAAGGCGATCTCGCGGCGGCGACACAGCAGGCTGAACTCGCCTCCGGCGAGCAATACCCTTACCGTCTGGCGGTTAGTGCGGCGATCGCCGTCCGAAACCGCAACATCGCCGCCGCGCGGGAACTCGCCGACCGTTTGGTCGCCTTGCGGCGAGCTTGGCGGGCCGACCCGGATGGTGAACTCCGACGCATGATCCCCGATGCAAATATCCGCGGCCGCCTGGTTGCCGACCTCAAACAGGCCGGCCTGGGGTCCAATTAGGCGCCGCGATACCGTCATCATCGCCCGACTGACCCAGGATCTTTGCCAAGACGGGCGTCGGCGGGACGCTGCAAACATCAGGGCAGAAGCTCTCGCAACTTATTGATTCAAATACGTTCGTTACGGTAATGCGCCGGATTATTACCGTAACTTTCTGCCATTCGCGGGTGCGTTTGGGCACACGAGCGCCAGATACGCGGGGCCCGAGGCCCTTCCCCTTGCGAGATGGACATGAACCGAACCCTGCAGTCCAACACGGCACTGGCCGAGATCGAACTCGCCTGCCAGCACAATCCTGAAGTAACCGCGACTGCCGCCACGGCGGCGATGATGACGTCGCTGGTTGAAACCGTTCGCACGTTGACCGATACCGATCATCTCGATCAAGCGGGCCTTGTGCTCGCGATTGTCGATTGGCACGCGCGGACACTGCGCGCGGTGATACCGCCGCTTTACTTCGTCGAGAAAGCGGACGCCTTCCTTCGGTTGGCGGACGGCAATGACCATATACGCCCCGAGCTCGACGGCATTGCGTTCGAGTTCATCAAGATGGCGAGCACGCTTGAAGCGGCACTGCGCGATTTGCGCGACGCTGCCGTGAACGTCGCCACATCCGAGAGCGATCGCTAGCGCTCGCGTCGTCAACCGACATTGCCTGTTCATCGGCGGTTTCGTTTCGAGGCCGGCAAGTCATTTTCGACGAGCCGGGACCCGTCGCACCCTCACGGCCCCTGGGTAGCGGCGGTTTTGCAAGGCGGGGCCGGTCAGCCGCGTGCAGGCGAAGACTGCGAGTGCGCTTCGGCGCAATCGCGATCGGAGTCTGAAGCGTCTGTCACTTGGTGGCTTGCAGCCGGATGGGTCTGAGGGGGCCGGTCCGCGCTGCAAGCCCCATTTCCTTGGCTCGGCTTCGCGCGCATCCGTCCTAAAAAGCTTCCGCCGGCAATTCCATGGTGCTTGAGGCGCCCGCAGTCACGCGTGCGAGATAGGTCGAGGTCTCGGGTAGCAGCCGTTCGACGAAGAACCGCGCCGTCACGAGCTTGGCTTTCAGCCTTTCGGCGTCGCCGTCGGTGCCGGCCGCGAGCTTCGCCTGTGCCGCCTCCACCATGCGACACCACATGTAACCCAGCGCCACCAGTCCGAACATGTGCATGTAGTCGGTCGAACCGGCGCCGGCATTGTCGGGCTTCTGCATCGCGTTCTGCATGAACCACATCGTGGCCTGTTGCAGATGCGCCAGTGATTGGCCGAGCGGCTTGAGGTAGACGTTGAGCGCATCGCTCGATGCGCGTTCCTTGAGATAGCCCTGCACCTCGTTGAAGAACGCCATCACGGCACGACCGCCGTCCTTCGCGAGCTTGCGACCGACGAGGTCGAGCGCCTGCACACCGTTGGCGCCCTCGTAGATCATGGCGATGCGCGCATCGCGCACGAACTGCTCCATGCCGTGTTCGGCGATGTAGCCGTGGCCGCCGAAGATCTGCTGCGCCTGCACCGTGTTGGCAAAGCCCGTGTCCGTGAGCACGCCCTTGATCACGGGAGTCAGCAGCCCAAGCATGTCGTCCGCCGTTTGGCGGGTTTTTTCGTCGCCCGAGCGGCGCGCCACGTCGCCATTGAGCGCGACCCACACCACCAGCGCGCGCGCCGCTTCGTTGAAGGCGCGCATCGTCAACAGCATGCGTCGCACGTCGGGATGCACGATGATCGCGTCAGCCGGTTTGTCGGGCGATTGCGGGCCCGTGAGCGCGCGGCCCTGCACGCGTTCCTTGGCGTAGGCCGCGGCGTTCTGATAGGCGACCTCGGACTGCGCGAGACCTTGCAGTCCGACGGCGAGCCGGGCCTCGTTCATCATCACGAACATCGCGTTGAGTCCGCGGTTGGCCTCGCCGACCAGCCAGCCGACGGCATTGTCGTAATTCATCACGCAGGTCGAATTGCCGTGAATGCCCATCTTGTGCTCGATCGAGCCGCAGGACACACCGTTCTTGTCGGCGATCGTGCCGTCGGGCTTGAGGTTCATCTTCGGCACGACGAACAATGAAATGCCGCGCGTGCCCTGCGGCGCGCCGTCGATGCGCGCCAGCACCAGGTGGATGATGTTCTCGGCGAGGTCATGCTCGCCCGCGGAAATGAAAATCTTGGTGCCGGTGATCTTGTAGCTGCCGTCGGGCTGCGGCACGGCTTTGGTGCGCAGCAGGCCGAGGTCCGTGCCGCAGTGCGGCTCGGTCAGGTTCATGGTGCCCGTCCATTGGCCCGACACCATCTTCGGCACGAAGGTCTTCTTGAGTTCGGGGGTTGCGTGCTCGAGCAGCGCCTTCACCGCACCCTGGGTAAGGCCCGAGTACATCGAGAACGCCATGTTGGCGGAGATCATGAACTCGCCCACGCAGGAGGTGAGCATCACGGGCAAGCCCTGGCCGCCGAATTCCTCAGGCGCGGAAATGCCCATCCAGCCGCCTTCGCGCAGCTGGTTGAACGCTTCGCGGAAACCCTTGGGCGTGGTGACGCGCCCGTCGTCGTGACGTTTGCAGCCTTCCATGTCGCCGACGCGGTTGAGCGGCTGCAGCACCTCCTCGGTGAATTTCGCGGCCTCGTCGAGGATGGCCGCGATCACGTCGCGCGAGACGTCCGAGAAGCCCGGGAGGTTGTCGTACCGGGCAATCTGGAAGACGTCGTTGAGCAGGAACTGAACCTCCTCGACCGGTGCCTTGTAGGTCGGCATGGGCATCTCCTGGGGTCGCTGGCCGGGACCGGCGGCGCGGGGCGATATTAACCCCTCGGCCAAGCGAAAAAACGCTGATTTGACACGGATTTCGGCCCAACCGAAGGCCAATCTTAACCTGGTCTTTACCTTAAATCTCAAAACTCCGGCACGGCCGAAAAGCTGCGCCTTTTGCCGCGGCTTGTAGCGCGGGCCAGGGCGACAGCGCGGCGGCTGCCGCCGTGATGGAAGGCGTGAATGCGGGTGAGGCGATGAAATCCGGAGGGCCGTGGCACGTCAAAGGCGTGCGGCCGGACGCGCGCTTTTCCGCGCACGACGCTGCGCGCCGCGCCGGCATGTCCGTCGGTGAATGGCTCAACTCCGTGATCCTTGAATCGGCCGGCGAAGATCACGATGAGCACGCCTATCACGATCCCTATGCGCCACCGTCCTATCGCGCGCAGCGTCCGGCCTACGATCCGATGGCCGAGCAGGTCGCCGCGCTCAATCGCCGACTCGATGGATTGACGCAAGGCTTCGAAAATCTGGTGCGCAGTTCAACGGCGTCGCGCTCCTCGTCGTCAGAGCAGGACGGCACTGCGCGGCGCCTTGCCGATGCCATCACGCGGCTCGATCAGCGTCTCGATACCTTCGCCCAGGAAGGCCGCAACGCTTCCAAGGCGCTCGAGCGCCGCGTCGAGTCCGTCGACCGCGCCCTGTCGTCGCTCGGGCGTGCGCGCGTGAATGCCGGCAACCTGTCGTCCGGCATGGACCAGGCGATGGCCGACATCCAGCAGCGCCAGCGCGAGCTCGACGGCGATCCTTATGCACAGCGGCGCCCCGCGGCGCCGCAAGCGCGCGTCCACAACGATTACGCTGGAGTCGAGGACAGGCTGCGTACGATCTCCGAGCAGCTCGAGGCGTTCGGGCCCGATCGCATGCAAAGCGCGGTCAACGCGTTGCGCAACGATCTCGCCGAGATCGCACGCACGCTCACTGAAGCGTCGCCGCGCCGCGCCATCGAAGCGCTGGAAGGCGAGGTGCGCTTGCTGGCGTCGCGCATCGACATGCGCGGCGGCGGCGGAGCCAACGTCGAGCGCGGGCTGGCTGAGGTCCGTGACACTCTGCGCGCCCTCACGCCCGCGGAAAATCTCTCGGGCGTGGTCGAGGCGATCCACGCCGCGTCGCAGCGGATCGACCAGATCGCGGCAGGCGCGGCTGATCCCGCTGGAATGCAGCAGCTCGAAGGCGCCATCGCGGGCTTGCGCGAGATCCTCTCGCACGTGGCCTCGCGCGACGCGCTCGCAGCGCTGACCGATGAAGTACGGGCCCTGGCTGCCCGCATCGACAATGCCCCGGCCGCGCGCGACAACGACGTGCTGCGTAATCTGGAGCAACGCATCGCCACCATCGCTGATGCCATCGAGTCGGTGCGCGCTTCGGGTCAGGCCGGCTCGCCCGACATCGACGCCATGGTACGGACGCTCGGCGACAAGATTGAGCGGCTGCATGCCTCCAGCGGCGAGCACGCGGGCTTTGCCCAGCTCGAGGATCGCATCGCACACCTCGTACGCAAGCTCGATGCGTCGGAGGCGCGGCTCGGCAATCTCGACGCCATTGAGCGTGGGATGAAGGAGTTGCTCGGCTATCTCGGTGACATGCGTGGTGGCGCCAAGCCGCCGGGCGATATCAGCCGCGATGTCCGGCGCGCCGAGCAGTCAATCGAAGCGGTCCACGGCACGATTGGGGACGTTGTCGATCGGCTGGCGATGATCGAGACCGGGATACGCGGTGAGGGCGCTGCGCCGCCGCCGCAACCGGCGCGTCCTTCGACCAGCACGGCAGCTTCCGCCTATCAGAGCATTCCGACGGTGCAGTCGCCGCCGCTGCAGGCGGCACAACCGCATGTCCACGCCGTGGCTGGCGCTCAGCATGCGGCGCCTGCTGCCCATGCGGCACCCGCGCGAGCGGCTGAACAGCAACGCCAACAGGCAGCGGTGCGTCCCGCCGCCGAGCAGACGCGGGCGCGGCCGGCTGCCGACGGCACCTTGCCGTATGATTTCCCGTTGGAGCCGGGCTCCGGCAAGCCGCGGCCGGGCATGGCGTCGTTGGCGCCGTCGATGAATGGCGGCGGCTCGATGGCGTCAGTGTCGAGCCCGGCGGAACGCATCGCGAAATCCAAGGCGGCGCTCGAGCCGGCCAGGGCGGCGAGGGCGACCGCACCGGCGAGTGAGGAATCCAAGTCGAACTTCATCATGGCTGCGCGGCGCGCTGCGCAAATCGCGGCCGAAAACCAGGACGGGGCGCTGCCGCCGGAAGTCTACGCCGCGCGCGCCGCGGGCGAGGATGGCAGGCCGACGCTGGCCGGCCGCATCGTCCGCTTGATCAAGCCGGTGCTGATCGGATTGAGCGTGCTGGCGCTTCTGGCAGCCGGCATCCACTTGGCGGTCACGTATTTTGCGCCGAGCGAGCCACCGCCGGCCGAGGCGCCGAAGGAGCCCCAGAAGCAATCGCGGATCGTTCCGCCGGGCCTGCTTGCAAAGATCGCGCAATACGACTTCGGATCGCTGCTGGGCGAGGCGAAGAAGAGCCCGCAACGCACCGCGAGCACGCCGCCGCCCGCGACCTCATCCGTCACGCCGGCTGCGCCAGCGCAGCCGTCCGAGCCGTTCACCGTCGCCGGCGTGCTGCCGCCACCGGCCGCTCCTGGGCCCGTCGTCGCTCCGCCGGTGGTCAACGTCGTACCGCCGCCTGCTCCGGTGACGGCCGCCCCGCTGCCGCCTACGCCGGCCGCTGCGCAACCCATGGCGCTCGCGCCACCCGCTGCCATGCCGACGGCCCGGCCGCCGGAGCCTGCCCCG
>Ga0105245_10006057_pt1 | contig 10631 bp, 8 predicted proteins | sample KBSM54metaG_FD_81523 | JGI IMG/M metagenome (GOLD analysis project Ga0105245, IMG submission 81523) | Miscanthus rhizosphere microbial communities from Kellogg Biological Station, Michigan, USA - KBS M5-4 metaG | ecosystem: Host-associated > Plants > Roots > Rhizosphere > Soil | place: Michigan...
GTACGCCTATCTGCTGACGCCGCGCGAGGAGGCGCTGTCGGTGCAGGCGAAGAAGCGGCTCGAGGCGATCCAGCTGATGGAGGACCTGGGTTCCGGCTTCTATCTGGCGATGCACGACCTTGAAATCCGCGGCGCCGGAGAGGTGCTCGGCGACGAGCAGTCCGGAGAGATGCAGCAGATCGGTTTTCAGCTCTACACCGAGATGCTCAAGGCAGCGGTCGATTCGCTGCGCTCGGGACGCGAGCCGAACCTCAACGACCCGATGGGGGTCACCACCGAGATCAACCTGCATGTTCCGGCGCTGTTGCCGGAGACCTACTGCAGCGACGTGCACGAGCGACTGGTGCTCTACAAGCGGCTGGCAAACTGCGACACCGCGGCCGAGCTCACTTCGATGCAGGAGGAGCTGATCGACCGGTTCGGCCTGCCGCCCGAGCAGGCGCAGGCGCTGCTCTATTGTCATCGGCTGCGTCTGCTGGCCAAGCCACTGGGCGTGGTCAAGGTGGACGCCGGTCCCGATCGTTCGCAGGTCCTTTTCGGCCCGCGGCCGCCGTTCGATGCCGGCCAGCTGATCGCGCTGATCCAGCAGGACGGCCGCTACCGCTTCGCCGGCCAGGATCGCGTGCGGATCGAGCGCGCCGCGCCGACGGTCGAGGATCGGGTCGGACTGATTGAGGAGTTTCTCGGCAGACTGCGATGAGTCGCGGCCGCCGCTCGCAGAGTGGTCAGTAGATCTTGCCGAAATCCCCGTGCCGCCCGAGCCCGTCCTTGAATCGCGAGGCGCCAGCAACGCCGTCTTTGACCAACGCTTCGCGCCCGTTGTACCACTCCTGGATCAGCGCAGCGCGAATGGTCAGGCCGTGGCTCTTGATCGCGGAGCGCCGGTCGGCGCGGACGCACACCGGTGGGAAGGCCGCGATTTCCCGGGCCAGCGCTTCGGCCTTGGCACGCACTTCGCCGTTAGGCACCAGGTATTCGCAAAGGCCGATACGCATACATTCGTCGGCGGGGACCTTTCGGCCGGTGAGAATGATCTCGAGCGCCCTGCCCTGGCCGACGATGCGCGGAAGCCGCACCGTACCGCCGTCGATCAGGGGCACACCCCAGCGCCTGCAGTAGACGCCGAAATACGCGTCCTCCTGCATCACGCGAAAATCGCACCAGAGGGCGAGTTCCATTCCTCCTGCGACGGCAGGCCCCGCGATCGCCGCAATGACGGGCTTGTCCAGCTCCAGCCGCGAAGGCCCTAGCGGACCGCGCGGGATCTCACCGCCATTGCCGTGAGGTCCGGCTGGCGGAATATCGAGCTCGCCCAGCGGATAATTCTGGTTGAGCGTGCTGACGTATTTCAAATCCCAGCCCGCGCAGAAGGCGCCGCCTTCGCCATAGAACACGGCGACGCGCGCCGTCGCGTCGGCATCGAAATCCAAAAAAGCGCGAGTCAGCGCGTCGGCGCTCGCGGGGTCCATCGCGTTGCGCGCTTCCGGACGGTTGTGGATCACCGTCCAAACGGCCCCGTTCTTTTCGATGCTCACGGCCATGTTCGTTCTCCCTCGCGTTGGGGCTGTGAAGTGCTTTTTCGGGCGGCCGCGACGGTCACGTCAGCCGCGAAACTGCGCGGCGATGCTCTTGATTCCGCCCAGCAGCATTTCGACCGCGACCGCGGTAAGCACGAGCCCCATCAGGCGCTCGAAGGCGCGCATCCCGCGCTCGCCCAGCAGGCGCTGCAGCCGGCCGGCGGCGAGCAGCACCAGCGTCGTCGCCGCCATCGCGATCGTCAGCGCGAGCAGCCACACGTCGATGTGCTCGGGCTCGCGCGAGGCCATCAGCATGACCGTCGCCAGCGCCGAGGGTCCGGCGATCGCCGGAATCGCCAGCGGCACGAGCAGCGGCTCGCTGCCGCTGGTGTCGCCGAAGACGCCCTCGGGGTGCGAGAACACCATCCTCAAGGCGATCAGGAACAAAATGACGCCGCCGGCGATCGAAAGCGATGTTTCGGAGACATGCATCAACATCAGGAACGCGCGGCCGCCGAACAGGAATGCGAGGAGCACCGCGTACGCGATTACGCATTCGCGCAATACGATCCACCGGCGCCGCGCCGGAGGCGTCGCCTGCAGCGCGCTGACGACCAAAGGCACGTTGCCGAAAGGGTCGATCACCAGAATCAGCAGGATCGCTGCGGACAGAAGCTCGGATAGCATCTCGGCATGCTTGGCTTGGGAAAGAGGCCGCAGTATATCGTCCGGCCGGCGTTGTTTAACGCCAGGGCCGGCACCCATCCCGGGGGGGTCCTTGGAGTTCAGCGCGATCGGCCTGAATTCGTCGCCGCCGGCGGCGGTTGGTCGCCTCCGGGCGCCGCGCGTCGAAAGTCGCACCCGGAGCCGGCCCCGCCTGCGACAATTGCGGTGCACGGCGATTGGTCGTCAAAGCGCAGTCCCTGTTGCCACCGCAACGACAACGGACGGCCCAGCATGGAATTCCTTTAGGGTGGAAAAGATGAAACGACTTCTGTTGATCTCCCTTTGCTTCGGCGTTCTCGCTGTCGGCGCGCACGCGGCCGAGCCGCCGGGCGCGCAAACGCTGGCCCGTCCGACCGATGCATCCGCGCCGTTGCGTTCCGGCATCGACATGGGCCAGATCGAACCCAAAGTTCGGCCGCAGGACGATTTGTCGGGATACGTCAACGGCAAATGGTTCGCCACCACCGAGATTCCCCCGGACAAGCCCGCGTACAGTGCAGGCAGCAAGATCTACGACGACACCCAGGTGCAATTGCGCGGCATCGTCGAGAAGGAAAGCGCGCAGGCGCATCCGAAGCCGGGCGCACCGCAGCGCATCGGCGATCTGTATCGCAGCTTTATGGACGAGGCCCGGCTCGAAACGCTGGGACCAAGCCGCTTGCCGCCGAATTCGCCCGGATCGACGCGATCAAGAGCAAGCGAGACGTCGCCGCTACTATCGGGCATCTGGCCCGGATCGGCGTCAATGCGCCATTTGCCGCGCAGGTGCACCAGGACAACAAGGACTCGACCCGCTACATCGTCGATCTCGGACAGGCCGGCCTCGGCCTGCCGGACCGCGACTACTATCTGCTGGATGACGACGCCAAGCTAAGCGCGGCCCGCGCCAAGTACCGCACGCACGTCGACCAGATGATGACAATGGCCGGCGATTCCGATGCGACGCGGGACGCCTCGGCGATTGTCGCGCTCGAAACTGAACTGGCCAAAGTGCAATGGACGAAGGTCGAGCTGCGGGACCCAATCAAGGCCTACAACAAGGTGGGGCTCGACAAGCTCGGTGCGCTCGCACCCGGCTACGACTGGAAGCGCTACCTAGACAGCGCCGGCGTCGAGGGCAAGGTGACCTATCTGATCGTCGGCCAGCCGAGCTACATCACCGCTTTCGCGAAAATCCTCGACCAGACGCCGTTGCCGGTCTGGAAAGCCTATTTCCGCTGGCACCTGCTAAGCGCTTTCGCGCCATATCTCTCCAAGCCTTATGTCGACGCCAATTTCGCGTTTTTCGGCACGGCACTCAACGGGACTCCGGAGATTCGTCCACGCTGGAAGCGCGGCGTGCAGCTCGTCGACGATTCGATCGGGGAGGATTTGGGCAGGGTCTACGTCGAGCAATACTTCCCGCCGGAGAGCAAGGCGCGGATGGATGCGCTGGTCGCGAATCTTCTGGCCGCCTACCGGCAAAGCATCGGTGATCTCGACTGGATGAGCTCGACGACCAAGGCGAAGGCGCTCGACAAGCTCGCGAAGTTCATGCCTAAGATCGGCTACCCGAAAAAATGGCGCGACTATTCGACGCTAAGGATCGTGCCGACCGACCTGGTTGGCAACGTGATGCGCGCTAACGAATTCGAATATCGGCGCAACATCGCCAAGCTCGGCAAGCCGATCGATCGCGGCGAATGGTTCCTGACACCGCAGACGGTCAATGCCTATTACAACCCCGAGCTCAACGAGATCGTGTTTCCCGCGGCCATCCTGCAGCCGCCGCTGTTCGACGCGCAAGCCGACGACGCGGTCAATTACGGCGCGATCGGCGCGGTGATCGGCCACGAGATCAGCCATGGCTTCGACGACCAGGGCAGCCAATACGACGGCGACGGCAACCTGCACGACTGGTGGACGGCCGAGGATCACGACAAATTTACCGCCAAGACCAAGGCCCTGGTCCAGCAGTACAGCGCCTATGAGCCGGTGGCCGGCTATCACGTCAACGGCGAGCTAACCTTGGGCGAGAACATCGCCGACAACTCCGGTCTCGCGATCGCATACAAGGCGTACCGCATCTCCCTCGACGGAAAGGAAGCGCCAGTAATCGACGGGCTGACCGGCGATCAGCGCTTTTTCATGGGGTCGTCGCAGGGCTGGCGCACCAAGATGCGCGACGACTATACGGTGCGCCTGATCAAGAGCGACCCGCACTCGCCCAATACGCTACGATCCAACGCCGCGGTCATCAATCAGGATGCCTTTTACCGCGCGTTCGACGTCAAGCCCGGCGACAAGATGTACCTGCCGCCGGAAAAGCGCGTGACGATCTGGTAGCGTGCCGCGCCGCCGCGCGTCAATGCAGCTTGACGCGCGGCTCCATGCGGCGTCGCAGAAAGCGCCCGATCGTGTCGAGCGTCACGCGGAAGTAGCCGTGGATCGACGCCTGATGCAGCTTATACAGCGACGTGTACATCGCGCGCGCGATCAGTCCCTGGATCAGCATGCTGCCGCCGATGAGACGGCCCATCAGGTTGCCGACCGCCGACAATTCGCCGAGCGAGACCAGGGAACCGAAGTCGCGAAAGTGAAATTCGGGCAGCGGCCTCCCCGCCAGGCGAGCCCGCATCGCATGCACCAGTAGCGCCGCCTGTTGCCGCGCCGCCTGCGCCCGCGGCGGCACCAGCGCGCCTTCCTTGCCGCGTCCCAGCCAAGGCGCCGCGGCGCAATCGCCAAAGGCGAAGATGTCGGGATCGCGCGTCGTCTGCAAGGTCGCCGTGACGACCAGCTGGTTGGCGCGGTTGACTTCCAGACCATCCAGCTGCGTCAGCAGCGGCGGCGCCTGAATGCCTGCAGCCCAGACGATCAGATCGGCATGGAGCGTCGCGCCGTTGGCGGTGTGCACGCCTTTCTCGTCGACGGTGACGACGCGCTCGCCGGTCCGCACGGAGATGCCCAGCGTGCCGAGAAGCTCGGTCGCCGCCTTGGCGATACGTTCGCCCAGTTGCGGCAGAATGCGGGGCGCCGCCTCAAGCAGCGTCAGATGAATGTCGCGCGCGGGATCGAGCTTGTCCAGCCCGTAGAGGGCGTGGGTGCGTGTCGTCTGGCGTATCTCCGCGGCCAGCTCGACACCGGTTGCGCCTGCGCCGATGATCACGATGTCGACATGGGCCGATCGGCCTTCTCCCGCTTCGCCGTCAGCACGCACTGCGGCGGCGAGCAGTCGGCGGTGAAAGCGCTCCGCATCCAGCGGCGTGTCCAGCGAAATCGCGTGCGTGGCGACGCCCGGAATGCCGAAATCGTTGGTCGTGCTGCCAACGCAGAAAATCAGCGTGTCGTAGGCAACGATACGCTCGGGCAGGATCTGCCTGCCGTCGTCATCGACGACCGAACCCACCTCGAGCTCGCGGCGCGCACGGTTCAACCCCTCGACCGTGCCCTGGCGAAAACGGAACCGATGCCAGTACGCAACGGCAAGGTAGTCGACGTCGTGCGCGGCGGCATCCATGCGTCCGGCCGCGACTTCGTGCAGCAGCGGCTTCCACACGTGCGTTTCGGCGCGATCGACCAGCGTCACTTCCGCCATGCCGCGCCGGGCGAGCTTGTCGCCGAGCGCGGTCGCCAGCGGCAAGCCCCCCGCACCGCCGCCGACGATGACGATGCGGTGCCGGCCAGGGGGAGTCTCGGCGTTCTCAGTCACCCCGCGCCGTCCCTTCGCGCCGCGAGTCGGCGGCGCCGCGCCAGCCGCTGCCCTGACGAACGATGACCTGCAGGCCGCTGTTCTGGTCGACGATCCGCGTCGTCTCGCCGAGGGCCCGCAGCCCGGCCGCCAGCGCTTCCGCGCGAGTGCCCCGTTCGATCTCGGTCGGACCGTTGCGGCTGCCGACATTGGGTAGATCCACCGCCGCCTGTGGATCGAGCCGGCGATCGAGCAGGGCGATCAGCGTCTTGGCGACGTAATTGATGATGGCGGGCCCGCCGGGCGAGCCGACCACCACCGTCACGCGACCCTGCGCGTCGTAGACGATCGTCGGGGCCATCGCCGAACGCGGACGCTTTCCCCCTTCGACGCGATTCGCCACCGGGTGGCCGGCGGCGACCGGCACGAAATTGAAGTCGGTAAGCTCGTTGTTGAGCAGGAATCCACCGGCGGTCATCAACCTGCTGCCGAATGCGTCCTCGATGGTCGTCGTCATCGCCACCGCGCCGCCGTAGCGATCGACGATCGACAAGTGCGAGGTGGACGGGAACTCGAGCGCGTCGTCGCTCGGCGCGAACGCCGGCTCGTTGGCAGGCGGCGGCTGTCCGGGGCGCGCATCGCCGACACTCGCATCGAGGCGGATCAGTTGCGATCGCTCGCGCAAGTAGCTGCGATCGGTCAGGCCGGCGGGGACGGGGAAAAAATCCGGGTCACCGATGTAAGCGCCGCGATCGGCGTAGGCAAGCCGCCCGGCTTCGTCGAACACATGCGCGCTGATCAGCTCGCTGCTGGCGAGCGAGCGCAGGTCGAATCGCTCGAGCATTCCCAGGATCTGCAGCACCGCGACGCCGCCCGACGAAGGGGGTGGTGCGCCGCAAACGCGAAAGCTGCGATAGCGGCCGCAGACGGGTTTCCGCGCCAGTGCGCGGTACGAGGCGAGATCGGCGAGAGTCAGGTCGCCCGGATTTGCCGCATAACCGTTGGCTGTGTCGACGATATCTCGCGCAATCTCGCCGGTGTAAAAGGCTTCCGCGCCCTTGGCGGCGACCCGTTTGAGCGTAGCGGCGAACGCCGGGTTCTTCACTTGCTGGCCGACGGCGAGCGGCGTGCCGTCCGGGTTGAGGAAATAGCTCCGGGCGCGGTCCTGGCGCAGATAGCGCTCGGCCGCGATCGCGCCGCTCAAACGGCGGCTGACGACAAAGCCGTTTTCGGCCAGCCGGATCGCGGGATCGAACAGCGTCGCCCAGTCGAGGCGGCCATGACTGCGGTGCGCGAGCTCGAGCATGCGCAGCGTCCCCGGAACTCCAACCGAGCGACCTCCGACGACCGCATCGAAGTGGTGAAGCGGTGAGCCATTGCGATCGAGAAATCGCTCGGGCCGTGCGGCCGCCGGCGCCGTTTCGCGTCCGTCGTAGGCGACCAGCGATTTCCGGCGGGGGTCGTGTACGAGCATCAGCGCCCCGCCGCCGATGCCAGACGATTGCGGTTCGACCAGATTCAGCACCATCTGGGCCGCGATTGCCGCATCGACGGCACTGCCGCCCCGGCGGAGCATCAGCAGGCCGGCGTCGGTGGCGAGCGGATTGGCGGTCGCGACCATCTGGTGCCGGGCGCTGGCCGCCTGCTTGGCCGTCGATCCGGGGGGTCGTTCGAGGGCTTGCGGCTGGGCGGCCGCGCTGACGGCGAGCGCCAAGCCCCAAAACAGTCCCAGCAGGGTGGCGCCGCGCTTCGTTTGCCGAAAAGTCACCGGCCGATTCTACCCTCCCGGTCGAGATCCCCGGCCGGCGAGGTTGCACCCCCCTGGGCCCACGTGCGGGAACGGCGGCGCCCGCTGTAAGGTATCGCAGGTCGCTTCGACCAAAGGCATGAGCGTGCGATGCGCTCGCGCCCGGTGGAGTCAGACCGGGCCTCGCCCCGAGATCCATTACAGGAAGGAGCATAAGATGACGATGAATCAGACCGTGAAGGCACTGTCGTTTGGCGCGATGCTGGCTATTGCCGCGCTGTCGGCACCAGTGGCGCTGGCCGACGACACGGGCCTCTCGCCGTTCTCAATGGAAGTGAAAAAGATGGCGAACAAGGACGGCATGATCAGCAAGAAAGACTTCATGGCGATGATGGAAAAGCGCTTCGACGCGATGGACAAGGGCAAGAAGGGCATGATCTCGACGGCCGACGCGATGAAGATCTTTTCGGACAAGCCGTAAGAGTTGTCCACCGCGACTCGAACGTGAAAGTTTGACGTCGCAGAATCGTTGAGACCTCGGCAACAGGAACAAGGGCGGCTTCGTGCCGCCCTTGTTCATTTCGAGGTAGTCAAGCGCCGTCAGACGCCGGCATTGCAAGAAACCGCCGACCGGGGCATCCTGCATCCGATGAGCCGGTCACTGCTCCCCAAGGCGGTCGAGCGTTATGTTACGCAGGAGATCGCGCACGAAACCGATGTGCAGCGCCGGCTGCGAGCGGAGACGGCGGGCATGCCGCACGGCGGGATGCAGATCGGCGCCGACCAGGGCGCGCTGCTCGCGTTGCTGGCGAAACTCGTCGGTGCACGCCGGGCGATCGAGATCGGCACCTTCACCGGCTACAGCGCGCTGGCGGTCGCATCCGCGCTGCCGGCCGACGGCAAGCTCATCTGCTGCGATGTCAGCGAGGAATGGACCAGCATCGCCCGCCGCTACTGGCAGGAGGCCGGTGTCGCCGGGCGAATCGAGCTTCGCCTCGCTCCCGCGACCGACACGCTCGCGGCGCTGTTAAAGCAGGGCGGCGCCGAAACCTTCGACTTCGCCTTTATCGACGCCGACAAGCCGAACTACGATGCGTATTACGAGGCCTGTCTGAAGCTCCTCCGCCGCGGCGGGGCGATCGCGCTCGACAACACGCTGTGGTCGGGCAAGGTCGCCGATCCGGACGTGCACGACGAAGATACCGATGCGCTTCGCGCCATCAACGCCAAGATCCGCGATGACGGCCGTGTCGATGCCTGCCTGCTGACGGTCGGCGACGGCGTGATGCTGGTCAGAAAGCGCTGACGCACCGAAGGGCCGCGACGACAGCACCCAAAAAAAGGCCGACCCGCGGGTCGGCCTTTTTACGTGCGCCCGATGCGCTTATTTCTTCGGCGCTTCGACCGCTGGCGGCGCGGCCGTCGTGACGGCGACCGGTACTCCGCTCGCCGGCATGGAAATCGACGGCGGAACCGATGCGACTTTGCGGTCGGCGCCATGCAGCGCGAGCAACGGCACGATCATCAGCGCGACGATGTTGATGATCTTGATCAGCGGGTTGACGGCTGGACCGGCAGTGTCCTTGTACGGATCGCCGACGGTGTCGCCGGTAACGGCCGCCTTGTGGGCATCCGAGCCCTTGCCGCCGTGGTGGCCGTCCTCGATGTACTTCTTGGCATTGTCCCAGGCGCCGCCGCCGGTAGTCATCGAGATCGCGACGAACAGTCCGGTGATGATCGTGCCCATCAACAGTCCGCCAAGCGCGACCGGCCCCAGCAACAGGCCCACGACGACCGGAACGAGCACCGGCAACAACGACGGAACGATCATTTCCCGGATGGCCGCCTTGGTCAGCATGTCGACCGCGACGCCGTATTCCGGCTTCGCGGTGCCGGCCATGATGCCGGGAATCTCCTTGAACTGACGGCGCACTTCGACGACGACGGCGCCCGCCGCGCGCCCGACGGCTTCCATCGCCATCGCACCGAACAGGTACGGGATCAGGCCGCCAAGGAAAAGTCCGACGATCACCATGTGATCTGACAGGTCGAAGCTCACGTTGATGTTTGCGCCGGACAGCGCGTGGGTGTAGTCGGCGAACAGGACCAGCGCGGCAAGACCCGCCGAGCCGATCGCATAGCCCTTGGTGACCGCCTTGGTCGTGTTGCCGACTGCATCGAGCGGATCGGTGATCGCGCGAACCGACTCGGGAAGATCGGCCATTTCGGCAATGCCGCCGGCGTTGTCGGTGATCGGACCATATGCATCCAGCGCGACGATGATGCCGGTCATCGACAGCATCGCGGTCGCGGCGATGGCAATGCCGTAGAGCCCGGCCAGCCAATACGAGGCCAGGATCGCGATGCAGACCGAGATCACCGGCCACGCGGTCGACTTCATCGACACGCCCAGCCCCGCGATGATGTTGGTGGCGTGCCCGGTCGTCGATGCCTGCGCGACGTGGCGAACCGGCTTGAATTCGGTCGCGGTGTAGTACTCGGTGATCACGACCATGGCCGCGGTCAGCGCAAGGCCGATCAGACCCGCCGCCCACAGATGCCAGGTCGACAACTCGGGATTGGTCGCTACGACCGGGCTCATCAGCCAGTCGGTGATGAACCAGAAACCGATCGCCGACAGGCCACCGGCGACCATCAGCCCACGGTAGAGCGCATTCATGATCTTGCCGCCCTCGCGCGCCTTGACGAAGAAACATCCGGCGATCGAGGCCAGGATCGAGAAGCCGCCAAGCGCCAGCGGATACGTCACCGCGGCCTCGGCGTACGCCGGCAGCAGCAGCGCACCCAGCAGCATCGTCGCGACGATCGTCACCGCGTAGGTTTCGAACAGGTCGGCCGCCATGCCGGCGCAGTCGCCGACGTTGTCGCCGACGTTGTCGGCGATCACCGCGGGATTGCGCGGATCGTCTTCGGGAATGCCGGCCTCGACCTTGCCGACCAGGTCGGCGCCGAC
>Ga0105245_10006061_pt1 | contig 10628 bp, 10 predicted proteins | sample KBSM54metaG_FD_81523 | JGI IMG/M metagenome (GOLD analysis project Ga0105245, IMG submission 81523) | Miscanthus rhizosphere microbial communities from Kellogg Biological Station, Michigan, USA - KBS M5-4 metaG | ecosystem: Host-associated > Plants > Roots > Rhizosphere > Soil | place...
CGTGCCGAGCGTGCCGCGCTCGAGCGCGCGATCGGCCAGGATCGCGAACGCCTCGCCGCCAGTATCGCCGAGAGCAAGGGCTGGAAGAACCGGGCCGGCGAGGCGGCCAGGCGGATCGCCGAGATGGACAAGCGCGACGCCGATCTGGCGCGCGAGGCCGAGGCCCTCGCCGAAAAGCCGGCGCTGCTGGCAGCCGAGATCGTCGCGCTCGAAGCCACGCACGGCGTGGCGCGCGCCGAGGCCGAGACGATGATCGCGGCCGAGCGCGAGGCGGAGATTGCGCTCCGCGCCACCGAGGAACGCGCGCGGGCCGCGAGCGAGGCGCTGGCCGAGGCGCGCGAGGTGCGGGCCGGCGCGGCCGCACGCGCTGAAAACCAGGAATCGCGCCGGGTCGAGATGAACCGGCTGTCGGGCGAGCGCTTCCAATGCCCATCGGTCCTGCTGCCCGAGCGCGTCGGGTTCGACGAGAAAATCGTCGGCGCGCCGCAGGATGAGTCGCTCGCGCATGACAAATTGCTGGTCGATCGCGAAAGGATCGGCCCGGTCAATCTCGTCGCCGAGACCGAGCTTGCCGAACTCGAAGCGGCAAGCATCGGCAATCTCGCCGAGCGCGAAGAGCTTGGCCTTGCGGTCAACCGGCTGCGCGGCTCGATCGGCACGCTCAACCGCGAGGGCCGGCAGCGCCTGCTCGCCGCCTTCGAGGCGGTCGACGGCCATTTCCGCCGCCTGTTCACCACCCTGTTCAATGGCGGCCAGGCGCATCTCGAACTGGTCGATTCGGACGATCCGCTCGAAGCCGGGCTCGAGATCATGGCGCAGCCGCCCGGCAAGAAGCTGCAATCGCTCACCCTGCTTTCGGGCGGCGAACAGGCGCTGACAGCGGTCGCGCTGATCTTCGGCCTGTTCCTCACCAACCCTGCACCGATCTGCGTGCTCGACGAAGTCGACGCGCCGCTCGACGACGCCAATATCGAACGCTTCTGCGACCTGCTCGACGCGATGACACAGGAGACGGCGACCCGCTATCTGATCGTCACCCATAATGCGGTGACGATGAGCCGAATGCACCGCCTGTTCGGCGTCACGATGATCGAACAGGGCGTGAGCCGGCTTGTGTCGGTCGATCTCGGCGGCGCGGAAACTTTGCTGGCAGCTGAGTAAACTTTCTTTCTCCCTCTCCCATCGGGAGAGGGAAGGGGCCCATAGCGCAGCGATGGGAAGGGTGAGGGTGACCAGCATGAGCGTCTCGCCCTCAACCTCACCCCGCGCTGCTGCGCAGCTTGCCCCTCTCCTGAAAGGAGAGGGGAAAAGGGGCGCTCGCAAAAGCTCCCACAAGGGGAGAAAGAAGTTGGGAGTTACACTGATGCGCAGCCTACTCTCGCTCCTCGCCGCGCTGATATTGTCCGGCTGCCTCTGGGAGGGCCCGGCCTTCTATAGACCCGATCCCGGCCAAAGCGGGCCATTGCCGCCCGGGCTCTACAAGCTCGATTCCGCGGACAAGTCGGCTCCACCGCGCCTGCTGGTCCGCCGCGCCGATGATGGTGCCCTGCTGATCGCAGCCCCCGAGGATTTTCGGGGCGGCAAGCCATCGCGCGTCGTGCTGATGCCACTCGCCGCGCCCGGCCGGCATCTTTGGATCGTCCAGACTCAAATCGGCGATACTGCTGACCCGGTTGCTTACGGCCTGCTCGAAAGCGATGGTGCCGCACTTTTTCTCGACCCCGCCCTCGACTGCCAGGGCAGTGAGGCGCTGGTACGTGCGGCGGGCGGGACGATCGAGGGCGAGGGCGGCAGCCCGAGTTGCATCTTCAAGGATAGCGCGGCGCTGGAGCGCGCGATGAGCGCCTATGTCGGCGCGCATCCCGGCTTCGAGAAACCCGCGCGGCTGACCCGCATCGGGGATTAAAGCGGCCGGTGCTGGATCTCGCCCGCGTGCGAGCTGGGCTGCCTTCTACTACCCTTCCCCCGCACAGGCTGGGGTGTGGAGTCACGTTTGAAGTGCAACGGTTGATTGTAGTGCTGAGAATGCCTCGGCTGGAGTTTTGAAGTCGAGGCATTTTCGTGGGGTATGATTGAAGGCCATGGTGGCTTGTTGGATGCGTTCCTGGGAGACGAGATCGAGATCGGTTTTGCGTGGGAAGGTGCGTCTGAGACGTCCTATGGCGTTTTCGATGCCGCCTTTTTGCCAGGGGGAGTGGGTGTCGCAGAAGAAGGTATCGATGCCGAGCTGATAGTGGAGTGCGAACTCGGTACCATTGTCGAAGGTGAGGCTTTTCCTGAGGTTTTGGGGGACTGGTTCGAGGAGCCTGGCGAGGTGCTGTTTGGTGCTGGCGGCGGTTCGATCGGGTGGGTTTGCAATGAAGATGTAGCGGGATTGTCGTTCGTGGAGGACGAGGAGCGACTGGCCTGATTTTGAGAAGAGCATGTAGTCGGCTTCCCAGTGACCTGGGGTGTGGCGACGTTCAGCATCGAGGCGAATTACTATGATATCCGCGTCCGGAACGCGATCGGCGCGGTTGACCCCAATCTGACGCTCAACAACTGCGCCCTGCGCGGCGATGCGGCGAGCTGTGCGCTGGTCATCCGCACCAGCAACGGCTTCGTCAACGAGATCGACGGAACGCTGCAGAATCTCGACAAGATCGAAACCCGGGGCATCGACGTCACCGCGAACTATCGCAGCCCGACGACTGGCATCGGCACGTTCGGTCTTTCGGCGAACGCGACCTGGCTGCTGAAATATGTCCTCACGGCGTCGAACGGTTTCGTCGTCCTGGACCGCAGGGGCACCGAGCGCGGCAGCCCCGACCAGGCGTTCCCCAAGTTCAAGGGCAACGCGACGCTCAACTGGTCGATCAGCGATTTCAGCGCCTCGTTTACCGGCCGCTATGTTGACGGGGTGACCGAGATCAACCCCAACAACGGGCTGCCGAACGCGATGGCGAGCCGCTTCTACGGGGACGTGCAGTTCGTCGTCACGCCGGGATTCATGGACAGGCGCCTTGCCTTCACCGTGGGCGTCAACAAGGTCTTCAACCAGGATCCGCCGGCCTGCTTTTCGTGCAGCCTGAACAATTTCGACCCGACGACCTACGACGTGCCCGGCCAGTTCGGCTATGCGCGGATCAGCTACAAGATGTAGCTGCGATATGCCTTCCCGGCGCCGATCGATCGGCGCCGGGGGGACAACGGCGTTCATTCCGATCCGGGCAACGCCGATGACTGTAAGCTGTCCGTAGCAGGAGTCCCCCTCCCACTTGTGGGAGGGGTCAGGGGAGGGCATGTTCCGGCGATGGATACTGAACAGGCCCTCCCCCGACCCAGTGGCGCAACCGATCAGGGCCGGGATGGCCCCCGGCCATCCCTCAACCATGCCGGGGGCATGGTTGACCCAGATCGGTCGCGCCACTCGCAAGCGGGAGGGGAGTTTGAGCTCCAACGCGTAGACCTTCCCACCGGCGTCTCGCTCGACGTCGCCGTGGCGGGCGATCCGGCCAAGGCCGCAATCATCCTGCTTCACGGTTTCCCCGAATCGCACCGCACATGGCGCAATCAGATTCCGGAGCTGGCGAAGGACCATTTCGTCCTCGCGCCCGACCAGCGCGGTTTCGCGCGTTCGTCCAAGCCCGCCGAGGTCAGCGATTATACCCCCGACAAGATGGTCGCCGACCTGATCGCGCTGGCCGACCATTTCGGCGTCGGGAAATTCACCCTGGTCGGCCATGACTGGGGCGGTGCGATCGCCTGGATGGCGGCGCTGACCCGGCCTGACCGGATCGAGCGGCTGATCATCGTCAACGCGCCGCATCCCTATATCTTCCAGAAGACGATGTTCGACGATCTGGGCCAGCGCGAGGCGAGCCAGTATATCCGCGCCTTTCGCAACACCGATCTCGAAAAGCATATCGAGGCCATCGGCCTGTCGGCATTCTTCGACGGCAGCTTCATGCGCCACACCGATTTCGAGAAGATCGCCGACGAGAAGCCGATCTATCTCGATCAATGGGGCCAGCCCGGCGCGATGACCGCGATGCTCAACTGGTACCGCGCCAGTGCGATCATCGTGCCGGCCATGGACGAGACGCCCGAGCGCCCCGCCTTTCTCGACGCGCCCTTCCCGCCGATCACGCAGCCGACACTGGTGATCTGGGGGATGAAGGACAAGGCGCTGCTGCCGAGCCAGCTCGAGGGGCTCGACGCGCTGGTGCCCGACATGACGCTGGTGAAGGTCGATGCCGGGCATTTCGTGCCGTGGGAAGCGCCTGAGGCGGTGACGAGCGCGATCCGGGACTGGCTGGTCTGAACCGAGCGAGCGACTCCATCCGCATCGGATCATTCCGGCGGCATGACCGGTTTCGCTATATATCCGGCCCATAGCCGAGTATGAACGCCGGATGTTCGACCTGTTCCTGAGCCAGGCCTATGCGCCATTCACGGTCGCCTTCCTGGTGATGATCGGCATTGGCCTGATCGAGGGAATCGGCCTTGGCCTGGGCAGCCTTGATCTGCATGCCGAAATCGGCGGCGATGCCGATGGGATCCATGCGCCCGACCTGTTTGGCTGGCTCGGCCTTGGCAATGGATTGCCGATCCTGATCTGGCTGACCTCGCTGCTCGGCTGCTTCACCCTCGCGGGCGTTGCGATCCAGCAGATCTCGACCGGGCTGTTCGGCGCGCCGCTGCATTGGGGCATCGCCTGCGCGGGCGCCGGCGCGATTGGCCTTGTCGGCAATGTCTTTGCCGCGGCCGGGCTTGCCCGGATCATGCCGGGCTATGAATCGACGGTCGTCAGCATCGAGGATCTTCTGATGCGGCGCGGCACGATCCTGGAGGGAACCGCGCGACGCGGCCACCCGGCGCGGGCGAAGGTCGTCGATCAGCATGGCCAGGCGCATTATGTGATGGTCGAACCGCATAACGACAGCGATGTGGTTGCGCCTGGTGAAACCGCGCTGCTGGTGCGGCGTGCCGGCCCGACCTTCTTCGTCGTGCCCGACGTCGACCCTAATCTCCGGCCGATCTAGCCTTTCAACAGGAGCCTTCCCCGTGCCCAGCTCATTCCTGAACATCCTGATCTATGCCGGAATCATCCTTTTCGCGATGATCGTGATCGGCCTGGTCCTGACCCGGCTCTATCGACGCGCGACCAAGGACGTGGCGCTGATCCGTACCGGCTTTGGCGGCGAGAAGGTCGTGCTCAACGGCGGCATCATGGTCATCCCGGTGCTGCACGAATTGATGCAGGTGCGGCTGACGACCGTGAAGCTGGAGGTTTCGCGACTCAACAAGGATGCGCTGATCACCCTCGACAAGCTGCGCGTCGACGTCGTCGGGCTGTTCCATATCAAGGTGAAGCCTGACGCCCAATCGATCGCGGCGGCGGCGCAGACTCTGGGCGAATCGGTCAACAGCGCGGATGCTGTGAAGTCGCTGCTCGACGGCAAGCTCGTCTCGGCGCTGCGCTCGGTCGCGGCGACGATGACGATGGAGCATCTCCACGCCAATCGCGCCGACTTCATCCAGAAGGTCCAGGAAGCGCTGATGACCGATCTGGACATGAACGGCTTCCAGCTCGAATCGGTCTCGATCACCCATTTCGACCAGACCGCGTTCGAGCATTTCAACGAGAACAACGCGTTCGACGCCGAAGGGCTGACCGTGCTCACCCGCACGATCGAGGAGCGCAAGAAGATCCGCAACGACATCGTCGCGACCAACCGGGTCGAGATCGAGCAGCGCAACCTCGATGCCAACAACCAGTCGCTTGAGATCGCGCAGGCGGCGGAGCAGGCGCGGCTGACCCAGGAGCAGACGCTCGCCGCCCGCCGCGCCGAACAGGCGACCGCGATCGCCACGGCCGAGGCCGAGCAGACCCGCCTCGCCGAAATCGCCCGCATCACGGCGGAGCAGGCGCAGACCGTCGCGCAGACCGAGGCCGACAAGGTCATCCAGACCGCGACCATCGCCCGTGACGGCGCGGTTCAGACCGCGACGATCGAGCGCGACCGCAATATCGAGCTCGCCCGCATTACCACGGCCGTGCAGACCGCGCAGAAATCGGAAGAGGAATCGACTGCGACCGCAGCCGCCAACGAGGCGCGCGCGCTCGCCGTCCGCGCCGAGGAAAGCGTCCAGACCGCCAAGGCGACCGAAATCGCCAACCGCAACAAGAATGTCGCCGTGATCGCCGCGACCCAGCGCGCGCAGGAGGAGGCGGTGCAGATCACCGTGGCCGCGGAGGCCGAGAAGGAAGCCGCCCAAGCCCGCGCCGCTGCGCTCCGCACCGAGGCGACCGCCGAGGCCGATGCCGAAAAGGCGCGGGCCGAGGGCCGCGCCGCCGCGTTCAAGGTCGACGCTGCCGGCCAGACCGCGCTCAACGAGGCAACCAATGTGCTGAGCGACAGCCAGACCGCGCTGCTGGTGCGCAAGGCGATCCTCGAGGCGCTGCCGGCGATCATCGCTGCGGCGAGCAAACCGATGGAGCAGATCGACAAGATCTCGATCGTCGACGCGCGGGGCCTGCACGGAGAGAGCAGCGACGGCGCGACGGCCGGCACCGGAAACCTCGCCGACGCAGCCGTGGCTGCGGCGATGCGCTACCGCGTCGGCGGGCCCCTGATCGATGCGCTGATGAGAGAACTCGGCATGACCGGCGGCAATCTGAACGGGATGCTCGCCGGGGCGACTGGCCAGCAAGGCGATGAGGCTGAGGCGGTTCCGGCCCGGTTGAACGGTGGTCCGGCCGCAGCCGCCCCGGCCAGCGACACTGCTGACTGAGCGGTTGCGCCGGCTGATCGTCTAGACCGAAATCCGCGCCGAGGCGGGCAGGTCGATGCCCGTGGCGGATTTCGGCGGGCCGGCGTCGATCCAGGCGGCATGGGCATGCGCGGTGGCGACGATCCGCGCCTCCCCGTCGCCGGGCCAGCTACGGACCCGGACGACCTGTTGAGCGAGCGCCCGATCCGGCTCCATCGTCACCCAGCCGAGCGGGCGCTCGGGCGTCGCACGGTCGCCTGCCGCTCGCATCGCCGCCCTGATCCGCTCGGCCACGGTCTCGGGCAGATATTGCCAGACGACTGAATGCATCAGGACTCGAGTCACCCCCGACGCCTGCGGTTCCGCGAGGCGTGCCTCGACCCAGTCCGCGGCATCGGCCTGCTCAAGCCGCACGGGACGATCGCCCAGCATCGCGATCGCGGTCTTCAGGCGCGCGGCGCGATCCGGGGTTTCTGCCCAGACATAGGCCGCAAGCCGCGCCGCCGCGTCGGGATCAGTCGCGTCGATCGGCTGAATGTCGCAGCCGCGGACGGCGACGATCTCGATCGGGACCGCGGGCGGCGGCGGGCCGCGCCATTCGGGGACGATCAGGATCGGAGCGGATTCCGGACCCACCACTGTGCCGCCAAGATCGAATCGGTAGCGGTCGATCATCAGGTTCAGGCCGGCGCTCGACCCGATCTCGAATATCTCGATCCGCGGGCCATGCCGTCGCGCCACTTCGAGCAGCCCGGTCATCAATGCGGCCGAGCGGCCCGGCTCGTTGGTCTGGGGCGGGCCATCGAGCCAGGGCAGCAAAGTCAGGTCGTGCTCAATGAGGGTTCGCGCCAGCACGGCCTCAATAGCCTCCGAATCGGTGACCATGCCCTGGAACACAGCGGCCAGGTCGGGATCGCGGCCAGCGAGGACCAGCGCGTGCAGGCCGCCAATGAGGCGCAGGGGCAGCGCATCACGGGTTGGTTCGCCCGGCCAGTCGATCACCCGCGCGCCGACCGCGCTGTCGCGATTGAGCCCCTTGGCCAGCGCGGTGCAAATGCGCGCATAGGCAGGCGCGTTCATCTGGCGACAATAAAATTCCTGGATCAGGAATGCGCCCCGGTTGTTCTCTTCGCTGGACATACACCCGACCTTTCGCTGATCGCCGCGTCTGTTGCGCCCGCGAACACCCCCAAGTAAAGCCCCGCTCACTCATGACCGATCCGATCATCATCGCCGTCCCCAAAGGGCGCATCCTTGCCGAGGCCGTGCCGCTGCTCGAACGCGCCGGCATCACCCCCGAGGCTGCGTTCAGCGACGAGGAAAGCCGGGCGCTGCGCTTCTCGACGAGCAACCCCGGGATCGACCTGATCCGCGTCCGCGCCTTCGACGTCGCGACCTTTGTGGCGCACGGCGCGGCGCAGCTCGGCATCGTCGGCTCGGACGTGCTGGCGGAGTTCGATTATTCGGAGCTTTATGCGCCGGTCGATCTCGGCATCGGCCATTGCCGGCTGTCGGTCGCCGAGCCTGCCGACATGGCGGAGAGCGATGATCCGCGCGGCTGGAGCCATGTTCGGATCGCGACGAAATATCCGCATGTGACGCGCCAGCATTTCGAGGCGCGCGGCGTGCAGGCGGAGTGCGTGAAGCTCAACGGGGCGATGGAGCTGGCGCCGACGCTCGGGCTGGCGCCGCGGATCGTCGATCTCGTCTCTTCGGGGAAGACGCTGAAGGAGAATGGCCTGGTCGAGGTCGAGGTGATCGCCGAGGTGACATCGCGGCTGATCGTCAACCGGGCGGCGTTCAAGACGCGGGCTGAAGTGGTGCCGCTGGTCGAGGCGTTCCGGCGGGCGGTTGCGATGGAGACGACAGCATGAGCGGCCTTCTTCCCCCCTCCCGCTTGCGGGAGGGGTCGGGGGAGGGCCTGTCCCGAAAGGCCACCCTCCTGGTGACACGCCCTCCCCTAACCCCTCCCGCAAGCGGGAGGGGAATTTGATCCGTCTCTCAACCTCCGATCCCGGCTTCGAGCGCGAGTTCTCCGCGCTGGTCAATGCGCGGCGTGAGGCCGATGCCGATGTCGCGCGGGATGTCCGCACCATCGTCGCGAGCGTTCGTGACGAGGGCGATGCGGCGTTGCAGGCGTTCACGAAGAAGTTCGACCAGCATGATCTGAACGAAACCGGCTGGCGGATCGAGAAGGCGGAGTGGCTGGCAGCGCACCAGTCGCTTTCCGCGGAACTGCGCGAGGCGCTCGAACTCGCCGCCGAGCGTATCGCGGCCTATCATCTCAAGCAGAAGCCCGAAGACAGCGACGGCACTGATTCGGCGGGCGTCCGCCTCGGCGCGCGCTGGAATGCGATTCAGAATGCCGGCATCTATATTCCCGGCGGCCGCGCAGCCTATCCGTCCTCGGTGCTGATGAATGCGATTCCGGCCAAGGTCGCAGGCGTCGAGCGCCTCGTGATGGTCACGCCGACCCCCAAGGGCGAGGTCAACCCGCTTGTCCTGGCCGCCGCGCATATCGCGGGCGTCGACGAGATCTGGCGGATCGGTGGCGCGCAGGCGATCGCTGCGCTTGCCTATGGCACCGGGCGGATCGCGGCTGTCGATGTGATCACCGGGCCGGGCAATGCCTGGGTCGCCGAGGCCAAGCGCCAGCTTTACGGTGTGGTCGGCATCGACATGGTCGCGGGGCCGAGCGAGATCGTCGTCGTCGCTGACGGCAAGAATGATCCGGACTGGATCGCCGCCGACCTGCTCAGCCAGGCCGAGCATGACCCGACCAGCCAGTCGATCCTGTTCACCGACGATGCAAGGTTCGCGAAGGCGGTCGCGGACGCGGTCGACCTGCAGATCGGCCAGCTTGCCACCGCGCAGGTGACCCGGGCGAGCTGGGATGCGAACGGCGCGATCATCGTCACCGCCGACCTGATGGAGGCGATGCCGCTGGTCGACCGGCTCGCGCCTGAACATCTCGAACTCGCCTGTGACGATCCGCAGCCCTTGTTCGACCGTGTGCGCCATGCGGGATCGGTTTTTCTCGGGCGGCACACGCCCGAGGCGATCGGCGACTATGTGGCCGGGCCCAATCACGTTCTCCCCACCGGCCGGCGCGCGCGTTTCGCCTCGGGGCTGTCCGTGCTCGATTTCATGAAGCGCACCAGCTTCCTCCAGCTCGACGCCGCCGCACTCGGCGCGATCGGCCCGGCGGCGGTTGCGCTCGCCGAGGCCGAGGGCCTTCCCGCCCATGCCAAATCAGTGGCGCTCCGCCTCGCGGGCGACCAGACGGAATTGCTGTTATGACCAAGCCCAATGCCCGCTCAAGGGCCCGCGCCGCCGCGCGGCTCGCCGCCACCCAGGCGCTGTACCAGCATGAGATGAAGGCGGTCGCGGTTGCGCCCTTGCTTCATGAATTCCACCAGCACCGGCTCGGCGCCACCATCGAGGATGCCGAATATGCCGAGGCCGAAGTCGATTTCTTCGACGATGTGGTGAAGGGCACGATTGCGCGCCAGGGCGAGATCGACGTCGCGATTTCCGGCAAGCTTGCGCAGGGCTGGGCGCTCGAGCGGCTCGATCGCTCGATGCGCGCGATCCTGCGGGCCGGGACCTATGAGCTGCTGGCGCGCGCCGACGTGCCGACCGCGACGGTCATCACGGAATATGTCGATGTCGCGAATGCGTTTTTCGACAAGCGAGAGGCGGGGTTCGTGAACGGGTTGCTCGATGCGATTGCGAAGGATGTTCGCTCCTAATTCCTCCCCGGCACGGGGAGGGGGACCACGAAGTGGTGGAGGGGCTTGGAGCGCGGCGACGTGGCCACGCTCCAAGCCCCTCCACCATTCGCTGAAGAAGCGAATGGTCCCCCTCGCCCA
>Ga0105245_10006062_pt1 | contig 10626 bp, 12 predicted proteins | sample KBSM54metaG_FD_81523 | JGI IMG/M metagenome (GOLD analysis project Ga0105245, IMG submission 81523) | Miscanthus rhizosphere microbial communities from Kellogg Biological Station, Michigan, USA - KBS M5-4 metaG | ecosystem: Host-associated > Plants > Roots > Rhizosphere > Soil | place...
CCCGTTCGTTCGCTTCGATGTGCTGCGTGCGGTACGGCGGGATCGACTCGCGCATCCCCTCGACGAGCGCGTCGCGTTCGACGATGCCGGTGAGCGCGGCGTACGCGGCGAGCATCACCATCGATCCGCCGAGCGGATTGCCGAGGTCAGCCGCGACGTTGGTCGCCGGGACGCGGAGCACGGTGACCGGCGCGGTGATCTCGGTGGTGAACGTCGCGTCGTTCACCAGCACGAGGCCGTCGGACCGCAACTTCGGCTCGAGTGGCGCCCAGTACTCGTCGTGCATCGCGATCGCCGACCACGCGCGCGAGACGACCGGCGGCGCTTCGATCGGCCCGTCGCCGACGACGACCGTGCTGTCGGTGTTGCCGCCGCGCATCATGCCGCCGTAGAGGCCGAGGTACATCACGCTGCGGCCCTCGAGCGTTGCGGCGCGGGCCAGCACCTGCGCGGCGAGCTGGATGCCCTGTCCGCCGATGCCCGTGATCAAGACTTCTCGTTCCACTCAGTGCACCCCCATGATTCCGGCGAGACAGAACTCGACCAAGTGCTCGATCTCTCCGCGTGTCGGCACGCGTCGCATCGCGATCGCGTCGTTCATGCGGGCCAGCGCGAGGTCGCGGACGAGCTCGGCGTCGGAGACGCTGCCGCCGAGCGCGCGGACGGCGGGCGTCAACGACGCGATCAGCTCCGCGCGGCTCGCGGCGAGATCGGCGGGAAAGAGGTCGGCGAGGCGCGCGCTGTTGCACGCGAACGGACGGGTCGCCTCCGCCGCGCGCTGGTCGCGCGCCTGCGCCATCACGCCGCTGATCCAACGCTCGACCTGTTCCCGCGGATCGTCGGTAGTCGCGACGCGCCGGGTGAGGTGCGCGACGAGCTGACGCTGGCCGTCGGCGAGCACCGCCAGCAGCAACGCGTCCTTCGACGCGAAGTGGCGGTAGAAGGCCTGGTTGGACAGGCCCGCCTCCTGCACGACGGCGCGGACCCCGGGATCGATCGATCCCTCGCGGCGCATCACGACGAACGCGGCGTCGATGAGCCGGCGTGCCTCGGCCGCGTAGGCGGCCCGCCGGTCGGCGACGGCCCGGTCGGCCAGGGCCTCCGCGACCCGGTCCAGCACCGCCGGAACACCGTTCTCCACCTCCGGAACACTATTCCGAGGCTCCCCCCGGGTCAACCGACGCCATGAGATGGAGTCGTTCGAGGGTCTATTCGCCCCAAAACTGCACCATCAGATGGAGTGGGTGTTAGCGGCGTTGCTGGAGTTGCTCGACGATCAGGGTGCGTTGGATCTGGCCGGTCGCGGCGGTGCGGGGGAGCGCGTCGACCAGGGCGACGCGGCGGGGCTGCTTGAACCCGGCGAGCCGGTCGCCGCAGAACGCGCGCAGGTCGTCGACCGTCGGACCGGTCGTGCCGGGCCGGGCGACGATCACCGCGGTGACGACCTCACCCCACTCCACGTCGGGGACGCCGACGACCGCGATCTCCGCGACGTCGGGATGCCCGCCGAGCACCGCTTCCACCTCGGGCGGCGCGACGGTCTCGCCACCCGTGCGGATTACGTCGCGCGCCCGCCCGACGATCGCGATGTACCCGTCGTCGTCGAGCGCGCCGAGGTCGCCGGTGTGGTACCAGCCGTCGACGAGCGCTTCCGCAGTCGCCTCCGGATTGTCGAAGTACCCCTCCATCAAGAACGGGCTCCGCACGCACACTTCGCCGCGCGCGTCGAGGCGCACTTCCACCCCGGGCTGCGCGACACCCACGCTTCCCGGCTTGCGGAACAGATCGGCGTCGGCGAGCGCGAGCGACGGGCCCGCCTCGGTCGAGCCGTAGAACACGCGCGTCGCGGTGCGGGGGAGCGCGTCCTTGATCGCGCGCAACAACTCCACGGGTGTCGCCGACGTGCCTGTATCGGCTTCGACGAGCGACGTCAGGTCGTACCCGTCGACGCCGTGCTCGAGGACGCGGCCCCACACCGCGGGGATGCAATAGAGGCGCGCGGCCCGGTGCCGCGCCGCGGTCGAGAGCAGGGTCTCCGCGTCGGGCACCCGCACGAAGTGGATCGCCCGGCGCGCTTGCCAGGCGCCGAGCGCGATCGTCCAGCCCGCCATGTGGAACAGCGGGAACATGCACACCACGCCGCCGCCACCGGCCGACGTCGTCGCGCCCACGAACGTCCGTAGCCAGTTCGTGCGGTGGGAGAGGACGACCCCCTTCGGCCGGCCGGTGCTCCCGCTGGTGAAGAAGATGACGTGCGCGTCGCGCTCATCGACGCCCGTGGGCGGCAGCGCGCCGTCGGGCTCACCAGCCGCGCCTCCGACTACGCCGGTGGCAAACGGCACCCCCAGCGATCGCGCGAGCTCCGCGCCCGCGTCGCCGTGCGACGCACCCGCGAGCAGCATCCGCGGGCGGGCGTACTCGCCGACGGGCCCGACCTCGGCGAGCGACGACCGCGCGTTGAGCGGCGCGAACACCGCGCCCAGCTTCGCGAGCGCGGCGAACACCGGGACCGCGTCGAGGTCGGTGTCGCCCCACCAGAGGACCCGGTCGCCGCGCCCGACTCCCATGCCCGCGAGCGAGCGGGCCACCCGGTTCCCGGCCGACTCGATCTCGCCGAACGTCATCGTGCGGTCGTCGAGCGTCGCCGCCACCGCCGACGGCGCCACGGCCGCGGCATTCGCCAGGATCCCGCCGACCAGGAGCATCGGGCGAGCCTCGCGCGATCCCCGATCGATCCGACAACTTGCTTATCAACAACGATTGTCAGTAAAGTGTCCGTGTCATGAAGACGTGCGAGCAGCTCACCGATTTGTTCCGGGAGCGGGGCCTGCGCGTCACGCCGCAGCGGCAGGCGATCTTCCGGCTGCTGCACGGCGACGAGGGACACCCCACCGTCGAATCCCTCTACGACCGGGCCCGCGCCGAGATGCCGACGATGTCGATGAAGACCGTCTACCAGACGGTGCACGACCTCGAGGCGCTCGGCGAGGTCGACGTGCTCGACCTCGGCACCGGTTCGCTGCGGGTCGATCCCAATGTGGAGCACGCTCACCATCACCTCGTATGCGGCGCTTGCGGCCGCGTACGCGACCTGCCCGTCGAGTTCGACGGCTTGCGCGTACCGGGCCGCTTCCGCAAAGACTTCACGGTCGACTCCGTGCAAGTGATCTTCCGCGGTCGTTGCGACGACTGCTCGTAACCATCCGATCAGCCCAAAGGAGCAAACCAGACATGCCCAAGCTCGATGGCACGCAGACACACGAGAACTTGAAGGCGGCGTTCGCGGGCGAGAGCCAGGCGAACCGGCGCTACCTCTACTTCGCGCAGAAGGCCGACGTGGAGGGACACCCCGACATCGCCGCGCTCTTCCGCTCGGTCGCCGAGGGCGAGACCGGCCACGCCTTCGGGCACTTCGACTTCCTCGCCGAGGTCGGCGACCCGGCCACCGGCGTCGCGGTCGGCGCCAGCCAGGACAACCTGAAGTCGGCGGTCGCGGGCGAGACGTACGAGTACACCGAGATGTACCCGGGCTTCGCGAAGACCGCACGCGACGAGGGCCTCGAGGAGATCGCGGAGTGGCTCGAGACGCTCGCGCGCGCCGAGAAGAGCCACGCCGGCCGCTTCCAGGCCGCGCTCGAAACCATCAGCTGACGGGTTGGGCGGGCGCGGGCCCGCCCAACTTTGCCGCGACCGAGGTGTGACGTGCGCAAGTTGACTGTCGACGACATCGTCGACATGCGTGCCTACGAGCGCGAGCGCGACGACTTCCGCCGCCGCATCATCGAGTTGAAGCGCGTCCGTCGCGTCGCGATCGGGCCGCTGATCTCGCTCGTGTTCGAGAACACCGACACGATGCGGTGGCAAGTGCAGGAGATGGCGCGCGTCGAGCGAATGTTGCGCGACGAGCAGATCGAGCACGAGGTCGAGACCTACAACCAGCTCATCCCGGACCCGGGCCAGCTGTCGGGCACGCTGCTGCTCGAGCTGACGTCCGATGCCGAGCTGCGCGAGTGGTTGCCCAAGCTCGTCGACATCGAGCGTCACATCGTCTTCACGTTTCCCGACGGGAGCACCGCACGCGGGAAGCCGTCCGACGAGGACGAGCAGCGATTGACGCGTGACGACACGACGGCCGCGGTGCACTTCCTCAAGTTCGAGCCGACGCCCGAACAGATCGCGGCGTTCGACACGGGGCCGGTGCGCCTCGGATCGGACCACCCGGCCTATCTGCACACGACCGAGCTCGACGCCGAGCAGCGCGCGGCACTCGCGGCCGACCTGCGCGATCTGACGTGACTGCGACCTCCGGCTCTCCATCGCAGCGTGCGACGTCGCGCATCCGTCCGGGCCTACGGATCTGCGCCTGAGTAGGTTGGCCGGGTGCGCATCCCGATTCGCCGGCTCGATCCCGGGCTTCCGCTCCCGGCCGCGCAGCACGACGGCGACGCCGGGCTCGATCTCTACGCGGCGAACGACGTCACGCTCGATCCGCGCGGCGGTCGTGCGCTCGTGCCGACCGGCATCGCAATCGCGATCCCGCCGGGCTACGCGGGATTCGTCCAGCCCCGTTCCGGCCTCGCGCTGCGGCACGGTGTCACGGTGGTCAACACGCCGGGGCTGGTCGACGCGGGTTACCGCGACGAGATCCGCGTCCTGCTGATCAACCACGACCCCGCCGAATCGTTCAAGGTCAGCCGCGGCGACCGCGTCGCGCAGCTCGTCATCCAGCGGTTCGAGCCGGTGGAGTGGGACGAGGTAACCGACCTCGACGACTCCGCCCGCGGGCTCGGCGGCTGGGGGTCGACCGGCTGACACAACTAGGGTCCCGGCCTCATGGCTGACCGTCCGTTCCGGTTCGGAGTGATCGCGCCCAAGTGCGGTTCGGGCAAAGAGCTGACGGAGTGGGCGCGCAAGGCCGAAGCGCTCGGCTACTCGACGCTCTTCGTGCCCGACCACTTCATCGAGCACGACCTTGCGCCCACGGTCGCGCTCGCGCACGTCGCCGCCGTCACCGAGTCGTTGCGCGTCGGCCCACTGGTGCTCGGCAACGACTACAAGCACCCGGTGGTCCTCGCCCGCGAGATGGCGACGATCGACCTGCTCTCGGCCGGCCGCCTCGAGCTCGGCATCGGCGCGGGCTGGATGACCGCGGACTACGAGAAGGCCGGCATGCCGCTCGACCGTCCGGGCGTTCGCATCGCGCGGCTGGCCGAGTCGATCACGATCCTGAAGGGCCTGTTCGCGCCGGGGCCGTTCACGTTCCACGGCGAGCACTACCGCGTCACCGACCTCGACGGGATGCCCAAGCCGCCGCAGGGTGCCGACCTGCCGTTCCTGATCGGCGGCGGGGGCAAAAAGATCCTCGGGCTCGCGGCGCGCGAGGCGAAGATCGTCGGCATCAACGCGAACCTGAAGACCGGTGAGGGCGAGTCGGCCGAGACCGCGAAGTCGTTGCTCCCCGGCGCGACCGACCAGAAGCTCGCCTGGCTCCGCGACGCGGCGGGCGACAACTTCGCGAACCTCGAGATCCAGAGCCTGCTCGGGTTCGTGCACATCACCGACGACCCGTCGGGCATCGTCAAGGCGATGGCCGGTTCGTTCGGCGTCTCGGAGGCCGACGCGGTGCTCGCCCCCGCCACGCTGGTCGGTTCCGAATCGAGCGTCGTCGACGTGCTCGAGCAACGCCGGGAACGCTGGCAGATGTCGTACATCGTGGTGCCGATCGAGTCGACCGAGACGCTCGCGCCGGTGGTCGCGCGTCTCAGCGGGAATTAGGGGGATCGATGACCAAGCCGTTCCGCTTCGGCGTGCAGATCTCGAACGCGGCCTCGGCCGCGGGCTGGCGCGACAAAGCGGGCAAGCTCGAGGACCTCGGGTACTCGACGCTCTTCATGCCCGACCACTTCGGTGACGAGCTCGCGCCGCTGCCCGCGATCGCGATGGCGGCCGCGCACACCACCACGCTGAAGATCGGCGCGCTCGTGTTCGACAACGACTACAAGCACCCCGCGATCCTCGCCAAGGAGTGCGCCACGATCGACCTCCTGAGCGACGGTCGCCTCGAGCTCGGCATCGGCGCGGGCTGGATGAAGACCGATTACGACGCGCTCGGGCTCGCGTACGACCCGCCCGCGGTACGCGTCGACCGGTTCGAGGAGGCGCTGCAGGTGATCAAGCGGTGCTTCACCGGCGAGCAGTTCAGCTTCACCGGCGAGCACTACCGCATCACCGAGTACTCGTCCTACCCGAAGCCCGCGCAGGCGCACCTGCCGATCCTCGTCGGCGGCGGCGGCAAGCGCGTGTTGTCGATCGCGGCGCGTGAAGCCGACATCATCGGCATCAACCCGAACCTCCGCGCGGGCGAGGTCGGCCCTGACGCGACCGCCGACGCGCTGCAGGAGCAGACCGACCGCAAGATCGGCTGGGTGCGGGAAGCGGCAGGCGGCCGGCGCGACCAGATCGAGATCCAGATGCGCTTCTTCGTGTGCAAGGTCACCGACGACCGCATGAAGCTGGCGAACGCACTCGCACCCGCGTTCGGCGTCGAGCCCGAGGAGGCGTTGGAGTCCGGCGCCGCGCTCGTCGGCAGCGAGAGCGAGATCATCGAGCAGCTGCACCGGCGGCGCGAGCGCTGGGACCTCTCCTACATCGTGGTCGGCGACGACAACGTCGACGAGTTCGCGCCGATCGTCGCGAAGTTGACGGGGACCTGAGTCACTCCGCGAGGTGCGCGGGGATCCATTCGAGTAGTCGCTCGCGCAACTCTCCTGCCGACTCCGAGAGCAGATGTCCGTCACCGGGGAGCAGCACGATCTCGCCGTGACCGGCAAGCATCTGCACCATGGCGCTGGTCTCGGGCGGAAGGATCTCGTCGGCGGTTCCGTGGAACAGCAGCAGGGGGGTGTCGCCGAGCTCGCCCGCAACCTCGCAGCCCGCCGATTGGGTCGACAGCGTGACGACGCCGCGGCAGTGCGTGCCGAGCACCGCGCCGGTCTGGATCGCAACGGCACCGCCGAAGGAGTGCCCCATGGTCACGAAGCGGCGGGCGCCGCGCCGGCCGGCCAGGTCGGCCGCCGCCGCCATGTCGTGGACGCAGCGCGAGAGGTCGTTGGGCTTGCGGTAGCCGACACGCACGGTGCCGATGTCGCGTTGCGCGAGCTGGACACCGAGATCGTGGTACAGCCCGTCGGCCGGCCCGAGCAGGCTGCCCATCCCGCCGCCGCCGGTGACGAGGACTGCGCTCGCGTCGACTGGCCCGTGCCACAGGAGCGTGAGCAGCCCGCGCATCGTGTACACCTCGAGGTGCCGGAAGCCCTCGGCAACCTCGACCTCCTGGACCGAGAGTGCCTCGAGCAGCTCGAGCGGCGAGCGTGCATCGTCGGTCACAGCATCGACTGCAGCAGTGCATTCGTCGCGGCGCGGTCCTCGCGTGCACCGAAGATCGAGGCGACGAAGTCGGTGACGCCCGCGTCGGCGATGCGCGCGATGCCGGCGCGCACCGTGGGTTCGTCGCCCACGATCGCCACGTCGGCCGGGCCGGCTGCACCCTCACGGTCGAGCATGGCGCGGTACGACGGAAGGAAGCCGTAGACGCGGAAGTCGCTCGCCGCTCGCTCGCGCGCCGCGTCGGGGTCCGCGGTGAGGCAGACCGGAAGGCTCGACACAATGCGCGGCGCGGGCCGGCCCGCGTGTTCGGCAGCCGCGGTGATCGCGGGCACGGTGTGCTCGGCGAGCGTCGCCGGCCCGGTCATCCACGTGACCGTCCCGTCGGCGACGGTGCCCGTGAGCTCGAGCATCTTCGGACCGAGCGCGGCAACCAGCACCGGCACCGGCGGCAGGTCGGGGACGTCGAGCGCCGCGTGCGTCGAGATCGTCTCACCGTCGACGTCGCACTTGCCGCCGCGCAGGAGCGGCAAGAGCACGTCGAGGTACTCGCGCATGTGCCGCACCGGCTGCGCGTACGAGAGGCCGAACATGTTCTCGACGACCATCTGGTGCGACAGCCCGATGCCGAGCGAGAACCGGCCGCCGCTCGCGGCCTGCACGGTCAAGGCCTGCTGCGCCATCGTGACCGGATGGCGCGAGTACGTCGGCACCACACCGGTCAGGAGCTCGATGCGCGGTACCTCGCGACCGATCACCGCAAGCATGCCCATCGCGTCGAGCCCGAAGATCTGGGGAAGTGTGTAGCTCGCGAAGCCGTCCTGTTCGGTCTGGCGCGCCGCGTCGACGACTTGATCGACACTACGCCGGGCGGTTCCGCCGAAGATTCCGATGCGCATGACCGCTTCCTAGCAGGCCCGGACGCGAAACGTCTCGGGGCCGACGAGCCGGCCCCGAGACGCTCCAGCGAAGACAGTTACGCGATCAGGTGATCGTGAACGGCTTCTGGCCGGTGATGATGATCGCCTTCATCGGGTGACCAGGACTGCAGTTGCCGTCGAATGTCACCTTGACGGTCGTGGCGACCTTCTTGCCGAGGAAGAGTCCCTTGGTGATCTTCCCCGTCAGCGTTGCGATGATCGCGCCGTTGACTACCTTCGAGGTGGTCGTGGCCTTGTAGACCGACGTCTTCTTGGTGTTCCAAGTGATCGTCGTCGTGAGGCTCGTGTTCGACGGGTTGCTCAGGAACTCGGCGCAGTTGACCGGCTTGCTCGTCTTGCTCTGCCCGGTCGAGATGCCCGACGTCACGCCGCCGCCTTTGCAGCCCTTGATCGGAAGGTTGATCTTGATCGTGATGATCTGCTTCTTGGTCGAGTCGAGCGGCGGCGAAAGCGGAAGCTTTCCGCTCGGCTTGGCGCACGTCACGATCGGTGCCGCGCCGGCCGGTTGTGCCGCGAGGACGCCGATCGGCGTCATCAAGGCGATGGCAATGCCAACACCGAAAACCCTCTTCAACTTCATGCAGTGACCCCCTTGGTGTCGCTGAGTGATGACGAAGGGCCCCTCATGTAGTGCCCCCCTCTTTGCTGTTGACTACGCCGCGCGCCTCAGGTGAGGACGAACGGTTTGGTGCCCTTGACGATCAGCCTCTTCATTGGCATGGCCTTCGTGCAGCTGCCGGCCGTCGGGTCGAGCGACACGGAAACGGTCGTCGACACCAACTGCTTCGAGAAGAGACCCTTCGTCACCGCCCCGGTGATAACCGAGGTGATCTTGCCGCCCGCGACCTTCATGGTCGCGGTGCCCGTCCACGTCGACGTCTTCGCGTTGCTCCACTTGACGGTCGCGGTGACCTTCAGCGGACCGGCGGTCGCGAGTGACGCGCACGTGCCCTTCTTGGCCGACACGATCGTGCCCTTCGCCGTGCCGCTGGTGACGCCCGGTGTGCCCTTGCACGCCTTCAGCGGAAGCTTGAACGCGATCGTGTTCGCGGTAGGGACGTTGCTCAGCCCCGGCGATACCGCGACTACGACCTGCGGGATGGTGCAGCTCAGGCCACTGACCGCGCCGGCCGGAGCGACGCTCGATGCGCCGATCGGAATCGTGAGCGCGACGAGCGACGCGAAAGCAACGCATCGTTCGCATGCTTGCCCCCCTGAATTCGCAGAACCCTCGGCCAAAACAATAACCGGTTCTAGTTTCGGGCGCCGGGTCACGCCTCCCGGCTGCGGAGGCCCTGCGAGTCAGCCGGGAGATTTCGGCCGCTTCGCCGTATACTGCACGCTCACGCGGACGTGGCTCAGCTGGTAGAGCACAACCTTGCCAAGGTTGGGGTCGCGGGTTCGAATCCCGTCGTCCGCTCCAGATGCTTGCCCAGGTCAGCCGTCCTTCGGGGCGGCTGATTTCGTTCTATTTGAAGACGGTCGCTTTGGCGTGGGCGAACGCGAACTTGGTCGCCGGCTTCGAAACGCAGGTGCCGCTCGGAGACCTGGACCCGAACTGGCCGGTCTGATTCGAGCCCTTGAAGAGGCCGGACGTGACCGTGCCGTTGAGGTTGGAGAGGTTGGCTGCGCCGCCGCTCTGGAGCTTGGTCGTCAGCGTGATCGTCGACGTCTTCCCGGTGTTCCATTTGATCGTCGCGGTGCCGACCGCGCCCTTGGAGTTGGGGCCGTACGTCGTCAGGAACGTCTGGCAGTTCGTCGGTGCGCTCTTGCTCGACGCGAAGGTCAAGTGGCCGCTCTTGACGCCGCCACCGGAGCACCCGCTCAGCGTGCCCACGAGCGACAGCGAGGTCTTGACCTTGGAGGCGTTGGCCGGCAGCCCGGGGTTGAACGTCCCGGTTCCGCTCAGCGACGAGCACGAGTTCTTCGGCGGGGTCACCTTCCCGATCTTGATGACGTCCGTTGCGGCCGACGGCGAGCCCACACCGGTCGTGTTCTGGGCCGCGACTTTGAACAGGTAGGTCTTGCCGTTCGTCAGCGACGAGATCACCTGCGACGTCTTGGTGTTGGCGAACGTACGTGGCGTTTGCGCCGTCGCCTTGCCGCCGGACACGAGGTATGGCGTCACGACGTACCCCGTCAGCGGCGGGCCGTTCGTCGGCTTCGGCGCCGCCCACGACACGACGGCCGAGCCGTCCTGCGGCGAAGCCGTCGCCCCGGTCGGGGTGCCGGGATAGTTGTCGATCAACTTCGCGAAGGTGTCGGCGAACAGTGCATACCCGTCGTCGTTCGGATGCGGGTC
>Ga0105245_10006063_pt1 | contig 10624 bp, 7 predicted proteins | sample KBSM54metaG_FD_81523 | JGI IMG/M metagenome (GOLD analysis project Ga0105245, IMG submission 81523) | Miscanthus rhizosphere microbial communities from Kellogg Biological Station, Michigan, USA - KBS M5-4 metaG | ecosystem: Host-associated > Plants > Roots > Rhizosphere > Soil | place: Michigan...
CGTGATCGTGCCGTCGTCGATCGCCGCCGGCGTCGTCGTGCTGATTCTGTTCGCGTTCTGGGAAGCGCGCGTGGAGCGCAGCGGCGGAACGCCGATCGTGTCGATCGCGTTGTTTCGGAACACGAACTTCGTCGCCGGCGCGTCGGTGATCGGAACGCTGATGCTCGCGCAGAACGGCGTGATCTTTTCGCTGCCCGTTTTCTTGCAGTCGGTCTTGATGCTCGACGCATTTCACACCGGGCTGTCGTTTCTGCCGATGTCGATCGCGCTGCTCGTCGTGTCGCCCGCGGCGGGATTTCTGACGAAGCGCGTGCCGCACAAGCGTCTCGTGCAGACGGGATTGATCGTGTCGGTGATCGCGCTATTCGTGCTGTGGGCATCGCTGAGCGCGGACATGAATCCGGCGATGTTGATCCCGGGCCTCGCGCTCTACGGCGTCGGGATGGGCATGGTGTTGTCGCAGATCAACAATCTGACCTTGTCGTCGGTTTCGGTGCGCGATGCCGGCGAAGCATCCGGCGTGGCGAACACGTTCCGTCAGGTCGGCTCGTCGCTCGGCGCCGCGATCATCGGCGCGATTCTTCTCCACGCGATCATCGCCAACCTCGGCGGCCACGCGCCGCGCGACGTCGCGTCGATCGCGTTCGGCGCGCCGGTGTCGGATCCGAAGATCGTCGAAGTGCGCCGCGAAGCGACGACGCGCGGCATTCGCGAGGCCATGCTTGTCGGCGCCGCGTTCGCGTTCCTCGGGCTCATCGTGTCCAATTGGCTGCCGATGCGCGCGGCAACGCACGCCGAGGAGTGAGATGTTTCTCGCAGTAGCGTTGCTTGCTCAGATTGCGGACACGATTACAGTCACCGCGACGCGCACGAAGACGCGGCTCGCCGACACGCCGTCATCAGTCGTGGTTCTGAATCGCGAGGCAATCAACAACAGTCCGGCATCGACGATCGACGACACGCTGCGCGAGGTTCCCGGCTTCACGCTGTTTCGCCGATCGGGGTCGCGCAGCGCAAATCCGACTTCGCAGGGCGTTTCGCTGCGCGGCATCGGCGCGAGCGGCGCGTCGCGCGCGATCGTGCTCGATGATGGCGTTCCGCTCAACGATCCGTTCGGCGGCTGGGTGTACTGGGGACGCGTGCCGCGCGCGTCGCTCGATCGCGTCGAAGTGTTGCGCGGCGGCGCGTCGGACTTGTACGGCAGCGGCGCGATGAGCGGCGTCGTGCAGTTCGTGCGGCGGCACGACGACGCGCTGACCGTCGACGTGAGCGGCGGCTCGGAGCGAACGGGTGAGGCGTCGGTGTACACGGCGATGTCGCGCGGCGCGTGGCGCGGGAGCATCGCCGCGGATCTGTTTTCGACGAACGGCTACGTGCTCGTCGAGCCACGGTCGCGCGGCATCGTCGACGTGAATGCGACCGCGCGACATTCGAGCGTCGACGCGACGCTCGCGCGCGGCGGCGTGTTCGTACGAGCGTCGCACTTCGAGGAGGCGCGCAACAACGGCACGCCGCTGCAGACGAACGACACGGCGCTGACGCAGATCGCCGCCGGCGCCGACTTCGGTCCGCTCGCGCTGCGCGCGTACGGTGTCGATCAGGATTACGCGCAGACGTTTTCATCGATCGCCGCCGATCGTTCGACTGAGCGATTGACGGTCGATCAGCGGGTGCCGTCGCGCAGTCGCGGCGGAAGCGCGCAATTCGCGCACGTCGTCGGCGCGCACAACGCGATCGTTGCAGGAGTCGAAGGCCGCGACGTCAACGGCGTCAGCGACGAAACGCAGCCGACGTCGCACACACGCGCCGGCGGACATCAGCGCAGCGCGTCGTTCTTCGTGCAGGACGTGATCGTAGCGACGCCGCGACTCTCGTTCACGACTGCGCTTCGCTTTGACGACTGGCGCAACGACAAAGCATTCCGCAACGCGATCGCGCTGGCGTCGCGGCATGACTCGTCGTGGAGTCCGCGAATCGCCGCGCTCTATCGCGCGAGCGACGAGATCTCGCTCACCGCGTCCGCGTATCGCGCATTCCGCGCCCCGACGCTCAACGAGCTCTATCGCAGCTTCCGCGTCGGCAACGTCCTCACGAACGCGAACGAGTCCCTCGGCCCGGAGCGTCTCGAGGCGTTCGAGCTCGGCGCGCGCGTCGCGAACGTGCGCGCGACCGCGTTCGTGATGAACGTCGACGACACGATTGCGAACGTGACGCTTACGACGACGCCCACGCTCATCACGCGACAGCGCCGCAACCTCGGATCGACGCAAACGCGCGGTCTCGAGCTCGAGTCGGACTGGCGCCTCGCCGATCGCTGGCGACTCTCCGCCGGCTATCTCTTCTCCGATGCGAGCGTGACGAGCGGCACACTCGACGGCAAACGACTTCCGCAAGTGCCGCGCAATCAGCTCACGACGCAACTGATCTACTCGCAACCCCGCGCCACGATCGCGCTCCTCGGGCGCTGGTCCGCGATGCAATTCGATGACGACCTCAATCAGCTTCCGCTTCGCTCGTACGCGGTCGCGGATCTCTTCGTCTCGATCCCGATTCGCAATGCGATCGCCGTCACACTCTCAGCCGAGAACCTTTTCGACCGCCGCATCGAGGTGAGCGCGACACCGGTGATCACGCTCAACACGCCGCGCACGGTGCGCATCGGCCTTCGCTTCGGCCGCTGAAAACGTGACGGAATTCACATTCTGCCTTCCGTATAACCCTTAGAGTGCTTTTTCGGGTTCGAAGGTGACCATCGACTTTTCTCCGGTCGCGGTCTCAGTTCAGGCCGTCGGCACGCTGCTGTTGTCTCTGATGCTCGCGCAGATCGGCCGCATCTTCGCGTGGCGCTACGCGCGAACGTGGGCGCTGGCGTGGTTCGCGATGTTCATCGCCCTCGCCGCCGTTCGCGTCTACATCAACACCGATGATCCGCTGACATGGCTCGCGTATCTCGTGGGCGAGTGGGCGTTCCTTCTCCTTCTCTATTCGGGTTGCCGCGAGCTCGCGTGCGGCACGCCGTTCAAACTTCGGTACGCGCTTTACGGGATGCCGATCGCCGTCGTCGTCGCGGCGTTGATGATGCATCTCGCCGATTCGTTCAATCACCTTTTCATCGCGCAGGCGGCGATCTTCGCCGTCGGCGTTCTCGCATCGCTCACGATTCTCCGCCTCACGCCAGTCGAGCGACGCACCACCGCATGGCGCACGCTCCGACTCGCCCTCGGTCTGCTCGCGCTTCTCTACGCCGCGTACGTTCCGGCCTACTACGTTCACACGAATCTGCGCACTGTTCCGTTCCTCATCTACTCCTCGCTCGCTGATCTTCTCCTCGCCGTCTTCCTCGGCTTCACGATGATCCTCGTGACGGCGGAGGAAGCGAATCGCGGATTGAAGGACGCGCTCACGAAGCTCGAAGAGGCGCGCAGCCAGCTCGAACAGAAACTGCAAACCGATCCGCTGACCGAAGCGTTGAATCGACACGCGTTCTATTCGATGCAGCGCGGCGACGAAGTGGCGATGGACGGCGCGCTCTCCGGCGTCGTGGTGATGATCGACGTCGACAATCTCAAGCGCATCAACGACGAGATCGGCCACGTCGCCGGCGACGCCGTCATCCGCGCCACCGCCAACTCCGTGCGCACGCTCATCCGCGCCGACGATCTGCTCTTCCGCTGGGGCGGCGACGAGTTCGTCGCGATCGTGCCGAACATGAATGTCGATGCGGTCCGCGAACGTTTGCATCCATTAGTCGATGGGATTCAGGCGCGCGTTTCGGCGAGCGGCCCGACGATGAGGTTTCACATCTCGTGGGGCGCCGCCGAGTTCGACGTCGAACACTCGCTCGATCAGGCGATCAAGATGGCGGACAAAGAGATGTACGCGACGCGTCACCGATGATGTGTGGGCCAGACATTCTTGTCTGGCAGCGCAGACAGGAATGTCTGCGCCACACTCACAACCGCCTGCGTTCGCGCGACGGCTTCTTCTCCAGCTCTTCCCACGACTCCACTCCCGGAACGGTGCAGCGCGGAATCTTCTCGCCGAGGGCGAGCTCGATGTCGCGCACCATGGCGCCGTCCTGCCACGTTGCGATCGTCGACACGATTCCTTCAGCGCGACCGCGCGCGGTGCGGCCGGCGCGATGCACGTAGTCGTCGGTGTTCTCCGGAATGTCGAAATTGATCACGTGAGTGATGCCGGGGATGTCGATCCCGCGGCCGGCGATGTCGGTGGCGACGAGAATGCGATGCTCGCCTTCGCGGAATCCGCGTAGCGCTTCGACGCGACGGCCCTGCGATAGATCGGAGTGAATGCGCGTCACCGGATGTCCTTCACGCTCGAGCACGTGAAAGAGCCAGTCCGCGTCGATCTTGCGGCGCGTGAAGACAAGCGTCGATCCGAGCTCTTCGCGCAAAAGTTCGAGCAGCGCCTTGCGCTTGTCTTCTGCTTTCACGAGATAGAGGCGATGGTGGATTCCCTCGGCGGCGCCGACCGGCGTGATGTCGATGCGCACCGGCTCGTTCATGAACTCCTTCGCGATCATCTCGATGGAGTCGGGCATCGTCGCCGAGAACATCATCGTCTGACGCTCTTTCGGAAGGCGTCGGAGGATGTCGCGCACTTGCGGGAGGAAGCCGAGGTCGAGCATGTGATCGGCTTCGTCGAGGACGAGCTGTTCGATCGCGTCGAGTTTGACGTTGCGCTGGCGAACGTGATCGAGAAGGCGGCCGGGCGTGGCGACGATGACGTCCGGCGTCGCGTGCAGCGCCGTGATCTGCGGACGCATGCGCACGCCGCCGATGAGACACGCGGTCGAGAGCTGATGGTTTGCGCCGAAGAGATCGAGGAACGCTTTCGTCTGCAGCGCGATCTCACGCGTCGGCGCGAGGATCAGTGCGCGGACGCCTTTGCCGTGCGTCAGCTTCTCCGCGATCGGCAACACGAACGCCGCCGTCTTTCCGGAGCCGGTTTGCGCGAGGCCGATGACGTCCTTGCCGCTGAGCGCGATCTCGATCACGGCCGCCTGAATCGGCGTCGGATGTTCGAAGCCGACGCGCTCGATGGCGTCGACGATGTCGCGGCTCAGCCCGAGCTCTGCAAACGATTTGTCGGTCGTGGCGACCGGATGTTGAGGAATTCCGCCTGTAAACATCAACGCAACATTCTCACGTACACACCCACATTCACGATCAGCACAAACGCGCCGATGGCCACTTCCATGCCCCGCGTCAATCCGTTCGGATAGATGACGGCGAAAAGATAGTGCGCCACGAAGCCGTCGCTGTATCCCTCGCGCCCGGCGCGGCGGAGCAGATTGTTTTCGAGCGACGTCAGAGGACAGTACCAACCGGCAAACTCGATCAGCATTCCCCAGATCGCCGCGGGAACGTGAATCCACGCCAGCTTCGGCCAGCGCAGCACGGCCAGTCCGCCGATGATGACGAAGAGGATGAAGGCCGCGTGCAAGAGCGCGACGAGAGTTGCTGCGATTCGGTACTGCATAATGACGCGCGATGAAACGCCGCGTCATCGTACTCCTCTTCCTCGTCGCTGCTGCCTGCGCGAGCGTGCCGCCCGCAGCACAGGCACCTGCACAAAATCCGGTGCACATCGTGATCGTCGGAACGACCGACGTTCACGGCTGGGTGGCCGGTCATCAGCGCGACAATCCGCCGTACGGCGGCATGCCGGTGCTCGCGTCGTACCTGAACGCGCTGCGCGCGGCAAATCAGAATCGCGTGCTCGTCGTCGACTCCGGCGATCTCTATCAAGGCACGCTGGAGTCGAATCTGTTCGAAGGCGAGCCGATCACGCTTGCGTACAACGCGATCGGATACACGGCGGCCGCAGTCGGCAATCACGAATTCGACTACGGTCCCGTCGGTCCCGACTCCGTTGTCCGCCATCCCGACCAGGATCCCCTCGGCGCTCTCAAGAAAAACGCGCAGCTCGCGAAGTACACGTTCCTCTCCGCGAATCTCGTCGACAAGATGACGGGCGACACGCCGAAGTGGGCGAAGAAGTCGATCATCGTCGAAGTCGCAGGCGTGAAGGTCGGGATCATCGGACTCTCCACTCCCGACACGCCGGCGACGACCGTCGCCGCGAACATCACGTCGCTCGACTTCACCGATCCCGCGCCCGCGGCGACGCGCGAGGCGCAACAGCTTCGTGCCCTCGGCGCCGAAATGGTGATCGTGATCGCGCACATGGGCGGGAAGTGCTCGGACCTCAACGACATCAACGACGTCGCGAGCTGCGAGCCCGATCAGGAAGCGATGCGTTTCCTTCGCGCGATTCCGCCCGGAACGATCGACGCGTACTTCGCCGGCCACACGCATCAGCAGGTCCGCCACGTCATCAACGGCGTTCCGGTCGTGCAGGCGCTCGCGTACAGCCATTCGTTCTCGACGATCGATTTCTGGGTCGACCACGCGGCGCACAAGGTGACGAAGAGCGAGATGCGGCCGCACACGATGTTGTGCACCGTGGTCTTCACCGGATCGGAAACATGCGACCCGCGCCGCGCGCCGAAAGGCGTGACCACGCTCGTGCCGCGCGTCTTCGAAGGGACGACCATCACTGCCGACGCGAAGGTCGCCGCGATCATCGACCCGTACATGAAGCGCGTCGAAGCGAAGCGCAACGAGAAGACGGGAATCACCACGGCGACGAAGCTCACGCGCGACTACGAGCACGAGTCGCAGGTCGGCGATCTCCTCGCCGACGCATTGCGCGATTGGGCGAAGGCCGACTTCGCCATGGTCAACTCCGGCGGCATTCGCACCGACATCCGCGCGGGCGAATTGACCTACAGCGACTTCTTCGAGGTGCAGCCGTTCGACAATTATCCGGCCGTCGTGCAGATCACCGGCGCGCAGATCGCCGAGATCCTGAAGATCACGACCGCGAGCGACCGCGGCCTCGTCCAGGTGAGCGGGCTTCGCTACACCAAGGACAATCACAAGCTCACGTCACTCACGGACTCGAGCGGAAATCCGCTCGATCCCGACAAGCTCTATCGCCTCGCCACGATCGACTTTCTCGCGAACGGCGGCGATGGATGGATTGCGGTCACCAGCAAGATTCCGCCGGAGCGAATTTCGATCGATCAGAGCCGCACGATGCGCGACGCGGTGATCGAAGCGGTGAGCAAGTGGCCGCAGCCGGTCAACGTGAAGGTTGAAGGTCGCGTGACCGTCGTTGAACCGCCAAAGTGATCTGACGATCGAGGAACTCGCGCATCGTGATGCCGGCCGCGGCGAGTTGCTGCGGCACGAGTGAGCTCGACGTGAGTCCCGGCAGCGTATTCGTTTCGAGGTACCAGATACCGTCGTCGTTCGCGACGGCGTCGGTGCGCGAGTAACCGTCGCAGCCGAGGGCTTCATGGGCGATGACGGCGACGCGCTGGACTTCGTCGCGCATCGCGTCGGGGATTTTCGCGGGGCAGATTTCGCGCGTGCCTTTGCCGAGGTATTTGCCTTCGTAGTCGAAGCTGGCGCCGGCATCGACTTCGATCTCGATCACCGGCAGCGCTGTTCCTTCGACGACGCCGACGGTGAGCTCGCGACCGGCGATGAACTGTTCGACGATGTACGGGATGTCGACGCGCGGAACTTCGTCGCCGCGATCGAGGAAGAAGAGCCCGCGGCTCGATCCGCCTGCGAGCGGCTTCGCGACGACGCGATCGTAACGTTCGAGGAGATCTGTCACCCCGAGCGTGAGCGAGGGGACTGGCGGCGAGGGCGGCGCGCCTCGCTCGCCCATCCGCCCAGATCCCTCGCTAACGCTCGGGATGACAACCTTCGAATCGGCAACGCGCACGCCGCGCTCGCGGACGCGCTGCTTCGCGCGCTCTTTGTCGAAAGCGATCGCGCTCGATTCGGAACCCGATCCAGTGAAGGGGATGCCGCGCGCTTCCATCATTCGCTGCAGCGTTCCGTCTTCTCCTTCGCCGCCGTGCAGCGCGAGGACGAAGACCGGATCTTCGACGGGAAGCGTATCGAGCGCCATCTCGATGTCGGGCCAGATGGCGGGACGCGACGGCTCGTAGTCATCGAGGAACGGATTCGGATGGCGAAGAAGCTCGGCGATGGCGACGTCGTGCACCGCGCCGTTCGGCGCCCAGAACCAGCAGAGCGGTGACTCGAGGTTGCGCGCGATGTTTTGGGCCGAGGCGACGGAGACGTGGCGCTCGTCGCTGCGGCCGCCGAAGAGAACGATGGAGGTCATGGGGTCGTCGTATCATCCGCCGCCGTGTCTGAACAAGAGGTCGCAGGTGGCAGGTCGCAGGTCGCAGGAGAATCCGCTCCTGCCACCCGCCACCTGCAACCCGCCACCTTCGTTGCGGCGATCGTCTGTCTCGCGATTGCAATCGGCATGACATGGCCGCTGGCGTTCACGCTGGACCGCGGCGTCATCTCGCCGGGCGACCCGCAGCTCACGACGTGGATGCTCGATTGGGACTGGCACGCGACGCTCCATCAACCAACCCATCTCTTCGATGCGAACGTCTTCTATCCCGCGAAGCATTCACTCGCCTTCAGCGAGAACCTGTACGGAATCGCGATCTTCGTTTTTCCTTTGCGTGCGCTCGGCGTGGCGCCGCTGACGGCGCACAACATCGCGCTGCTCTTCGGCTTTTTCTTCTCCGCATTCGGCGCGTATCTCCTCGGCCGCACGATCAGCGGCTGCTGGATCGCCGGCATCGCCGCGGGGATTTTCTACGCGTACGTGCCGTGGCGATTCGCGCAGATGCCGCACATCCAGAACGTCTGGAGCGGGTGGTTGCCGATCCTGATCGTTGCGCTGCTGCACTACGCGCGCACACCGTCATGGCGCAATGCGGCACTTTTCGGCGGCGCGTTTCTCATGAACGGACTCACCAACATTCACTGGCTTCTCCTCGGATCGCTCGCGATTGCGCTCAGCGTTCCCATTGCGGTGCGAGCACCGCGCGATTGGATTCGCATCGCGGTCTGCACGCTCATCGCGCTCGCGCTGCTCTCGCCGTTTCTCATCCCGTACGCGCGCGTCGCGACGCTGTACGGAATGGAGAGGCGTTGGGATGAGACGAAGTTCTATTCAGCGACGCTGCGCAATTGGCTGATGCCCGCGCCGGTCCGTTTGTACGAGCGGTTCACGAATCACGATGTCGACGGCGAGTTGTGGCTTTTTCCCGGCGTCCTCGGCATCGCGTTCTCAATCATCGGACTCACGCGCGAACGCCGCGATCATCGCGCCATCGCGTTGCTGTGGATCCTTCTCGGCATCATCGGCTCGCTCGGCCTGCACGCGTTCTTTCATCGATTCCTCTTCGCACACGTGCCGGGATTCCGCGCGATTCGCGTGCCCGCGCGATGGGCGAACATCGCGTATGTGGGGATGTCGATGCTGATTGCGCTCGCGGCGTCGTGGATGGCGAGCAAGCGCCGCGTACTCGCGTACGTCGTCGCGATTCTCTTCATCATCGAGCTGCGCGCGGCGCCGATTCTGTGGCACTCCGTCGCGCCGGATCCGCGTCCCGTCGATCGCTGGCTGGCCACACAGCGTGCGCGAATCATCGAGCTGCCGATCGGCGACCAGTTCGAGTACACGTACATGTTCCACGCGACCGCGCATCACCGTCCGATGGCGAACGGTATGTCCGGCTTCGTGCCGCCGGAGACGGAGCGTCTGACCCAACTGTGGAGCGAGAAGAGTCCCGAGCTGTTCGAAGAGTTGCGGCACATCGGCATCGACACCGTCATCGTCCACGCCGATCTTCTCGGCTTCTGGGCGCCGCACACTCGCGAGTTGCTTCGCCACGAGCTCGACGCCGGACGATTGCAGTTCGTCGGACGCTTCGATGCGAGCGTCGAAGGCGACTGGGTGTTCGCGCTGAATGGCCCGCCGCGTCCGCGCACCGAGGCGCTCGAGCGGTTCCTGAACAAACAGCTGACGCCGAGCAGCGAAACCATCGCATTACTCGACTATCCGCATTTCGCCGAGACCATTCACGGAAACGCGCTTTTCTCCGGATGGGCGATGTCGCCGTTCGGCATCCGCAAAGTCGACCTTCTTTTCGACAACGGTCTCGTGCGCCTGCCGACGCAACTCGTCGAAGACAAAGGGCTGTCGACGGGAATGCCGTGGTATCCGCAAACGCCGCGTCCGCGTTTTCTCGCCGGCTTCGACAAACGTCCGCCGTCGATTCGCGAGATCACCGAAGTGCAGGTCGAGATCACCGACGGACGCGGTCACAAAACGTTGTTGGAAGGCGTGCCGATCACGTGGATCAGATAAACTCCCGCGCGTTATGCGCAAGAATCTGATCCTCGCACTCGCCGTTGTTCTCGCCCTTCCCGCACTCGCGCAGCTGAAGCTTCCGCGCCCGAGTCAGAAGTCGACGCTGACGCAGACCATCGGTCTGACCGACGTCACGATCATCTACAGCCGCCCCGGAGTGAAGGGACGCAAGATCTTCGGCGGGCTCGTTCCGTACGGCAAGACGTGGCGCACCGGCGCGAACGAAGCGACGATCATCACGTTCTCCGACGACGTCAGCATCAACGGCAAGCCGCTCCCGAAAGGGTCGTACAGCTTTCACACGATTCCCGGCGAGAGCGAGTGGACGCTGATCTTC
>Ga0105245_10006065_pt1 | contig 10624 bp, 7 predicted proteins | sample KBSM54metaG_FD_81523 | JGI IMG/M metagenome (GOLD analysis project Ga0105245, IMG submission 81523) | Miscanthus rhizosphere microbial communities from Kellogg Biological Station, Michigan, USA - KBS M5-4 metaG | ecosystem: Host-associated > Plants > Roots > Rhizosphere > Soil | place: Michigan...
GATCCGGATCGCCGGCACCGCGATGTCGCGCCTCGAGCCGCTGGAGTCCGGCGAGCGCGGCGCGATCGTGAACCTGGCCAGCGTCGCGGCGTTCGACGGCCAGATCGGGCAGGCGGCGTACGCGTCCTCCAAGGGTGGCATCGTCGGCCTGACCCTCCCGGTCGCGCGCGACCTCGCGGCGATCGCCGTACGGGTCAACACGGTGGCGCCGGGCCTGATCGACACCCCGATCTACGGCGAGGGTGCGCAGGCCGAGGAGTTCAAGGCCCGGCTGGGGGAGTCGGTGCTGTTCCCGAAGCGGCTCGGGACGACCGACGAGCTCGCCTCGATGGTGCTGGAGTGCCTGCGTAACTCCTACATGAACGGTGCCGTCGTCCGCGTCGACGGCGGCATCCGGATGCCTCCGAAGTGACGGCCTGAGATGCGCGCCGTCGTCGTCGAGCACCCGGGCGGACCCGACGCGCTCACGCTGGTCGACGTCCCTCGCCCCGAGGCAGGCGAGGACGAGGTCGTGGTCGAGGTCGAAGCCGTCGGGGTCAACCCCGTCGACCTGGGCAACCGTGCCGACCCGTCGTGGGCCGGGATCAGCCCGCCGTACGTCGTGGGCTACGAGCTCGCCGGGCTCGTCGTGGACACCGGCGAACCGGTGTGGGGCCTGCTACCGGTCCAGGGCACGACGTGCGGCGCGATGGCGGAGCGCGTCGCCGTGCCGCGTCGGTACCTCGCGCTCCGGCCGCCCGAGCTCCACCCGATCGTCGCGGCGGCGCTGCCGATGGCCGGCTGCACCGCGCTCCAGGTGATGCAGCGGATGCCGCTCGAGGCGGGATCGTGGGTACTCGTGCACGGTGCGACCGGCGGTGTCGGCCACCTCCTCGTGCAGATGGCCCGCGGGCTCGGGCTGCGCGTCGCCGCGGCGTCGCGGCCGGACGACCGTCGCCGCCTCGACGAGCTCGGCGTCGACCTGTGGCTCGACCGGTCCGGGCCGTTCCCCGCGGCCGCCGCGGTCCGGGAGCTGGGCCAGGAGCTGGATGCGGTCGTCGACCTGGTCGGGGGTCAGCTCGAGCCGTCGCTGCCGTACGTGCGCGTGGGCGGCCACGCCGCGACCATCGTCGACCTCACCGGCGACCTCGAGCTCGCCATCGACCGCAACATCGACCTGCACGGCGTCCTGATGCGGGCGGGCCGAGACCGGCTCTACGAGCTCGCGGCCGAGGTCGCGGCCGGGGTCCGCCCGCACATCACCGACACCTACCCGCTCGAGCGCGCTGCCGACGCGCACCGCCGGCTCGAGGCGGGTCGCGTCGGCGGCAAGCTGGTGATCACGCTCTGACGCGCGCCGACGTGGGGTCGTACATCGGCCGCAGCGAGACCTCCGCGGCGTACCGCTCGCCGGCGATGTCGACCTCCCAGGTGCCGGCGTCGAGCCAGTCCTTGGTCACCCTCTGGCCGGCGCTGACGAAGGCGAGGCCGACCGAGGCGCCGAGCGTCCAGCCGTACGACGCCGCGCGGACGTAGCCGACGACCTCGCCGTCGCGGAGCACCGGCTCTGCGTGGTACAGCAGCGGTTCGGGATCGTCGAGCTTGATCTGTACCAACCGTTGGGTCGACGGGAACGCCGCCTTCCGCTCCAGCAGCGGCTCCTTGCCGCGGAAGTCGGTGTCCCACGCGACGGCGAACCCGAGCCCCACGTCCAATGGACAATCTGTGTTGTCTATGTCGTGGCCGTAGTCGCGGTACGCCTTCTCCATCCGCAGACTCGCCAGGGCCTTCAGCCCGACCGGCTGAACGCCCTCACCGGAGGCGAGCGCGTCGTACAGCTCGAGCGCCCGGTCGGCGGCGACGTACAGCTCGTAGCCGAGCTCGCCGAGATAGGTGATCCGCGCGCAGGTGACCGGGACCCCGGCGACCGCGATCTCGCGGACACCCCGGAAGGGCCAGACGTCGGACGAGAGGTCGGTGTCGGTGAGCTTCGCAAGCACGTCGCGCGACAGCGGGCCCTGGAGGTTCAGCTGCGCGAACTCGGTGGTCACGTCCTCGATCCGTACGTCGCGACCGCGCGCCGCGCGGTCGAGCAGGCCGGCGACGTGGCCGTGCGCGGTGTCGGAGGCGACCACCCAGAACCGGTCGTCGCCGAGCTTCGAGACCGTGAGGTCGGCCTCGATCCGCCCGTCGTCGTTGAGCCACTGGGTGTAGGTGATCCAGCCGGGCTCGCCGTTCACGTCGCCGGCCGACAGGTGGTCGAGCAGGGTCCCGGCGTCGTTGCCGGTGACCGAGAACTTCGCCATGAACGACATGTCCATCAGCCCGACGCCCTCGCGGACGATGCGGTGCTCGGCCTTCCACTGCTCGAACCACGGCGCCCGGTCCCACGTCGGCTCCGCCTCGGGCGTGACCCCCGCTCCGGCGAACCAGTCGGCACCCTCCCAGCCCGAGACCTCGCGGAGCAGGCCGCCGTTGGCGACCAGCCGGTCGTGGACAGGGGAGAGCAGCCGGTCGCGCATCGTGTGCAGCTGCTTGCCCGGGGTGTGCGCGGCGTAGACGGTCCCGAGGATCTCGGTGGTGCGCTCGCGGCGGTACGCCGGATCGAGCTGGTCGGTGCGGAAGCGGGCGACGTCCCACGCCGTGACGTCGACGTCGGGCAGCCCGGAGACGACCCAGCGTGCGAGCACCCGGCCGAGGCCGCCGGCCGACAGCACGCCGACGGAGTTCATGCCGGCGGCGACGAAGTAGTGGCGGATGCCCGGGGCCTCGCCGACCGCCGGCATCAGGTCGGGCGTGAACGACTCCGGCCCGCAGAAGAACGTCCGCACGCCGACCTCCAGCGTCACCGGCACACGCGACATCGCCGTCTCCAGGAACGGGCTCATCCGGTCCCAGTCGGGCTTGAGCGTGGTGAAGCTCGCCGAGCGGGGGATCCCGTCGACCGACCACGCGGCGGCGTGCGGCTCGAAGAGGCCGACCATCATGCCGCCGCCCTCCTCGCGGTAGTAGCCGTACGACGCGGGGTCCTCGAAGATCGGCCCGTCCGGGTCGATGCCGTCGATGGTGTCGGTGATCAGGTAGTAGTGCTCCGCGGCCTGGTTGGGGATCACCACGCCGCTCCTCCCACCGAGCTCGCGGGCCCACATCCCGGTGCAGTTCACGACGTACTCGCACTCGATCGTCTCGCCGGTCTCGAGGAGTACGCCGCGCACCTCGCCCTCCTCGACCAGCACGTCGTCGACGCGGGCTCCCTCGAGCACGGTGACGCCGAGATTCTTGGCGCCGCGGGCCAGCGACTGGGTGAGGTCGACCGGGTTGACCCGACCGTCGCCGGGGACGTGGAAGCCGGCCAGCAGGTCGTCGGTCCTGGCCCAGGGGAAGAGGTCTGACATCTCCTTCGGCCCGATCTCCTCGACCTCGAGCCCGAGGTGGCGCTGGAACGCCGCGACCCGTCGGTACTCGTGCAGCCGGTCCCCGTCGGCCGCCGCCTCGATCAGCCCCACCGGCTTGAAGCCGGTCGACACCCCCGTCTCGGCCTCGAGCCGGGCGTAGAGGTCGCGCGAGTACAGCCGGATGCCGGTGCTGGTCTCCGACGTCGAGCCGAAGCAGGTCATCAGCCCCGCCGCATGCCACGTCGTACCGCTCGTGAGCCGGTCGCGCTCCAGCACGACGACGTCGGTCCAGCCCTCGTGGGCGAGGTGGTAGGCGACCGAGCACCCGATCACACCGCCCCCGATGACGACGACGCGGGCACGGTCGGGCAGTGCAGTCGGGGCCACCGGCACAACCTAGCGGCCGAGCGAGGACATGCGGACACGGCGGAGCCGGGTCGGGATGGCCGCAGCGAGCGGCGAAGCGAGCCTGCTCGCGAGCCCCGTCAGCCCGGCTGCGGTCCTCGCCCCAGGTACGCCGAGAGCAAACCGGCTCGCACCACCGGGCGCCCCGACCTACGCTGGGTGGTCGGATGACGAACGCACGAGAAGACTTCTCCCTCGACGCCGAGCTGGACGAGACGACCGGCTGGGACCTCGAGGACGACCTGCAGGACCCGGCCGACGACGGCTGGGAGTCCGGCTATGCCGACGACGGCGACGACCACGACCCCGAGCTGACGACGGGCGAGCAGGACCTCGCCGAGCGCTACGCCCTGCGCCGGGTCGCCGGACTGAGCACCGAGCTCGAGGACATCTCCGAGGTCGAGTACCGACAGCTGCGGCTGGAGCGGGTCGTCCTGGTGGGGGTCTGGACCGACGGCAGCGTCGAGGACGCCGAGAACTCCATGGCCGAGCTGGCCGCCCTGGCCGAGACGGCCGGGTCGGAGGTGCTGGACGCGATCTACCAGCGCCGGGACAAGCCGGACCCGGCGACGTACATCGGCCGCGGCAAGGTCGAGGGGCTCGCCGAGATCGTCCGGCACACCGGTGCCGACACCGTGATCTTCGACGGCGAGCTCGCGCCCAGCCAGCTCCGCAACCTGGAGGACCGGCTCAAGGTCAAGACCGTCGACCGCACCGCCCTGATCCTGGACATCTTCGCGCAGCACGCCAAGAGCAAGGAGGGCCAGGCACAGGTCGAGCTGGCCCAGCTGAACTACATGAAGCAGCGCCTCCGCGGCTGGGGGGGCAACCTGTCCCGCCAGGTCGGCGGCCGGGCTGCCGGGGGCGAGGGAATCGGCGGGCGTGGTCCCGGTGAGACCAAGATCGAGACCGACCGGCGCCGCATCAACACCAAGATCGCCAAGCTACGGCGCGAGCTCGCCCACATGAAGGGCACCCGCGACACCAAGCGCCAGGAGCGCCGTCGCCATCACATCCCGAGCGTCGCGATCGCCGGCTACACCAACGCCGGCAAGTCGAGCCTGCTCAACCGGCTGACCGGCGCCGGAGTGCTGGTCGAGGACGCGCTGTTCGCCACCCTCGACCCCACGACCCGGCGGACGACGACCAGCGACGGCCGCGTGTACACCATGTCCGACACCGTCGGCTTCGTCCGCCACCTGCCGCACCAGCTCGTGGAGGCGTTCCGCAGCACCCTGGAGGAGGTCGCCGACTCCGACCTGATCCTCCACGTGGTCGACGGCTCCCATCCCGACCCGGAGGGGCAGATCGCGGCCGTGCGCGAGGTGTTCGCCGAGATCGGTGCCGACAAGGTCCCCGAGGTCATCGTGGTCAACAAGGCCGACGCGGCGGATCCGCTCGTCCTGGCCAGGATCAAGCAGCGCGAGCCGCACTCCGTCGTCGTCAGCGCCCTGACCGGCGAGGGCATCGCCGACGCGCTGACCATGGTCGAGGACGACCTGCCCCGGCCGGGGGTCGAGTTCGAGGCGCTCGTGCCCTACGCACGCGGTGACCTGCTCGACCGGCTCCACCAGCACGGCGAGATCGAGTCGCTGGAGCACACCGGTGACGGCACCGTCGTGCGCGGTCGGGCGCACGCCGACCTGGCGGGCGAGCTGGCGGCGTACCCCGTCTGACCGTTCCCAGCGCGGCGCGCCGCCCCTACGCTCGGACGGTGTTCACCACCGCGACGCTGAGCGACGGACGAACCCTGGAGTACGCCGACGTCGGTGACCCGTCCGGCACACCGATGGTGCTCTGCCACGGGACGCCGGCCACGGCCGGGCAGGCGAGCGTCATCGCCGGGTCCGCTGCGCGGCGCGGCGTGCGGCTGGTCGCCCCGACGCGCCCCGGCTATGGCGCCTCCACGCTCAGCCCTCCCGGCCTGGCCGCATCGGCACCCGACGTCCTGGAGCTGGCCGACCAACTGGGAGTCGATCGGTTCGCGCTGATGGGAACCTCCGGCGGTGGCCCGTTCGCGCTGGCCGTGGCGGGCGCGGCGCCGGACCGCGCCACCCTCGTCTCGGTGCACGCGGGGCCGGGCTGCTGGGCCCAGGTGAATCCGGACGTGCTGGGCGACGACGACCGCCGGGCTCTCGACCTGGTCGCCGCGGGTGACGTCGACGAGGGCATGGCCGTCATGGTCGCGCTCGCGGACGCCGATCTGGGCGGCCTGCGCGAGCTGTCTCCCGCGGACTTCTCCGTGGCCCTGGCCAGGCTGGCGCCTCCGGGGGAGAACTGGCTCGACCGCTACCCCGATCTCAAACGAGCCTTCCAGGCCGACTTCCGGCGCGCGATCGCAACCGGCGCCGGCATGGCCCGCGACAACCTGTCGTGGCTGGCGTCGTGGGACTTCGACCTGGCCACGGTCACGTCGCCGGTGCGGCTGGTGTACGGCGAGGGTGACCAGATGATCCCGCCTCGACACGGGGAGTGGCTCCGGGAGCGGCTGCCCAGCAGCGAGCTGCACGTCGTACCCGGCGGCCACGGTGACGTCACCTTCGGGGCAGCCGAGGAGGCCTTCGCGGCGCTCGCCTCCGGCTAGCCGGCGGGCGTCAGGAGGACTTGCGGTCCTGCTTCGACGGATCGACCAGGCGTACGCCGACGCCGCGCACGCTCTCGAGGTAGCGCGGCTCGGCCGCGGTCTCGCCGAGCTTGCGGCGCAGCCACGACAGGTGCACGTCGACGGTCCGCTCGGAGCCGCCGTCCTGCTGCCAGACCTCCGTCAGCAGGGTGCGCTTGCTGACCACCTCGCCGGCGCGCTCGGCGAGGGCGAGGAGCAGGTCGAACTCCCTGCGCGCCAGCTCCAGCGGCTCGCCGGCCAAGCTCGCCGTGCGGGTGGGCTCGTGGATGAGCAGCTCGCCGACGCGGATCGGCTCGACGGAGGCTCCACGGCGGGTACGTCGCATCACGGCCCTGATGCGGGCGGTGACCTGCTCGAGCCGGAACGGCTTCACGACGTAGTCGTCGGCGCCGGAGTCGAGGGCGCGGACCATGGTGGGGTCGTCGTCGACGGCGGTGATCACGATGATCGGCACCGTGCTGGCGGCCCGGATCATGCCGATCACGATCAGTCCCTCGACGTCTGGGAGGCCGAGGTCGAGCAGCACGAGATCGGGGCGGTCGCCGAGCACGGCTTCGATGCCAGCGATGCCCGTGGCGGCGGTCTGGACCGTGTGACCGCGCTCGGCCAGCCCACGCTCCAGCGCGGCGCGGATCGAGGAGTCGTCCTCGATCACGAGAATGCTGGTCATCGCTGCATCCCAACGCCTTTTCGGCTCCATGAACTGGTCAGGGAACCCGAGCCCCCTCACGGGCTTCCTCGCTCCCACCCCGGGTCGGATGGGCTCTCCCCCACGCAGGTTCCCATCGGAAACCCTTGTCCCCCGTCGCGGATAGGGTGCACCAGTGCCCGACGTCCGTCTACCCGTCACCGATGTGCTGGGGACAGCGGTCGCGGCTCTCGGCGGCGAGGAGCGTCCCGGACAGGTGGCCATGGCCGACGCCGTCGCCGTGTCGCTGACCGCTCATCGGCACCTCGTCGTCCAGGCCGGCACCGGCACCGGCAAGTCCCTGGCCTACCTCGTCCCGGCGCTTCTGCACGACCAGCGGGTCGTGGTCGCGACCGCCACGCTGGCCCTCCAGCACCAGCTCGTCGAGCGCGACATCCCGCGGCTGGTCGAGGCGGTCGCCGCCATCCACCCCGAGGTCGACACGTCGTACGCCGTGCTCAAGGGCCGTTCCAACTACGCCTGTCTCCAGCGGATCCGTGAGGGGATGCCCGACGACGACCAGGGCACCCTGGTCGAGGTCTCGCAGGCCACGCGGCCGAGCTCGCTGGGCAAGAAGGTCCTGGAGCTGCGGGCCTGGGCCGAGCAGGAGGCGGAGAACGCCGGCAGCGGCGAGCGCGACCGTGCGCCGCGCCACACCGACCGCGAGTGGCGGCAGGTCAGCGTCAGCCATCGCGACTGCCTGGGGGCGGCGCGGTGCCCGTTCGGCGACGAGTGCTTCGTCGAGGCGGCCCGCGAGGAGGCCCACCGATCCCACCTGATCGTCACCAACCACTCGCTCCTGGCCATCGACGCCATCGAGGGCGTCCCGATGATCCCCGACTACGACGTCGTCGTCGTCGACGAGGCCCACGAGGTCGTCGCCCGGGTCACCCAGGCCGCGACCGACGAGCTGCTCGCCTCCGACGTCGACCGGGCCTCCCGCCGCTCCCGCCGGTACGTCGAGACCGGCGACTCCGACTCCTCCGCGGCCGACGACCTCGCCGACGCGGGCGACGCGCTGGGAGCAGCGATCGCCGAGTGCCGGCCGGGCCGCTTCGACGAGGTGCCCGAGGCGCTGGCCGACGCGCTGGTGCTGGTCCGCGACGCCGCGCGCGCCTGCCTCTCGGCATACCCGAAGGAGGTCGACTCCGCAGAACCCGACGCCGGGCGGACGCAGGCGCGCGGCTCGGTGCAGGAGGTCTTCGTCACCGCCGAGCGGATGGCGGCCCGGTCCGAGGCCGATGTGCTCTGGCTGAGCGAGGGTGGCGACCGCATCCCACCGCGACTGTGCGTCGCCCCGCTCGAGGTCTGGGGTCCGATGCGCGACAGGCTGCTCACCGACAAGACCGTGGTGCTGACCTCGGCCACGCTGATGCTCGGGGGCGACTTCGACGCGATCGCGACGTCGGTCGGGCTCCGGCCCGACGAGCGAGTCGAGGTCGTCGGTCCCGAGGAGGCGGAGGTCGACGCCACCCGGGGGGAGGGGGCCGACGCCCTGCCCTGGGTCGGCCTCGACGTCGGCTCGCCGTTCGACTACGGCCGGCAGGCGATCCTCTACGTCGCGCGCCACCTCCCGCCGCCCGGCCGCGACGGTCTCGTCGAGGCGCAGCTCGACGAGATGGCGGCGCTGGTCGACGCCGCCGAGGGGCGCACGCTGGGCCTGTTCAGCTCACGGCGTGCCGCCGAGACCGCGGCCGAGGCGATCCGCGAGCGGCTGCCCCACCTGACCACGCTCGCCCAGGGCGAGGCGCAGCTGCCCGAGCTGGCCCGGCAGTTCGTCCTCGACCCCCACACCTGCCTGTTCGGCACGCTCAGCCTGTGGCAGGGGCTCGACGTCCCGGGCGACACCTGCCAGCTGGTGCTGATCGACCGCATCCCGTTCCCACGCCCCGACGACCCGCTGATGAGCGCCCGCCAGCGGGCCGCCGACCGCGCGGGGCGCAACGGCTTCATGCAGGTCGCGGCCACCCACGCCGCGCTCCTGCTCGCCCAGGGAGCCGGCCGGCTGATCCGGACCACGACCGATCGCGGGGTCGTGGCGGTGCTCGACCCGCGGCTGGCGACGGCCCGCTACGGCGGGTTCCTCCGGGCCAGCCTGCCGCCGATGTGGACGACGTACGACGGTGCGCTCGTGCGGGAGGCACTCGCCCGGCTCGCTCAGACGGAGCAGCCGATCGGCTAGCAGTCGTAGCGGCGCTTGGGCGGCGGGTCGGCGAACTCGTCGATCGCCTCGCTGGTGAGCGGCTCGTCGGGCACCGGGCCGGGGATCGTCTCGGTCGGCCGTGCGGTGCCGGCGATGCGCTCGTGGAACTCGATCCGGCGCTTGGTGACCAGCTGGCGCTTGTCCTCGAACCACGGGTCCACCAGCCACATCGCCACGATCACCAGGGCCCAGCCGACGGCGACGTCGAGGATCCAGTGGTTGCCGGTACCGATCACCACGACGGCGGTGATCAGGGCGTGCAGCCAGGCCAGGCCGCGGGCCCAGTAGTTGCGCGTCGAGCGACGCACCACCAGCGCGACCCACAGCGCCCAGCCGGCGTGCAGGCTCGGGAAGGCGGCCAGCTCGTTGGTCAGCTGGCCCATGCCCTTCGGCGCGGATGCGTCGGTGCTCCACCAGCCGTCAGCCGCGTGGAGGCTGAGGACGTCGGTGTAGCCGTTGAGCATCCGCGGCGGCGCGGTCGGCAGGAGGAGGTAGCAGGCCAGGGCGATCACGCAGGAGACCACCAGCGCCCAGCGCGCGGGGACGTAGTGCGCGGGGCCCTTGCGGTACAGCCAGATCAGGACGAACAGCGTCACCACGTAGTGGGCCGCGGCGTACCAGTAGCACGCGGGGATCGCCGCCCAGGCGTGGGCGACGAACCAGTTGTTGATGTTGTGCTCCCAGTCGAGGTGGAGCACCCGCTCGAGCGAGAGGAGGTCGCCGGCGCGGTCCTGGGCCGGGCCGAGGTCGCCGTCGGCGAAGGTCCTGGTCACACAGTAGAAGACGTAGAGGGCGCCGATCAGGAAGACCTCGCGCACGCCACGACGCCCGAGGAAACTCCCTCGGGCGATCGTCATCTGCACGCTCGATCGAACGCTCACCGGTCCATCCTCTCAGGCGATGCAATCCATTTGCATCATCCCTGTGACGTACAAGAGAGCACCGAATGTGACGAGATACTTCCCATCCGGGTACCTCAGATTCTGCGGAGGACGGCCGTGACCTTGCCGAGGATGGTCGCCTGCGACCCGTCGATCGGCTCGTACGCCGCGTTGTGTGGCAGCAGCCAGACGTGCCCGTCCTTGCGCTGGAACGTCTTCACGGTGGCCTCGCCGTCGATCAGGGCGGCCACGATCTCGCCGTTCTCGGCGGTCTGCTCCTGGCGTACGACGACGTAGTCGCCGTTGCAGATGGCGGCGTCGATCATCGAGTCGCCACGCACCTCGAGCAGGAAGAGCGTTCCCTCGCCGACCAGCTGCTTGGGCAGGGGGAAGACGTCCTCGAGGGTCTCCTCGGCCAGGATCGGGCCGCCGGCGGCGATCCGCCCCACC
>Ga0105245_10006066_pt1 | contig 10623 bp, 7 predicted proteins | sample KBSM54metaG_FD_81523 | JGI IMG/M metagenome (GOLD analysis project Ga0105245, IMG submission 81523) | Miscanthus rhizosphere microbial communities from Kellogg Biological Station, Michigan, USA - KBS M5-4 metaG | ecosystem: Host-associated > Plants > Roots > Rhizosphere > Soil | place: Michigan...
CCAGTGGCTCTAGCGGTACCAGTGGCTCTAGCGGTACCAGTGGCTCTAGCGGTACCAGTGGCTCTAGCGGTACCAGTGGCTCTAGCGGTACCAGTGGCTCTAGCGGTTCCAGTGGCTCTAGCGGAACCGGTGGTTCGAGCGGAACCGGTGGTTCGAGCGGTACCAGTGGCTCCAGCGGTAGCGGTGGCTCCAGCGGTAGCGGTGGCTCCAGCGGTAGCGGTGGCTCTAGCGGTAGCGGTGGCACGGGTGGATCTAGCGGAGGCGCTGGTGGCAACGGCGGCTCGGGTGGCTCGGGCGGCAGCGGCGGTTCGCTCATCCCCGATTACGTGGTGACAACGAACGCGGACGAAAACGATGCGGGTGCCACTCCTGCGACGCCGGGTGGAACCGGCTTCTCGCTGCGCGAGGCCATCACGCTCGCGAATGCGACGGCTGGCGCTCAAACCATCGGCTTCAAAGCAGGCATCGTGGTGGCACAGACCAGCCCCCTGCCAACTCTCACCCAGGCAGCGACAATCATCGGCGGCGTCGTCAACGCAAGCGCCGTCACGGCCAAGAAAGAATGTATCGTGATCAATGGCAGCTCGATCGTCATCGACGGGCTGGAAATTTACGGCTGCCGCGCGCGCCCGATCTACATCATCGGCGGCAGCAGCAACCAGATCACGAACTGCAACGTCCACGACAACGATGCAGGCGTCGAAACCGGTACGAGCTCCGGGACGCTGACGATTGGCCCCAACAACGTCATTCGCAATTCCGGCGGCAGTTGCGTGCTCATCAACGTCGACAGCGCTCAGGTGATCGATAACCGCATCGACACGTGCGCTGCCAATGGTGTCTTCCTTGCCAGCTCGGCCAATTCGCGCGTGATCGGCAACCTCATTTTGCGCGGAAATCCCGGCATCGGTACTTCGAGCGGCACCACGAACGCCACGATTTGGCACAACACGATCGCGCTGAGCGGCGCGATGGGCATGACCGCCGGCTCGATGACGTTAGGCGATGTGCGCAACAACATCTTCGCCCTGAACGGCACGTACGCATTCACGGGCGCCAACGGTGATTTCGCCTTTCAGGACTACAACATCTATTTCGGAAACCCGAGCGGCGTGTGTAACGGCTGCACGCCGGGTCCGAACACTTCACAGCTCGATCCGAAGTTTGCAAACGTGGCGGGCGGCGACTTCACGCTCTTGGCAGGTAGTCCAGCGATCAACTTCGGCACGATCCTCGCGACCGATCGCAACGGCGCAGCGCCCGGCAACTACAACGGCACAGCTCCCGACGCAGGCTATTGGGAAAGCCCGTGATGCCCTCCCGCGCCCGAACTCCGAGCTGAGCGCGAGCAACGGCTCCCCAAATGGAGCTACCTTTCGCCCTTCCGTGAGTCAGGAGCTCGGTTGGAATTGTCGAGCATGGTCGGGGGCTCAGTCTACGGCTGGCGCCACGATCGCTTTGCCGTCAGGGTCATTGGCGCAGGAAATTCCGCCGCTCGCGCGGCGTGCGCAGACCGTCCAGTCGCCGACAGCGATCTCGTCGTACTTGCCGACCGAAAGCGGAAACATGAGCAGCGGCTGACCTGGCATCGCGGCGATCGTGGTCCACGGAATCTACCCCATGCCCCAGCAGAGGACATCGTGTTCCTGCGTTAGAGCGCACGCCGCGCCCTGACTGTGAACTTCGACCATGAGGGTCGGCGTTGCCGGAATGCTGAAACCCGGCGTAGGACACTCGAGCTTACCGCTCGCGGTGACCGCGCACGCAAATCCGTTGATGCTCAGATCCTTGTACGCCCCGGCGAACGCCCCCTTGAAACGACCACCACAATCGACAGTGCCGGACGTCGCCAGCGTGCACCCACTACCATCAGCCTGCGCGAGAGCGACTTCTGAGGTTCTCGTGCTGGTGTTTCCGAATTGACCCCAGCAGGTCGGTACTCCCTCCGTCGACACGGCGCACGTTGCGGTGTCGGAGGCTCGGACGCTAACAAACTTACCTGCGGGAGAATGTGTCATCGCGGGTAAACCCCAGCAGCTCACTGTCCCGTCCGCACGGAGCCCGCATGTGTGAAAATAACCGGCCGTCACTTCAGTGAATGTGCCGGTGGGTGCGGTGGCTTGACCACAGTCCATTCGACCATTGCTAACGCACTCAGATTCGACATTGCAGCTTGGCTGACAAGGTTTGTCGAGCTGTCCCCAACAGTGCATGTGGCCCGCAGAGTCCAACGCGCAGGCATGCGCGCGACCGACCGCGAGTCGAGTGGTGCGCGCATGCAACGCGTGGGCTTGCTGCGTCGTCAAATCAACGCGGGCCTTCCCGCCGCAGTCGGCGGCAGCCAGCAGCAGCGGGATCGCGATGAGAAGCGTGCTCGATTCCTTCATCGGTCTCTCAGGGGCTGCTTAGCACGGTGTCGTCGTACTTGAGGGTATTGGCAGACGGGTTTGCGGCGCAGGCTGCTTGCGGCGTCCGTGTTGGAGCCAACGGCGGGTGACGCGCTAGCGGTTCGCCGTGAGCACTGCTTTCGCTACCCAGATTGCGCACGGCGTGCCGCGTCAGCTACCCCAGCGGCTGTGAAATGCAGCAGGGAGAACCGCGCCGAGCGGCAAGACCACGGCGCACCGGCAATTTGGCCTACGCCAGTTCTTCGCCCTGCTCGTTTGGAGTTGTTCCTCGCTCGATGTGCTTCGCCCTGAGGAGGGTCATCCAGTAGTCAGCGCCGGGGTCGTGCGCTGGCGTATCAACGCACGCTACGGCGGCGATGGTTGCCTCGGAATAGCCGAGCAGGTGGGCCGCAGCGATGGCACGGGGACGGCTCGGATACCTCGCGTCCTCGCGAATATTTGGCCCGAAGGGGCCGGTGGCGAGCCACTCGAACGACTCATTCGCGACCGACGCGAGGGCGGCGAGCGTCCGACTCTCCATGCTCTCACGCCTCTGCTTGACCGCGAGCCTCACCGTCGCGCGCGGCAGGTTCGCATCAGTTGCCCACTTTGATGCGGAGAGGCCGCGCGTCTCCATTACAGACTGAAGGTGGAGCTCCCCCGTTCCCGTGGACAGTCTGACTATGCCACTTGCTGTTGAATTTGGGATCGTAATTCCAACTCGATGGGGTTGAGGTAGCCGAGGTGAGAATGGCGCCGCTCGACGTTGTAGAAGTTGTCGATGTAGTCGCCGATAGATCTCGGTGGCGGCATTCGCATTTGGGGCTCGCCGCTCGACCAGCTGGTGTTCGTGCTTGAGGCGCAGCGTCGAGACAGGAATGACAAGTTCGCGCCGGCAGTGATCGCGCAAGTCCGAGTACTTGGGAGTGAACAGGAGGGCTGGGCGTTGGGCGTGCTGGGGCGCTACAAGACCGAAGGATTCGCTTTATCGGGAGCATTCTCGCCGCAGGGCGGCAGCACGGCCGCCCGGGGGCTCGCCGCGGGCTCCGTGCGACCTTTGAGTGCACGGGCGACGTAACTGCCGTGTCAGCGCTTGACCTCGAGATGCCTAGTAGTAATATCGCAGTATGACTGTCGCTCGCATCGCGGTCTCATTCGACAAGAAGCTCGCTAGTGCTGTGCGGCGCGCAGCCGGGGCGGAGCCCACGTCCACCTGGCTTGCCGATGCCGCGCGACGCAAGCTTCGAGCGCAGGGGTTGGAGCGCGTCGTTCAGGAATGGGAAGCGGAGCACGGTAAGCTCCTTGCTTCGGAGCTGCGCGCGGCGGAACGAAAGCGAAGCGCAGCAAAACGCAGGTGACTGGCGTTGTCCTCGATGCAGGCGCGCTGATCGCGCTGGAACGGAATGATCGCTCGATCTGGGCGGCGCTCAAGCTAGCCGTGTCGCAGGGTTCCGATGTGATCGTGCCGAGTACGGCCCTTGCGCAGGTCTGGCGGGGGACCGGCTCGCAGGCGCGACTAGCGAAGGCCTTGCAGTTTTGTGTCGTAGCCTCGTTCGACTCTGTAGCGCGAAGTGTGGGAGAGCTGTGCGGCCGCTGCAAGACCAGTGACATCTGCGATGCACACGTAGCCTTGGTCGCGTCAAGTCACGGAGAATTTCTGTACACGAGCGATGTTCAGGGTATGAAGCGCCTGCTCGCAACGTGCGGTGACAGAAGGCCTGCCATAGTCCGTTGCTAGCTCGCAGCGAGAGCAACAAAGAATCTCGGCGATGGTACCGGAGTTTCCGTCAAGGAAGAGGTTCTCGCAGACGTCGAAGCTGAGCGCGCCCCGGTGGGTTCGAACCACCGACCTACGGCTCCGGAGGCCGTCGCTCTAGGTGGTGCTCCTTGCGGTGCGCGTCGTAGTACGGCCGGTCGTGCTCGCGCCGTTGGCGCTGCGCGCGCCCGGGACCCTCAACGCCGGACGCGGCGCCTCGCAGACGAGTCGCCGCGCGCGGCGGAGGGTCCGACGGCTGCGTCTTGCCGAACTGTTACTGCTTCTTGGGCTCGCACGCGGCTCGCACGGCAACCGCTCATGCGGCGGCCCGCACTCCGGCGCGTTGCCGGTCCGAGTCAAGCGAGAAGTCTCGTGACTGAAATGGACGCCGCTCACCACGGTGCGCTGGAACCAAGCCGGGCAAGCTGAGCGGTCGCCACGACCGCCCTAGCCACGGGCCCGCGCGCGCTAGTCCGGGTGCTGCTTGGTCGCCCAGATCTGGTAAGGTGTAAGGCGTGTCCGCAAACCTCGAAGACAAGGCTCCACCGAGCAAAGAGTACGACCACAACGGCGTGGATCGAAGTCTCGTGCGTGCTTGCCTCCGCGACACCCCGCTCGAGTGCCTGCAGGCACTCGAGGAGATGCATCAGCTTGCCGAAAGTGTGAAGCGAGTTGGAGAACCGATTTCTCAGGCTGATTGAAATCCTCACCCGCCACGAGGTTCGATTCATCGTCGTCGGCGGAGTGGCGGCCGTCTTGCAACGCGTGCCCATCAACACGCAGGACTTCGACCTCGTTCACGATCGCGCCAAGGACAACGTTGCCCGGCTGCTCTTGGCCCTCGCCGAGCTCGGTGCCGTGTACGCCGACGACCCCCGGCATCTCAAGCCGAATGAGTCGCACCTCGCGGGGCGTGGCAATCAGCTCCTGCGGAGCGGCAACCTCAAGTTCGATCTGCTCGGTTCTATCGACTTTGGCGGCGACTATGAAGACCTCCTCCCGTATAGCGAGGTGCTCGACGTCGGCGGAAGTGCAGTCCGAGTACTAACCCTGGAAAAGCAAGTGGAGCTCAAGCGGCAACTCACTCGCCCCAAGGACAAGCTGATGCTCATGCACCTAGAGGCTGCTCTCGACGAGCGCGAAAAGGCGAGGCGCGGGCAATGATCCCGCCGCACCAGCTCGGGAATTCCGATTGAAGGTCGCACGCGCTCGAGCGGCTGAAGTCCGCCGGCAAGGAGAACGATTTCTACATGTTCCGGCAGATGCGGCCGGAGGCCGAACGGGAGTGGGCGGACGCTGCCACGGCCTTTCCCGACATGCTCTACTGGATTCCTAGTGTGAATCAGCGCGCCCCGGTGGGTTCGAACCACCGACCTACGGCTCCGGAGGCCGTCGCTCTAGTTGGTGCTCCTCGCCGAGTGCGTCGTGGTGCGGCCGGTCGTGCTCGCGCCTTTTGGCGCTGCGCGCGCCCGGGACCCTCAACGCCGGACGCGGCGCCTCGAAGACGAGCCGCCGCGCGCGGCGGAGGGTCCTAAGGCCGCCTCCGTCGAGCTTCGTGTCGCGAACACCGCAGCGGGCTCTTGCGGCGGCTCGCGCTTGGTGTTGGTTCGAGTCATGCGAGAGGGCGCACGCGCCGCGCCAGCCCCGGCGCGTGAGTCGCTTTCCGGTGGGGGGCTGTCACGGTGCCTGCGCCTGTTGGGGCATGACTCGAACCAACACCAAGCTCTCATTCCGGTTTCGAAGCGGCCAGCGGGCAGCCATCCTCGCGGGGCACGCTCGCGTCATGAGAGCCTCACCGACCGCTACGGAACAGCTCCTTTGGTCTCGAATTCGCGGGCACCGCTTGGGCGTGGTCTTTCGCCGGCAGGTGCCGTTGCTAGGCCGCTTCATTGCGGACTTCTTGGCTCCCGCGCAGCGTTTCGTTGTTGAGGTCGATGGCGCGTATCACGCCGAACGCAGCCGCGCCGATGCCGGCCGCGATGCCGCGCTCGAGCGTGCCGGCTATCACGTCGTTCGGATTGATGCGTCGCTCGTGGTGAGCGATATCGAGAGCGCCCTTCACCGCGTTCGGGAAGCGCTCCTGGGGATAAGCGGAGTCGCCTTGGGCGACTCAGTGTCTTAGCGCGCCCCGGTGGGTTCGAACCACCGACCTACGGCTCCGGAGGCCGTCGCTCTATCCAGCTGAGCTAGGGGCGCGTGAGGGCGGGGTGTAGCGCAGGTTTGGGAATCCGGGAAGGGTTTGGCCGGGGTGCCCCGCGGTGAAACGGAAAACGACGCGGAAAGTGGCCTAAAATGCCGCTTTCCGCGTCGACGTTTTGTTGCGCGAGTCGCGGCGTTTAGAGATCCCGAGCGCTGCTTCGTCGCGTGGCCACGACGTGTGCTTTGCTCGGGTGCTGTTCGGCCATCTTGTTGACCGGGCCGTGGTTCACGACCACGAACAAGAGGGCGTATTGGCCCCACGCGGCGCCGGGTGCACGGTAGTGGGTGACGCCGATTTCGACGTCGAGTGTGCTCGATTCGACGAACTCGCGATCGAACTTCAATTGATGAAGATCGGTCGTCTCCATGATGTAGCCACCGAGTGGGCGATTTTGCGCTTGGCTGATGTCGGTCAGGGCAACGTGCAAGGCTTCACTCGTGCTGCTCGTGCCTTTGTTCACGCGGGTGAGGGCGGATTTCAGCGCTTGGTCGCTGTTGATGCGGCGCGCTTCGGCCACGCCGTGCGCGTGGCGCTGGCGATTCAGCTCGGCGAACGCTGCGTCCTCGTCGGCGCGATGATCCGGCGCATCGAAGAAGGAATACGTGGTCACGATCGCCGTGACGCCCGAAGGCGCGAGGGGGCTCGCGCCGATGGCAATGTGCGTCGCCTCGGGCTCGAGCAGCACCCAACGCCCGAGCGGGCTCGCCAGCGCGCGCGAGAGCCAACGCGTCGGGTTGCGCGAAGCATTGAGCGCGTCGAAGAAAAAGCCGCCGTCGCGGATGGTTCCGTGCACGTCCCAGCCCGCGAGCAGGCCGAGCGTGATGGTCGACACTTGGTCTTCCTCACCCAGGGCCATGGTCTGAAACAGGTAGGGCGCCAAGCGTTCGGCGGTGTGGGATTCCGCGGGTTCGAGCGTGAATGGGCGAAGGCCTGCCGCCTTGCGCGTCTCGTTCAGGTCTTGAAACAGCGCTGCGCGGAAGGAGACGGGATCAGCGGCCGGCTTGTTCGTGCCATAGGTGGCCGCGTTGTAAGTGAGGTCCGCCTGTTCTTGATGCCGCACTTCGAGCTGAGCCACGGGGCTCATCAAGACTTGCCCCGGTTTCCGGATCGCGAGCTCGATGCGCGCGGTCGCGTCCTCCGTGCCGATGGGGCAGGTGATGCTGAACGCGGGCAGCCGCTTCGTCGGATCCGCATCGCAGCGCGAAACGCCGTACGTACCATGGGTGGCCAAGCCCGTGATCGAATCGACCGAACGCACCTTGAGCACGCCCTTCAACGTCACGCTATCGCCCGTCACTACGGGCGAAAAATCATTCAACTCCACCTGTGGCTCGCCGTTGAATGCGGTCACGATGTAGCGGCCTTTGCCGCGCGCGTAACCTGCGGCGAGCTCGCCGTGCCCCACCGCGAGTTCCTTATCGAGCAGTTTCTGCACCTGCGGCCGCAAGCTTTTTTGCAGCTCCGCCTCCGAGACCGAATCCGGAACTTCACCCATCACGTAGTTCACGCCGTGACTCGGTAGCGTGCTCCCGCAGCGAACGAGCAAATGTTCGCGCAGCCCGTCGTCTGGAAAACCACCGTGTTCGACGTAAAAACGCGCTGCCTCCTGGGCCGCGCAGCGCAACTGCGGTGACAAGTACATGCCATTGCCGTGAACGGCCGCCGAAGACACGAGCAGCTGATCGAGCGGAGTATCACTCGGGTACTGCGTCTGCCGCACGTCCGCGGTTTGCATTTCCCACTGCTCGGCATCCGCCACGCCTCGATTGGCCGCGACTTCCGTCGGCGCGTGGTCCGCCAGCGAATCCAAATCTCCGCGTGACGGAAACTGCACGATGGGTTGGCCAAGACCGCCAGAGCCACCGCACGCCACGCACAACACACCGCACACCCCGTAGAAAACCGACTTCATGTCTGACCCTTTTCCGTCCGCCCGAAACATCCGCCGAGTTGCGGAAGCGGCGGGCAGCCTAGCATTGCTCGCGCTGTCATCGGTCAGACAAGGTGGGGGATTTCGCCTAAACTGCGCTTCGAAAGTGGCCGTCGACGCACGCGCCATCGTGCAACGCTGAACTGCCGCGGTTTTCGCCACGTAAAGGGATTTCACGGGCGACCGTTCTGGGCGCCTGAATGGCAAACCCCCCCGCGCTTCCCATCGATGATCCGGATTCAGTCGAGACTATGCCGGTCGCGGAGAAGGTGCCGGAAAGCGCGGCACCGTCTTCTGCGGAGGGGTGGGATAGCGAGGCGCCAACGGGAGTTCAAACGATTCGCCCGGTGTTTGCGCCTTCACCGCGCCTGCCGATCATCACTTGAACGCACAGCCTTTGTCCGATTTCGGACATGCTCGCGTCACGCGGGGAGGGGCCTCCGCGGCGGGCTTGCCTCATGATTCCAGCTCGGGTGTCGCGGTCGTCAGCGCCGGGAGATTGCGAGCGAGGGGCTCGGGCACTACGGTCTCGGCCCATGCAGGTCGCGATCGTTCCGTGTCTGAAAGACAACTACGCCTACATCTTGTTCGTGCCGGGTTCGCGCGACGCTGTCGTCGTCGATCCGGGTGAGGCGGCGCCGGTTGCACACGCACTTCAGGAGCGCAGCCTGCATTTAGTGGCGGTTCTCGCCACGCATCATCATCCGGACCACGTGGGCGGGGTCGAGCAACTCGCCACGCGTTTTCCAGGCTTGAAGGTATTCGGTCACGCGTCCGATCGCGGGCGGATCCCCGCGCAGACGGAGTTCCTCGAACACGGCGCGCAGGTCGAGGTGGCGGGCCTTTCATTTCAGGTGCTGCACATTCCGGGTCACACGTTGGGCGCGGTGGCGTATGCCGGTCATGGCGCGGTCTTCACCGGGGACACCCTGTTCGCCGGAGGCTGCGGCCGCTTGTTCGAAGGCACTCCCGCGCAAATGTACGAATCACTCAACGTGACCTTGGCCGCATTACCCGACTCGACGCTCGTCTATTGCGGGCACGAATACACCGCATCCAACCTGCGCTTCGCGGCGCATGTCGAACCCGGCAACATGGCCATCGTGCAAAAGTCGGCGTTCGTCGCCGAACAGCGCGAACGCGGGGAACCCACCGTGCCTTCCACCCTCGAACAAGAGCGCGCGACCAATCCCTTCATGCGCTGCGATAGCGCCGAGCTCATCCATCATTTCGCCGCCAGCTTGGGCAACGATCGCTCTCCTGCCAGCATTCTCGGGGCCGTTCGTGCCGCCAAAGACAAGTTTTAAGTTTGGCTATGTGGCGCTCTTGGCCCTCGCGGTCGCTTGCAAACGGCAAGCACCGCCCGGATCGCTCGAGCCCTCGCGTGGAGCGCACACGGTGACCGGCATCGTGCACCTTAGTAACGGTAAACCCATGCTGCCCGCTCAAGAACTCACCTGGGAATTTCCCGGTGGTGAACTCGGTCCGATGCGCGCCGTCGTACTCTTGCCCGAACGCGAGGCGACTCAGAAGTTCCCGGTGCTCGTCGCGTTTCACGGCCGCGGTGAAGCGCTCAAAGGCCCGGAAAAAGGCGCACGCGGCTGGGTCGACGATTACTTGTTGCCCGTCGCGATCGAACGCCTGCAGCGGCCGCCGATCACGCCCGATGATTTGCGCGGCTTCGTGGATGAAGCGCGGCTCTCACGCCTGAACGAGAGCCTCGAGCACGAGCCGTATCACGGGCTCATCGTGGTGTGCCCGTACACGCCGGACATCTTGCCCGCGGATGAACCGCTCGATAAAGCGCAACCGCTCGCGCACTTCGTCGTCGAGCAGCTCTTGCCGCGCGTGTATCGCGAAACGCCCGCCATCGGTACACCCGCGACCACGGGCATCGATGGCGTGAGCTTGGGCGGGCGCGCCGCGCTCGGTGTGGGATTGCTGCGACCGCTCGCGTTCGCGCAAGTCGCCTCCATGCAAGCCGCCGTTCGCAGTGACAACTCGGAAGACATCTTGCGCCGCGCTCGCGAAGCCAAAACTCAAAAACCGGATCTGTTCGTGCGCTTGCTCACGAGCAGCGATGATTACTTCCTCAAAGCGAACCTCACGCTTGCCGACGCGCTGACGGCCGCCGGCATTCGCGTCGAAGTCGTCAACATCCCTGGGCCGCACGACTACGAGTTCAACCGCGGCCCAGGTGCTTACGAAATGCTCATGTTTCACGACCGCGTGCTGCGCGGTTTGCCCGAATTTTAACGGAAATTCCGCGAGAAAAGGCCGCTCACGGCGTGGCCGAAAAGGTGCCGCCCTCGGCTTTGCAACTGTCGGCGGTCACCGGTGAATCGTTGCC
>Ga0105245_10006070_pt1 | contig 10620 bp, 12 predicted proteins | sample KBSM54metaG_FD_81523 | JGI IMG/M metagenome (GOLD analysis project Ga0105245, IMG submission 81523) | Miscanthus rhizosphere microbial communities from Kellogg Biological Station, Michigan, USA - KBS M5-4 metaG | ecosystem: Host-associated > Plants > Roots > Rhizosphere > Soil | place...
ATGGGTATAATCCCAACTGGCCTTCGATTCTCTCCGTGGCTCATGATGAGAGTGATGGGGGGCGGTTGTTCATGATCATGGATCGGCCTTGTGCCCTGGTCGATGCGTTTTTGCCGCTGGAGATTGTGGGGACGGCGCTGACCGTGGTGGGGGCGGTGATGGCGCTGCCTGTTAAATGTCATCTGACGCTGAATGGTGCCGTGGCGGCGGGATCGATGTGGCGCTGGCCGGGGAATAACACGCACATTTACGATCCGAAGACGGGCTTTGGGCCCAACGCGGGGATGGGGACGGTGGCCGATTTTCCCGGCCCATATAACCCGCCGGGGCCGGCGACCGTGCTGGCGGCGATGGCGCTGGGAAATACCTGCACGCTGAGTTTTGATGAGGCGATGGTGCTGGTGGGCGGACCCGGGCCGATTACGCCCGATGATGCGATCGTCTTCGATAACGGCAGCGGCCCGGTCGCGGCGACGAGCGTGCAGAATGTCCCGGGGGACTGGTTCACGCTGCAGTTCACCGTGCCGGCGCCGCTGAGCGCGGGATCGACCTGGGCGATTACGCGACAACCGGCATGGCTGACGACTGGGGTGGTGAATCCGGCGAATGGGGTGTTTTGAATTGGGAGTAGTCAGTTGTCAGTGGTCCGTTGGGTGGATGGTACTGAACAGTGTAGAATGCGGCACGTCTTTCCGTGGGCTTTGAAGGCTCAAAGGTGATTTCAGATGTTGCCCAGATTATGGTTTCGGTCCTTATTTTGGCGCAAGACTCTCGCTGATCTCACGGCCGAGATGAAAGCGGGTAAGCGAAAAATGATCGTGGCTGATGAGATTCAACTTGCCAGGGCTTACGAACGCCGGCGGTTGCCCAAGAACATTCGATTCCCGCGAACCGGAGACATCTATCAGGCCATTGATACGATTGAAATCAATTACTTGACCGCGCACCACGCGCCGTTTACGGGCGGAGGCAAGGCAATGCTTCCCAAAGGAGAGCAAGTGCGCGTTTACAAAATAAGTGACGATCGGCCGATCAGTGTATATTGCGATCCGATGCGTTACGACGAACTGCACAGCCTCATCGTTCCCGCGGAGGAAAGGGAGAATCCATACTACAGCAACTATTACTTTTGGATTGAAACGACGAAACTCGTCGACTCGTTTGAGTTGGTTGCCTGCGGACTGGCGGAGTCGTCACCTGCTTAGACCGCAAACGGCGCACCCGCCGGAGCCATGAACAACTCGATCTGCTTCTTCGTCGCTTCGCTGGCTTCGCAGAGGGGGAGGCGCATTTCGCCGGTGTCCATTCCCGCGACTTTCATGGCGTATTTGATGCCGACCGGGTTGCCATCCGCGAAGATGGCTTTGATCAGCGGGAAAAGCTGGTAGTGGATGGCCCGGGCTTCGGCATAGTTGCCGTCTTGCGCGTGTTTGACCATCTGCTTGACCTTGGCGGGCAGGAGATTGGAGATGACGCTGATCACGCCTCGGCCGCCGATGGACATGATGGGGAGGGTGAGGGAGTCGTCTCCGGAGAGGATGGGGAGGTGGCAGACGGAGGCGATTTCGCTCGACATATCCAGGATGCCGGTCGCTTCTTTGATCGCGACGATGTTGCGGTGTTCGCTGAGCTTGGCGACGGTCTGCGCGGTCATGGTCACACCCGTGCGGCCGGGGATGTTGTAGAGGACGATGGGGAGATCGACCTTGTCAGCCAGCGTCATGAAATGCCGGTAGAGGCCTTCCTGGCTTGGCTTGTTGTAATAGGGATTGACGGAAAGGCCGGCCGATGCGCCGACGTCTTTGGCGATGCGGTGGAGTTCGAGGGCTTCGGAGGTGGCGTTGGCACCGACGCCGCCGATCACGTGGACGCGGCTTTTGGAGGCGTTGACGGTGAGTTCGATGATGCGGGCGTGTTCTTTGAAATCGACGGTGGGCGATTCGCCCGTCGTGCCGACGGGAACCAGGCCGTCGATGCCGTTGTTGATCTGATATTCGATCTGATCCGTAAGCCGCGCCTCATCGAGGCGGCCATTGCGGAAGGGGGTGATCATCGCGGTAAAAGCGCCGGTAAACATCATGGAGTCCTTAGTTGCCAGTTGTTAGTTGCCAGTTGCCAGTAAGGCATCAGGTTATTTTCTCCGGTAATCGAGAAAGGGGGTGGGGACGGGGTCGGCCATCCTGACGTTGCGAGCCTGGGTGGATCGATCCAGCAAATCCTTCATCTCCCGCACAGCCATCCGCAAACCGACAAAAACCGCCCGGCTGACAATCGCATGGCCGATGTTCAACTCCGCCATCAGTTGAATTTGCGCGACGGGCGTGACATTGCGGTAATTGAGTCCGTGCCCCGCGTGCAGCCGCATGCCGTTTTCGCGTACCCATTGGCCGCCCTGTTCGAGGCGGTGCAGTTGTTCGGTAACGGACATTTCGTCTTTGGCGTTGGCGTATTCGCCAGTGTGAAGCTCGACGGCGTCAAAGCCATATTTAGCCGCGAGGGCGATCTGCTTTTCCACCGGATCGATGAATGCGGAAACGACGATGCCCAGATTCTTAAGCGTGTTCACCACTTCGGTAACGCGCTCCGGATCGCGCGAAAGATCGATGCCGCCTTCGGTGGTAATTTCTTCGCGGCGTTCGGGCACGATGGTCGCCTGAGCGGGGACCACGCGGGCAGCCAGATCGACAATCTCAGGAACAAGGCTCATCTCCAGATTGAGCTTGCACTGCACGGTCTGCCGCAGAACCTGCACATCGCGGTCGTTAATATGCCGGCGATCTTCGCGAAGGTGAACGGTAATCCCATCCGCCCCGCCCAACTCCGCTTCGACAGCCGCCCAGACCGGGTCCGGCTCGTAGGTGCGGCGCGCCTGGCGGAGCGTGGCAATGTGGTCGATGTTAACGCCGAGTTCGATCATTGGGAGGTGGATTGTAGGCGAATGGGAAGAGGGGTCAATTGAAGGATGAAAATCAGGCGGGGATGTCGCGGAGGACCTGGGCGATGATTTCTTTGGGGCAGCCGATATCGGCTACGACAACCTGATGTGCAAATTGTGTGGAGTTTGGATTTGCAAAGCCCGCCTTTTCGGCGACGAACGTGACGGTGGTGTGGGCGACGACACATGTCGGACCCAGGGGAAGTCCCGTGTCACAGTCAAGGCCGCTTGGCAAATCAATCGCAAGAATGGGAGCGGAGTTTTGATTCATCGCATTGATGATTTGAATAGAGTCTTGTCGCGGGGATTGGTTCAGGCCTGTCCCAAAAAGGGCATCGACGATGAGATCGGGTTCTTCGTCGGCAAGGTGCTGAAGAATCTGTTCAGAGGGAATGATTGTGAGTTTCATTCGATCAACAATTCGGTAATTGATCAGTGCATCGCCGGAATATTTTTCCGGCTTAACGGCAAGCAGGAGGCGAACTCGATAATTGGCGTTATGAAGATGACGAGCGACGGCCAAGCCGTCGCCCCCGTTATTCCCGCCTCCGCAGACGATATCCACTAGCAGACTCTTGGAGCCGGTGATGTGTTTAAGAACCTCAACAACGTGAATGGCGGCATTTTCCATCAAAACGATCCCGGGAATGTGATAGTTCTCGACGGCACGCCGATCGACTTCGCGAACTTGCGCTCGGGTTAAACGGATGACCGAATTGCTCATCGCTTTATTATATCAGATTCATCCTTCATCCTTCCGCCTTCATCCTTCGTCTCCTATACTCGCGCGATATGTTTATTCTGCTGACAAATGATGACGGAATCCGTGCCCCAGGCCTCGTAGCGATTTATCGCGAACTCGTAAAACAAGGCCATGAGGTCGAAGTTGTCGCCCCCGAGACGGTGCAATCCGCCACGGGTCACGGCGTCACCACCAGCGCCCCATTGCTCAGCAATAAAGTGAAAGTGGATGGCGCCTTCGAGGGAATCGCCGTCGATGGCCGGCCTGCGGATTGTGTGAAACTGGCGATCAGCCAGCTCTGCTCCAGGCGGCCTGATCTGGTGGTATCGGGGATGAATAGCGGGACGAATGTCGGCATCAATGTCATTTACAGCGGCACGGTGGCTGCGGCCATTGAGGCGGGATTTCTCGGGCTGCCGGCGATCGCCGTTTCGCTTTATCTGAAGAACGAAGTCGAAACCGATTACGCCCGGGCTTCGGTGTATGCCGTGAAGACGATCGAGAAAATCCTAGCTGCCGGTTTAAAGGCTGGGCAGATTGCCACGATGAATATTCCCGCGCTGCACTCTCATCAAGAGCCAGCGGGCGTGCGCATCGTGCGGCAATGCACGCGGCCATGGGTTGATGAATATGAGCGGCGGCAGGATCCGAAGGGCCGGGATTATTTTTGGAATACCAGCGTGTTTCGACTGGGAAAGACGGAAGACGACACCGATGTGGCGGCGTTGCGCGATGGTTACATTACGGTGACGCCGCTGCAGTATGATCTGACGGATCATGAGTTGCTTGGAGAATGGGGGAAAGTGGAATGGTGATTGGTTTGGCGAAAGAAACTTTATGTAGTTCGGCGTTTCATCTTTTTCTCGATACGCCTCCGTCGCGTGTTCTTACTGAAATAATAGTCCAGAATTTCCGTAGGTTTGCCTAACGCGCTTTCGTCGTTTGCATCGAATAGATTCTGCCCCAGTATTTCAGGCGGGATTCCCAGTGCCCTGTTTTGTTGCAACATTAGAATTCCAAGCTGTTTCATACGCCGCATCGTCTCGGGCAAACTGCTAAGTGCATTTTTCTCCAGGTAAAGCATTCCTAACTGACGCAATTCACCGATCTCAGTCGGTACCGCTTCCAATTGATTAAAGCTCAAATCAAGCATCGCCAGTTCTATAAGAGCGCCGATTTCCGGAGGCAAGGCCGACAGGCGGTTTTCGCAGAGGTGTAGATGCATCAGCGAAGTGAGTTTCCCGATCTCCGCGGGCAATGTTGCAATCGAATTACCGTCAAGATTCAGATCCTCAAGCGATGTCAACTCGCAAATCTGAATGGGGAACACTTTCAACCGATTATTGGCGAGGTTAAGTTCGAGTAGTTGAGTCAACTCGCCGATTTCGAGGGGCAGTCTTGGAAGCCGGTTGTTGTCCAGATTAAGCCTCGAAAGTGCGCCGATTTTGCAAATATCAGGCGGCAACTTACGGAGCTTATTCCTGTTGAGGTAGAGCTGCTCTAACTTCATTAATTTGTCGATTCGCGGGAGCTCAGCCAGCTGATTGTTCTTGATGGAAAGCCATTGGAGTGCCTTCAATTGATTGATTTGGCTCGGCAGGGCCGTGAGTTGATTGTTGTCCAACTGGAGTGCCTCAAGCATGCCAAGATTCCCGATCTCGGGCGGCAGCGTTTTGAGGCGGTTGTCGGAAACCCGCAAATATTTCAATGCCCCCAGCCGCCCGATTTCCGGAGGCAGGCTTTCCAGATTGTTGAAACGGAGGTCCAGTTCCTTGAGCTTTGTGAAGCTTCCTATTTCAGGCGGCAGCTTCGTGAGCCCCAAACGCGATAGATTGATCGAACGCTTCGTTGGTGGAAATGACGCCAGGCGCTGCTGCGCCAGATTGTATGCGTTCGATTGATCCTGTATCCGAGGCGGCGGGATTCGTTTTGCCATACGAGCATCTTTTGGCTTGGGACGAGCATGATACCGATCAGCGGGATTGATGGAGATCAGATAACGAAGCGCGGCGCTCCCGGCGGATTCGCACGATAGCAACGATCGTCCCGATTAGGCCGCCAACGTAGCCGCCGAGGTGAATGCCATACGCTGTCATAAACCGCCGTGGGCGCATTTCGTCTCGGCGGAGCATTTCGGCAAAGTCGGCATTCCACAGCGTGGGAAGCGCCCGTTGCCCCGCCAATGCGCCCAAAGCGGCGGTCATCGCGGTGATGGTCAGAAGTAACGGGAGTTGTTTCAGAAGCGCGCGATTGCGGAGGCGAGGGAATGATGAGGAAGGGTTGTTTGCAAACAGCAGTGCGACGCCGATCAGCAGGCCCGCGGACCAGGTGGCTTTGATGCCAACGACGGCGGCCGCGAGATGGAGCTTTAGAGGATCTGGCGGGATTTGCGGGCCCAGCTCTTGGGAGAGTTCTTTGCCGTAGTAGAAATATTCCCATGAGAGCGCGGAAGTGATCTGGTCGTTGACTACGCCGTAGATCATCGCTGCGTCCACGGAGAGCAGCAGGAAGGAGTATTCGCGCCAGCGCGTGGCCCGGTTGCCGTTTTTGCGGAGGTCATGAAGCGCAAGGACGGCGAAGACCAAGACGCCGATCGCAATGCGAAGGGCAAGGCCAGCGGTGGATTGTGTTAGCCAGGACCAGATGGGCATCGTGTTGCGCAAAGTAAGAGTCTTGCCCGAATTTACACAATTCAAAGGCAAAGAGGAGGAAGAGGCCGGTCAAATGGCTGAGAATTGTTTGGATCAGCCATTCGGCGTAGGCGAAATCCCGGCTTGCTTACCGGCCTATTCCTGATTGACGCCGGGCGGGCGGTTGGAGGAAAATACTCGTGGCCTTACTCAGCTGGAGAGTTTGCCATGGCGGTACATCGTTGCCCTGCCTGTAGAAATCTCGTTGACGTTGAGACGGGCGAATGTCCGATCTGCGGCCGCAGCTATGTCCGCGCGATCGTCGGAATGATTGCTCGCTGGGCGATTATTCTTTGCCTTCTTGCGGCAGTGGCATATCACTTTGTCAGAAGGCATTCAAATGAAACGGGGGAGAAGCGCGGTGTCTCAGTACTTCAACGCGATTGTGAACGCCCAGGGAACTTGTTACCGGGGTTTTGATTACTTCTCACCATCCACGCGCTTAAGGTAATAATCAATGTCATACCCCGTGATCCGCTTCTTCGCCTCGGCGCGAAAGTGCGCCGCGCGATCGTTCAAATGCTTATCGCGATAAAACTGATACATCTCCTGAAACGGCCCCGAGCCGATATCAGGCGGGTGATCCAGCGCGTCGAGATATTTATCAAATTCGCCGCCGACAAGTTCTTCAGCCGAATGCGTATCCATCTCGGCTTTAAGAATCTGCCAGCTCGTATAAACCGGCATCTGCGAAACGAATTGCAATTTCGGCACGTCATTTTTCGCGACGATCTGCGCCAGATCATCCAGCCACGGCTTGGGGTCTTCCAGCGCCAATGCATCGATGAATGAGGCGTGAAAATCCGAGTTGTTTCGGAACGACTTGAGCAATGCCCCCGCGTCCTTGACGTCGAAGGAAATCAGGCTCGCCGCCGCGGCGGTGCGAACCGATTCATCCTTATCGACGAGAAACGTGCTGAGCAGCGAAAGCAATCGCGGCGATTGCGTGAATCCCACAGCCGTCGCGACAGCCCGGCGAACCGCAGCGTCCGGATCGGCGGCCAGGCGCGCCAACTGCACGCCGGCCTGGTCGCCTGGGAAATCAGACCAGAGAATCGCCGCCGCGCTGCGCACTTCAGCCGCATCGTCAAACGACCATTTGCCAAGCGACTCGAGCAAGGCTTTGTCTTTGCACAGGCCCAGCGCGCGGATCGACAACGCGCGAAGCGATGCGGTTGCACCTTTGTCGCCCACTTCAATCAGCCGCGTCATGTTCGCGCGGCCGTCGGGATTATCCCATTTATCAGGATACTTAGCGTTGCCGCGCGGGATCAGCGTTCCTTTGCCGATGGTGGCGAGCCAGCCAAGCGAATAATCAGCGTTGAGGTAAGGGCTGCGTGAACCGACGGATGCAATGGCGGTCGAGGCGATGGCTGGATCTTTGTGTGTGATTAAGGGGGCGAGAATGACCAGCACTTTATCGCGCGGAAAATCATTGGTGCCGTCGAAGCGATCGCTGCCGCCGCTCATCGAATTGAGATGCGAAATCCCATATTGCACTTGGACGATGTTGTCTCCAGCGCAGAGATTGGAAAGCTCATTCCAGACAGCAGTCTTCGCATCAATACCAGCGGCCACAGGTTTGTCATCAGCCGCCAGAATCTGCCCCTGATCTTCGATCCCGCGATGGAAATCCCAGATCATCCGCAGCACGCCCGGCTTTGTGGTCTCTTTTGCGAAAATGATGTAGCTCTGGCCGACAGTGAAATGATAATGCTGCGGCGAAAACATATACCCCTGATTGCCGGCCAGGTCTTCATCGTAATGACGAAAATTAACCTCCTTCTCGCTCACGTTTCCTTTCAAGACTGAAATGACTTTCATCTTCGTAGAAAAGGCCGACCAATGCGGATAACGCTTGAACGATTCATCTTCTGTTTTCTCAGACGAGAGGGCGGTGATTTTCAGAATTACATCAGCCGTCTTGATCACTCCATCGAGAGGCAGCGCGTTGGCCACCGCGTACGCGCGGGCGAAAACAGGCGCGAGGAAAACCGACAGCAGGGAGATGGCGAGCTTCATGGCGGATTGGACGTTCACACGGAAGACAAGTTGCACTGTTACATTCGCGTCGTTCAGCAGAGGCCATGCACGAAAATCAACCAGAAGAAATATCCGCCGACGAGCGCATTGGCTCCAAGCGCCATGGAGCAAAACGCGATGAGACCGGCTCCGCTTCGCTGTGATCGAAAGAGCCCGATCAGTCCCAGCATAAATCCGACCAGCGGCGAGAATAATCCGCCGAGCAGGAAAAGCGGTCCGTTTCTGATTGCCGCACCGAAAATCGGTATCCCAATACAAAGTGACGATGCAACGGCGAAGCTGGCTGAGGGGCGCGGCGGATGCGGCGGCTTTGGATTGAAATACGACAGGGTCGAATCGCTCATCAAATTCCTCGCTGTTGCCCCAGTGACGCCTCCGTTAATTAGTGAGTACTATAATTAAATTCTGGGCTGTGTCAATTGATTTCTTTCAGCAGTTGCTTCCCGGCGCAACGGCGCGCTTTCCCCCGAGCAAATCGCCTCCTTCTCTCGGGTCGTAAACGGATTTATCGCTCGCGGCTGTCTTGCCGATGCCAACTTCCTTCAACATATAGGCCACTTCATAGAAACCTTCGACGTTGTGAGCTTCAGATCGACGAATGAGATACCCCTGCATGCATAGCTCTTCGAGTCTGCGCCTGGCTTGTCGCCGCCATGATTTTGGGAATCCCGCCGGCCATTTGACGCCGAGCCAGCGAAGTAGCGTTATGGGACTCCAAATTATTCGTCGGTGTTTTAATCCGTCCCGCAGTGCCTTCAGAACTGATTCTGAATTGGCCAAAACAACGCGGATTTGTTCGACGGAAGTCTTGCTGAACTTGGCCATGACCGTCCTAGAGTTCGTCTCCTGAGATGCGATCGACCAAATCGCTGAATCTCAAACGACGAGTCCAGACACGGTCTGACAGTTATTAGATTACTTCGTCATCTTCCCCCGCTGATCCGCCCCCAGCACCAGCCGCTCAATCTCCGCCTTCGCCCGCTCCTGCGATTTCGCATCCGGGTTCAGATACGGATCTTTCGCAATGGCTGCATCGTCAAGCGACCCCACCAGCACGCAGCAGATCGCCAGGGCCTGCTGTTTCTGAGCATCATCCAGCTTGGCGATTTCAAATTTTGAGATCACCGTCGTGTAGAGCATATGCCCCGCCCAAAGCCGCAATTGCTCGGGCTTGAATTGCTTGTTAAATTCCCGCCGCAGATCAGCTCGCACTTTTTCCTGCTCAGACCGCAGCGGCTCATATTTCTTCTGCGCATCCGGCAAGCCTTGCTGATTGCGCCCTCGCTTCGCCCGATTCAATTCCTTCTGAGCAGCGTCATACTTCTGCCCCTCGGCGCTCTTCAACCATTTGGCATACGCCGCGTCACGCTCGGCCAGCGACGCGTGATAGCGCACCAGCGCATTGCCATCAAGACCAAGCACAATAGCCATGCGGTCAAAGTCCGAACCCTTCGCCGCGACTGCCCGCGCAAGCGGCGTCGTTGCCGTCGCCGCCGCCGTCCCCGTCTTGCCCGAAACCGTCACCTTGCCATCAGCCGTCGTGATGGTTTTCCCCGGCGTCGATGTTTTCCCATCCGCAGCCGGCGCTTTATCCGGCGATGGCGTCTTCTTATCCGCAGCAAAAACCAACGGTGCCGCGATCATCGCCCAAAGCACCAGCGCGCACATCACTCGCACATCAATACGATTAAGACCAAACGACAAAACTCGGTTCATAGCGTATTTCAAGCCCGCACGCGGGCCGCTCCTTGTTGATAAGGTTGTCTGATGAGCCTCGATCCAGCCGCCAAAAATCCAAATGCCTCCGGCGCTCTCCACTCTCAACACGCTCCAAGTCGTGCAGTATTGCGTGAGTACCCCTTTTCCAAGACCAAGGTCCGTAATGAATAACGTACTCCGCACGTGCCTGATTGTTGCCGCCGCATCACTTATGCCGAGCTTTTCGCTCTTCGCCGCCACGCCCAAACCGCCGCCCAAGCTGATGGATGAAGCCGGCATTCTCAAATCGATGAAAGGGCCAAAAGATTTCGACGTCACCGTCTTCGCGATGCCGCCGGATGTGATGTATCCCACAGCCGTCGCCGCCACGGGTAATGGCGATCTCTACGTCGCCATCGATGAAGACGGCTCACTCGGCAAAGATCCCGGCAAAGGCCGCGTCGTAAAATGCATCGACACCAACGGCGACGGCAAAGCCGATAAATTCGTCA
>Ga0105245_10006071_pt1 | contig 10618 bp, 8 predicted proteins | sample KBSM54metaG_FD_81523 | JGI IMG/M metagenome (GOLD analysis project Ga0105245, IMG submission 81523) | Miscanthus rhizosphere microbial communities from Kellogg Biological Station, Michigan, USA - KBS M5-4 metaG | ecosystem: Host-associated > Plants > Roots > Rhizosphere > Soil | place: Michigan...
CGCGGTGCTCGCAGTCGGGGGCTGGCTCGCGTTGCACGGCCGCATCAGCCTCGGCACGTTCCTTGCGTTCTCGACGTACATGCTGCTGATCACGCCGCCGATCCGGCAGCTCGCCGCGATCCTCACCGTCGGCCAGCTCGCACGCGCGGGCGCGGAGCGCATCTACGACCTGCTCGACTCCACCCCCCTCGTGCAGGACGCGCCTGACGCGGTCGACCTCACGGTGCCGCGCGGGGAGGTGCGCTTCGAGCACGTGACGTTCGGGTACACGTCGACCGATCGGGTGCTGAACGACTTCGACCTCACGGTCGCGCCGGGCGAGACGGTCGCGCTCGTCGGCAGCTCCGGCTCGGGGAAGTCGACCGTCGCGCTGATGCTCCCGCGCTTCTACGACGTGCACGATGGTCGGATCACAATCGACGGGGTCGACGTCCGCGACGTGCACCTCGACTCGCTGCGGCGGAGCATCGGCGTCGTGTTCGAGGACTCGTTCCTGTTCTCCGACTCGATCACCGCCAACATCGGTTTCGGACAGCCCGACGCGACGCAGCAGCAGATCGAGGACGCGGCGCGCGCGGCCGAAGCCCACGAGTTCATCTTGCGCCTGCCGCAGGGTTACGACACGGTCGTCGGCGAGCAGGGCCTCACGTTGAGCGGCGGGCAGCGCCAGCGCGTCGCACTCGCCCGCGCGCTGTTGTCGAACCCGAAGATCCTGCTCCTCGACGACGCGACGTCGTCGGTCGACTCGCGCATCGAGGAGGAGATCCACGCGACGCTGCGGCGCATCGCGAGCACGCGCACGACAATTCTCATCGCGCACCGCCGTTCGTCGCTGTCGCTCGCCGACCGCATCGTCGTGGTCGACCAGGGCCGCGTGCTCGACGCCGGCACGCACGAAGCGTTGTGGGCGCGCTGCGAGCTCTACCGCATGCTGCTCTCCGGTCCGGGCGGAGACGCCGAAGGCGACGACGCGGCCGCGCCGGCATTCGACGACGAGCAGATCAACGGCATCACGCCCGCCGCGTGGCGCGGCCTCGACGACGAGGAGATCCGCAGCGCGCAGATCGCCGAACGGGCCCGTACCGCGAGCCCGACCGCCGCCGTGCGCGTGGCGGGCGGGGGTGGCGGGCAGATGGGGGCCGGCGGCGCCTGGGGCGGTGCGCTCGCGCCGACGCCCGAGTTGCTCGCGCAGGTCGACGCGCTCGGTCCCGCGACCGCCGACCCGAATGTCGACGTGGCGGCCGAGAGCCGCGAGACGCCCGACTTCAAATTCCTGCGCTTCGTGCAGCGCTACCGGAACTGGCTTCTCGTCGGGTTGGTCCTCGTCGCGCTCGACGCGGCGTGCACGCTCGCCGGCCCGCTGCTCGTGCGCTACGGGATCGACCACGGGATCGCGGTCACGCCCAAGAATCCGAGCGCGGTGTGGACCGCCTCGCTCGTGTTCCTCGCGATCGTGCTCATCGACTGGTACTTCATGTGGGCCGAAGCGCGGGTGATGGGCCGCGCGTCGGAACGCATGCTCCACGCACTGCGCGTCAAGGTGTTCGCGCACCTCCAACGACTCGGCGTCGACTACTACGAGCACGAGATGGCGGGCCGGATCATGACTCGCATGACCACCGACATCGACGCGTTGTCACAGCTGCTCCAGAACGGCCTCGTCAACGCGCTCGTCAACCTCGTGACGTTCGTAGGTGTCGGCATCGCCCTGGTGTTCATGGACCCGACGCTCGCGCTGATCACGGCGTCCATTGTTCCGCCGCTCGTGATCGCGACGTTGTGGTTCCGCTCCGCGTCGACCCGCGCGTACAGCGTCGCCCGTGACCGCATCGCGGCCGTCAACGCGAACCTGCAAGAGGGCCTGTCGGGCGTGCGCGTCTCGCAGGCGTTCGTGCGCGAGGACAGGAATCAGGAGGTGTTCAGCGGGATCGCGTCCGACTACCGAGACGCGCGCGTGCACGCGCAACGGCTCGTGGCGATCTACTTCCCCTTCGTCGACTTCCTGTCGGACATCGCGACCTGTGTCGTGCTCGGCGCGGGCAGCGTCCTCGTGGCCAACGGGTCGCTCTCGGTCGGCGCGCTGATCGCGTTCCTGCTGTACCTCAACCTGTTCTTCGCGCCGATCCAGCAACTCTCCCAGGTGTTCGACTCGTACCAGCAGGCGCGCATCGCGATCGAGCGCATCACCGAGCTCCTCGACACGCCGACCACCGTGCCGCCCGCGGCCGATCCGGTCGTGCCCGACGTACTGCAGGGCGACGTCGCGTTCGACGACGTGCGCTTCCGCTACTCGAGCGCGATCGACGACGCGCTGCGAGGCGTCGACATGCACATCGTCCCGGGCGAGACGGTCGCGCTCGTGGGCGAGACCGGCGCGGGCAAGAGCACGGTGATGAAGCTCGTCGCCCGCTTCTACGACCCCACCTCGGGCACGGTCGCGGTCGACGACGTCGCCGTGAACCGGTACGACCAGGTCCGGTTCCACCAGCACCTGGGCGTCGTCCCGCAGGAGGCGTTCCTGTTCTCGGGGACCATCCGCGACAACATCGCCTACGGCCGGGTGGACGCGTCCAACGCCGAGGTCGAGGCGGCCGCGCGGGAGGTCGGCGCGCACGACTTCATCTCGTCGTTGCCCGGCGGCTACCTGCAGTGGGTCAGCGAGCGGGGCCGCTCGCTCTCCTCCGGTCAGCGCCAGCTGATCGCGCTCGCCCGGGCCCACCTCGTGCGGCCCGCGATCCTGCTGCTCGACGAGGCGACGTCGAATCTCGATCTCCAGACCGAGGCCAAGGTGCAGGCCGCGATGGGTGTCGCGGCGCAGGGTCGCACGACGATCCTCATCGCGCACCGGCTGCAGACCGCGCGCCTCGCCGACCGCATCGTCGTCATCGACGACGGGCGCGTGATCGAGAGCGGCACCCACGACGAGCTGCTCGCGCAGCGCGGGCAGTACACACGCATGTGGCTCGCCGCCGAAGGCGAGCCTGCCGCGGCCGCCAGCTAGTCGTTAGTGTCGACACCCATGGTCGACATGCCGCGCGACGAGCCCGGACGCACGTGGTGGAAGGACGGTGTCCTCTACCAGATCTACCCGCGCTCCTACATGGACACGAACGCCGACGGGATCGGCGACCTGCGCGGCATCACCGCGCGCCTCGACCATCTGCAGTGGCTCGGCGTCGACGGCATCTGGCTCGACCCGATCATGGTGTCGCCCAACAAGGACTGGGGATACGACGTCGCCGACTATTGCGACGTGGACCCCGCGCTCGGCACGCTCGCCGACGCGGAGGAGCTGGTCGCGGAAGCGTCGGAGCGCGGCATCCGCGTCATCCTCGACCTCGTCCCGAACCACTCGAGCGACCAGCACAAGTGGTTCCAGGATTCGATCTCGTCACCCAACGCCAAGCACCGCGACTGGTACGTGTGGGCCGACCCGAAGCCCGACGGCTCCCCGCCCAACAACTGGGTCATGGCGTTCGACCCGCGCGTGCCCGCGTGGACGTTCGACGAGGCGAGCGGTCAGTACTACCTCAACCAGTTCCTCTCGTCACAGCCCGACCTCAACTGGTGGAACGAGGGCGTGCGCGACGCGTTCGACGACATCCTGCACTTCTGGTTCGACCGCGGCGTCGCGGGCTTCCGCATCGACGTCTGCCACTCGATCATCAAGGACCGCCAGCTGCGCGACAACCCACCGTCCACCAAGGACGACCACTGGTGGGTCCAGATGAAGGGCCAGCACGAGGTCTACAACGCGTGCCTGCCCGAGGTACACGACGTGCTGCGCCGCTGGCGCGCTCTGGCTGACAGCTACGACCCGAACCGTGTGCTCATCGGTGAGACCTACGTGCTCGAGCCCGACAAGCTCGGCTCGTTCTACGGCGCGGGCGACGAGCTCAACCTGGCGTTCAACTTCATGCTGATCCACTCGAAGTTCCGCGCGCCGGACCTGCGCGCCGCGGTGGAGCACGCCCAGCAGCATCTCCCGTCGCACGCGTGGCCGGTGTGGACGGGCGGCAACCACGACAACCACCGCTTCCCGTCGCGCTGGGGCGACGACCATCCCGATCGGGCCCGCGCCGCGATGCTGATGCTCATGGGGCTGCGCGGCACGCCGTTCCTCTATTACGGCGACGAGATCGGCATGCCCGACACCGACATTCCCGACGACCGCGTGCTCGATCCCGTCGGCGTGTTCCACGGCGCCCGGGTCGGCCGCGATCCGGAGCGCACGCCGATGCCCTGGACCGGCGAGCCCGGCGCGGGTTACTCCCAGCCGGGTGTCGAGCCGTGGCTGCCGTACGGCGACATCGCGGCGTGCAACGTCGCCGACCAACGGCACGACCCCGACTCCACGCTCTCGCTCACCCGCGACCTCATCGGCCTGCGCGACGCGCTGCCCGAGCTGCGCCGCGGTTCGTATACGACCTTGCCGAGCTCCGACGACCGGGTGTGGGCGTGGCAGCGCGGCGATCGGACCGTCGTCGCGATGAACATCTCCGACGAGCCCGCCGACGTTCGCGACGCCGGCACGGGCGAGATCCGCATCTCGACGATCCGCGCCCGCGACAACGAGCGCGTGAACGGCTCGTTGCATCTGGAGCCATGGGAAGCCGCGATCGTCTGGCGCGACGCCTGACCCCTTCTTCTCGAACCGGTTCGTCAGGAGAGCGGGTCGACGTTGCACAGCCGCAGCACCGCGTCGAGACCGCGAGGCCCGGTGAGACCCGCGGGAAACGGCCCGCCGAAGATGTACGTGGCGATGCCCACCGCCGCGGCGGCGCCGTCGTGGGATGCACGGTCGCCGACCATCAGCGCCTGAGCCGCGGACACGTCGAGCAGTTGGAGCGCGCGCTCGTACACCTCCGGATCGGGCTTCTGGATGCCGTGCTCGAACGAGAGCACGTAGGCGTCGACGTAATCGGCGAGCCCGTGCCGCTCGAAGTGCGCGCGGATGTCGTAGTGGATGTCGCTGACGACTGCGACGCGCACGCCGTGCTCGTGCAGAGTGCGCATCACCGTCTCGGTGTCGGGGAACGGGTAGTTCGCGCCGGGATCTTCGTGGTCGTACGACCAGATCGCCTGCGCGAGCTCGTCATCGAGCTCGGCGGCCGCGAACCAGGAGAGCAGCGTCTCGCGGTGCACCGCGAGCGAGGTGTCGCACCGCTCCAGCGCGGCGGCGATATCGGGACGACCCGCGAGCGTGTCCACGAGGTGACGGCACAGGGCGGCGGTCTCGTCGTCGGAGAGGTACCGGCCGATCCGCGCGGCCGCGCCCTTGATCCACGTGGGGTCGTCCTGGATGTTGAACAGGGTGCCCCGGAAATCGAAGAGGACCGCGTCGAACGGCCGTGTCGTCACGGTGTCGGGTGCGAGCCGGCCCACTCGAGCAGCTCGCCGGCCCCCATCGCGTTGATCACTCGATCTCCGGTCACTCCGCACGCGGCGGCGCGGTCGGTGCCGTACGGCTGCCACTCGAGTTGCTCGGTCGCATGCGCGTCGGTGCTGATCGCGAAGTGCAAACCCGCAGCCGCGGCCTTGGTCAGGATGCGCTTCGGGGGGTCGAGCCGCTCGGGACGACAGTTCACCTCCATCGCAGTGTCGAACTGCTTGCACGCCTCGATCACGACGTCGTCGTCGAACTCGGACTCGGGGCGGCCGCGCCCGGTCAGCAGGCGGCCGGTGCAGTGGCCGAGCACGTCGACGTGCGGGCTCGCGACCGCGGCGACCATGCGCCGCGTCATCGGGCCGGCGTCCATGCGGAGCTTCGAGTGGACGCTCGCGACCACCACGTCGACCCGCGCGAGCAGCTCCTCGTGCTGGTCGAGCGCGCCGTCGTCGAGGATGTCGACCTCGACGCCGGTGAGGATGCGGAACGGCGCCAGCTTGTCGTTGAGCGCGCGCACGACCTCCAACTGCTCGCGCAGCCTGTCGGCGCTGAGCCCGTTGGCGATCTTGAGCCGCGGCGAGTGATCGGTGAGCGCGAAGTAGTCGTGGCCGAGGTCGCGTGCCTTCGTCGCCATCGCCTCGATCGTGTCGCCGCCGTCGGACCAGTCGGAGTGCGAGTGCAGGTCGCCCCTGAGCTGTGCGCGCAGCGCCTCGCCCTCGTCGGTTCCGGGCTCGGGGATGTCGTTCAGCAGCTTCGTGAGGTATTGGGGCGTGTCGCCGTTGAGCGCTTCGACGATGACCGCCGCGGTCTTCTCGCCGACGCCAGGAATGTCGGTGAGCCGTCCGGTCTGAGCGAGGTTGCGCAACTCGTCGTCGGGAATGCGCGAGACCTCGCGCGCGGCTTTGCGGAACGCCTGTTGCCGGTACGACGGCGCGCGGCCGCGCATCAGCAACTCGGCGATTCGTTCGAGCGCTTCGACCGGTGTCACGCCGACGAAGGTACCCTCGCCGCCGCTTGGCCGACGAAGAAATCGACTGGACGGAAGACCCCGGCTGGCACCTCGACTGGCGGGCGATGGTCCCGTACGTGCAGCTCCGCTACTTCGGCAGAGGCGGCGAAGAGTCGCTCACGATCCTTCGCAGTGCTTACATCTCGTTCCCGATATCACTCTTCCTCTTTTGCCTCGTATTGCTCGGCATCCTCCCGCTCGGCATCAACAAGGTCTCCGTGCTCTGGGCTCTTGGCATCGGCGTACTTGCACTCGTTCTCTACGTCGTGGAGCCGCGCCTCGAACCGCCCCTGGCGTGCGCTTCCGACCGGACTCTCGCGGGCGGGTTCAGGTCGCGCGTGTTCCTGCGCATCGGCTTCGCCAATTCAGCCGCCCTGTGCGGGTTCACCGCGGCGTTCATCACCAACAGCAGTTTCGTGTACTTCGTCGGTCTGCTTGTGTCGATACCGGCGCTTCTGCGTGCCGCGCCGACGCGGGCCGCGCTGGCTCGCGAACAGGCAGAGCTGACGGCACGCGGATGCCAACGCTCCCTGGTAGCCGCGCTGCGTCATCCCCGTCCTGAGTGACGCCGACCCGCTCGTATACTCGGATCCCGGAGGGCTGACCGAGTGGCCGAAGGTGCTCGCCTGCTAAGCGAGTAGGGGGCGACAAGTCCCCTCGAGGGTTCAAATCCCTCGCCCTCCGCCAATGATGCGACCGTCGACCGACTCGATCACGCGATGAGCGACGCGCGCGCCGACGCGTTCGCGCGGCTAGGGGCGGCGACGCTCGGCGAGAGCGGCGGGCAGCCGATGGCCCCGCGCGTGAAGGCGGCGTGGCGTGGCGCGCGGATCAGCGCGCCGGCCTATCCGGTCACCTGTGCGCCCGGCGACAATCTCGCGATCCACGTCGCGGTCGCGGAAGCGCCTGCGGGCGCGGTCATCGTCGCGAGCGTCGGCGACGAACCGGCGCGCGGCTACTGGGGCGAGGTGCTCACGACCGGCGCCGAAGCGCGCGGGATCGCCGGACTCGTCATCGACGGCGGGGTGCGCGACGTCAGCGCGCTCGAAGCGCACGGTTTCCCGGTGTTCTCGTCGATGATTGCGTTGCGTGGCGCCACAAAACAACTGGCGGGGGGCGTCGGCGGCAACGCCACTGTCGGCGACGTCGTCGTGCACGAGGGCGACTGGATCGTGGCCGATGCCGACGGCGTCACGGTCGTCCCGCACACGAAGCTCGACGACGTGCTCGCCGCCGGCCGGGCGCGCGAAGCGAAGGAAGCCGGTTTCTTCGAAACGCTACGTGCGGGCAAGACGACGATCGAGCTGCTCGGACTCGACACCACGCCGATCACGCGCGACTGAGCCGCGCGGCTACTCGACGCGTCGGAGCCGGTTCCGATCGGTGTGCTCCAGCACCTCGCCGTGCCGTTCGTGGTCGATCGTCGACGTCTCTTCGTACGCCCACTCGTCCGGCCCCGCCACCGTGATCGTGCACACGTAGCGGGTCGTGCGGGCAGCGCGCGCGAGGTACGGGTTCGACAGGATCCCGTACACCTCCGAGCCGACGTCGGCCGCCAACGTGAACGACAACGCGTCCGGGGTCGTGACGCCACCGGCGAGCACCGTGCAACCGCGGGGGATCATGAAGCAACGGGTCACGGCGCGGTCGGCGGCATCCCAGAGCCAGTACCCGACCTCCGTGTGGAACGGGTTCTCTTCGTCGCCGCGCCACGCGGCCATGCGGTAGTCGAGTCCGTAGAGCGCCTGCGTGCCGTTGTCGACGGGACCGAACGGCTTCATCTCGGTGTGTTCGCGGTACGGCGTCTCGCCGACCTTGCCGTTCGCGTGTTGGAACGCGACGTCGAGACCCTCCTCGCCTTCCCATACCCCGACGAGCGGCCCGAGCGGACCCCATTCGATGTAGTCAGCCATGTGATGGGAGGCTAGAGGACGACTACCGAGCGGAGAACCTCCCCGCGCTCCATCTTGTGGAACGCGGCTTCCACGTCGTCGAGACCGATCGTCTCCGACACGAACTTGTCGAGCGGGAAGCGACCCTGCAGGTGCAGGTCGACGAGCGTCGGGAAATCACGCGTCGGGAGACAGTCCCCGTACCACGACGGCTTCAACGCGCCGCCCCGCCCGAAGAAGTCGATCATCGGTATGTCGGGCAACGGCATGTCGGGCGTCGGCACGCCGACCTGCACGACCGTGCCCGCAAGATCGCGCGCGTAGAACGCCTGCTTCAACACTTCGGGCCGGCCGACGGCCTCGACGCACACGTCGGCGCCGTCGCCGTTGGTCAAGGCACGGATCGCTTCGACGGGATCGGTCTTCGACGCGTCGATTGTGTGCGTTGCGCCGAAGTCCTTCGCCCATTCGAGCTTCCGCGGGTCGAGGTCGACACCGATGATCGTGTGCGCGCCCGCGAGCTTGGCCGCCGCGATCGCGGCGTTGCCGACGCCGCCGCACCCGAACACCGCGATCGAGTCGTCCCGTCCGACCTGCCCGGTGTGCGCCGCCGCGCCGAACCCCGCCATCACGCCGCAACCGAGCAGTCCCGCGGCTTCGGGCTTCACGCGCGCGTCGACCTTGGTGGCCTGGCCCGCCGCGACCAAGGTCTTGTCGGCGAAGGCGCCGATCCCGAGCGCGGGCGAGAGCGGCGTGCCGTCGTCGAGGGTCATCGGCTGCCGCGCGTTGTGCGTTGCGAAGCAGTACCAGGGGCGGCCCCGCCGGCACGCGCGGCACTCACCGCACACCGCGCGCCAGTTGAGGACGACGAAGTCGCCCGGCGCGACGCCGGTGACGCCGTCACCGATCGCGTCGACGACGCCCGCAGCCTCGTGGCCGAGCAGGTACGGGAAGTCCTGACCGATGCCGCCCTCGCGGTAGTGCAGGTCGGTGTGACAGACGCCGCACGCCTGCACACGGACGGTCACCTCGCCGGGGCCCGGGTCGGGCACGACGATCGTCTGCACCGTGACCGGCTGTTTCTCGCCGGGCGCCACCACACCACGGACGCGTTCGCTCATGACGGGGAGGCTACGCGCATCATGTCGGATGCCGCTCGGCCGCCGCCGGCTCATCGACGCGCTGTTGCTCGTCACCGCGATCATCGCGGTGTCGACGTCGGCGCCGCTGGTACGAGAGGCCGCCGCGCCCGCGTTGTGCATCGCGTTCTGGCGCACCGGGCTCGGCGCGACGGCGACCGCGCCGTTCGCGTGGCGGCAGCACGTCGCGCTCGGACGACGTGAGCGACGGATGATCGGACTCGCCGGTGTCGTGCTCGCCGCCCATTTCGCGTGCTGGATCGGGAGCCTCTCGTTCACGAGCGTCGCGTCGGCGGTGACGCTCGTCTCGACGCAGCCCGCGTGGGCGGCGGTCTTCGCGCCGCAACCCGTGCACCGCCGCGTGTGGGCAGGCATCGCGGTGGCGATGGTCGGCGTGATCGCGGTCGCAGGCGTCGACCTCTCGATCTCGGCACGCGCGGTGTTCGGCGACGCGCTCGCGCTCGCCGGTGGCGCGCTCGCCGCGCTCTACGTGACCGTCGGCGCCGAGGTCCGACAGTCGGTCCCGACCGCCACCTACACCGCGGGCTGCTACGGCATCGCCGCGGGCGCGACGCTGGTGGCGGGCGTCATCGGCCGCGTCGACCTCGTGCCCGCGGACGCGGCGACATGGGGATGGATCCTCGCGATCACGATCGGCCCGCAGCTGCTCGGGCACACGCTCATCAACGCGGTGCTGCAACGGCTCGACGCCGTGCTCGTGTCGGTGGCGATCCTGTTCGAGATCGTGGGCGCGTCGCTGCTCGCGTGGTGGTGGTTCGGCGAGTCGCCACCCGCCGCGCTCTACCCCGCGGCGGCGCTGCTCGTCGTCGGCGTCGTGCTCGTGATCTCGGGCACCCGGGAGGCGGCGCCCGTCGACTAGCCAGGCGCAGATCCCGAGGCCCGGATGGTGCACACGCCGGTGCACGGGCGCTGGAGGGCCGAGGGTCGAAGCCGCATAAGCATGTTCAACCCACGACGTTGGACGGCGTGCCGCCCGCCAGCACGGTCGCCACCGCCGCCGACGCGAGCCGGGCCATCTGTGTGCGGGTGGCCTGTGATGCCGAACCGATGTGCGGCAGCAGCACCGTGCGCGGCGCGTGCAGCAGGCGCTCGCTCACCAGCGGCTCGTGCTCGAACACGTCGAGCCCGGCTGCGAACAACCGACCCGCGTACAACGCGTCCGCGAGCG
>Ga0105245_10006073_pt1 | contig 10618 bp, 8 predicted proteins | sample KBSM54metaG_FD_81523 | JGI IMG/M metagenome (GOLD analysis project Ga0105245, IMG submission 81523) | Miscanthus rhizosphere microbial communities from Kellogg Biological Station, Michigan, USA - KBS M5-4 metaG | ecosystem: Host-associated > Plants > Roots > Rhizosphere > Soil | place: Michigan...
CGCATCACATTCGTAGCATTGCCGTGCCCGTTGTCACCGTCGGCGAAGACCGGAATCTCGACTGCAGCTGCAATTCTGCGCGCGCACTCCGCCATCTCCGTCATGGTCAGCAACCCGACATCCGGAGCGCCTAGCAGGCTAGCGCTGGCCGCATAACCACTGAGAAAAACCGCCTTCAACCCAGCCTTTTCGGCCAACTTCGCGCCCAGCGCGTCGGCCACACCCGGAATCATGGTGATGTCGCGACTCTCGATCAGTCTTCTAAATTGGCCGGTCTTTCTCATGCGCTCCCCATTGTACTGGCTGCTAAGTTGCTGAGGCGGCGCGACTGCTTAAGATCGACGCAATTTGGACTAAGACCATCCGCGTTTCGCGTTAACATCGCTCAGTATGCCATCAGCTCAGGAAGCCATCACCTCCATTGAGACCACGCTCAACTATGCGGGGCCGACGGAAGGTCCTCCGTTTTTCGGGCTGGAGGCTTACGAATCGAACATTGCTTTTGAGCCTCACCAGGTTTCGATCTACGACGCCCGCCCGATTCAGGATCAGTTTTCACTGGACTGGGAGGGTTTTATGCTGGTCAAGCACGCGAGCCTGGCCGCTGCCGACCCCAGAATCCCGACCGCGAACGCCACGCATGAGATGGACCGCAATGAGATCAACGATGCCTACCACCATGAGGTTGCCGAATTTCTGCGCGAACTGACAGGTGCGCGCGACGTAATTGGGCAGAAGAGCGGACTCATCGTGCGCACCAGCGTTCAGGCGAAGAAGCGGACATGGGCCCCTCCAGCCGGCTTCGTTCATCTGGATTACGTGACCGAAACGGCGGAGATGTTTCGCGATATCTCGATCGAAGCCGAAGGTGTAACAATTGCCCCATATCGCCGTTTCGCCGTGTATCAAACGTGGCGCGTGCTTTCGCTGCCGTCCCAGGACAACACTCTCGCGATTTGTGACGGCCGCAGTGTTCCTGCCGCAGACGCGGTCGTGTTCGAGGCGGTGGTCGGCCCCAAAGGAGTTACCGGCAGCCAGTTCAAAGCACGCATGTGCAAATACCGGCCAGATCACCGCTGGTACTACTTCTCCAACATGTACCCGCACGAGCTTCTAGTTTTCAAGGGCTACGATTCGGAGCTCCCTCTCGCCATGAACGCCATGCACACTGCCTTCGATAACCCCGCCGCGGGCCCGAATGCCATCCCGCGTGAGAGCATCGAAGCGCGGTTCTTCGCGTTCTTCGGTTGAGACTCCCGCCAAAGCCGCAAGGTTGCTCCTACGCGTAGGGAGTCGCCGCAGCGCAGCGCGCGTATCGGTCTTACCATCGCAGATCGCAGGTGGTAGTTGCACAGCGTCCACGGCGCTGACGACGAAGATCGCAATGAATAGGGCCACCACGCTGATATCTATCGGCCCATTACGCGGGAGAACTAGTTTTTATTCGTCTGGCAGCGAGAACACAAAGACTTGGTTCGAGGTGCTGGGATGCAGTTCCGGCGTCAGCGTCATCAGGCCGTTACTCACCAGCGAACCCCCGGTGCTGACCGCGATGTACTGCTTGCCGTTCACTGCGTAGGCGATCGGATAACCCGTCACCGCCGAGCCCAGGTTCACCTCCCACAGCACCTTGCCGGTGTCCTGATCGAGCGCCCGGAAATGCCCGTTGGTATCGCCGCCAAAAACCAAGCCGCCGGCCGTCGCCACCAGCGACATCATCCCGGCGCGTTGTTCGTATTTCCAAACCGTCTTTCCCGTCTCCGCGGAAATCGCGTAAACCGTGCCCAGTTTGTCCGTGCCTGGCGCAATCTGATTCTTCCCGCGTATCCCGTACAGCGAAGACGTCAGCGGAGCCACGTCCAAAGGAGTGACCGTCTCGCAAGCGTTCTGCAAGGGATAAAACATCACGTTCGCCGCCGGACTGTAAGACCCAGCCTGCCAGTCCTTGCCGCCGTTAGCAGTAGGACAAACGAACCTCTCTTCGCCTGCCTTCGAAAAGGTGGTCTCAGGGTTTACCGTGACTTTCCCCGTCCCGCCGTCAATCGACGACACCACGTTCTGCCGCACCGTCGGCGTGGCCCACAAAAATTCGCCGGTTTGACGATCCAGCGTATAAACAATCCCGGTCTTGCCCGGAATGCCCGTCACCACCTTGCGCCGCTCGCCCGGCTTCAGCCTGGGATTAATCCACGCCACTTGGCTCGCATCGGGAGCCACGACCGTGTCCACCAGCAGCCGCTCGAAAGGATGATCGAAATCCCAGTGATCGACCACGTGCTGGTAATACCAAACGATCTTCCCCGTATCGGCATTCAAGGCCAGCGTCGAGTTGTGATACAGATACGTCTTATCGTTCCCAGCCAGCATGAACTTCGGCGCCGGCGACGTCACTGACGTCCCGATATAAATAAGATTTAGCTCCGGATCGTAACTCGGCACCATCCACGTCCCCACGTGGCGCCGCTTTTCGTAAGGGATATTGCCCCAGGTTTCATCGCCAGGTTCGCCGGGGCGCGGGATGGTGTGCGTGCGCCACAGTTCCTTGCCGGTCTTGCCGTCGTGCGCCGTGATGATGCAGCCGTCCGGCGTGGCCTTGTATTCGCAGCCGCGGCCCGAAACAATTTTGCCGTTGGCGATGATCGGCCCCGAAGTCTCCTGCGCCGAATCCTCGCGGTAATCGACGATGCGGTTTTCCCACACCATCTTGCCCGTCTGCGCGTCCAGCGCGTAAACGAAATCGTCGGCGCTGGTGTCGATGATCATGCTTCCGTAAATCGCCAGGTTGCGGTTGATACTGGGAACGATCAGAAACTTGTTCAGGTCCTCAGGCAGCTTGCGCTTATACTCCCAAATCAAATCGCCGGTGGCCGCCTGGATCGCCTGTACGTAGTCGCTGGGATTCGGCAGATACATCACGCCTCTGTAGATCAGCGGCGTCGCTTCCTGGATGCCGGGACCCATGCCGCGGGTCCAGATCATCTTTAACTTGCCGACGTTGGCGCGGTTGATCTGCGTGAGCGGGCTAAAGCCCCAACTGTTGAGCGTGCGCCGCCACATCAGCCAATCGGCCGGGTCGGGATTCTGCAAAATCTTGTCGGTCACCGGGATGAACGGAGCCGGGGCCGGCTGTGCCAAAGCCGGCACACCACCAGCCAGCGCGAGAAGCAAGAGAGAACAATAGAGACGCATGAGTATCCTTATTGACAACCGTTCCATTTTAACTTGCCACAAGCGTGTTATTCTCATCTGTGGTTATGAGTACTCAAAATCTAGAAGCCTTATTACAGACCGTCGGGAATCCCGTGAACCTGCTCCGCAACTCGCAAATCGGAGCCTATGTCTATCCGGTGGTGCCCGGCGAATACACCAACTGGCGTGACGAACAACGTGCGTGGCGCGATACCTGCGTGCTGTTTGACCAGTCCCACCACATGGTGGATGTAAACATCGAGGGCCCGGATGCCCTCAAATTGCTCTCGCATCTGGCGATCAATAGCTTCGCCAAGTTCCCCGTCAACCGCGCCAAGCAATTCGTGCCGTGCAGCTACAGCGGCCACGTAATCGGAGACGGCATCCTGTTTCACATGGAAGAGAACAAGCTGGTGTTCGTCGGCCGCGCCCCCACCGCGAACTGGATTCAATTCCACGCCGAAACCGGCGGCTACAACGTCACCACCGAAAAAGACGACCGTTCGCCCTCCCGCCCCGGCGGCAAGCCCGTCATCCGCAAGCGCTACCGCTATCAGATTCAAGGTCCGAACGCCAAGCAGGTGATTGAAAAGCTGAACGGCGGCCCCATCCCCGATATCAAATTCTTCAACATGGATTACATCACCATCGCCGGACGCAAGGTCTGCGCGCTGCGCCATGGCATGGCCGGAGCCCCGGGCTTGGAAGTCTTCGGACCCTACGCCGAAGGCGAAGAAATCCGCGCCGCGATCGTCGAAGCGGGCAAGGATTTCGGTCTGCATCAAGTTGGCAGCCGCGCCTACGCCACCAACACTCTCGAATCTGGCTGGATTCCTTCGCCGCTCCCCGCCGTCTACACCGGCGAAAAAATGAAGCCGTACCGGCAGTGGCTGCCCGCGACAGGTTATGAAGGCACCGGCTCCCTCGGCGGCAGTCTTTACTCGAATAACATTGAAGACTACTACCTGACACCCTACGAACTGGGCTACGGCCCCTTCGTCAAATTCGACCACGATTTCATCGGCCGCGAGGCGCTCGAAAAGATCGCCGATAAACCACAGCGCCGGAAAGTGACCTTCGCTTGGAACGCCGATGATGTGGGCAAAGTATTCCGTTCCCAACTCGACCCAGGTCCGAAGTACAAGTACATAGACTTGCCTCTGTCGAATTACGCCTCCGCGTCTTACGACAAGGTGACGAACGGCGGCAAGACAGTCGGCATCTCGATGTTCAGCGGCTATAGCTACAACGAGAGCTCGATGCTATCGCTAGGTGTGGTCGATCCCGACGTCGCCATCGGCAACGAAGTCACGCTCTACTGGGGCGAAGAGGACGGCGGATCCAAGAAAACCACAGTGGAGCGCCACAAACAGGCCGAGATCCGCGCCATCGTCAGCCCCGTGCCGTATTCTAAGGTCGCCCGCGAAGAGTACGCTAAAGGTTGGCGCACCGCTTCGCATTGAAGGTCCTGGTTCTCGACAACTACGATTCCTTTACCTGGAATCTCGTGCAGGCTCTTGAAACCTCTGGCGGCACTTGTGTCGTCCACCGCTCAGACCGCATAAGTCTCGCTGAAGTGGAAGCGCTCGCGCCTGACCGCATCGTGATCTCCCCTGGCCCCTTTGGACCGGATCAAACCGGCATCTGCCCCCAGGTCGTGAAATCGTTCTCTGGCCGTGTCCCCATCCTGGGAGTCTGCCTGGGCATGCAACTCATCGCAAAGATGTGGGGCGCCGACGTTCGCCCGTCCGGCCACCCCGTTCACGGCAAAGCATCACCAATCCGTCACGATGACAAAGGCCTGCTCCAAGGATTGCCGAATCCCTTTCTAGGCGGCCGCTATCACTCTTTAATAGTAGACCCCGCCAGTGCTTCCACTGAACTGGAAATCTCCGCGTGGAGTGGAGACGGCCATATCATGGGCTGCCGATTGCCGGATCGCGCCGTCGAAGGCGTGCTGTTCCATCCCGAATCCTTCCTCACTGAACACGGCGCCCGCATCTTCGAAAACTTTCTGCATGTGGTCTGATCGCACCCCTCCGGAGCGTTTGCGCGCGCTAGTCGCCAAACTGCATTCTGTACTACCAGAGCCGAGCCGCCGCGGTGCGGCGAGACTCGATCAAGTGGAGCGATCATTGCAGCCTGCGCCAGGTTTCGCATCCGTGACTGGCACAAAGCCCCTCATGCTGCACAATCCTTTAGCGACCATAACCTACTCCAACGGATCTGCCGTAATCACCGCCCTCGGAGGCACCGTCGAAGTCTCCGCCCCCGCCTTCGATCTACTAGAAGCCATGCTCGAAGCCTGGCGCGGCCCTTCAGACGCCCTTCTCGCCGGCTTCCTCTCCTACGACCTGGCCACTGAAATCGAAGACCTCGGCCCCGTCCCCGCGCCGGATTTCACTTTCCCGCAGTTCTACTTCGCTCTATACGATTCCGCCTTGACGTTTGAGAAGGATCAATGGCGCCACTCGGCAACTACCGCCTGGCCAACTCCACCGGGGCTCCGCAGCCGCCCCGACCGCGCAGCATTCGAGGCATCCGTCGAACGCATCGTCGCCACCATCCGCGCCGGCGATATCTTTCAAACCAACCTCTGCCGCCGCTTGGAAGCCGATCTGGACCCCGCCATGGCGTGGGACTTATACCAGCGCATGCGCACCATCAGTCCCGCGCAATTCGAGTCCTACATTCAAATCGACGACCAGCGCGCCATCCTCTCCATCAGCCCCGAACTCTTCCTGAGAGTCACCGGCGGAATCGTGGAATCGTCGCCCATCAAAGGAACCCGCCCGCGCGCTCACGACCCCGCCGCAGATCAGGCCTTGTCAGCCGAGCTTCTCGCCAGCGAAAAAGATCGCGCCGAACTCGCCATGATCGTCGACGTAGTACGCAACGATCTCGGCCGAGTCTGCGAAACCGGATCGGTAGAAGTGACCAAGCACGCGGCGCTGATGACTCTTCCCACCGTCCATCATTTGTATTCGACAGTAAAAGGCCGTCTTCGCGCAGGCTTGGTCGATTTACTGCGTGCCGCCTTCCCGGCCGCCTCCATCACCGGCGCTCCCAAGATCGAAGCCATCCGCGCCGCCATCCGCGAAGAAGGCCAACTACGCGGCCCCTGCATGGGCGCCATCGGCTGGATTTCCATGGACGGAAACATGGAGCTGTCAGTCGCCATCCGCACGGCTTTCACATCAGACGGCCAAGTGCGATACTATGCCGGGTGCGGCATCACGGCTGACTCTGATCCCCATACCGAATTCATAGAGAGCAGCCACAAAGCCGCCGCGTTCGTGCGGGCACTAGAGGAGGTCAAGCGATGAAATTGGTTTTCGGAATCTTATTAGGTGCGGCCACGCTATGGGCGCAGCCCCAAGCACCTCCGGCTCCGTGGCGTGGCGCGGGTGCCACACCCTGCGTCGGCGCTGATGGCGGCATCTATAAGTGCGCTCCCGCACCCCGCTCGATCGCCGTCCGCGCCGGCCGCCTGTTCGACAGCAAGACCGGCCAGATGTTGACCAAACAAGTCGTGCTCATCACCGGCGACCGCATCACCGAAGTGGGCCCCGCGTCCCAAGTCAAAATCCCCGCCGGCGCTGAAGTGATCGACTTCAGCCAAGCCACCGTGCTCCCCGGCTTGATCGACGCCCACACCCACATGTTCAATCAGCGCAAAGCCAACGGGACCACCGAAGACTACATGCTGATCGCTGTCCAGAACGTGCAGAACGACCTGCGCGCGGGCTTCACTGCGGCCCGCGACATGACGTCGCACGGCAACGGCTACGGCGACGTCGCCGTCCGCGACGCCATCAATCAAGGACGCCTCGATGGCCCCCGCTATCAAGTGTCGACGCGCGGAATCGTGTGGAGCGCTAACCCTCTGGACCCCGCCGCTCCCGTGAACCCGTTAAACCCCATCGCCGTTCACACGGTGGAAGAAGCGCGCGCCGCCGTGCGTGAAGAAATCGCCCACGGTGCGGACTGGATCAAGCTGTATCCAGCCGGCGCGTACTCGTTCAACGCCGCAGGAAAAGATCTATACGAAGTCACCTACCCCCTGCCTGTAGTCCAAGCCCTCATCGACGAAACTCACCGCCTCGGCAAGAAGAACGGCTGCCACGTCTATGGCGGCGAAGGCCAGCGGAACGCCATCATCGCCGGCTGCGACACCATCGAGCACGGCTTCGGCCTCGATCAGGAGCAAGTAAACATGATGGTCGCCAAAGGCCTCTTCTACGACCCCACCATCGTCCGCTACACCGAGCCCTATATGGACGACAACGACAAAAAGAACACCGGTGGCAAATATCGCATCATCCCGATTTTCACGAAAGCCGCCACCATGGCCGCCGCCACCAAAGGCATCAAGGTCATGGTGGGCAGCGGAGCCGACGGCTCCACCTTCGCTCACGGCACGCAGGCCCTGGAATTCGAGGCCCTGGTGAAGCTAGCCAACATGACTCCCGCCCGCGCGATTCAATCCGGAACCATCATCAACGCCGAAGCCCTGGGATGGCAGGATCAAATCGGCTCCCTCGAAAAAGGAAAATACGCGGACCTGGTCGCGGTCTCCGGCGACCCTCTCGCCGACATCACCGAACTCCAGCGAGTCAAGTTCGTAATGAAGGGCGGCAAAGTCATCCGCAACGATATGTCAGCCGGCGCTCCCAAGTAACAGGGAGTTTTGACCACATGGCAGACGCGCCAGGAGAAAAGACGGTGTATCGCTATCCCTGGGTGGCGCCAGCGCTTATAGCAATCACGCTCGGGAGCTTGGCTGGCTTACTTACATATAAAACGTCTCAGAGTGTGATAGTAACTTTGCTGATTACCGCCGTTGTTACTGTGCCTGGTCTTGGTGAGCGACGGCGAAAGATCGAAATTTCCGATGATGAAGTGACGTACTGGCCCTCGTTTTTTTCGCCTCGAAAAGCACGTTTTAGAGACGTGATCTCAATTACGAGAAAAGACATCGCCGGGGGCGTAAACTACGTCGTGTCTGGTTTGGAATTAGAACTTCCGAACTATGAGACCATGCAAATCCCGCTAGACCTGTACAAGCGACAGGAAGTCTCCGACAAGATCACGGAGGCCTGGAACCGTCACCGCAGCTTACATCTGACGGCGCCCCGAAGTAACATTGACACCGCCTCCACGCGGGATTAAGCTGCGGGAGGCACATAGAAAGGTTACCCATCAATGCGTTTCGCAACACTCCTGCTATTGGCACTGCCCGCAGTCGCCCAAACCGCGGTACCCACGATCCCCTTCGATCCGGATCCCAACTTCCTCAAGCTCAATTACCAGTTGAATCTGGGCGAAGTCCTGGGCGTCGCCGTCAATTCCAAAGGCACGATTGTGGTGCTCAATCACCCCGGCAGCGCCACCTCCGGCCCACTCTACGGCAACGCCACTACGCAGCTTCTGGAGTTCGACTCCACCGGCAAACTCATCCGCGAACTCGGCAAGGGCGTTTACGGATTGGGTTACGCGCATGGCGTCCGCTTCGATAAATACGACAACCTCTGGGTAGTCGACAAAGGCACGCACGCCGCGATGCGCTTCAACCCCGCAGGCATGGTCACGCTGAATCTCGGCCGCAGACCGGAAGGACCCGACGAACCCGACTACTACAAAGGCAACGGCCTCGGCCGCGGCGGCGCGGCGACATCAGTGTTCCCAGCGTTACCTCACATAGACGGCAACTTCCGCGCCCCCACCGACGTCGCCTTCGACTCCGACGACAACATCTATATCAGCGACGGCTACATCAACTCCCGCGTCGCCAAGTTCGACAAGCACGGAAACTGGGTCAAGTCCTGGGGCGAACGCGGCACCGGCGGAGTGCATGCCAACGAAAACCCCGGCATGTTCAATACCCCGCATAACATTGGCATCGACCGCCAGAACAACGTCTACGTCGCCGACCGCGGCAACCGCCGCATCCAAGTCTTCGATCGCGACGGGACCTTCAAGCGCTTCATCCTCCTGAACGTGCCGTACGACAAAAAGCGCCATCCCGTGCTGGGCAACATGCCGGCGAATCCACCGGACGAAACCGCCCCCTGGACCGTCTGCATCACGCAAGGTCCCACGCAGTATCTCTACACCTCCGACAACGAACCCGGCCGCGTCTACAAGCTGACGCTCGATGGCAAGATCCTAGGAATGTTCGGCGAGTCCGGCCACGACGTCGGCCAGTTCAGTTGGATCCACGGCATGGCCTGCCCCGCCGAGAACACCCTCTTCATCGCCGACATGAATAACTGGCGGGTGCAGAAGGTGACACTCCATCCCGACCGCGCTAAAGTTGCGTCAGGCGGAGAAAAATAGCCGGCAGCCGCTTGCGCCCGGCTGCTTTTGGTAGGAAAATCAGACGTCTGGAGAGCAGCCAGGCCAGGAGGCGGTAGCATGCGTGTTCGCTCATTCAGTGTTGGTTTGACGATGTTGATCACCGGTGCTGCAACGTTCGCCGCCGACGCGTCCGTGACATTCCACAAGGACGTCGAGCCCATTCTGCAGCGCAATTGCCAGACCTGCCACCGTCCCGGGCAAGTGGCCCCGATGTCGTTCCTGACGTATCAAAACGTCCGCCCCTGGGCCAAGGCGATGAAAGCCGCGGTAGTCGCGCGCAAGATGCCGCCGTGGTTCGCCGATCCCCAGCATGGCCCGTATCTGAATGACCGTTCGCTCAAGCAAAGCGACATCGATACCATCGCACAGTGGGCCGACGCCGGCGCGCCGGAAGGCGACGCCAAGGATGCGCCCGTCGCCGTCGCGTGGCCGGCGGGTTGGGCCATCAAGCCGGACGTCATCGTCGATGGACCCGTCACCGACGTGCCCGCAAGCCCCAAGAACAATGTAGTGGAATGGATCACCGTGATCATGCCGACGGGTTTCACCAAGGACACCTGGGTGACCTCGGTGCAAATCAAGCCCGAATTCCCGGGGGTAACGCATCACATCTGTATCAGTTACATTCCGCACAATCCGGACTACAAGTATGGCGTGGCCTACTGGGCCGACAAGGACCGCGACCAAGAAGGCTCCGCGCTCCCCGACAAGGGCCCGACGTTCCTCGGCGGTGGAACGCCGCGAAGTAGTGATGGCAACCCAACTCCCGGCGCCGGAGGTCCACGCGGCTTGCCCCAATCCCCGGGCGCACAGCCTCCCGGAGGCGCCGAGGATTGCTACCTCCCCGGCAACTTCGCCGCCGACTATCGTTCGATTAACGCCGCCAAGCTGATCCCCGCGGGATCGGATATTACTTTCAATTTGCACTACACGCCGAACGGCAACGCCGTGACGGATCACGTTAAGGTCGGCTTCACGGTTCTCGACAAAGCCCCGGAGCGCCGCTACGTTTCGTTCCTGACGAGCTCGCCTACTGACGCTAAACGCTTCGCGATTCCGCCCAACGATC
>Ga0105245_10006075_pt1 | contig 10615 bp, 9 predicted proteins | sample KBSM54metaG_FD_81523 | JGI IMG/M metagenome (GOLD analysis project Ga0105245, IMG submission 81523) | Miscanthus rhizosphere microbial communities from Kellogg Biological Station, Michigan, USA - KBS M5-4 metaG | ecosystem: Host-associated > Plants > Roots > Rhizosphere > Soil | place: Michigan...
CGAGCTGATCCGCCGCGGCTGGTCCGACGCGAACCTCGCGAAGCTCGCAGGCGGCAACGTGCTTCGCGTGCTTCGCCAGGCGGAACAGGTCGCAGCCTCGATGAATAATGAGCCTGCCGCCTTGTCCGAGGTCGACACCGGCAAATAGCCTTTCCACACCGCAGCCAGGAGTGACGCGTTGAAGCCGATCCGTTGGGCGCTTGCCGCCACCTGCCTCATCCCCTCCGCCTCAGCCTTGGCCGATGCCCCAAAGCCGGCCGCGATCACTGTCGAGAACGTGCCTCCGGTTCCGGACGAGCTCGCCGACGCCACCCGGCCGTACATGGAATTCCGCACCGCCTCCTTCCTCGGTTGGGACGCGGCGACTCGCGCGATGCTGATCGGAACGCGCTTCTCAAACACCAACCAGCTTCACGTCGTCGCGGCACCGATGGGCGACCGCCGCCAGGTCAGCTTCGAGGACGAGCCGGTGACCGGGCGCCTCTCCCCGGCGGGTGGGACGCTGGTCGCCATCAAGGACACGGGCGGCGGCGAGTTCTTCCAGCTCTACACTCTTCAGAACGGGCACCTTGCGCTGCTGACCGACGGCAAGAGCCGCAACAATTTCGGCAGCTGGGATAAGGAAGGGCGTCTGGTCGGCTATGCGTCGACGCGTCGCAACGGCACCGATACCGATCTTTATGTGATCGACCCGAAGGACCGCTCGACCGATCACCTCGTCGCGCAGGTCCAGGGCGGCGGCTGGAACTTCGCCGACTTCGCGCCCGGCGGGGAGGAGGCGGCGATCCTGAACGGCAAGTCCGTCACCAAGGCCGACCCGTACCTGCTCGATCTGGCCACCGGCAAGCTGACCCCGATTGGCGACCTTAAGAAAGACATCGCCTACGGTAACCTGACATTCGCGCCTGACGGCACCTTGTGGGCGACGTCGGACGAGAATAGCGATGTCGCACGTCTCGGCCGGCTCGATCCGCGTACGCGGCGCTTCACCCCGGTGTCCCCGCCGTCGCGCTGGGACGTCGAGCAATTCGACATCAGCAAGGACGGTCGAACGATCGCTTATTCGGTCAACGAGGCCGGAAGCAGCCGCCTTTACCTGCTCGATGTCACAAGCGGTCAGATCCGCCCGGTCGCCGCGCTTCCGGCAGGCGTGATGGGCGGCATGCAATTCGCGCCATGGGGAGCGCTCGGTTTCTCCCTCTCCTCGGCCAAGAGCCCGAGCGATGCCTTCTCTCTGGATCCCGCGACGCTGCAGATCACCCGCTGGACGGCGAGCGAGACCGGCGGCCTCGACGCAACCGCCAATGTCGAACCGCAGCTCGTCGAGGTGAAGAGCTTCGACGGTGAGCCAGTGTCCGGCTTCCTCTACCGGCCCCACCCGCGCAAATTCCCCGGCAAACGCCCGCTGATCATCAACATTCATGGCGGGCCCGAAGGCCAGTCCCGACCCGGCTTCCTCGGCCGCAACAATTACCTGATCAACGAGCTCGGCATCGCCATCTTCTACCCGAACGTCCGCGGCTCGACGGGCTACGGCAAGCGCTTCGTCAGCCTCGATAACGGGCCCTGGAAACGCGAGGACAGCGTCAAGGATATCGGCGCCTTCCTCGACAAGCTCTCCACCGACCCCGACATCGACGCCAATCGCATCGCGGTAACCGGCGGAAGCTACGGCGGTTACATGTGCTACGCCTCGTCGATCTTCTACGGCCCGCGGCTCAAGAGCTCGCAATGCACGGTCGCGGTGTCGGGCTTCGTCAGCCTTCTCGAGCATACCGAGAGTTATCGCCGCGATCTGCGCCGCGTCGAATATGGCGATGAGCGCGACCCCAAGCAGCGCGCGAAGCTCCTCGAGATTTCGCCCATCCGCCGCGCGAGCGAAATCCGTGATCCCCTGTTCGTCGTCACCGGCTTCAACGACCCGCGCGTTCCTAGGTCGGAGGCCGAGCAGATGGTGAAGGCCGTCCGCGCCAACGGCACCGAGGTCTGGCACATGATCGCCGCCAACGAGGGCCACGGCTACGCCAAGAAGGAAAATCAGGATTACCAGTTCTGGTCGACCGTCCAATTCTGGAAGAAAACGTTGCTTGCCCCATGAGTGAGCCGCCGCTTCGCGCCGCCGTCATCCCGGTCACCCCGCTCCAGCAGAATTGCACCTTGCTGTGGTGCACCAAGACGATGCGCGGCGCCTTCGTCGATCCCGGCGGCGACCTCCCGCGCCTCAAGGCTGCAGCCGCGCAGGTCGGCGTCACGATCGAGAAGATCCTGCTGACCCACGGCCATATCGACCACTGCGGCAGTGCCGGCGTGCTCGCCGAGGAGCTCGGCGTCGAGATCGAGGGCCCACACGAGGCGGACATCTACTGGATCGAGCGCCTCACTGAGGATGGCGCCAAGTACGGCATCGTCGGCAGGCCCTTCCAGCCTGTGCGCTGGCTCGTCGACGGTGACCGGGCGACGGTCGGCGAACTGGCCTTCGACGTCCGCCACTGCCCCGGCCACACGCCTGGCCACGTCGTGTTCCACCAGCCTGAATCGAAGCTGGCGCTGGTCGGCGACGTGCTGTTCCGCGGCTCGGTCGGACGCTGGGACTTCCCTCACGGGGACCAGCAGCAGCTGATCCAGTCGATCACGACGCGGCTATGGCCGATGGGCGATGACACGGCCTTCGTCCCAGGCCACGGGCCGATGTCGACCTTCGGGCACGAACGGGCGACGAACCCGTTCGTCAGTGACGCCGCACTAGCGGCCTAGACCGTGCACTGCGACGCCGCGCTTGCAACACCGGCCTTATACGCTATAGGGGCCGCGGTTCGCGACGATCAGGCCGCCGCCTGCGGGTTAGCCCGCTGAGATGAGGCGCAGATCGTCGCAATTTTTATTGTTTGTCCCGAATATTTCAAAGGTGCCGCAATGGCTGTCCCTAAGAGAAAAACCTCGCCGTCGAAGCGGAACATGCGCCGCAGCCATCATGCGCTGAAGGCGACCCAGTTCCAGGAATGCCCGAACTGTGGCGAACTCAAGCTGCCGCACAACATGTGCGCGGCGTGCGGCTATTATAATGGCCGCGAAATCGTCGCTCCCGGGGAATAAAAGAAGACCGGCCGCACAATGGCCGCTGGGCCACGAATTGCGATCGACGCCATGGGGGGCGACGCCGGTCCGGCAGCAATGATCGCCGGCGCCGCCCGCGCGCTTCGCAAGGACCCGAGCCTTTGCTTCACCTTTTACGGGGACGAGCAGGAGGTCGAGCGGCTCATCGCAACCCATCGCGATCTCGCGTCGAGCGCGACGATCGTCCACTCGGCCGAGGCAATCGCCGCGACCGAGAAGCCGAGCCAGGCGATCCGCCGCGCTCGGACCACCTCGATGGGCATGGCAATCAACGCGGTGAAGGAAAATATCGCCGACGCGGCGCTCTCGGGCGGCAACACGGGTGCGCTGATGGCCATGTCGAAGCTCGCGCTCCGTACCATGCCCGGCATCGACCGCCCGGCGCTTGCCGCCCTTCTGCCGACGCTTGGCGAGACCGACGTCGTGATGCTCGACCTCGGTGCCAACACCGAGTGCGATGCCCAGAATCTCGTCCAGTTCGCGGTGATGGGCGCGGCCTATGCGCGCTGCGTCCTTGGTATTAGCGGGCCGCGTGTGAAGCTGCTCAACATCGGTACCGAGGAGCTGAAAGGCACCGACGAATTGAAGGATGCGGCCGCCCTCCTCCGCGAGGCAGATTACCTGCCGTTCCGCTTCGACGGATTCACCGAAGGCGACCAGCTGTCTCGCGGAACTGTCGACGTCGTCGTCACGGACGGCTTTTCAGGCAACATTGCCCTCAAGACCGCGGAAGGTACCGCTCGCTTCGTGACCGATCTCCTCCGCCGCGCCTTCACCAGCTCGTTCCGATCGAAGGCGGGGTTCGCGCTGTCTCGTCCGGCGCTTAACCTGCTGCAGGTCCACCTCGACCCCAACAACCACAACGGCGCGGTCTTCCTCGGCCTCAACGGGCTGGTGGTGAAGAGCCACGGGGGCGCCAACTCCAAGGGCGTCGCCAATGCGATCCGTGTTGCCGCCAGCATGGTGCGCAACGACATCACCCGGAAGATCGGCGACGACCTCGACAATTTCCGCGCCCACGCCTTCGCCGGCGAGGCAGCAGAATGACTCGTCGCTCCGTCATCGCCGGGGTCGGCAGCGCGCTTCCGAAGCGTCAGGTCACCAACGAGGAACTGGCCAAGACCGTCGACACGACAGACGAATGGATCGTTGAGCGCACCGGAATCCGCAACCGCTACATCGCCGGCGACGGCGAGACGACGGCCAGCCTTGCAACTGCGGCCGCCCGCCAGGCGCTTGCACATGCCGGCCTCGAAGCAACCGATATCGACCTCATCGTCCTCGCGACTGCGACGCCCGATCAGACCTTCCCGTCGACCGCGACCAAGGTCCAGGCCGCGCTGGGGATCAACGACTGCATCGCCTTCGACGTGCACGCGGTCTGCACCGGCTTCCTCTACGCTCTGTCGGTCGCCGACTCGATGCTGCGCTCGGGCGGCGCTGCCAAGGCGCTGGTGATTGGGGCCGAGACCTTCAGCCGGATCCTCGACTGGGAAGATCGCGCCACCTGCGTCTTGTTCGGTGACGGCGCGGGCGCGCTGGTCCTGAGCGCCGAGGAAGGCGAGAGCGGCATTCTCTCGACCAAGCTCCATGCCGACGGTCGGCACAACGACCTGCTGTTCGTCGACGGAGGCCCATCTACCACCGGAACGGTCGGCAAGCTCCGGATGAAGGGCCGCGAGGTCTTCCGCCATGCGGTCGTCAACCTCGCCTCGGTGATGAGCGAAGTGCTTGAGGGCGCCGGCCTCAACTCGGACGATGTCGATTGGGTCGTGCCGCACCAGGCCAATGCGCGAATCCTGGAGGCAACGGCGAGGAAGCTAGGCCTTCCGGCCGAGAAGGTCGTGGTCACCGTCGATCGGCACGCGAACACGTCGGCGGCCTCGGTTCCGCTGGCGTTCGACACGGCCGTCAAGGACGGACGAATCAAGCGCGGCGATGTCATTGTCCTGGAAGCGATGGGCGGTGGCTTTACATGGGGTGCAGCAGCGCTCAGGTATTGAAAAGTTTGGAATATCCGGCGAGAAGGTGAATTGCCGACAAGACGGAATTCCGTTACGAAAGCGTAATCAAAACGGCGGGGGGCGCCGTCACGGGCGGGAGAATTTCAATGGCCGATCTCGGGATCGCGCGGATGACCAATGATGCAGATAGCGGCGCGACGCTGACGCGTGCTGACCTGTCCGATGTCGTGCATCGCCGGCTCGGCCTGTCGCGCGCGGAATCCGCGAGCCTTGTCGAACGCGTGCTGCATCACATGTGCCATGCGCTTTCGGACGGCCATAATGTGAAGATCTCCGGATTCGGCACGTTCATCCTTCGCGACAAGGGCCAGCGCGTTGGCCGCAATCCCAAGACCGGCATCGAAGTGCCGATCGCGCCACGCCGCGTAATGACGTTCCGCGCAAGCCAGATCATGCGCGACCGGATCGCGAAGGGCTGAGCTTGGCAACCGCCGGAGCCAAAGACCCCGGCGCCCTCCTGACGATTGGTGAATTGTCGCAGGAGCTTGGAGTCGCGCAACACATCCTGCGTTACTGGGAGACCCGCTTCCCGCAGCTGAGGCCGATGCAGCGCGCGGGCAACCGCCGCTACTACCGGCCGGCCGATGTCGATCTTGCGCGAAAGATCCACCGTCTGCTCAACCAAGAAGGCTATACCGTCCGCGGCGTGCAGAAGGTGCTGCGCGACAAGGGCGGCGACGGCGTCCCGGAGGGCCTGCCGCAAGCGAGGATGGCAGTCGCGGCTGTGCCTGAGGGGCCGGAGCCGGACGAAGCGCCGGGCGGCGTCGATGTTTTCCGCCTGATCTCGCTTCGCAATCGCCTGGCTGACGCGCTCGACGGCTAGTCCAGCTCGCGCGGCAGCATCAGTTCCACGACTTGGCCCTCGCCGGGCTTCACCTTGCTCCAGTGGTGCGTGGGCAATTCCAGGATCACGAGCGCTCCCGTGGGGAACTTGCCCGCGACGCGGCGCCGCAACCCCCGATCGTCATCGCGGCTTAGGTCGGTAACCAGCAGCTCGAGTCCCGGGTTGTGCCCGACGATCAGCGGCGCCTTCACCTTCTCATCGAGCCCGCGGATCGTCTCCAGCAGTGCCTCCTCGCTCGCGAGATAAAGCTCCGGCCTGAATTCGATGGGCGCATCGAAGTCGAAATGCTCCTGAATCCCATCGATGGTCTCGCGCGTCCGCGCTGCCGTGCTCGACAGCACAAGGTCGAACTTCACTCCCCGCTTCCTGAGCACACGGCCCATCCTCCGCGCCGCCTTCCACCCGCGGTCGTTCAGCGGCCGGTTGAAATCATCGAGGCCGGGGTCATCCCAGCTCGACTTGGCGTGCCGCAGGATCGCGAGCTTCTTCATCGCTGCTCCTTTGCGAGGGCAGGAACCCCTCGACCCGGTCGATCGCAATGTCCAGCGCCACCCGACTGATCGGCACTCCGGGCGGGAAGGCCTTCAGCAGCCGCGACGGCATCGCCGCCGACAGGATCACGAACAGACCCTTGTCGCCCTGCCGCCGGATTAGCCGGCCGAACGCCTGCGCGAGCCGGGCGCGAACGACCCGATCGTCATAGGCGCTGCCACCGCCCGCCATGCGCCGCGCCGCGTGAAGCACCGTCGGCCTCGGCCAGGGCACGCGCTCCATCACTACCAGCCGCAGCGATTCGCCCGGAACGTCGACTCCGTCGCGCAGCGCATCGGTGCCGAGCAGCGAAGCGCGTGGGTCATCACGGAAGATATCGACAAGCGTACCGGCATCGATCGGATCCACGTGCTGGGCCAGAAGCGGAAGCCCCTCGCGCGCCAGCCGGTCGGCAACGCGCGCATGCACTGCCTTCAACCGTTGGATCGCAGTGAACAGTCCGAGCGTCCCGCCCTTCGCCGCCTCGATCAGCCGTGCGTAGGCGCCGGCCAGCGAGGCAATGTCGCCCTGCTTCACGTCGGTGACGATCAGCACCTCCGAACACGCCGCATAGTCGAACGGGCTTTCCGCTTCGAAATGAGCGGCAGGGGCAGGAAGGTGAAGCGCTCCGGTACGAGCATCCGCTGCTGGCCAATCCTCGCCGCCGCGAAGCGTCGCCGACGTCACCAGCACACCATCTGCCGGCGCGATCACCGCACCCGCGAGCGGCTTGGTTGGGTCGAGCCAGCGCCGGTGGATCGCGACGTCATACTCGCGCCCGTCGACGCGCTCGACCGCCAGCCAGTCGACGAACTCCGGGTCGGCCTCACCACCGATTCGCGACAGCAAGGCGATCCACGCGGCGACCGTCTCGCGCCGCCACGACAATCCGCGGATCGCGCCTTCGACCCGCGCCCGCGCCTGCGAATCGAGCCAATCGGGAGCATCCTCGAGCACCGCCTCGAGCCGCCGCGAAAGCGCAGCCAGGGGCTTTGCCAGGCTTTCCAGAATCTCCACGGCCGCCGCTGCACTCGACACCAGCGCCCCATCCGGTTCGGCGAGCTCCGTCTCCAGCCCGTATCCCGCCTCCTGCGCCTTGGCCCGCGCGAACACCGTCCCGCGGACTTCGGCGAGCAGCGCCTCGACCGGCCCGAACGGATCGCCCTCGACCAGCCGCTGCAGCCAGCCGTCCGACGGCAGCGCCTTCGCTGCCTCGACCGCAGCATCGAGCGCCCGATTGCCCTCTTCGTCGTAGGAGGCAACGTCCATCAACCGCGCCGCAAGCCCGCGGCGCCGTCCCCGCGAGCGCCCCTCCGGACCGACGATCCAACGCCGTAGCTCGATCGCCTCCTGCCCTCCGAACGCCACCGCGAACGTTGAATCGGCGGCATCGAACAGGTGATGCCCCTCGTCGAACAGGATCCGCCCCGGCGCGTCCTCCCGGGCCCGCGCCGCATTTACCATCACCAGCGCATGATTGGCGATGACGATGTCAGCCTCGCGGCTCGCCCGCTCGGCGCGCTCGATGAAGCAGCGGCGATAGTGCGGGCAGCCGGCATAGACGCATTCGCCGCGGCGGTCGGTGAGCGCGGTGGCACCTGCTCGCCGAAACAGGCTCGGAAGCCAGCCGGGGAGGTCTCCGCCGACCATGTCACCATCCTTGGTATAGGCTGCCCAGCGCCCGACCAGCTGCGCCAGGATCGCGGCGCGCCCCGTAAACGCACCCTGCAGGGCGTCTTCGAGGTTCAGCAGGCAGAGGTAATTCTCTCGCCCCTTGCGGACGACGATCCGCCGCGCGCGCTCCTCGGCGTCGGCGAAGAGCTTCGGCCCCTCCCCGTCGAGCTGCCGCTGCAGTGCCTTGGTGAATGTCGACACCCAGACAGTTCCGCCCGCCTGCTCGGCCCACAAGGATGCCGGCGCGAGATAGGCGAGCGTCTTCCCGATCCCCGTTCCCGCTTCGGCGAGCAGCACGTTCGGGGTCCCCTTGGCGGGCTTTGGCGCGAACACCTGCGCCACCGCCTGCGCCATCGCCTTTTGCCCCTCGCGCGCCTCGGCGCGTCCCGTCAGCTTGTCGAGCTTGGCGCAGGTATCAAATGGATCGACCAACACCGTCCGCGGCGGCGGCCGCTCCCCGGCTTCCTCCCATTGTTTGAGCCGCGAGAACAGCATTCGTTCGCCGCGCTCCGGCCGCTCGAGCCGCGCGCCGATCAGTGGCGCCCAGCCCCAACCAAGCCGGTGCAGCGTCATGTTCGACGTCCACGCGCCCTCGCGTTCGCGCCAGTCCGGATCGGCGAGCACTGCCAGTATCCGCTCGGCGATCTGTTGCAGCGCGCCAGCCGCCTCGGTCTCGCTTGCCGGTGGCTCAAGTCCAAGCGTTCGGCTCAACCCGCCCACCGTCGGGACTGCAAACCGCGCCGGGTGGACGAAGGCGAACAGCTCGAGGAGGTCGAGGCCGCTCAGCTCGGGATAGCCCAGCCTTTGCCCGACCAGCGGGGCATTCAGGATGATATGCGGCGTTTCGGCGGCGCGGGCGATCGCCTCGCCTCGGGTCGCCTCGCGAGCCTGCCCGTCTCCGCCTGCCAGCCAGATTCCGGCGTGGGTTGCGTGGAGCGCGGGAAGAGGCAAAGGAGCGGCCATCCCCGCGACCTTGGCTTGACGAGAACAGAAGAGCAACGAGTTTGGACGCTGAAGCAATCCGTTCTGCCGCAATGACGTCCAAGGCCTGGCCGTACGAGGAGGCGCGCAAGCTCCTGAAGCGCTGGCCCGAAGGGAAGCCGGCCGGCCAGCCGATGATCTTCGAGACCGGTTACGGACCCTCGGGCCTGCCGCACATCGGTACCTTCAACGAGGTCGCACGGACGACCTTCGTCCGCCATGCCTATGAGGAGCTGACCGGCAATCCGACCCGGCTGATCGCCTTCAGCGACGACATGGATGGCCTGCGGAAGGTCCCCGACAATGTTCCCAACCAGGAGCTGCTCGCCGCCAACCTCGGCAAGCCGCTGACGCAGATTCCCGACCCGTTCGGGACGCACGAGAGCTTCGCGCATCACAATAATGCGATGCTGCGTCATTTCCTCGATCGCTACGGCTTCGACTACGAATTCCTCTCCGCGACCGACTGCTACACCAGCGGCCGCTTCGACGACGTGATCCGCAAGGTCCTGCACGGCTGGGACGCGATCATGGGCGTGATGCTCCCGACGCTCGGCGAGGACCGCCGCAAGACCTATTCGCCCGTACTCCCCCTCTCGCCGACGAGCGGCCGGGTCCTCCAGGTCCCGGTCGAGGTGATCGATGCCGAGGCTGGGCTCGTCGCGTTCGACGGCGAGGACGGCTCACGCGTACAGCAATCGGCGTTCGGCGGCCTCGCAAAGCTGCAGTGGAAGGTCGACTGGGCCGCGCGCTGGGTCGCGCTCGGCGTCGATTACGAGATGGCCGGCAAGGACCTGATCGACAGCGTTACCCAGTCGGGAAAAATCGCGCGGGTGCTCGGCGGCCGCCCGCCCGAGGGCTTCAATTACGAGATGTTCCTCGACGAAAAGGGCGAGAAGATCTCCAAGTCGAAGGGCAACGGCCTCAGCCTCGACGAATGGCTGCGCTACGGTAGCGAGCCGAGCCTCTCCTTCTACATCTACCGCGAGCCGAAGCGCGCGAAGAGCCTGCACATTGGCGTCATCCCCCGCGCGGTCGACGAATATTGGCAGTTCCGGGGCAACTATCCGAACCAGCCGGTCGAGCAGCAGCTCGGCAATCCCGTGCATCACATCCACGGCGGCGAGGTTCCGAGCGAGACGCTGCCCGTTACCTACGGCCTGCTGCTCAATCTCGCGGCCGTCCTCGGCACCCAGGCAACCGCCGAAACGCTGGCCGAATTTGTCGACAACTACCTCGGTCAGCGGACCGACAGCCGCGAGCTGGACGAGCTGATCGAGCTCGCGGTCAATTACTCACGCGACTTCGTCGTGCCGGGCCTGAAGCGCCGCCCACCGAGCGAACAGGAAGCCAAGGCTCTGCGCGACCTCGATTCCGAAATCGCCAAGCTGCCGGCCGACGCCTCCGCCGACGCGATCCAGAACCACGTCTTCGAAGTCGGCAAGGC
>Ga0105245_10006082_pt1 | contig 10609 bp, 8 predicted proteins | sample KBSM54metaG_FD_81523 | JGI IMG/M metagenome (GOLD analysis project Ga0105245, IMG submission 81523) | Miscanthus rhizosphere microbial communities from Kellogg Biological Station, Michigan, USA - KBS M5-4 metaG | ecosystem: Host-associated > Plants > Roots > Rhizosphere > Soil | place: Michigan...
CGTCGATCGCCTCCAAGTCGATGCGGCGCTGGAAGTCGGCCTCGGCGACCGCTTTGCGCACCCGGTCGAGCGGAGCGACTGAGGCGAAGTCGAGGAGGGTGCGAGCGACCGTGGTCACTGGGAGGCCGCGATGAATGAGGCGGTCGACTCGTTGTGTGTGGTGGACGCGAACGCCGCGAAGCGATCGGGGTCGCCTCGGACTCGTGACGTGGGTGGTACTGGGCATGTAGGAGATCAGCTCCCACCGGTGCGCGGCGCTTGCGTGGCTCAGGGCTGCGCCGGGGCCGGCGTAGAGAATGACGGCGAGCAGCCGGCCCTCGGTGCTCAGCGCCTTGTGGCCGACGGCATAGACACCGGGGTAGATGCGGTGCAACCTGCCCGAGGCAGTCCACCCGCGTGGTTGCCGAGGTGCTGAGCCCGCACTCCTTTAGCTGCCAATGGGCAACAACGCCCCACTGGCGCTCGGCGAGCTTCAGGATCCGCCGAACCACCTGGGTGAACGCAATCCGTTCCCGGTTTCCGGGAATAGATTGCGTTGACCTGGCCATGGCGGCCAGTTTGGGCTGCCCTCGGTGCCCGTTCAACACACGTTTGTGCCGAGCGTGCGCCGGGAAGCTCGCGAGAGCGCTACGTGGTGACCCGGGCGATCTCTTCGATCGAGGTGACGCCCGCGCGGGCCTTCTGCAGGCCGTCTTCGCGCACCGTGACCATGCCCTGGGAGCGGGCCACCTCGGAGATCTCGGACTCGGGGGCGCGCTGCACGGTCAGCGACTTGATCTCGTCGCTCATCACCATCACCGAGAAGAGGCCGATGCGGCCGCGGTAGCCGCTGTGGCTGCAGCGGGCGCAGCCCACCGCCTCGTAGGCCTCGAGGTCGGCGCCCACCCTGAATCCCCCCTCGACCAGGGCCCGCTGCGGGATCACCGTGCGCCGCTTGCAGTAGGTGCACAGCTGGCGCGCGAGGCGTTGGGCGACCACGCACTCCACGGCCGACGCCGTCAGGAAGCTCTCGATGCCCATCTCGGCCAGGCGTGCGATCGCACCCGGGGCGTCGTTCGTGTGGAGCGTGCTCAGGACCATGTGGCCGGTGAGCGCCGACTCCACCGCGATCCGCGCCGTCTCCGCGTCGCGGATCTCGCCGACCATGATCACGTCGGGATCGGCGCGGAGGATCGAGCGCAGCCCGGTGGCGAAGGTCAGCCCCGCCTTGCGGTTGACGTTCATCTGGTTGATGCCCGCCATCCGGTACTCGACCGGGTCCTCGATCGTGATGATGTTGCGCTCTACCGCGTTCAGCTCCAGCAGCGCCGCGTAGAGGGTGGTCGACTTGCCCGAACCGGTGGGGCCGGTCACGAGCACCGCACCGTACGGACGCTGCACCGTGGACTCGAATCTCGCCCGTGGCTCGCCGTCCATGCCGAGCTCGTCGAGTGTGCGAAGGGCCTGCTCCTTGTCGAGGATGCGGACCGACGCCCCCTCCCCACGCTGCGTCGGCAGCGTGGTCACGCGGAGGTCGACCTTGCGGTCGTCGACGGTGACGCTCACGCGGCCGTCCTGGGGGATCCGCTTCTCGGCGATGTCCATGTCCGCCATCAGCTTCACTCTGGAGACGACGCCGGCGATCATTCGCTTCGGCACGCGCGCCGACTCGTACAGCACACCGTCGACGCGGAAGCGCACCCGCATCTCGTTCTCCTCGGCCTCGAAGTGGATGTCGGAGGCACCCTCGTTCACGGCCTGCGCGAGCACGGAGTGGACCAGCTTGATCACCGGGGCGTCCTCCGCGGTCTCATGGAGCTCGGTGACCTCCGCCTCGCCCTCGGCGTCCTCCTCTTCCTGAACCGCATCGCTCACCGCGTGCTCGAGGCGGTTCATGCGGCTGATCAACGCGTCGATGTCCTCCTCGGCCGCGACCGCGACCCGGCACCGGAGCCCGGTCATCATCTGGATGTCGTCGACAGCCAGGACGTTGGCCGGGTCAGCCATCGCAAGCAGCAGCGTCTCGGTGTCCACGTAGCCGACCGGCAGCGCCTTGTAGCGGCGGGCGGCGCTCATCGAGAGGAGGTTCGCCGCCCCCATGTCGACCTTGTAGAGATTGAGGTCGACGTGGTCGAGCCCGTAGCGCTCGGCAATCGCCCGCGAGAGCTGGTCGCCGTCGATCACCTGGTAGTCGCGAAGCAGCGCCTCGGGCGCCTTGCCGGCCACCCGCGCTTCGTTCACCACCTCATCGACCCGCTCGCGGCTCGCGTACCCGAGGTCGACGACGACGTCGGTGACGAACATCCCCGAGTGGCCGCGCTGCATCGGCGCCGTAACGCCGTTGCCGGCCTGCGGCTCGCCCTCGAGCTGCCTAGCCGTCGCTTCGTCCCCGGAGGGGACCGGTCTCAGGTATCCGGGTCGGTTTTCGTTTGCCATGTGTCCGGGCGGACGGCCCGCCTCATCACCTCGATCGGCGGGTCTAGGCCCGTCCAGATCCGGAGCGAGGCGGCCCCCTGGCGGACGAGCGCCTCGAGCCCGTCGACGACGCGGGCTCCCCGCGCTCTTGCCGCGCGAACCAGCTCCGTGTCGACCGCCCCGTAGGCGAGATCCACCAATTGGTGTCTTTCACCGAGGGCATCGGCATCGATCGGAAGGCTCTTTAGGTCCATAGACGCCTGGGTGGACGCTCCCATGCCCACCGTCGTCGCGTTCACGAGCAGGTCGAAATCGGCCGCGTCGACGGTTTCGGCCACTGAGGCACCGAGCTCGCGCGCCAGTCCATCGGCCTTCTCGGGGGTGCGGTTCCAGATCGAGACGTCGGCGCCGGCGTCCACGAGAGCCCACACGACGGCCCGAGCCGAGCCCCCCGCGCCGAGCACGAGCGCGCGGGCGCCGGCCGGAGATTCGGGCAGCGCGTCGAGGACGCCGGTCGCGTCGGTGTTCTCGGCGGCGATCCGCGCATCCGCGAAGGTCAGCGTGTTGGCGGCGCCGATCGCGCGCGCGGCCTCCGAAGCCTCATCGGCGATCGCGAGGGCCGTCAGCTTGTGTGGAACGGTGACATTGGCACCGACGAACCCCTCGCCCGGCATCGCGCGAACCCGCTCGTCGAAGTCCTCCGGCGCCACCTCGATCGCCTCATAGGACCACTCATCAGCGAGGCCGAGCGCGGCGAGCGCGGCGGTCTGCATCGCGGGAGACCGCGAATGGGAGATGGGCTGGCCCAGTACCGCGAGGCGCTTCGGCATTGGGGGCGATGCTACGCGGGCGCCCGACCGGCGCCGGGCAGCTACGGGCAGTTGGTCGGCGAGTTGCCGCCGGCCGCAGCGCGGGCCGAGTTGTAGCGGGCCTGCGCCGCCTGGAAAGCGGAATAGGAGGCGGTGAAGAAATGGCCGCAACCGTTCGGCGTCGCCACGTAGTAGAGGTAATTGACGTTCGCGGGATGCGCCGCGGCCTCGATCGACGCCAGGCCCGGGTTGCCGATCGGCGTCGGCGGCAGGCCCGTGTTCTCGTACGTGTTGTACGGCGAGCTGATGTGCAGGTCGGACTCGGTCAGGGGTTTGGTCCAGTTGTTCTCGGCAAAGCGGATCGTCGCGTCGATCTGCAGCGGCATCCCCTGGCTGAGGCGATTGTAGATCACGGCGGCGATCAGCTTGCGGTCCTTCTCGACCACGGCCTCACGCTCGATCATCGACGCGATGATCAGCACGTCGTAGGGCGTCAGGTTCTTGGACTTGGCGTACTTCATGTTCACCTGGTCCAGGTACTGGTTGAAGGCGTCGAGCTGGCGCGCGATCAGGTCGTCGACGTTGGGCTTGTGCGGCAGGTCGTAGGTGGCGGGGAACAGGAAGCCTTCGAGGCTGGGCGGGTTCTGGGCCCCGTACCTGTCAGGGTTGAAGCCCTTGAAGCTCTCGCTCGCCTTCATGTAGTCGCCCGTGATGCCGTCCTTCTTGGCGAGATCGGCGATCGCGCGGCGGTCGTATCCCTCCGGGATCGTGACCTTCTTGACGGGGCCGGAAGCGGCCTGCTTCGGCGGTGACGATGAGGAGCTCCCACTCGAGTAATGGTGGATGGCGGCCGCCGCGCCGACCACGACGCCGATGGCGACGATGAGCACGATCACGGCGCCGATGATCCGGCGGCGCCGCATGTTCTGCGGGCCACGCGGCGGCCGAGGAGGCTGGCGCGGGCCGAGCGCCGTTCGTGGCCGTGGCGGAGGCGGCGGTGCCGGTGGCTCGCCGCCGGATTCCGCCTCGGGCGGCGCGGAGCGGGCCGCGGGGGCGGCGCCGATGCGCGGGTCCGGGCCCTCGGTCCCGCCCTCCTCGGAGCCCGAGAGCATGCCCTTCACGCGATCGGCCAGCGCGCCCTGCTGCGCGCTCCGCTTTGCTCGGCCGTCCCGCCGCCGCGCTTCGCGCTCAGCGCGACGCCGGCGGCGCTCCTCCTCCGCCTGCTCCTCGGCGAATGGGTCGCTGTAGTCGTCCATCACTGGCCGGGGCCCTCCCCCGCTCCCGCGAGGTGGAGCAGGTAGGTGTCCAGCAGGTGGGCGGCCGCAAGCGCATCCGCGGGCGCGCTCGCCCCGGCACGGGCCGAGCTCTCGGCAAGTCGCGTTGTCAGTCGCTCGTCGTAGGTCTCCACGGGAACGTCCACAATCGCAGCGAGCTCATCCCTGAACGCCCGCACGTCGGCCGCCTGCTTTCCCTCGGCCCCATCCATTGAGACCGGCAGACCGACGACGACAAGATCCGCGCCGTGCTCGCCCACCAGCTCCGCCACCTGCTGCGGGTCCGGAGGCTCGATCACACCCAGCGGGCGCGCGATGGTACCAGTGGGGTCAGAAATCGCACAACCCGCACGTGCCGTTCCGTGGTCGATCGCCAGGATTCGCATCCGCTTCGACAGGTCAGGCGCCGAGCGCTCGCTCAATCGCCTCGCGGGCCGCGGAGAGCGCGTCCTCGAGCCGCTCCGGGTCGCGGCCACCGGCCTGCGCGACGTCGTCGCGGCCTCCGCCCCCGCCGCCCATGACCTCCGCGGCGCCCTTGACCACCTCGGCGGCCGAGAGGCCGCGCTCCACGGCACCGCGGGTAAAGCTCGCCACGAGCGCCACCCGTCCGTCATTCGCGCCGCCGAGCACCACTGCGCCATCGCCCAGCTTCGCCTTGACCTGGTCCGCGAGGTTCAACAGCGCCCGCTGGTCAACGCCGTCGCGCTGCGCGGTCACGACCTTTACACCGCCGAGGTCGGCCGCGGTCGACGCGAGCTCGGCAGCCTCCTCCCCGGCGCCGCGCCGCTGCGCCTCACTTGCCTGCTTCTCCAACTGCTTCAGGCGCTCGGCCGCGCGCTCGGCCGCGCGCAGCGGGTCCCGCGGGGAGCCCAGGATCGCGCCGGCCTCGGTCAGCGCGTCGCTCCGCTCGCGGAACCAGTCGATCGCCGCCGGCCCCGTGATCGCCTCGACCCGCCGCACGTTGGCGGCGCTCGAGCCCTCGGAGACGATCGTGAAGATCCCGATCTCGGCCGTGTTCGCGGCGTGGGTGCCGCCGCAGAGCTCGCGCGACACGTCATCCACCTCGATCACGCGTACCCAGTCGCCGTACTTCTCGCCGAACAGAGCCATAGCGCCCAGCTCCTCGGCCTCTGCCCGGCTCATCTGAAGGGCGCGGACGGGCCGGCTGGCCTTAATCCACTCGTTGACGCGATCCTCGACCTCCCGTAGCTCCTCGGGGCTCAGCGCGGCGCCGTGGGTGAAGTCGAAGCGGAGCTTGTCCGGCCGCACCGCCGAGCCCGCCTGGCGGACGTGGGTGCCGAGCCGCTCCCTGAGCGCAGCATGCAGCAGGTGCGTCGCGGTGTGGTTTCGCATCGTGGCGTGGCGGGTCTCGTGGTCGACCTCGGCGCGGACGCGCGAGCCGGGCTCCGGAGCCGGGGTGGACTCGTCCAGGCGAATCACCTGGTCGTCGCCGAGCCGGTAGACGTCGGCGATGCGAGCGCCCTGGCCGTCCCAGTTGACGGATCCCGAATCGGAGACCTGCCCGCCGCCCTCCGGGTAGAAGGGGCTCTCCTCCAGCTTGATCAGGGGCGAGTCGGCCGCTGCGACGGCGGTCTCGGTGCCGAGCGTCTCGTAGCCGACGAACGTCGACGGCGGCGCCGCCTGCGCGAACGACATCACCGCCTGGTGACGGTCCTTGACCGACGGCTCGGCGCCGGTGCGCGCTCGAATGCGCTGCTTCTCCATCAGGGCCTCGAAGCCCGCATCGTCGACCGACAGACCCTCCTCGGCGAGGAGCTCCTTCGTCAGGTCGTACGGAAAGCCATAGGTGTCGTGGAGCTTGAACGCCTCTGCCGCGTCGATCCAGGACGTCTCCTGCTCCTTCGCCTGCGCGACCAGCTGCTCGAGCAGCTGCGTCCCACGGTCGAGCGTGCGGCCGAACGCCTGCTCCTCGTCGCCGACCCAGCGCATGATCGTGTCGCGCTGCTGAGCGAGCTCGGGATAAGCGTCGGAAATCATCTCGATCGTCCGCTCGGCGAATCGCCCGATCCACGGGGACTCGAGGCCCAGCACGCGGCCCTGCTGGATCGCGCGCCGCATCACCCGGCGCAGCACGTAGCCGCGCTCCTCGTTGGAGGGAACCACGCCGTCGGCGATCAGGAACGTCATTCCGCGCGAGTGGTCGGCGATGATCCGCATCGCCCTCGTGGTCGCGCGGTCCTGCTCGTAGGAGCGGGCGCTCATCTCCTCGGCGAGCCGGACGAGCGGGCTGAACGCGTCCGCCTGGAACACCGAGTCGACGTTCTGGAGGATCGCCGCCATCCGCTCGAGGCCCAGGCCTGTATCGACATTGTTCGCCGGCAGCTTCGTGAGCGAGCCGTCCTCATGGAGCTCATAGCTCATGAAGACGTGGTTCCAGTACTCGATATAGCGGTCGGTGTCGTCGCCCGGTCTCTCGTCAGGCCCCCCGAACGCCTTCCCACGGTCGTAGTACATCTCCGAGCAGGGGCCGCAGGGACCGGTCTCCCCCGCCTGCCAGAAGTTCTCGGAACGCGGCAGGAGCACGATCCGCTCGTCCGGGATCCCGTGGCTCTTCCAGATCTCGATCGACTCCTCGTCCGGGCCCAGCCCCAGCTCGTCGTCGCCGCCGAACACGCTCGGCCAGATGCGGTCCTTGTCGAGCCCGAACACTTCCACGGAGAGCTCGAGCCCCCAGGCGATCGACTGCTCCTTGAAGTAGTCCCCGAAGCTCCAGTTGCCGAGCATCTCGAAGAAGGTGAGGTGACGGCGCGTGTTGCCCACCTCGTCGATGTCGGGCGTGCGGAAGCACTTCTGGACCGAGGTCAGGCGGTTGGAGGGCGGCTGCTCGTCGCCGCGGAAATACGGCTTGAAGGGCTGCATTCCGGCCACCGTGAGGAGCGTCGAGGTGTCCTCCGGCGCAGGAATAAGCGACGCGGACGGGACGCGCAGGTGGTCCCGCTCCTCGAAGAACGAGAGGTATGCATCACGGATTTCGCTTGTCTTCATGCTGGTGGTGGCGCGGAGCTTTAGCTCCGCGACTTGCAGGTGCGGTTGATGCGTGTTCCAGTCTAGGTAGCGCGACGTCGCCTACGAGGCGATGGTGGCGTGGCCCACGACCATCGCGCCGTCCATCAGGCAGGCGGTCTGCCCAGGCGCCACCCCATAGGCCGGCTCGGCGAGCTCGAGCCAGAGCTCGTCGTGGCGGCCGGCCGCGCCGCTCACGGCGCAGTCGATCGGCCGCGACCGGTAGCGGAGCTTCACGCTGTCCACGCGCTCGCCGGGCCGGAGGAGGTGGGCGTTGCGCACCCGCACGCGTCTGCGCGCAAGGTCCTCGTGAGCGCCCACGACGACGCGATTGTCGCGCGCGTCGGTCTCCAGTACATATAGCGGCGCGCCACCGCCGATGCCGATCCCGCGTCGCTGGCCGATCGTGAAGTTGTGAAAGCCGGAGTGGCGGCCGATGACGTTTCCGCTCGAATCGACGACCTCCCCGGGGTTGTCCGCGAGGCCCGCGTGCCTGGCGAGGAACGAGCGCTTGCCCTCGCCGGCCAGGAAGCACAGGTCCTGGCTCTCGCGCTTGGAGGCCACCGGCAGGCTCGCCGCGGCGGCTAGCTCCCGCACCCGGGGCTTCGTCAGGTCCGCGAGCGGGAAGCGGAGCCGCTCGATCGTCGCGGGTCGGAGCGCCGAGAGCATGTAGGTCTGGTCCTTGGCGGCATCGTTCGCCGCGGCCAGCAGCGGGCCTTCCCCGTCATCGACGACCCGCGCGTAGTGGCCGGTCGCGAGGGTCGACGCGCCCAGCCGGTCCGCCAGCGCGAGCATCGCATCGATGCGAAGGTCGCCGTTGCAGATCACGCATGGGTTCGGCGTTCTGCCCTCCCCGTACCCGCGAACGAACTCGCCGACCACCCGCGATCGAAAGGCCTCCTCGAGGTCCAGCGTCAGGTGTGGGATCCCCATCTCATGGGCCAGCGCTCGGGCACCGATCACGGCCTCGGGCGAGCAGCAGCTTCGAGCGCCGTCGTTGTGCCGGTCGGCCCACAGCTTGAGCGTGACCGCGACCACGTCCACGCCCCGCTCGCGCTCCAGCAGCGCGGCGACCGCAGAGTCCACCCCGCCGCTCATCGCCACGAGCACGCGCTCGCCGTTGGGCGGCGCGTCCCCCAGCGCGACGCTCGACGAGGCCGCGGACGACAGAGCGCGGTGAAGAGCGTCCACGGCCAGGTCCGCCGCGTGGCTGCCCTGCGGGGAGAGGCCGCCGAGGGTCTCCGATACCTGCGCTGCACCAATCGCGGCCGCCTGGAGCGCGTGCGCGCCCTCGGCCAGCTCGGCGACGGCCGCGGCGGCGGCCGTCGCCGCCGCGCAACCCTCGGCGTCGAAGGTCACGGCGTCGATGACGCCATCCGCGATCACGACCGAGACGCGAACGAGGTCGCCGCACACCGAGCCGCCGGCGGCGCCGCTGAACGCGCCCGAGGGCGCGGGCGCACGATGCGAATCGTCCTTTGCGTAGAGGGCAAGTAAGGCGGCGTCCACGGTCACGCCGAGGCTAGCGCGCCCCCGGCCCTACTTCGGGTAGTACGGGACGTTCGTCGGGCCGTTGTACAGGGCGTCGGCGATCGCCTGGGCGACGCTTGCGGGGCCGCGGAAGCCGTAGCTGACCGTGGCGGTGGGAGTTCCGTGGGTGAGCTTCTGTGGGCGCAACACGATCAGTGCCGGGACGCGGTCGAGGTCGACGCCGGAGGCGATGCGAGAGTACCGCGAAACGTGTCCGGCGTTGGTCATGAAGACGGCTGTGTCCGGCAGTCCGCTCATGCGCTCGACACTCGCCTTCACCGCGCCGTCGTCGATGCCGCCGCGCCTCACGACAAGGAGCACGACGACCTTGTCGGCGTTGTAGGCCTGGACGACCGGCCTGGGAAGGCCCGGGCCGGCGACGAACTCGCCCGCGGCGGCGGGTGCCGCAGCGCTGCCGGCCGGGGCGGCCGGCGTGGTGCTCGGCGCGCTCACCGACGGCGTGGTGGCCGTGGAGGCCGGGGGCGTCGTCGCTGTGGCACTCGAGTCGGAGGGCGTCGCGGAGGCGTCCGGCGCCACGGACGCTTCCGTGCTCGAAGTGGAGCTGGTGCTCGAGCCCTTGCCCATCTGCGTGAGCAGAAAGAAGCCGACCACCACGACGAGGAGGCCGATGACCCCGATCTGCACCATCGGGTTGTCGTTGATGGCCTTCCTCATGCGGTCACCCGGCGCGGCCGCAGAAAGTAAAAAGGCCCCAACTCGCCGACGCCGCCCGGCTTAAGAACCCTTCTCAGAAGGTGGGCGTCTACCGGCGAGTCCACAAGGGGCCCGCCGGAAACCGACTCCCAAGCCATGTGTACTGGTTCACAATGAGAGCGGCTATCGAACAAGTTCGAGCCTTCCGTTGACCATACCAGTCACCTAGTTGTTCGACGGGCCCGCCGAAACCTTGAGAAAGATCGGCGGAAGCTGGCCGCAGCACTAGCCCTCGCGGAACTCCCAACTCACGAGCTTGCCGTCCCTGAATCCGAGGTCGATCACCGCCGGCTCCTCGTCACCCACCAGTCCGCTGTCGCGCCAGACGTACTGGGTCTTGACCCTGGCGAGGACGTGGTCGCCCTTCTCCTCCAGCCGGTCGATCGCATAGTGGCGCTCGAGGTGCTCGTATCGCTTCTGAGCCCACTCCGTGGCCGCCTCGGGACCCAGATAAGTGGTCTGGGCGGTCCGGATCTCGATCTCGGGGTGGAGGATCGCGGCGAAGTCCGGCACGTCCCCGATGCTGAGTGCCTCGAGGGCCTGCCTGGCAAGCTCCGCGTTGGAGGGGCCGGACACCCCCGGGAGTCTTAAGGACTCGTGCCGCCGGCGGGTGGGTTCGTGTCCGCACCCGAGCCACCGGTGCCGCGCAGGCGGGTCTCGACGTCAGGCGTCTCCACGCTCGCGATGAGGCTGATCACGAACAGCCCCGCGCCCACGAGCGCCAGGATCAGCGGCCAGCCGACGATCGTCGAGTCCGGCACGTCGACCCCGACCTCGCTGCCGACATCGATCAGGAAGATCAGCAGGCCAATCGCCCCGACGTAGGTCGGGCCGCGAACCCCGACTCGCGAGCCCCAGATCACG
>Ga0105245_10006085_pt1 | contig 10609 bp, 9 predicted proteins | sample KBSM54metaG_FD_81523 | JGI IMG/M metagenome (GOLD analysis project Ga0105245, IMG submission 81523) | Miscanthus rhizosphere microbial communities from Kellogg Biological Station, Michigan, USA - KBS M5-4 metaG | ecosystem: Host-associated > Plants > Roots > Rhizosphere > Soil | place: Michigan...
ACAATCTCGATTTGACCCCGATCGGACCCGATGGCGATGAAATGATACGCCGCATGTCCGACCGGCTGGTGGCGGTGGACCTGTTGGGGCCGGCCGCTAACCTGCTCGCCTATCAGGTGGACAAGCGGCTCGATGGCATTGCCAAGGCCCAGGTCGCCACAAGGCTTGCCGCGGTTTATTTGATGGACCACAAGGCGGACAAGGCTGTCGCCACCATCCGCGACTCCCAGATTTCAGGCCTGCCCGACCAGGAAATGCATGAGCGCATGCTGTTGGAAGCGCGCGCCTTCGCCGCCCTCAAGCAATGGGACAATGCGCTGGATCTTGTCGCGGTCGACCAGGCCGATGACACCAAGCGCCTGCGCGCCGACATTTACTGGGAAAGCGGCAACTGGGCGCTGGCCGGCCAGAAGTCCGAGGACCTGCTGGGCAATCGCTGGAGCGATGTCGGCCCGTTGAGTGATATCGAACGCAGCCAGCTGTTGCGCGCGGCGGTGGCCTATTCGCTGGCCAATGACGAAGCCAGCCTGGCACGGGTGCGCGATCATTTCGCCGCCAAGATGAAAGGCACGCCGGACGGCAACCTGTTCCAGGTCCTGTCGGCGGATATCGACCAGCATGGGCTGGCCTTCCGCGACGCGGCCGCCCGGATCGCCTCGCTGGATACGCTGGAAGCCTTTATGAAGGACTTCTCCAGGCGCAAGGCGGATGCGAAGAGCTAGGGGCGCTTCACGGTGTCTCTCCTCTCCCCTTGTGGGAGAGGATGCAAAATCTTGCACTTAGCGGAGCGCATGCGGAGCTAAGTGCTAGATTTTGCTGGTGAGGGGTGCGTTCTTCGCTCCACTCACCCCTCACCCGAAAAATCAATGGGTTGAGCGTCGCTGGCGCGCCGCTAACCCAGTGATTTTTCGCCCTCTCCCTCAAGGGGAGAGGGCTTGATCTGCGCATTTTGCTACAACCCCTTCTCCCCCAACCACTCCAGCGCCCGCGCCGCAAGCCGCTCCCATCCTGGCTCGCCGATCAGCCAGTGGCCCATGCCGTCCAGCACTTCGCACGCTGCGCGGCCTTTGTAGAGCGCCGCGATGCGCGCCACGGTGGAAGGCGGATTGATCCTGTCGTCACTGCCGGTCAGGAACAGCAGCGGCGCGGTCACCGCATCGGCATCCACCTCGCTGGCGTGATTCACATCCAGGCCCCAGCTCATGATCTCGAAGGTGGCACGTCCCGATTCCGGCACCAGCCGGCTCAGCACCTCCTCACGCATGTGGCGGGGCAGTTTTTCCAGCGAATGGGCCAGCGCCACATCGCGGCTGGGCTCCAGCACCATGTTCCAATAACCGGGCTGCAGATGCATCGCCTGGGCGGCGCCGATCTCGAACAAGGTGGTGGGCGGCAGGCCCCAGGGCGCCGACGGCGCCAGCAGGATCAGCGCGCCGACTTTGGTGCGCGCTGCCACTTGCTGCGCCAGCAAGCCGCCCATGGAATGGCCCACCAGGATGGGGGGCGAACGCAGCGCCCGCACCTCGTCTTCCAGGTCGGCGGCATAGTCGGCCAGTCCGGTCGTTGCCAACGCCGGCGGCGGACGCGCCCTGTCATGGAAGCGCAGTGCCGGGGCGGTGCAGGAATAGCCGCACCTCTCGAATTTCTGTTGCAGTCCTTGCAACGACCACGGCCCGCAAAAGGCGCCGTGGATCAGGACAACCGGGCTTTTCATACGCCGCGCTTCGCCAGCGGGCCCAGCGCCGCCAGGACCTGCCCGTAGGTCGCGCGCTTGAACGGCACGATCAGGTCGGGCAGCGCTTCGGGGCTTACCCATTGGAAGGCGGAGAATTCCGGTTCATGCGCCGTCAGGTCGATGTCCGCATCCTGGCCGGTGAAGCGCAAGGCGAACCATTTCTGGCGTTGGCCCTTGTATTTGCCGCGAAAGGCGATTCCCACCAGATGAGACGGCAGGTCGTACGTCACCCAATCGTCCATTTCGCCGATGATCTCGGCCTTGTCGGTGCCGATCTCTTCCAACAGCTCGCGGCGCGCCGCCTGTTCGGGCGTTTCTCCCTTGTCGATGCCGCCTTGCGGCATCTGCCAGCCTTCGACGGTCTGGTCGATGCGCTTGCCGACAAACACCTTGCCGTCCTGGTTGAACAGCATGATGCCGACGCAGGGCCGGTAGGGTAGATCGGATGACATTGGTGCGCGCCTATTGTTTCGGCGCACTTACTATCGCGGATACCGGCACAAGAGCAAAGCCTCGCGCTTGCAGCCCTTTCGCCCAAACGGCAACGCGCGAAACCGTCGCCGGATAGAGGAAGGCTGAACCCACCGCCGTGCCATTGGCGCGGGCCTGGCTTTCCAATTGCGAAAGGCGGCGGTCAATCTCGGACGCGTCCTGGACACTGTCCAGCGCCGGTCCGCTCTGGGCGGATGGAATGGCGACTTGTCCCGCCACTACCGGCACCACCGATTGGCTGGCCGCGCCATTGTCGAAGAAGTACAGGCCGCGCCGGTTGAGATAGGTCAGGATGGGAGACAAGGCTCCCGCATCGGTGAGCAGGCGCTGGCCCAAAAGATTGGACACGCCGGCATAACCAGTGAAACGCGACATCGCCCAGCTGAGGCGCTGGATGTTGGCTTCCTCTTCCTGGCCCGCGCGCAAGGTCTGGGGACCGGGATCGCTTTCGGGAAAATCCAGGGGCTCCATCGGCACCTGAAGCACAATCTCATGGCCGCGTTCGCGCGCCTTTGAAACCCAGTCCTGCACATCGGCGGCATAGGGCACAAAACCCAAGGTCACGCCGGCGGGGAGCGCGTCCAGAGCGGATTTGGTGGCGGCGGACGAACGGCCCAGGCCATTGATGACCACGGCGATCTTGAATTTGGCGCTTGCGCCGCCGGCGCCGGCATAGGCGTCCATCGGCTTGCGGCCATCATCGGCGATGCGCGGCAAGGGACCCTTGGCGCTGTTCTCGATCAGGGCCGGGTCAGCCAGCAGCACCTTGCCGGCATAAAGGGGCTTGGTCACCGGACCGATCACCGGACCTTCCTGCGAACTGAAGCGCAAGGGCGTGGCCGGTCTGTGGGCGGCGGCTTCCTGGGCAAGCTCCAGCCGGAAGGCGGGCGGCGTGCGGGGGCGTCCCAAAAGGGTGATGGTGAGGGCACCGGCGGCGAGCAGGCAGGCCGCAAAGGAACAGCCAAACGCCAACGCGCGCCCATGCCTGGACGCGAAGAAGCCTCCTGCGGGATCGGCGGCTGCAACCATCCCCCTATTAAGGATTGGGATAGTTATGTTTAAGTTAATGATGACCCCCTCCGGCCTACGCATCGCAAGCGATGCTACGGCCACCTCCCCCTTGGTTGCGCTTCGCGCAAAAGGGGGAGGCGGGTCTTGGCCCTAGCGGATGGTCGCCCGGCGGCTCCGCTGCCGGGCTCGGGATTCCTGGATGTCGCCCCCTCCGGCCGCGCGACAGCGAGGTCCCGGTGATCCATTGTAAGAAAGAAATTGGATCGCCCGCATAAAGCGGGCGATGACGGTTGAGTAGGAGGAAAGGACGAAGCTACCGGCCGGCCTGGGTACCCGCCCGGGCTGTGTCGCCAGTGGCGTCCAGCGTGGCCCTCGACTTGTCACCGGGGATGGTGGCGGAAGCGACCGTCATCTTCCCATGCAGCAGGTCCAGGGCATAGGACAGCTGGAAGTCGTCATACTTCTTGCCGGGAGCGGGCTTGATCACCGGCGCATTGATCTTTTTGGCAGGGACCGGTTCGCCGCTGAGATGGCCGCGCAGATCGGCTTCGGAAGGACGCGCCAGCTTGGGCAGCGCGGCTTCATCGCCCTGCGCCACCTGGATGTCGGGAATAATGCCCTGGGCCTGGATGGAATGGCCCGACGGGGTGAAATAGCGCGCCGTGGTCAGGCGCAGCGCGCCGCGCGCCTCACCCAGGGGAATGATGGTCTGCACCGAGCCCTTGCCGAAGCTGGTCAGGCCGACGACGGTCGCGCGCTTGTGATCCTGCAGCGCGCCGGAAACGATTTCGGACGCGGAAGCCGTGCCGCCATTGATCAGCACCACCACCGGCTTGCCGTCGGTGATGTCGCCGGACTTGGCGTCATAGCGCTGGGTGTCTTCGGCATGACGCCCGCGGGTGGAGACGATTTCGCCATTGGCGAGGAAGTCATCCGACACCTGGATCGCCTGGTCGAGCAAGCCGCCCGGATTGTTGCGCAGGTCCAGGACATAGCCCTTGATGCCGGGGCCGATCTGCTTCTTGAGCTCGCGGATGGCCTTTTCCAGGCCATCGGCAGTCTGTTCGTTGAAGCCCGGGAGGCGGATATAGCCGATATCGCCCTCGCGCCGGTAACTCGCCGCATCCACCGAAACAATGGCGCGCAGCAACGTCACGTCGAACGGCTTCTTTTCGCCCTCGCGCACGATGGTCAGCGTGATCTTGCTGCCGGCGGTGCCGCGCATCTTGTCGATCGCCTCGGTCAGCTGCAGGCCCGCGATGGACGTGCCGTCGATGCCGATGATCCGGTCGTTGGTCTTGATGCCGGCGCGGCTGGCGGGCGTGCCGTCGATCGGCGAGATCACCTTGATCACCCCGTCTTCCTGGGTGACTTCGATGCCGACACCGCCGAACTGGCCCCTGGTGGTGATCTGCATGTCGCCATACATCTTGGAGTCCATGTAGCTCGAATGCGGATCGAGATTGGACACCATGCCCTGGATGGCGGCGTCTACCAGTTCGCTGTCCTTGACGGGACGCACATAATTGGCGCGCACGCGCTCGAACGCGTCGCTGAACAGATCGAGCTGGCCGTAGGCGGATGTGTCATTGGCGCCCTTGGCCTCAGGCAGCGCGAATGTCGCGGCGCCAAATCCGGCCACCAGACCCAGTCCAACCAGCGAAAACTTGTTCATGTACCATTCGCCTTTCCAACTCGAACTTGCGGACGCGCATTCAACTTCAACCAGGGCGCGGGAGACAGGCCATGACCGCCATGGCGCACTTCGAAATAGAGCCGGTTATCGACCGGGTCCGCGGGCATGGTTCCGACCGGCTCGCCCGCCAATAGCTGGTCGTTTGGCTTCACTGTCACGCGTCCCAGTCCCGCGAGCACCGCATCGTAGCCAGTGGTGATCTCCAGGATCAAGACTTGACCGTTCTTATGGTAAGGGCCGGCGTAAAGGACTTTGCCGTCCGCGGGCGCTATGACCTGGGCCCCCGGCTGCGTGGCATAAGATAGGCCGGAACTGCCGTTTTCCAAGGCGCCAACAACCGGTTCCAGCAGGGAATTTCGGCTTAAAACCCCCGGAAGGCCGGTATTCTGCGCGGTGACCGTCACCACTGTCTGGCCCTCACCCGCCTCCTGCCGCAGCGACCGGACCCGGCTTAGAAGCGCCTGGAAATCGGCGGCCTCGCGGGCAACCTTTTCCAGCTGTTTCTTAAGAGTTCCGTAAGTTTCGGCGGCCGAGGCAGCCTCGCGCTCCTTTTGTGCCAAAAGTTCATCCAGCTCGGTCCGCGCGACCTTCAGCCGCGCGCCGGTTTCGGCCGCGTCCGCCTGCTGCTGTTCCAGGGCCAGGCGGGTGCGCTTGAGCGACTCGATCCGGCGCGACAGCCTGGCCGCCTGGGCATAGACCGGCGGCAGAGAGGCCCCGATCAGCATGGCGCCGCGCGCCGCCCCCAAGGCATCATCGGGCCGCATCGCCAAGGCCGGCGGCATGTCATGCTGCAGCCGTTCCAGGATGGCCAGCAGCTTCGTCACCGCCACGCGGTCGTTGGCGAAACCCGCGCTCAGCCTTTTGTTTTCCGTCGTCAGCCTGGCGATCCGCTCGTCGATGTCGGCCTTTTGCTGTTCCAGGCTTTCGATCCGCGCTGCCGTGGCGATCAGTTTCTGCCGTAGCGAAGCGGCCTGTGCCGCCAGCGTGTCGCTCTTCTCCTTAGCGGAGGCGAGTTGCGGCTGGCCCTGCTTCAGCTCCGAGGACAGGCTTTTGAGCTGCTGCGCGCTGGTCGGCAGCTTTGCCATATCCTTTCCCGGAAGCGCGTGGCTGAGGTCGATGGAGGGTTCGGAAGCCGTTTTGGATGCCGGCACGGATTCCAGGATCGCGGGCCGGGGCTTGGGAATCGGAACATCGACCCGCTTCGGCGCGCTTTTGGTTTCGCTCCAAGCCGGCGCAGCCGCCAGCAGAAGCGACAGGAGACATGCGCCGCCGCGCCTCACGCTTCTCTCACCAAAAGGGAGTGCCCCGTCATCAAGGCCGGCTGGGAAATTTCCATCAGTTCCAGCAGGGTCGGCGCCACATCCGCCAGCCGGCCGTTTTTCAGCCGCGATCCTTGCGGCGCGCCAAAGGCGATGACCGGAACTTCCAGTGTGGTGTGCGCGGTGTGGGGCTCGTGCGTCTTTGGGTCTTTCATCATTTCGATATTGCCATGATCCGCGGTCAACAGCATCAGCCCGCCCGCTTTTTCCAAGGCCGCACGCAACCGCCCCAGGCATTCGTCGATTGCGCCCACCGCCTTGACGGCGGCGTCCATCACGCCGGTATGACCCACCATGTCGGGATTGGCATAGTTGCACACGATCAAGTCGTATTGGCCCGATAGAATCGCCTCCTCCAGTTTTTCCGTGACCTGATAGGCGCTCATTTCCGGCTTGTGGTCATAGGTCGCGACCTTAGGGCTGGGCACCAGGATGCGGTCTTCGCCGGCGAACTGGTCTTCGCGCCCGCCATTCAGGAAAAAGGTGACATGGGCGTATTTCTCCGTTTCGGCGATGCGCAGCTGCTTCATGCCCCTTCCGGCGATCACCTCGCCCAAGGTCTCGCGCACATCCTCGGGCGGAAACACCGAAGCCATCAGCGCTTTCAGCTTTTCCGAATATTCCGTCAATCCGGCAGCGGCCGCGAACCGCGCCACGCGGCGGCGGGTGAAACCTTCAAAGCCCTTGTCCAGAAGGGCGGCGGAAATCTCGCGCGCCCGGTCGGCGCGGAAATTGGCGAACAGCAGGACATCGCCATCTTCCACACCCGCATAGTCACCCAGCACGCTGGAAAGGACGAACTCGTCGGTGACTGCTTCGGCATAAGACGCGTCCAGGGCGGCAAGAGCATCGTCAAAACGGCGGCCGCTGGCGTCTATGATCGCGTCATAGGCTTTTTCCACCCGGTCCCAGCGCTTGTCGCGATCCATGGCGTAATAACGGCCCGACAAAGTCGCCAAGCGCACGCCGGCCAAACCCTGAACGTCGCCCAAGAATTTTTCGACAAACCCCTTGGCGCTTTTGGGCGGCGTGTCGCGGCCGTCCAGGAAGGCGTGAATGAAAACCGGCACGCCGGCGCTGCTGATGATCCTCACCAGCGCCGCGATGTGATCCTGGTGGGAATGAACCCCGCCGGGAGACATCAGTCCCATCACATGAACCGCGCCCTTGGTCTGTTTGGCCTTGTCAATCAGCCCGAGCAAAACGGGACGTCGCGCGATGCTGCCATCCTCGATGGCGACATCGATGCGCGGCAGGTCCTGGGCGACGATGCGGCCGGCGCCGATATTCATGTGCCCCACTTCGGAATTGCCCATCTGGCCCTTGGGCAGGCCTACCGCGTTGCCCGAGGTGGCCAGCAGCGCATGCGGGCAATCCTGGAGCAGTTTCGTATAATTGGGAGTGCGGGCCGCGGCGATGGCGTTGTCCTCGGCATGATCGGGCCGATAGCCCCAGCCGTCGAGAATGCAGAGCAAGGCGGGGCGCGGCGGCATGGGAGGTCCTGGAACGAAGCAGGCTGAAAATAGAAATCCGCGAGCGATGTGTCTATCCGTCTAACGGAAAGAGGGCCCGGAGACCCAGATCACCAGCGATTTGCGGGTACCCGATTCGATTGGCGAGACGCGGTGCAGGACAAAGGAGGGAAAGGCAATCAAGGTTCCCCGCCCGCGATCCGCGACAAAGGTCCCCTTGCCAGCCTCCAATTCCAGGTTGCAACCCCGATAGTCCGACGATTCGCTCAATTGCAGGCTGAGCGAGATCTTGCGGGGCTCGACATCCTGGCCGCCCAAATCGACATGCCAATCGTAATGGCCGCCCTCCTGGCCGTCATAGACGGTGTATTGAAACGATTCGACCAAGCCATAGAGATCGAAGCCGTAGAATTCCCGGTTCAGCTGAAGGACCAATTCCTCCAGCCGCGCATAAAGCCAGGCCGAGTCGGGATTGCGCTCCATCCAGGCGACCCGCGTGATCCGCGTGTTATCGGTATTGCCCTGGCGGCCGGCGATCTCGGCCTTCATCGGGATTTGGCTGTCGCCATAGGCTTCGATCGTATCCAGTTCCTTGGGCGTGAAAACATCCTTCCACACCACTACAGGGCCGCCGACATTCTGGGGCTTGGTTTTATACGTCGTCATCAGTTCGTCCTGTCAGCGGAATTGCGGGCCGGTGGTCCAGGCCACGATCGCCTTGCGCGTGCCTTTGGTGCAGGGCGTCACGCGATGGAGCACATAGGAGGGAAAGACGATCACCGCGCCGCGGTCGCGCGGCGCATGCTCGATCTTGTTGCCGGCATAAAATTGCAGGTCGCAATCCTCATATTGCGAGGGATCGCTGAGTTGCAGCGAGATGGACAGCTTGCGCCGCGCCTTCAAGACATAGCCTTGATCGACATGCCAGTCGTAATGGCCGCGTTCGTCGCCGCGATAGACGGTGTATTGGAAATTTTCCGAAAAGCCGCTGAGATCGAATTGATAGACGCGGTCATTCAAGGCGCGCACCACCCGTTGCATGCGGTCATAGATCCAGCGCGTTTCCGGCGCAGGCTCGAGCCAGGCGGTGCGCGTGATGCGGACAGCGCCGCGCACTTCACCATAGGCCGACGTCATGTCGGCCACGGTCGCCTCGTCCGCCACAAGCCTGTCGCCATAGGCCTCGATCTGGTCCAACTCGGCCGGCGAAAAGGCATCCGCCCAGAGAACAAAGGTGGAGGTCGGGTGATAGTCCGGGTCTGACATGGTCTTTCAAATCTTCCAGGCGTGCCGAAAATAGGGCCTGAAGGGACGCTTCGTCCATGCGCCTGACGAATTGCGGCATGGCGTCATGCGCCGATGGCGGTTTTGCCGCTTTGCCCTATAAAAGGAGCCATGCAGCGCCTTTTCTTCGGGCGTCATTACGCCCTGGCCGTCGTCATCATCATCTTCACGGCGCTGCTGGCGGCGGCGGGCCTGCGTTCCACGCCTGGCGTGCTGATGGTCCCCTGGGGCCAGGCCTTTGGCTGGTCGCGCCAGACCATCAGTTTCGCCGCCGCCACCGGCATCTTCCTGTTCGGCCTGACCGGCCCCTTTGCCGCCGCCGCCATGCAACGCTTCGGCATCCGTGCCACGGTGATCGCGGCATTGGCAATGATGAGTCTTTCGACCGCCGCCAGCCTGTTCATGACGCAAGCCTGGCAGTTGGTGCTGACCTGGGGCGTCATATCGGGCATCGGTTCGGGCTGCATCACCAATGTCCTGTCCGCCGTCATCGTCAATCGCTGGTTTGTGAAGCATCGCGGCCTGGTGATGGGGTTGTTCGCGGCATCCACCTCGACCGGCACGCTGATCTTCCTGCCCGTGCTTTCCGCCATCTCGCTGGATCATGGCTGGAAGCCGGTCGTTTGGTGCGTCTCGCTCGCCATGGCGCTGCTGGTGCCGCTGGTATTTTTCCTGCTGCCGGAATCACCGGCCGAGATCGGCACCGTTCCTTTCGGCGCCGATCCCGATCACCCGGTCGAGGCGCGGGCACAGGGCAATCCCTTGATGACCGCTTTCTCCGCCTTGGGCGAAGGCGTCGGATCCCGCGATTTCTGGCTGCTGGCCACCACCTTCTTTGTCTGCGGCTTCACCACCAATGGGTTGGTGGGTACGCACATGATCGCCCTGTGCCACGACCATGGCATGGACGCGGTGGCGGCCGGCGGCCTGCTGGCGATCATGGGGTTGTTCGACCTGGTCGGCACCACCGCTTCGGGATGGCTGACCGACCGCATCGATCCGCGCAAGCTTCTGTTCGCCTATTACGGCCTGCGCGGCCTGTCCCTGATCTATTTGCCCTTTGCCGATTTCACCTTCTTCGGCTTGTCGCTGTTTGCCGTGTTTTATGGCCTGGACTGGATCGCCACGGTGCCGCCGACACTTGCCATCGCCAACCGCGCCTTCGGGACCAAAAAAGCCCCCATCCTGTTCGGCTGGATTTCGGCCAGCCATCAGGTGGGGGCGGCGACGGCGGCCTTCTTTGCCGGCGCCTCCCGCACGGCCACAGGGTCCTATTTCGACTCTTTCGTCATTGCCGGCTTTGTCGCAGTGGCGGCTGCTCTGCTAGCGCTGATGATCGGCAGGAAAGGCGCCCCTCAGCTTCAGGCGGCAGCCTAGGATCGGCATTATTTGCCGGACTGGCCCCGGGGCTTTCCGAACACTGTTCAAGCCATTGATATTTCTCAGATAAATTCCGACCTGGCCCGGCACGTTTCTGGCAAAGACTTCAGCCGAACACATTAGGCAGAAGCCGTGATGCGCCGCGCACCTTATTACCTTCGTCTCGCCGCCCTTATCGTGGGAGCCGCCATCGCGGCGTCCCCCTGCTTTGCTTTCTCCC
>Ga0105245_10006086_pt1 | contig 10606 bp, 9 predicted proteins | sample KBSM54metaG_FD_81523 | JGI IMG/M metagenome (GOLD analysis project Ga0105245, IMG submission 81523) | Miscanthus rhizosphere microbial communities from Kellogg Biological Station, Michigan, USA - KBS M5-4 metaG | ecosystem: Host-associated > Plants > Roots > Rhizosphere > Soil | place: Michigan...
CATGATGTTCATGGCCTCGGCCAATGATCTGCTCTCCGTCTTCATTACCCTCGAATTCTCGACATTCGGCTTCTATGTGCTGGTCTCATACCTGCGCGAAGACGTCGCGAGCAACGAGGCTGGGCTGAAATTCTTCATTTTGGGAGTATTCGCCGCAGGGCTCCTGGCCTATGGCATCAGTCTCGTCTATGGGGAAACTGGCCAACTGGTCTTCTCGGAGATGAAATCCCTCCAGCCGACCCCGGGCCTGATCATCGGATTTCTCCTCATCTTCGGCGCGCTGGGATTCAAGATCGGGGCAGTGCCGTTCCATTCCTGGATTCCCGACACCTATCACGGCTCGCCCACGCCCGTGACAGCGTTTCTGTCGATCGCGCCTAAGGGCGCAGCCATCGCCATCCTCTTGCGGATGTTCTTCGTGGCCCTCGGCACGTTCAAGCCGACTTGGGTGTTGCTGATGATCGGGGCTTCGATCTTATCCATGACCTACGGCAACATTGTGGCGATCGCGCAGAGGAATATGAAGCGGTTGCTTGCCTACTCCGGTATCGCGCAAATCGGCAATGTCCTCATCGGGTTAGCGGCGGGAACCAAGATGGGCAACGATGCCATCATGTTCTACCTGCTGGCGTATTTGTTCGCGAACCTCGGGGCGTTCGCGGTCATCATCGCGGTCGGTCAGGCCATCGGCAGCGAAGAAATTGATGATTACAGCGGCCTCGGGCGACGATCGCCGTTTCTCGCGTTTTCCATGTTGATCTTTCTGCTGTCCCTGGCAGGCGTCCCCCCGCTGGCTGGGTTCATCGGGAAACTCTACATCTTCGTGGCGGCGGTCAAGGAAGGCTTGTACACACTCATTACCGTCGGCCTCATCAATATCGTCATCTCGATGTACTATTACCTGATCGTCGTGAAGAAGATGTACATCATCGAGCCGCACGATCCGTCGCCCATTCGCGTCTCTGGCCCCATGAAGGCCGTCATCTATGTCGGTCTGGCCGGAACCTTGTTTATCGGCATCTATCCTCAACCCGCCGCCGATTGGGTCGTCGCCGCCACCATGATGTTTGCCAACCTTGGCGCCTCAGCCGGCCTGCCGAGCACGGCCGCGGCCATCGCGGCCGGCCACTAATCGCTCACGGCCACGTTCTTCTGAAATATTGCTTGCAGGCCAAAATGGGCCAGAGTAGAGTTTGTTAGGTTTTCATACTATTTCGGCGCGAAGCCAAGACTGTTATGGAATCGGCGACACAGGACCGCCCCACCACGAGGCAGCCGACGACGACACCAGGGCACGAACCCCTACCGCCTCCACGGGTCTCAGGCTGGCTGCGTGGCGCGGCGGGAAGCGCGGATCGGTTTGTGTCCTGGATCAGCCAGTGGTCGATCGAACAACGGGTCCTGGCCGGCTTTGGGCTGGTCTTTCTGGGCATCCTCGTGATCAGCGTCATGTCCTATCGGAACACGGCCGTCGTCGTGAAGAACAGCCGCCTCGACACCTCAAGCCATGAACTCGTCCAGCTGCTTGGGTCCATCGAGGAGGCGCTGATTGCAGCGGAGAGCGGCCATCGCCGCTATCTCGTCACGGGCGACGAATCCTATCTGAAAGCCTATCGAGGCCTCGTAGAACAAATGCCGGAATTTTCCCGGTACCTCGAGGCGTTGGCCGGACTTTCAGGACAACAGGCGCGCATCACACAACTGGACCAGCTCATCAGGCAGCAGCTCGACATTGAGACCCAAGCCATCAGCCAGCGGGTGACGCAGGGTGCCGAAGCCGTACGGCACCTGGCACTTCCTGGCGTCGCGAAGCGTGAGCTTGATGACATTCATCGCCTGATCGCGGATCTTGAGAGCTCCGAGCAGCAATCCACTCGAACGAGGGTGTTGCAATCCGCCGGAACCACCCGCAGTACGATTGCACTCCTCGCGCTGGGAGCGGTGTTGCAACTCGTCTTGCTGGGTTCGGTGTACTTTCTAATCCATCACGACATCACCAACCGTCGAAGGGTTGCGGCCGAATTACGTCGCCAGGGCGAACTCCTGCAGGCGGCCAACAAGGAGTTGGAGGCTTTCAGTTATTCGGTCTCACATGACCTCCGTGCACCGTTACGCCACATCGACGGCTATGCGGCCCTGCTCTCGAAGACTGCCGGCGAGGCCTTAAACGACAAGGCCCGACGCTATCTCGACACCATTTCCGACTCGGCGAAGCAGATGGGGCAGTTGATCGACGATCTCCTTGTCTTCTCGCGCATGGGACGACAAGAGATGCTTCACAGCACGGTCAATCTCAATCAGCTCATCAAAACCGTGATTCATGATTTGCGTCTTGACTTGCAAGCCAACACGATCTCCTGGACAATTGGCTCATTGCCGGACGTGCCGGGGGATCCGGCCATGTTGCGGCAGGTGTTCATGAATCTGCTCAGCAACGCCGTGAAGTTCACCGCGACCAGACCGAAGCCGCGCATCGAGATCGGCGCGTCCCGGGACACCGGCGGAGAGGTTACCGTGTTTGTCCGTGACAACGGCGTCGGCTTCGACATGCAGTACGTGAACAAGCTGTTCGGCGTGTTTCAGAGGCTTCACCGGAACGATGAATTCGAGGGGACCGGCATCGGCCTCGCGAATGTGCGACGGATCATTCACCGTCACGGCGGACGGACATGGGCCGAGGGAGCCATTGACCAGGGTGCGACGTTTTATGTGTCGCTGCCCTTGAAGAGGACGTCCTCATGACGACCGTGAAACCCATCCTCTTGGCGGAAGACAATCCGCGCGATGCGGAACTGGCGCTGGCCGCAATGGAAGAGCACCACATTGCGGACAAAGTGGTCGTCTGTCATGATGGGGCAGAAGTGTTGGACTATCTCTACTGTCGTGGAGCCTACAAAAGCCGGGAATGCGGCAACCCAGTCGTGGTGTTCCTGGATCTCAAGATGCCGAAAGTCGACGGCATCGAGGTCTTGCGAACGATCAAAAATGATGTGAATCTGAAGCCGATTCCCGTCGTCATGCTGACGTCGTCGCGTGAAGAACGCGACCTGGCCCAGAGCTACGCGCTCGGCGCCAATGCCTATGTGGTCAAGCCTGTGGAGTTTCAGCAGTTCATCTCGGCGGTGAAGGAACTCGGCGTATTCTGGGGAGTGCTCAACGAACCGCCGCCTGAGGGGAGTTAAGTCCGCTGCACACCCCAGCTCCTAGCGTCAAAGTACCTGCCCAAGAGGATCTGTGAAAACCCCGCTTCGTCTGCTCCTTCTGGAAGACGACCCTGTCGACGCCGATCTCGTAGCCTCAACGCTGTCGGAGGCAGGACTCGAGTTCACCGCCCGGCGAGTCGATACGCGCGGCGATTTTGTCGCCGCGCTTGACACGGGTGCCTTTGATCTCATTCTCGCGGATTATTCCATCCCAGGCTTCGACGGCATGACGGCACTCTCGCTGGCCTGCCAGCAAGCGCCGGACATCCCATTTCTCTTTGTCTCTGCCACGATCGGCGAGGAATTGGCCATCGATGCGATGCACCACGGGGCGACAGACTACGTCTTGAAGCAGCGATTGGGCCGACTCGTCCCCTCAGTGCAGCGCGCGCTTCGCGAACGAGATGAGCGCCGCGAGCGCAAGAGGGCCGAGGAGGCGCTGGCACAGAGCGAACGCCAGTTCCGGCAGGCCCAGAAGATGGAGGCGGTCGGTCGGCTCGCCGGAGGCATCGCCCATGACTTCAACAACCTCTTGACGGTGATCATGGGATACAGCCACGTGCTCGCGACGGAACTGGGCCGCGAGCATCCCCTGTACACCAAGATCGAGGAGACCCAGAAGGCCGGAGAACGCGCGGCCACGCTGGTCCGTCAACTACTGGCGTTCAGCCGCAAGCAGCCGCTCGAACCGAAGCACTTGAGCCTCAACAATGTCGTTGCCAATCTGGAAGTGATGCTGCAGCGATTGATCGGCACCGACATTCGTCTTGTCATCACGCTCGATCCCGGTAACAGCCAAGTCCGGGCCGACCAGGCACAGCTGGAACAAGTCCTCATGAATCTGGTGCTGAACGCCCGCGATGCGATGCCCAACGGCGGAACGTTGACAATCGAGACCGCTCAGGTCGAGTTGGCGAAGAGCCCGCTGTATCATGTCGATCCGCTGCCGCCGGGACCGTATGTCAAATTGTCGGTTGCCGACACCGGGAGCGGGATGGATCGCGAGACTCAGGCCCACATCTTTGAGCCGTTCTTCACCACCAAAGAGGAAGGGAAGGGGAGCGGTCTCGGCCTTTCAACCGTCTACGGCATCGTCACCCAATCCGGCGGCGCCATCGACGTCACGAGCCGTGTGAGCCATGGCACGAGATTCGACATCTTCTTTCCCAGGATCTCCGCCGACGCGCATCCGGCGTCGTCCCCGGAGGTTTCCGCCCAACCGGCGGGAGGTAGCGAAACCATTTTGTTGGTCGAGGACGATACCAGCGTGCGCATTTTGCTCCGAGACGCTCTGCGGAAGCTGGGATACCGGGTGATCGAGGCGAAGCAGGGTTTGGAGGCCTGCCTGCTCGCGTCGCAGGAACTGGATCGTCTGGACCTGTTGTTAACCGATATGGTGATGCCAGGGATGGGCGGTCGAGAACTGGCTCAACATTTGATGACGATCAAACCCGAATTGCGGATCCTTTTCATGTCCGGGTTCACGGATGATGTCGGCATTCTGGCCGGTCATGAGCGAGGCACTAGCGGATTTCTTCAAAAGCCGTTCACGCCGGAGCTCTTGGCACGCACGGTGAGAAAGATTCTTGATGCCTCTTCGACCGCGCTTCCACAACCAGCCGCGAAACGGGCGTCGCACTAGACGTGCACCCTCATTTCCCATCCAGGGGCCTGGTGTGACGCTGGACCACACGCTCCCTATACTTTTATTGAACACGATGAAGCGACGTCGTTCTCGGCTCTGGGTGGGTGTCCTCGGGATCGTCATCGGACTTATTCCTTTCCTCTCGCCCTTCCATCCCGTATCGGCGCAAACCATCGTTTGGGACCATCCCGCCGAGGGGCTGGCCATTGGGGTCTGGGACCCCTCTTCTGTCTGCAGCGACGTGCCTCCGCTGGTTGTCTCAGAGATCGATCCGCTCCGATACCGGATTTTTGTGCACTATTTCCGCAATGAGCCGTTTGAAGAGCCGCCCGATATTCACGAATGGCAGAGGCGAACCGGCCATGACCTCGTGTTCAACGCCGGGCTCTTTCGCGAAAACTTCTCCTATTTGGGGCTGCTGTACGCACAGGGAAAGCCGGTGGGAGGCAAACGCCATACATCGTGGATGGGACTGTTTGTTGCCGAACCAACTGAGGCAGGCGCAGCAACAGCCGGGATCCTGGATCTCTCAATCGATCCGTTCAATGAGCAGCAGCCTCCCTATGGGGAAGCGGCGCAATCGCTGATGCTCTTGGACCGCACCGGCAAAGTCCGAGTCAACCCGACCGGCAAGCAATCACAGCAGACCATCGTTGGCGAGCTGAAGAACGGGCACATCCTCCTCATGAAGACGACGGAGCCCGTTTCCCTGCACGCGATCGGGCGATGTTTGCATGAGGCCTATCCCCAGATCCGACAGGCGATGGCGATGGATGGAGGGTCGTCGTCTGATGTGTCGATCAGTCCCGCATTACAAAAGGCTGCTGAAAAAGCCGCAGGAACCCATTCTTGGGTGGCACTTCTGAACAGCGGACCGACCGGTCATATCGGCCTGCCGGCGGTGATCGGCATCAGCCCGCGCGGGGCCGTTTCACGTCGGTGAAGAAGTGCGGACAGCAGCGCGGCAACGGCGTTCTGGTGGACCGAACGTGCCTTTAGCGGCTCACCGGATAGCCGGCCTCGACCCAGGCATTCATGCTGCCGCGGACATTGTAGACGTGGGTATAGCCGAGATCCGCCAACGTTTCAGCCGCGATGTTGCTCCGATGGCCGGATTGGCAGTAGACCACGACGTGCTCATCCAAGGGGACGCCGATTTCCCGGTGGCGCGTTTTGATTTCACGGAAATCAATGTTCAGATCGGTGCCGGGGATGAAACCCGCTGCATGTTCTTCGGGCGAACGGACGTCGATAAGCACAAACCCTTTTTGCGCCATCGACGGCGCTTTGTTGAGGCCAGCACGCAATTGCTGGACGGACAAGAGATACGAATGATGCGCGGAGACGACGGTCGTCATCCCGGCGATCAACAATAGTCCGAGCAACGAGATGGCGATTCGGCGAATCATGGTAGACCTCCTGAGGACAGTCTTTCGCGAGATAGAGAGGGTATTGCGATTATCATAGGAGCCGCATGAAGAATTGGTCAAGCCTCATGTGCGCCTTCATCCTACTTCTCTCTGGCTGCGCCGAGGGCGCCAAGCTTGCGCAACGCAATGAGGACGGAGGGGTCGTGACGTATCCCTTCAAGGGGGAGCAAGGTCACATGCTGTCATCGTTTCGGAAGGACGCGCTAAGCCTGATCAAAGACACCTGTGGCGGCAACTATGTGATCGTCCGCGAAGGGGAAGCCAAGGGCCGGTCGCGCGTGGTGGGAGGCATCGAAGGCGGACAGGAGGTCGTGCGCGAACGGCGGTGGGGCATCGAGTTTCGTTGCAAGTGAGGCCACTGTTCATCAACACGCTGCTATGCGGCGGTCAAATCATCGATCGTCAGCAAGCTGATCACCTTCACGCCCTCCTGCTCGACTTTTTCCCGCCCTTCCTGTTCTCTTCGATCCACGATCACGAGCGCATGGGTCACAGCAAGTCCTGCCTCTCTCGCTGACGCAACAGCTTTGAGTAGCGAACCTCCGCTCGTCAGGACATCGTCCACGATCAAGGCGCGGTCCCCTGAACGGATGGCACCTTCGATCAGCTTCCCCAGGCCGTGATCCTTCGCCTGCTTACGCACGACAAAGGTTCGCCATTCCCGCTTGGGATCAGCCGCATAGGCGAAATCCGAGATCGTCGTCGCAATGGAAATGGCGCCGATCTCCAATCCCCCGAGACAATCGATCTCCACTCCCATCAGTGCGCCATGCGCGAGTTGACCGACCAGACGCCGAGCGGACGGGTGCGCCATCAAGGCGCGGCAATCCACATAAAACGGGCTGACGTGGCCCGACGCCAAAGTAAATCCTTTGGACGGATCCCATTTGAAGGAACCTGTTTCATGAAACGCGCGAACCAGTTGTTCCCGGAACGTTGGCATGACCTTTCCTTTCTCATCGAACGATCAGCGGCTTCGCCCCTACGAGAATTGTTTTACCTGCTGCAACAGCGTTTTAGCAATCACATGGACATCAAACGGCCAAGCATACTGCAATTCGAGTCCAGGATGCTTCGATCGCAATCGCGCCAGAGTTTCCGGAATTTCAACTTCCGAATGAGCGCCGCCTGGCGTGAACATCGTGGTGACCACGGTAATGTGCGTTGCGCCTTGGCTGATTAGGTCTTCGACCGATTCACCGACACTGGGAGCGCAGAATTCGTTATAGGCCAACGCAAAGAGGGCGCCGTTCAGCAGGGGGCGCAAGGCGACGCCGACCGCTTCCAATCCAGCCCTATAGGGATCAGTCGCGGCCGTCCTTGGCCAGCGGCGGATGGTGGCATCCAGTTCCTGTTCCTCGGCCGACGGAATCGTGCCGGCGGCGCGACGCTGGGCCTCTAGGCGTTTAAGTTTGCTGACCAGCTCACCGGGGCAATCCTTCGCAATGCCCCCGTGACCGACCAATACGACGCCACGCATGACACGCTCCTGTCTCTCTACACGTAGTTCCGCAGCATCAGTTCTTTCGGATGCGGATTCAGATAGGCTTGGTTTTGAATGTATTCGACCTCATGCATGGTCACATGATGTTTGATGAGCGTGACCGGGACGATAAGGGGCACTAACCCCTGATGATAGTCCCTCAGAACGCTGTTGAGTTCCTCGCGCTCCTTGGGCGTCAGCTGTTGTTTTAAGTGCCCAATTAGATGCTGCAAGACGTCTACGTGTTTGCGCCTCGTCGCCTTAACGGCCAGCGTGGCCATGAAGAGCCGCCCGTAGAGGGCCGCCAATTGTTTTGGCGCATAACAATGCGCCTGAGCGACCAATCGCCCCAAGGATCGATAGCCCTCGCGGCTATGGGCCATCAACAAGTACTTATGAGCGGTGTGAAAGGCGACAATCGACCCCCGGGTGAGCGGGCCACGGACAAGAAGTTGCCAACGGTGATAGCAAAACATTCTCTCGATGAAGTTATCCCGCAAGACCGGATCGCAAAGCCGGCCTTCGTCTTCGATGGGCACCAGCGGAAATCGTTCCTTGAAAGCTCGCGCAAAAATGCCCATCCCTGTGCGGCTCGGCATGCCTTGTGTGTTGAAGAGCTTGACTCGCTCGATCCCGCAACTCGGCGAATCCTTCTTGAAAATGTATCCCGACAGCTCCGTCTGCTCGAGCATCTCAAGCTTCCGCTTCGAATACACGGCCAACGGCGTCGTCATGTCCCGTTTGCTCGTCATCGTGATGAGCTTCGGGTGTTCGGCATCGCCGAGCAGCCGCATGGCTTCGCGGGGAGTGCCGAATCCCGCTTCGACCTCCGGACAGACGGGCACCCACTCAACATGGCGCCCCAGAACATCGGTCAGGAATCGATCCCGCTTGTGTCCTCCGTCGAAGCGGACTTCTTCCCCCAACAGACAACGGCTGACGCCGACACGGATCGGAAGTGCGGAGGCTACTCCAGCACCAGAGAATCGACCTGAGTTTCTTGGCGTCATGATGAGACCATCGTAAGACTCAACGTAGACAGGCGCTCTCGATGACTCCGTGCACGGCTATCTACACTCTTACCAATCAGTATAGACCCGGCGTCCTCCCTCTTCATCCTGCATTGCTGAATGATCTCATGACGGTTTCGTCGTACTAGACCCCCAGGCGGGGGAGAACACTAGGAATACTGAAGCACCTTCTATGATTCTTTGCGGAGGCCGCGACGCAACGTGCATTCTCAAAATGAGGGGTACATGCCTATATCGCTGCCGCGTCGATGGTCCGTTTGGCAAGAGATGGCACCCCATCATTGCGATTACGGTTCTTAATTTTAGTCTCGATATACTTCTGGACCGATATTTTTGTGGCTGGGTCTGCCTGCCACATGCAAGGCGCCATTGCATTCGCCGACTGGATTTTGCAAAAGCTCAAAGTGCGACAGTGCCCCAGCCTGCGCGAGACAAATGTCCTTGCCCACAACCCATCGGTGGGTCTGGAGGATGGAGCTCCTCTTTATGCTCCTGCTGCCCGTAATCGTCGGGGTTCTCTCCGAAGGTCAACGTCGTAATGAGGGGCAATTTATGAGTCCAACTGTTCCAGAATTTCATCAACCACTAATCGAGCGCCGGTGTTGGTTAAGTGATCCTTATCGAAGTAAAGTGGTATCCCATTTAAGTGAGCAAGACAATTCCTATTAAACCTACCGCATAACAGTTTTTCTGGTTTTATTCGAGCAAGGTTAGGATGGTCCCCAATGCTATCGAAGGCTTCGTTAATCTTATTCAGTCTCTGCGAAACGCGATGATAGTCGGCAGCAAGAGAAAGCGGTTCTAGATCAGTATATGTCATCAACCTTACCAAACTTTTCGGGACATCCCACTCACTCTCTGGAACCGGATAGATAAGAATTACGCGATAGAGAGCTTCCAAGAGACTTCGTATCGCATTTATGTATGTAGCCACTACAGCATCCGAATCAATGTCAGGTTGTGCATACAAATCGTTCTTATTTGTAGCGACCCTTAGAGATTGTCGACCGTCATGTCCCTCTATGTACTGCAGCCACCGGGACGCTATTATCACCGTCTGTATTTGATTATCCGCCAAATCCTCAATGCTAAATTTTGTAAATTGTTCGCAGTTTGAATCTTTATCCTTGGAGGGTTTGACATGCAGACCGACAGAGGCTGGGCAATCATTTTTAGTGTATTGGAGAGCGCTCAATCCTTTGTCGACAAACGACTTTTCCAGCTCATGCACTAAGACTCCCGCATGACTGTCACCCCAAATTGCATAGGCAGGTGTTGCAGTGGACTCACCTCGTACACATTTTGTTAGCTTCGTCTCAGATCCTCTTAGGTGACACCCCCCAGCATAAAGCTGGGCGAGATGATCTTGTTGAGTGGATTCCATTCGTAACACTTGCGAATCCCATCTGCCTGGCATGCCTTTCGTAAAATATCCAGCCGAACCCACCAGTAAAAGGACACTGCTGCCAATAGTCGCGCTTAGGAATATGGTATTCTGCCGGAAAACACGTCTGTTTCTAATAGGTTGCTCAAGATAGCGCCAGCTTATGTAAGCGAACAGCATAGCAGTTACTGTTAATGCTAAGAGCGTTGTTTTGTTAGGCGCGTCGATATTTCGAATTCGCGCAAACGCAAAAAGGGGATAATGCCATAAGAATGCGCCGTAGCTGATGAGGCCGATGCCGACCAACGCTCTATTACTAAGAAGTCTGCCAACTATTGTATGTTCTCGAGTAAACAATATGACCAGTGCCGTACCAAGAGTGGGTGCCAGCGTATACAAACTCGGCCAAGGGGTTTGCTCATCAAAAGCA
>Ga0105245_10006088_pt1 | contig 10605 bp, 10 predicted proteins | sample KBSM54metaG_FD_81523 | JGI IMG/M metagenome (GOLD analysis project Ga0105245, IMG submission 81523) | Miscanthus rhizosphere microbial communities from Kellogg Biological Station, Michigan, USA - KBS M5-4 metaG | ecosystem: Host-associated > Plants > Roots > Rhizosphere > Soil | place...
GCGGAACCTCCGCCGCTCCGGGCGCGGGCGATAGACGAGGAAATCCGCGAGCTCCGGCTCGTCGTCCACGGCTGGGCCCTGCGGCTCGGGCGCCTCCGGGCAGAGCGCGAACAGGGCCTGCTCGACGCACTCGTCATGGCGCCCTGCGACCGCAGCGCGATCTGGCTCGCGAAAGGGATCGCGACCTTCGTCTCCCTGGCTCTGGCCGAGGTGGTCGCGCTGCCTGCCTTCGCGCTCTTCTTCCATCCCATCGGCTGGTCGACGATCGCCGCCGTGCTGCTGGCCGACCTCGGCATCTGCGCGGTCGGCGTCCTGCTCTCGGCGATGGCCGCGGCCGGCCGCGCTCGCGAGCTGCTGATGCCGCTGCTCTTCCTGCCACTGGCGCTCCCGATCGTGATCGGCGGAGTCGGCGCGAGCGTCGTCGACGCGCCCGGCCGCTACCTGGCCTTCCTCGCGCTCTACGACGCGATCTTCACGGTGCTCGCCTGGGCGTCGTTCGAGTACGTCGTCACCGAGTGACTCGTCAGGCCTGGGACCAGGCTGCGGGCGGGATCTCGATCCAGACGCCGAAACGCTCGAGCCCGAGCTCCGCGAGTGCAGCTCGCACCTGGTCGGACCGCCTTTGCAGGTTCTCGCTGCGCGATTGCGTCCACCTGGTGCGGATCTCGATCACGTAGTCCAGGCCTTCCTCACGCGGCAGGGCGGCTGAGAACCGAAGGTTCACGTCCCCGGGGCGCAGGTGGCCGTCGTACGGCTCCTCGGGACACTCGAGGGCCTGGGAAACGATTCCGGGAAGTTCCTGACGGAGGTCGTCGAGCACCGACGTTCTGGCCGACTTCTTGTGGCTTACCGTGACGATCGGCATTCGGCCGCTCAGGTAGCGGGCACGGGCTCGGCGCGGCTCGCCAGGCGGCGTTGCTCGCGGGCGTCGGGCCACATCGCGATCAGCGCTCCGAACAGGAAGACGAGCCCCGCGAGCCACACGAATGGGACCAGCGGGTTCACGAGCACCTTCAAAACGACCGAGCCGTCCTTGTTGAACTGGTCGCCGATCACGAACAGATCCTGCGCGCGGAGCCAGTCGGTGTGGATCGCGACCTCGTTCGAGACCTGCTGCTCGGCCGGATAGTCGTTCTTGCCGGCCATGATCATGGTCGGGCTCTCGTTGCCGCGCGAGACCGCGAGGCGCGCGCGCTCTTCGAGGGAGTTCGGGCCGCGGTGGACGACGGTGCCGAGGTAGTCGAGCCGGTAGCCGCGGATCGTCATCGACTGGCCTGGCTGCAGGTGCCGCACCTTGGTGGCACCGTACGCGCCGCCGGCGATCCCGATCGCGAGCAGGACGATCGCTGCGTGGACGACGTAGCCGCCGTAGCGGCGGCGGTTGCGCCCGACGAGCGAGTTGAAGGCGCCGAGCCAGGTGCGCTCGCCGAGCTGCTTTCGCGCTCGGGTCCCGCGCGCGAACTCGAGGACGATGGCCGCCAGGACGAAGATCGAGAACGTGTAGGCGACGAGGCCCGGGGTGCTCGAGCCGGCGCCGAGCGCGATCAGGATTCCGCCCGCGACGACCGCCGCGAGCGCGGGCCAGATCAGGCTCATGCCGAGCGCCCGTAGAGAGCTCCGCCGCCAGGCGACGAGCGGGCCGATCCCCATCAGCAGCAGGAGGGGCAGCCCGATCACGCGCAGGAAGAAGTTGAAGTAGGGCGGTCCCACGGTGAACTTCTCGCCGCGAACGGCCTCCGATAGCAGTGGGAACGCGACCCCCCAGAGCACGATCAGCGTGAAGGCGACGAGGAGCAGGTTGTTGTAGAGGAACGCGGCCTCGCGCGAGGCGAGCGACTCGAGCCGTGTGCGGGCGCGCAGCAGCGGCAGCCGCCAGAGGATCAGCGCGGTCGAGAATGCGGCGGCGACGCAGATGAACCCGAGGAACCAGGGCCCGATCGACGACTGCGCGAAGCTGTGGATCGAGCTGAGAACGCCGCTCCGCGTCAGGAACGTGCCGAAGAGTGAGAGGCAGAACGCGAGCGAGACGAGCACCGCGTTCCAGACGCGGAGCATGTTCTTCTTCTCCTGCACCATCACCGAGTGCAGGAACGCGGTCGAGGCGAGCCAGGGCATCAGCGCCGCGTTCTCGACCGGGTCCCAGGCGTAGTAGCCGCCCCAGCCGACCTCCTCGTAGGCCCACTTGGCGCCGAGCAGGATCCCGATCCCGAGCGCAGCCCAGGCGAGGAGCGTCCAGCGTCGGGTGACGACGATCCAGCGCTCGTCGGTGCGGCCCGAGATCATCGCGCCGGCGGCGAAGACGAAGGGGATCGTCATCCCGACGTAGCCGAGGTAGAGCAGCGGCGGATGGATCACCATGTACGGGTTCTGCAGGCTCGGCGTGAGGCCGGCGCCGTCGGCGGGCGCGACCTGGCGAGCGAACGGGCTGGCGACGAAGGACAGCACGATCGTGAAGAAGACGGCGACGCCGCCGAGCACCGGGACCGTCCACGGCAGGAGCCGGCGGATCAGCTCGCGGTTCAGGAGCACGGCCGCCGAGCCCAGGCCCGTCAGGACGAGTAGCCAGAGGAGCAGCGATCCCTCCTGCCCGCCCCAGAACGCGGTGAACGAGTAGGGGAAAGGCAGCTTCAGGCTCGAGTGCTGGGCGACGTAGGTGAAGGAGAAGTCGCGCGTACGGAACGCGTTCAGGAGGACGAGCGCTGCGACGGCCGTGGCCGCGAAGACTCCGACGAGCGCGTTGCGCGCAGACTCGTGGAGACGCCGCCGTCCCGAGTAGGCGGCGAGGCTCCCCGCGACCACTGCGTAGAGCGCGAGGCCGAAGGCGGTGATGAGCGCGGCCCGGCCGAGATCAGCCACTCGGCGAGTGTAGCGGCGGTCTGGCGGCAGCCCGGCCCGCTTCTGCGATCATTGCAGCGGTTTCCTCGTGCTCGCCCGGCTTCGTCAGCTCCCGCTTCCTGTGCTCGCGGTCTCGACCGTCGTCCTCGCTGCGACGGCGCTCGCGCTCGTGTTCTTCAACGCGCCGATCGACGCCGACCAGGGGCTCTCGCAGAAGATCTTCTACATCCACGTCCCGATCGCGTTGACCGCGTACGCCTGCTTCGCGTGGGGTGCCGCGAAGGCGTTCATCCACCTCTGGAAGCGGACGCCGGGTGCCGACCTCGAGAGCTACACCGCGATTCATCAGGGCGTGATCTTCGGGGCTTTGACGCTCGTGACCGGCTCGATCTGGGCGCGGATCTCGTGGGGCCACTGGTGGTCGTGGAGCTCGAACCAGCTCGTCACGTTCCTGATCTTGTTCCTCTTCTACTCGGCCTACTTCATGCTCCGGTACTCGGTCGAGGCGGGGCCTGCGCGGGCGAACATGTGCGCGGTCTACGCGCTCTTCGGCGTCGTGCTGATCCCGATCAGCTGGCTTTCGATCCGAATCGCGAACGACTACATCCACCCCACGGTCTTCACGACCGACGGGCCGCAGATGTCGGGCTCGATGTTCCTCGCGTTCTGCGTGTCGTGGGCGGCGCTGCTGTGCCTGGCCGGGACGATGTACCGGGTCGAGCTGGCCGGCAAGCGGCTGGACTCGAGCCTGCGCGAGCTACGGGAGCTGCTCGCGTGAGCGCTTCCGAGAAGTACGTCGCGGCTGCATACCTCGTCGTCTTCGTGGCGGTGCTGGCCTGGGTCGCGATCATCGCGACGAAGCTGGCGCGGCTCGAGCGGGAGGCGGGGGAGCTGACCGAGCTCGCGCGCCGCCGCGCGGACGAGCGGTCCGAGGAGCGCGAGAAAGTTTCTGCGTAGCGTGTTGGTGCGGGTCGGCTCTCGCGGCTCGCGGCTCGCGCTGACGCAGGCGGAGCTGGCAGCCTCGCGCTTGCGAGGGCCGGGCGTGGAGATCGCGCTGGTGCCGATCACGACTGCCGGCGACAAGGACCGGTCGAAGCCGTTCGGCGAGATCGGCGCGCGCGGCGTCTTCGTCAAGGAGATCGAGGAGGCGCTGCTGGCGGGGCGGATCGACGTGGCCGTGCATTCGGCGAAGGACATGACCTCGTCGGACGCGGAGGGGCTCGTCGTGGGCGCGTACCTGGAGCGTGAGGATCCGCGCGACGCTCTCTGTGGCGCTTCGAAGCTGCGGCCGGGAATGCGGGTCGGGACAGCCTCGGTGCGGAGGCGGGCGCAGCTCTTGGCGCTCGAGCCGTCGCTGTGGGTGGAGCCGCTCCGCGGCAACGTGGAGACGAGATTGCGCAAGCGCGGCGAGCGGGGCCTCGACGCGGTCGTGCTCGCCGCGTGCGGGCTCGACCGGCTTGGGCTCGGATCGGAGATCGGGTTGCGGTTCGCGCCGGAAGAGTTGCTTCCCGAGGCGGGTCAGGGGGCGCTGGCGCTGCAGGTGCGCGCCGGCGAGGAGGAGCTGGTCTCAGCGGCGGACGACCGCGAGACCCGCAGGCGGGTGGAGGCGGAGCGCGCGTGCGTCTTCGCCATCGGGGGCGGCTGCCTCGCGCCCGTTGCCGCGCATCACGACGGAACGACGCTGACCGCGCTCGTCGCCGACGAGGACGGGGCCTGGATCGAGCGGCGAAGCGGAGACGACCCCGCGGCGCTCGCAGCCGAGCTGATGGCCCTCGCGCAGAATTGACGAAGTCGGCACACCCCCGTCACGCACGCGTGCGCTTTTGGCCGCTACCTTGAATTTCCCCCGGGTGGGTGGGGGTTAGGGATGGGTCCCGCCCCGAAGCGCGCTCGCGTGATCGTGACCCGGGCGCGCGCTTCGGCGGAACCGCTGGTACAGCGGCTGGAGGACCTCGGCTTGGACGTCGTCCTCTGCCCGCTGATCGAGCTCGAGCCCGCCGGGCCGGACACAGTCGACGTCGAGGGCTACGACTGGGTCGTCGTCACGAGCCGGCCCGGCGCCGACGAGCTGGCGCGCCGCCGGCGTGGAGAGCTGCCGCGAGTGGCCGCGATCGGGCCCGGGACCGCCGCGGCGCTGCGCGAGAACGGCATCGAGCCCTCGCTCGTCCCGGCCGTCTCGACCCAGGAAGGCCTTGTCGCTGAGCTCCCCCAGCCGCCCGGACGCGTCCTCTTCGCCGGCGCCGAGAATGCGCGCCCCTACCTGGTCGAGGCGCTCGGCGCCGACAAGGTCGTGCTCTATCGCACGCGCCAACTCGAGCCGCCTGAGCAGCCTGAGGGTGACCTCGTGGTCCTCGCCTCAGCGTCCGCCGCCCGTGCCTGCGCCGCGCTCGGCCTAAGGATCCCTGCGGTCTCGATCGGCCCGGAGACGACCAGCGAGGCGCGCGCTCATGGCATCGAGATCCTCGACGAAGCCGAGACCCATGACCTCGACGGTTTGGTCGCAGCCGTCGACCGGGCGGCCGCGCGCATTTAGCATCCGCGCGCCGTGTTCATCACCTTCCTTTCCGACTTCGGGCTGCAGGACGACTTCGTCGGCACCTGCCACGGAGTGATGAAGCGGATCGCGCCCGAGGCCGAGATCATCGACATCACGCACGGAATTCCGCCGCAGCACGTCCTGCAGGGCGCGCTCGTCCTCGCCAACACGCTCCCGTACATGCCCGAGGGAGTCCACCTCGCGGTCGTCGACCCCGGCGTCGGCGGCCAGCGCCGCCCGCTCGTGCTCGCGACGGGCGAGGGCCGGCTGCTCGTCGGGCCGGACAACGGCCTCTTGATCCCCGCAGCCGAGCGGACGGGCGGGATCGCGGCCGCCCATGAGATCGCGAACCCCGACTACGCGCTCGACAGCGTCTCGCGCACGTTCCACGGGCGGGATCTCTTCTCGCCGGCCGCCGCTCATCTCGCGCGCGGCGTCCCGATCGACGACCTCGGCCCGCCGATCGACTCGCAGGCGCTCATGCGCCTGGACGTGCCCGACGCTGAGATCGGCCAGAACCGCATCCGTGCCTGCGTCCTCTACGTCGACCATTTCGGGAACATGCAGCTCAACCTCACGCGTGACGACCTCGAGCAGGCGGGCGTGCTGCCGGGCGTCACCGTAGAGCTCGAGCTTGCCCTCGAGCGTTACTACGCGACCGCTGCGCGCACGTTCGCCGACGCCCGCGGGGGTGACATCATCCTCTACGAGGATGCGTACCGAAACGTCGCGATCGCGATCAACGGCGGCAGTGCGTCCGACCTCTTCGGCGTCGGACCGGGGCAGGAAGTGCGGATCCATCTGAGGATGCCGTGAGCGACCTCGAGCAGAGCCTGGGCCGCCGGTTTGCCCGGCTCACGACGAACCTCGTCGTCGCGCGGCCCGCACTCTGGCGCCTGTTCCGCCCGCTGACGCGCATGCAGTTCGACCGGTTGGCTCCGCAATGGACTTCGATGCGCTCAACCGAGGCGTTCGCTGCGCTCGAGCTCGCGTTGGAAGCGCTGCCGGCCGAGCCGTCGAAGGTGCTCGATCTCGGCACCGGGACCGGGCTCGCCGCGTTCGCGGTCGCACGCCGCTTCCCGGGGGCCTCGGTCGTCGGCAGCGACATCGCCGAGGAGATGCTCGGGCAGGCGCGCGAGGCAACGCCGCCCGAGCTCGCGGACCGCGTTCGCTTCGAGGCGGCCGACGCCGCCCAGTTGCCGTTCCCGCCGGGCTCGTTCGACCTCGTCGTGCTCGCGAACATGATCCCGTTCTTCGACGAGCTCGAGCGCGTGGTCGCTCCGGGCGGTCACGTGCTCTTTTCGTTCTCGGGAGGCCCGCAGACACCGATCTGGGTGCCGCCCGAGCGCCTCCGGGAGGAGCTCGGCCGCCGCGGATTTACGGACTTTGCGGACTTCACGGCCGACCCGGCCACTGCGTTCCTTGCCCGCCGGGGCGAGGGGACGTAATCTCCGGCACCAAAGGACGTTCGCGGCGCGGTAGCACCGGCCCGGACGTCCTTTCTTCGCGCGGCCGTGGCTACACTGGCGCTCGCGGCGAGGTAGCTCAGTTGGTAGAGCACACGGCTGAAAACCGTGGTGTCGCCGGTTCGATTCCGGCCCTCGCCACACCGCGTAGCAACGGCGCCCGAGGCGCCGTTGCTCGCTTCACAGGGAAACCGGGTTTCCCTCCGGGTTGCGACTAGGGGACGTCGAGCGCCACTAGGGCCTGACGCGCACTGCGCCGATTCGCTCGATCAAGACGCCGACGAGCTGGTTCTTGAGCAGGACCTCGTCGGCGCCCGCCTCGCGCACCGCAGCGTGCAGCGCCGGAGCGTCGTCACCGGTGAGCGCGATCAGGCACACGTGTGGATGGTCCCGCCGGAGTCGGGCGGCGGTCGTGACGCCGTCGAGCAGCGGCATGTGCAGGTCGAGGACGACCGCGTCGGGATCGAGCTCCTCGGCGAGCTCGAGCGCTTCCAACCCGTCCGCTGCCGAGCCCACGACAGACAGCTCGGGCTGCCGATCGATCAGGTCGCGGAGGGAATCGCGGAAGCGGTGATCGTCGTCCGCGATCAGGACGCGGATCCCCCGGTCGGCGGCTTCCCGGAGCGCTTCCGTCATCAGCTCAAGGCTAGCCTTGCCCCGGTGGCCGTGCAATGTAACGCGGGGGTCGCGATCATCGGGGCTGCGCTCGATCTCGGTTCGGGCCGCCGAGGCGTCGACATGGGGCCCTCGGCGATCCGCTACGCGGGGCTCGACGCGCGCATCAAGGGCCTTGGGCGACGCTGCGAGGACTGGGGAAACGTCACGACCGCGGTCGCCGAGGCGAGCTCGGTCGGCGACGAGCGCATGCGTTTCCTGCCGCAGATCAAGGAGACTTGCCAGCGCGTCGCCGACCTCGTGGTGCGCGCCGTCGGCGAGGATCTGCTTCCGCTCGTTCTGGGCGGCGACCACTCCGTCGCGCTCGGGACTCTCGGCGGCCTCGCGCGCGCTTCCGGGCCGGGCGGTGTGCTCTGGCTCGATGCGCACGGCGACCTCAACCGCCCGGGGACCTCGCCGACCGGCAACGTCCACGGGATGCCCCTTGCCGCCGCGCTCGGTCTCGCGGGGCCCGAGTTCGACAGTCCGGCGTTCCGGCTGCCCGCCGTCGAGTCGTCGCGGCTGGCGCTGGTCGGCGTCCGTTCGCTCGACGCGGCCGAGCGCGATTTGCTGGCGGAGCTCGATGCCCAGGTGTACACGATGAGCGACATCGACCGGCTCACGGTCGAACGGGTGATGCGCGAGGCGCTCGAGCACGTCGCCGGGGATGGGTTCGTCCACGTGAGCCTCGATCTCGATGTGCTCGACCCCGAGGTTGCTCCCGGCGTGGGCACTCCCGTGCGCGGCGGGCTCTCGTACCGGGAGGCGCATCTCGCGATGGAGCTGGTGTCCGAGTCGGGAATCGTGGGGTCGCTCGAGGTGGTCGAGGTCAACCCGATCCTCGACCGCGAGAACGAGACGGCGAAGCTGGCCGTCGAGCTGGTCGCGAGCGCGCTCGGCGCCCGGATCCTCTAGAGCAGAAACCGCTCGAGGGCGTCGGCGGTCTCCTCGAACGCGTCCCAGTAGACGATGTGGCCGCCCGGGACGGCGACGATCTCGAGCCCGTCGCCCAGCTCGCGCTCGTACTGGTCGAGCTGCTCCTCGCGCACCAGCCCGAACTGGGACGCGTGCACGAGCAAGGCCGGCGTCGGCAGGACGGTCGGCGGCGGCGGCTCCGTGCAGAGCTCGCCGTAGGCGGTGACGACCGCGGGCCGGCAGTAGCGGTAGCGCAGGCGCGCGTCCGCCGAGAGCTCGAGATGCTCCCGCATCTCCTCCTGCAGCGCTTCCCGCGGCGTCGGAGCACCGGTCGCGAGCCGCCGCTCGATCGCCTCGTCGACCGTCTCGAACGACTCGTCCAGGCCCGCGTCCTCGGCGAAGTCGAGGCCTACGTGCGGGAGGAGGTCGATCGCGGGGTCGAGCAGTGCGGCCCGTGCGACTCGTTCTGGAGCTCTCACGCACAGCTCGAGCACGAGACGGCCGCCGAAGCTGTGGCCGATCCAGTCGGCGCCGTCCACGCCTGCCGCCGAGACGGTCTCGAGGACGTCGTCCACGTGGGTCGCGATGTTCCACGGCGGGTCCCAGCCCGAGCGGCCGTGGCCGCGCAGGTCCGGGGCGAGCACCCGGAAGTTCTGCGCGAGCCGCTCCTCGGCCAGCCGCCGGAAGCGCCTCCCGTGGGCGGAGACTCCGTGCAGGCAGACGAGTGGCGGAGCTTCGCGGTCGCCCCATTCGTGCAGGTGGAGCAGCATCAGCCCGAGCCGGCGAACGTGCGGGCGAAGGCGGGCAGCGTCTCGCGCCAGTCGCCGGCGACCGCGACGTCCGCGGTGCCCGTGACCGGCTCAGCCGAGCTCTTGAAGACGAGGATCACGGCCGCCTTGACCGAGGCAGCGGCGTGCTCGAAGTCGCCCTCGGTCTCGACGGCGACGTAGAGGCGCGGAGCAACAGCCCGGCCGAGGAGCCCGATCTGCCGGCTCGGCGGCACGAGGCCTGCCTCGGCGGCTCCGCGGTCACCGCCGACGGCCGCGTCGAGAAGCGCCGCGGCCTCGCGGAGCTGTTCCATCGCCTCGCCGACGTCGCGGCCTGCTGCGATCACCGTGTCGGCCTCGTCGAGGTCGAACGCCCGCTCGTCCGCGTCGTGCTCGACGAGGCGTGACCGCGCGGGGGTCAGGCCGTCGAGCTCGATCTTCCGAACCGAGCCGTTCAGTGTGTCGCGTGGCTCGAGCGGCTCGAACATACGGGGCCGTACGGTCGCGAGCTGCGGCGTCGTCGCGCCCATGATCACGGAGACGATGTTGCCGCCGTACGCGGGCTTGGTCTGGATCAGGCGCCCGGCGCGGTCGATCCCGAGGCCGACGCAATCGCCGGTCATGCCGAGCTCGAGCGCGCCCGCTGCGCGGGGCCCGTAGTCGCGGCCCCGGCTCGTCGCGGGGATCAGGAGCACGTGCGGCCGTTCGCGCCGGAGGACTTGCTCGAGTGCGCTCGCCCAGACGACCGGCTCGTACTCGGCGAGCGCCGGGTCGTCCGCGACGACGGTCTCCTCGGCGCCGCGCCGCGCGAGCTCGTCGGCGACGTTCGAGACGTCGTGCCCGAGGACGAGCGCGACGTTCTTGCCGCCCAGCTTGCCCGCGAGCTCGCGGCCCTTTGCGATCAGCTCGAGCGACACGCGCGCCGCCCGGCCGTCCACGGTCTCGACTACCGACCAGCAGTCGTACGAGGCGCCCGGTTGCTCGCCGAGCCGTTCCGGCTTTTCCCACGGCGTCTCGGGCGCGGGCCGTTCGCCGAGCAGCTCCCGGACGCGTGCGGCTGCCTCCGCGGGGTCGGTGAAGAGCTCGCGCGTCCGCTCGGGAGACACGTCGCGCACTGCGAGGACCCGCGTCGGCGACCCCGGCTGGCCGAAGCGCTTGTCGCCCGGGTGAGCGTCGTCGACGAGGTCGGCAGCCGTCCAGACCGCGATCTCGCCACTGTCGGCCAGCTCGACGTCGAGCTCGGCGCCCTCGGGTGGAGCCGTGACGGAGCAGACGGCCGGGAGGTCGAGCTCGTACAGCTCCTCGCCCTCGTCGCCGAGCCGCCGCACGCGCAGCTTGTTCCCCGCCGCCTCGAGCGCGGTCACGTTCGTCACCTGCCCCCAGTCGAGGAATGCGGCCACCTCGGGCGGCACCTGCCAGGTCTCCGAGTCGA
>Ga0105245_10006089_pt1 | contig 10605 bp, 8 predicted proteins | sample KBSM54metaG_FD_81523 | JGI IMG/M metagenome (GOLD analysis project Ga0105245, IMG submission 81523) | Miscanthus rhizosphere microbial communities from Kellogg Biological Station, Michigan, USA - KBS M5-4 metaG | ecosystem: Host-associated > Plants > Roots > Rhizosphere > Soil | place: Michigan...
CGCCCGCGCGTGCAGGACATCGGCCTGGAGACCCTCGGTATCGAGCCCAACCCGCGCGGCCTCGAGGTCGACGATCGCATGAACGCCGCCGACGGTGTCTGGGCGATCGGCGACGTCACCGGCATCTGGCCGCTCACCTACGTCGGCAAGTACCAGGGCCGGGTGGCCGCCGCCAACATCCTCGGCCGCGAGCGCCGGGCCAACTACGACGCCGTGCCGCGCGTCGTCTTCACCGACCCACAGGCCGCCTCGGTCGGGGCCGCGGAGGGGACGATCACTGCGACTGTGCCGCTCTCGTCGGTCCCCAAGACCGCGACCTACAAGCGCGATTACGAGGACGACCCGGGGTACCTCACCCTCGTCTCCGACGGGGAGCGGCTCACGGGCGCGCACGCCGTCGGCCCCGAGGCGGGCGAATGGATGCAGCAGGCCGTGCTCGCCATCCGCGCGGGCGTCCCGATCGCCGTCATGGAGGACACGATCCAGCCCTTCCCTGCGTTCACCGAGATCTTCCACTTCGCGCTGCACGAGCTGACCCAGAAGGCGAGCGCGCCCGCCGGCGTGGCCTGACGTGAGCGAGGGCCTGCCGTTCGTAGCCGGCGACGTGTTTCCCGACTTCGAGTTGCCCGACCACGGCGACAACCGCCGACGTCTGTCGGAGCTCGTCGGCGACGACCCCACCGTGCTGCAGTTCTACCGCGGCTGGTGGTGCCCGAAGGAACAGCGCTTCTTCCGCCGCCTGGTGCATTTGCAGGACGAGGCGGAGGTCGCGTACGCGCGCTTCGTCTCGGTCAGCGTCGACGCGAGCACGGTGAGCGCCGCGTTCCGAGCTGGGCTGGGAGCGCGATGGACGTTCCTGTGCGACGAGCACCGCGCGGTCGTCGAGCGGCTGGGACTCCGTGAGACCACGGACACGGTCAACGAGCCGTTCGTGCCCGCCGTGTTCGTCCTGAGCCCGGATCTGCGGGTCCACCGCGCCTACAACGGCTACTGGTTCTGGGGTCGGCCGACCGCTGAGGAGCTCGTCGTCGACCTGCGCACGATCACCCGGAAGATCAGGCCCGACTGGGACGCGCCGACGCCATGAGTCGTTGCTGGCTCGCGATCGCCGACGCTGCACCAAAGGACGCAACGGCGATCGCGGAGCTGGAGGACGTTGCGGGTGCGCGCGCCGGCGTCCTCGTCGCGTGGTCCCGGCGCTCGAAGCCGGTTCGCAACGCACTGCGCGCCGACCCGCGCATTGTCGATCCCGCCGGCCCCGCCGGGTGGGCGTCCTTGGTGCTCGTCCCCCCCGGGGTCCGAGTCGCGTTCGACGACCTCGCCGTCCAGCAGGCTCGGCGCGACGTTCTGGCGCACCCACGCGCTGACGCCGTGTCGACGCTATTGCGGGACGCCTCGCACTTCGACGGCGCGATCACGCTTGCGCGAGGGGAGGAGGGGCGGGCACGCCTGCGCGACGATCCCTTCGCGCGTGTATTCCCGGCGCGCATGCTGCGTCTCGGACCCGGCATCATCGGTGCGCCGCCCGCACCGGTCGGCCCGACGATCGAGCGCTACGGAAGCGCTAATCCGTGGCCGTGCGACCGGTTCGGCTGAACAGGCGGCCGAGCGCCACCGCCACGATGAGCGCACCGCCGTAGAAGAGCTGCTGAACGAAGCTCGCTGCGCCCAGAAGCTGCAGCCCCGTGACGCCAGTCACGAGGAAGTACACGGCCACGATCGATCCCCACGGGTTGAAGCGCCCGGGCGCGATGCTCGTCGCACCGAGGAAGGCGGCAGCGAACGCAGGCAGCAGGAAGGTCAGTCCCGACGACGGATCGGCGCCACCGGTCGTTCCCGTATAGACGACACCCGCGACCGCGCTCAGCGCGCCGGAAGCAACGAAGGCGCCCCAGCGAACCCGCCCGACGCGCACGCCGCTTAGTCGCGCCACGCTGCGACCGCGCCCCACGAACAGGAGGCGCCGGCCGGTCGGCGTGAAATCCAGCACGTACCAGACCGCCGCGCACAGGGCGAGCCCGTAGAAGAAGGCCAATGGGAGGCCGAGCAGCTTCCACGTGATCACCGGGTCGACGAGCGAAGGTGAGACGCCGCCGATCGTCTGCGAGCCGCTGATCCACAGCACGACACCCGAGATGACCGTGCCCGTGCCCAGCGTGGTCACGAGCGAGTCAGCGTGGAGGAGCACCACGAGCCCACCGTTGACGAACCCGACGACCGCGCCGAGCGCGACGGCGACAAGGATCGCCAACCCGATGGGCCACCCGTGCCGCACGTTGAGCACGGCGATCGCCATCGAGGACAGCGTCAGTACCGACGCGACCGACAGATCGTATTCGCCGGCGGTCAGAGGGAACAGCAGCGCCATCGTCAAGATGACGAGGACGGCCTGCGACCCGAGGATGTTCTGGGCGTTGGCCGAGGTCAGAAACGTGTCGGGCTCGATCACGCCGAACAGGACGATCACCGCCAGCCACGCCGCCGGCAGCGCAAGCCGCTGCGCGAGGATCACGGGCCCGGGTCCCGCGCCGGCCGCGCCGCCGCCTGACAGCGCTCGGCGATCCGCGCCTCGGTGACGTCATCGCCGGCAAGCTCGCTCGCCACCCGGCCGGCGCCGAAGACGAGCACGCGATCGCAGAGCCGACTGAGCTCCTCGTGGTCGCCGCTGGCACACACGATCGCCACCCCCTCGCCGGACAGCGTCCGGAGTGCAGCGGCAATGCGCATGCGCGCGCCCACGTCGACCCCACGCGTCGGCTCGTCGAGCAGGAGCAGACGCGGCCCGGCGCCGATCCACTTGGCCAGCAGCGCCTGCTGCTGGTTGCCGCCGCTGAGCGCGCCGAGCAGCACGTCGGGGTCGGGCGGTCGCACCGCCTGGCGGGTCAAGAGGGCGCCGGCGTCGCGGCGCATGCGCCGCCGCTCGAGACGATGCCGGGGGGCGTACCGTGCGAGCACGGGGAGCGTCACGTTCGCCCCCACCGAAAGCGAAGGCACACCGCCGTCGTGGAGGCGGTCTCCGGGCAACAGGGCGATCCCAGCGCGCAGCGCCCGGACGGGCGTCATCCCCCGGAGGTCGTGCGTCCGGCCGAACTCCAGCCGGCCGGTTCGGCACCGGCCTGCCCCGTAAAGGAGGTACGGCACCTCCTCGAAACCAGAGCCGGCAAGCCCGGTCAGGCCCACGATCTCGCGCTCGCGGACGGCGAACGACACATCGTGCGCGGTCGCTCCCGACAGGCCGGCGACCGTGGCGGCCGCGCGACCCTCCGGCAGTGCCGGGGCAGCGTCGAGCGCCGCGAGCGCGCCGCCGACGATCAGGTTCACGAGGCCGTCGACATCCGCCCCGGCTGCTTCGACGGTGCCGGCGTTGCGCCCGTCGCGTAGCACCGTGACCCGGTGGGCGACGGCCAGCGCCGCGTGCAGGTCGTGCGTTACGAAGAGCACGCCCGCGCCCGCGGCCGCGACCTCCCCGACGAGCGCGAGGAGACCGTCGCGCTCGTGCCGAGGCAGGTAGGCAGCCGGCTCATCGAGCACGAGCAGGCCGCGGCCGCCGTTGCCGAAGCGTGCCGTCAGACCCTCCACGGCCCGGGCGATGGCGAGCTGCGCGCGTTGCACGGGTCGCAGGTCGGCGACTCTGACCGCTGGATCAACCGCGATCCCAAAACGGTCGACGATTGCTTGCGCCCGACGCCGCTCGGCTGGCCAAGAGATGAACCAGCGCCTGGATGTGGCCAGGTCTGTCAGCCGCAGGTTCTCGGCCACGCTCAACGATGGGATCAGACCGAGGTCCTGGTGCACGAAGCTCATGCCGAGCTCGGCCGCCCGCGCGGGCTGCACCGGCAGCGCGACCGCTTGCCCGTCGACCTCGAGCGCGCCACCGGAGTCCGGGGCGTGGTAGCCCGCGAGCACCTTCACCAATGTGGATTTGCCCGATCCGTTGGGCCCGAGGAGACCGTGGACCTCGCCCGGCAGCACGGTGATGCCGGCGCCGTCGAGCGCGCGTACGCCCGCGAACCGCTTCGAGATGCCGCGAGCGGAGACGACGGGCGGCGTCGCGCGCCTTCCCCCGCCTAGCCGCCGACGCCCCACAGCCGCTCGTATCCGGCCACATAGGCGTCGCCGTACCCGCGGTCGACCACAGGTGGCGTCCCCGCCTCGACGACGTTGCCGCGGTCGAACACCCGCAGGGGCGTGTGCTCGCTGGGGACCGCGGGTACCCCCGCGACGGTCCGGAACGCCTGATCCATCGCCGCCCACCCAACCCACGCGAGGTCCTCGCCGGCGTCCATCCGTACGACGTCGCCGTCCTGGAGCAGCTTGAGCACAAAGGGCGTGCCGTTGAAGGTGGACACGCCCACGCGGCTCGCGGCCCCCTGCGCCTTGATCGCCGGGACGGCGTACTGCGACATGCTGTCGTAAGTGGGGATCACGTAGTCGATCCCGGGGTCGCGGACGAGCGCCGACTGGACTTCGCCACGCAACTCGGTGGCCCATTGCGGGATCGGGACATCGACAAAACGCAAGTCGCAGTCGGGACAGAGCCGGTGGAACTCGTCCATGAGCCCGCGGGTGAGCGAGACCGTCGAGCGGGCGTCGTTGGAGGTGACGACGAGCACGTCGGCCTTCGCGCGGGAATCGACGATCACCCAGTCCGCCTCCAGCCTGCCCGCCTGCTCGAACGGCCCTGGCACGCAAGCGGTGCCGTATGCGTGGCCAGCGTCGTCGGTCTGGCACGTCTCGCCCTCGCCGGTCGTGCGCACCACCACGACGGGGATCCCCGCCATCTTGGCCTGAGCGATCTGGGGCGCCAGAAGCCTCGGGTCTTGCGCGAGGAGCGTGATCGCGTCCGCGCGCTCGGCGATCGCCGTGCGGATTCCTTGCGCCCACTGCTCGGGCCTGCCCTGGTTCGGATAAACGACCAGCCGCGCGCCCACCCTTGCCGCAGCCTGCCGCATGCCGCCCTCGACCGCCGCGATGAACGGCACCTCGCTCGTGATCGGGATCTCGAAGATCGTCTTGCCACGAAGACGCGCCGCCGCGTCGAACGCCGCACCGGGTGCCACGAACTCCGGAACCCTGCGGGCGCGGCTGATCTGTGCCATGGCCGCGGCGGCATGCGCAACGTTCGCGTTGTCGGTGGAGCGTCCGGTGTGGCTGCCGCCGTCCGTCCCACAGGCCGGTATCACCACCGCGAGAGCCGCGGCCAGGACGGCGGCCAGGTACGGGCGCACATGCCCATCAGATCAGATCGCGGGCTGGCCGTGCAGGGGATTGCGATCCGCAGGTGCGACGACGCCGCGAGCGGCACCGCGACCGCAATGACCCCGGACGAGCCGCGCCGACCGAGGCGAGCGCCTCGCGCGCGACGAGGACCAGGACCGTGGCAACGGGGCACGGTCGACCGGCGTCGCAAACGCGTACTTCCACGGCGTAACGCTCGCGGGCGGCAGAGAACTCACCCTGCATGCCCGAAATCCACTTCACCGACCTGCTCATCGTCGTCGTGGTGGCGTTCGTCGCTCCGCTCGTGCTTGGCTTCTTCCCCCGTCTGCGTCTGCCCGCCATCGTCCTCGAGATCGTGCTCGGCATCGTCATCGGCCCCTCCGGCCTTGGCTGGGTGCAGGTGGATCTCCCGATCCAGGTCCTCGCGCTGATCGGCCTGGCCTTTCTGCTCTTCCTGGCCGGTCTGGAGATTGACGTCGAGCGTCTGCGGGGCCGGGTCTTGCGCCTAACGGCGCTCGCCTTCGTCATCTCGTTTGCGATCGGGATCGTCGTCGGGTTGGTGTTGCACGCGGGCGGCTTCATCAAGTCGCCGCTCTTCATCGCGATCGTCCTCGTCTCGACGTCGCTCGGCGTGATCGTGCCGGTGCTCAAGGACTCGGGGAACATCTCGTCGGACTTCGGGCAACTGGTGATCGCCGCCGCCTCGATCGCCGACTTCGGGGCGATCATCCTGCTCTCGCTGTTCTTCTCGGGCAAAGGCTCGACCGACATCGCCGGCAAGCTCATCCTGCTCGCCATCTTCGGCGCCCTGGTCGTGGTCATCGGCGTCGTCATCGCCGGCCTGGAGCGCTTCCGCGGCATCTCCGGCGTGCTGCAGCGGCTTCAGGACACCACCGCCCAGATCCGCGTGCGCGGCGCGTTCGTCCTGCTCATCGGGTTCGTCGCGCTGGCTGAGAACGTCGGCCTTGAGGTCATTCTCGGCGCCTTCGCCGCGGGTGCTCTGCTCTCCCTCATCGACCGCGACCGCCAGATGACCCACCCGGAGTTCCGGGTCAAGCTCGAGGCCGCCGGCTTCGGGATCTTCATCCCCGTCTTCTTCGTCACCACCGGCCTGCGCTTCAACCTCGACGCCCTGTTCGCCAGCGCCGGAACGATCGCCCACATCCCGCTGTTCCTGCTCGCGCTGCTGCTCGTGCGCGGTCTGCCGGCACTGGTCTACGGCCGGCTGCTCGGGCGGCAGAAGGCCATCGTCGCGGGCATCTTGCAGGCGACGTCGCTGCCGTTCATCGTCGCGGCGGCGCAGATCGGCATGGACATCGGCGTCGTGAGCGAAGCCAACGGAGCGGCGCTGATAGCGGCCGGCCTGCTCTCCGTCATCATCTTCCCCGCTCTCGGACTCACCCTGCTGCGCCGCGGAGAGCGTGGACCGCAGGCGACGGAGCGAACGCGCGCCATGCCTACCCCGGCGATGCCGGTCATGACCGCCGAGCAGATGCGCTGACGCAGCCGTCGGGCCAGATCGCGCTCAGCCGGCGACATCCACGCCGGGCAGCGGCGGGGACTCAACCTGGATCACCAGAACGGCGCGGGTGTATCGCAGCCACGCATATCGCACTACAGCCCGGGAGGGGTGCCATCTCCGTGGTCCGGAACCCCCCGTCTTCATTCTTGTCTCCAACCTTTGGCCGTCTCGAGCGCTACACAGTTACGAGCCCATGCGCGTTTTGCGCCCGACCCACGACAGGAGAAACGGATGATCCGGCGTGTCAGTGCGGCCATGGTGGCATCGATCGCGGCGATCGGCATCGCCGGCACGGCGGTGGCCGCCAGCGGTCATGCCGCGCGCACGTACAAGGCGTCGCTGACCGCAGTCAATCCCGCCGCGAGCACCGCCGGAGTCGCGGGGGTCGTGGGCCGCGCGCAGCTGGTTGACGGACGCAACAACAAGGTCAGCCTGCACATGCGCAACCTCGTCCCCAACACCATGTATCTCTGGCACGTCCACGTCGGCAGCTGCGCAGCCACGGGCGCTCCCGTCGCGGGCTGGACCTACCGCACGCAAGACGCCGCCGGCGACGGAACGCTGACCACAAACGCGGCCGGCAACGGCAACACCAAGGGCAAGTCGGCGACCTTCAACGCCGATCCGGCGCAGAGCTACTCCGTCAACGTGCACGTTGCTTCGCCCACGAACGGCTTGGCCGCCGGCACGATCGTCGCCTGCGGCGATCTCAAGGCCAAGAAGGCGAACGGCAAGACAAACCCGACGCACGGCGGCGGCAAGAACAAGCCCAAGCACGCCCACCCACCGCAGGCCCAGGGACCGAAGCAGTAGAGGCACCCGGGGCGACGGATCGCGCCGGCAGCTTCCCGACGTGCTCGCACGCGCGGCCGGCTGACGAGTAGCCGCGTCCGCCTACGCGTGCTCCGCCGTGCGGAGCTCGGCGAGGTAGCGGTGCACCTGTTGCACCGTCACCGCTCCCTCGCCGACGGCGGAGGCGACGCGTTTGACCGAGCCATGGCGAACGTCGCCCGCGGCGAACACGCCGGGAACGCTTGTCTCGTGGGCGAGTGGTCCGCGGGGCGCGGTGAGGGAGGGGGGCCGGGCAGGGTCCGCGTCCGGGAGATCCGGCCCGGTGAGCACGTAGCCGCGCTCGTCGCGCGCCACGCCGGCGGGCAGCCAATCGGTCTGCGGCTCCGCGCCGATGAGGACAAACAGCCCTGCGGCGTCGACGACGTCCTGCGTGCTGTCCTCGGAGGACCGCAGCGTGAGGTGCTCGAGGCGGCCGCTGCCGGCGGCGCCCACGACCTCCGTGTGGGTGCGCACGGCGATGTTCGGCGCGTGCTCGATCTCGCGTACCAGGTAATCGGACATCTTGGCCGCCAGCGACGGGCCGCGGACGAGGATTGTCACCACGCTCGCGTAGCGCGCCAGATGCAGTGCCGCCTGTCCGGCCGAGTTGGCCGCGCCGGCGACGAACACGGCCTGCCCTCGAAGCGCCTGGGCCTCGGTGGTCGCCGCGCCGTAGAACACCCCCGCGCCGATCAGCGCCTCCGTGCCCGGAACGTCGAGTCGCCGGTAGCGGACGCCGGTCGCCAGCACCACCGCACGCGTCTCGATCGCGTTGCCCTCGCTGGGAACGAGCACGTGCCGGTCCGCGCCCGGTCGCAGCCCGATCACGCGGGCATAGACGAACGTCGCTCCGAACTGCGTCGCCTGCTCGGAGGCCAGTCGGGCGAGCTCCTCGCCGCCTATGCCACGCGGGAAGCCAAGGTAATTGCGGATCAGCGAGCTCGTTCCGGCCTGGCCGCCGAACGCCTCGGCCTCGAGCATCATGGTGGTAAGGCCCTCCGAGGCCGCGGAAACGGCGGCCGCAAGGCCGGCTGGACCGGTCCCGACGACGGCAAGGTCGCAGCTCGTCTGCTCAGCGTGGGTCCTGACCCCCAGCGCCCTGGCAACGTCGACATTGCTGGGCTCGACCAGGACGCGGCCGTCGTGAAACACAGCGACCGGGAGACGCGACCCGTCGCGCCGCGCCGCCGCCAGCACGTCGGCCCCCTCGGGCGAGGCGGCGTCGTAGAACCCGGCCGGGATGCCGTTCCGCTGCAGCAAGTCACGCAGCTCGTGCGAGCGGGCGCTCCAGCGCTCCCCGACGATCCGCAGCGCCTCGAAGCGGGGAATCAGGCGCCCCCGCGCCCACGCCGTCAGGAGGGATCCCAGAAACGGATAGAGGCGCTCCTCGGCCGGCTCCCAGGGCTGCCACTCCCACTGGTCGATGCGCCCGAAGGTGGAAGCATCGACCAGGACCCGGTTGGTGTCGGGATCGCCGTAGCGCAGGAGCAAACCGCGCTTGGCCGCCGGGGCAAGCGCATGGGCGCGACCCAGGAACTCGACGCCGGTCATGCCGGCAAGCTGCTGCAATGCGACGACGACGGCGGTCTCGTCGCCCGCAGTCCGCTCGGCGAGGCAAGCGAGCGCCGTCTGCGGCGATGCCTCGCTGATCACCCGGTAATCGGCGCCGAACCGCCGCTCCACCGCCGCGACGAGCCGCCCCCGTTCGTTCTCGTCGCCCGCGACGAGGAGGATCAGCGGCTTGCTAGGCGTCGCTCGCCTCGGCGACACACTCGGCGTGCATGGCCCAGCGCACCACGACGACGAGAGCGATCTCGCGCTGCGCACGGTCGACGCGAAGTCGGACTCGCATGCGCAGATCATGACGGGAGCCTTCGCCGGCTGCGCGAGGGCGAGTCCGGCGCCCGGCGGCCCGCGCGCCTAACAACGTCCGACCGCGGGGCACTGTACTTCCCCGCACCCTCTCCGCACTTTCGTCACCACCGCGCGTGGAGCTGTGACCTCGGTCCTGCGTCCGTCTGCCTATGCGGCTGGCGCCCGCGGCATTCGGCATGGTGCGTCAGGTCGGCTTGCGTCCCCCACCGGCGACGAGGCTGATGGAGGTTACGACCGTGCCGCTCGTCGAGAAGAACTCCTCCACGGTCCTGCGGGTCGGGGCGTCGATCACCCCGGCGGCGACCAGCTTGGCCGTTGCTTCGAGCAATGCCGTCCGCAGCCACTCGTACTCGGCCTCACCGGGCCGTCCGGTCGCCGAATCGATCTCGGCGAACTGCAACTCGAGGCCGCTCGCGAGCAGCATGTCGGGGAGCGTGCGCCCAAGGTAGCCGTCCATGATCCGGGCTTCCCGCATGGTGGTCAGGATCTGTTGGTGCGCGTCGTTTTGGGCCGCCGAGTTCAGATGACCGCCGAAGTGCAGTAACCCGAAGTCACCTTCCTCGGCGAGAAGGACGCCGCCTGGGCGCAGCGCCGCGACGATCCGAGCCAGCGCGGCATCCGGGTCGGGCAGGTGCATCAACAAAGCCCGACAATGGGCGAGATCGAATTCCGGCTCGAGATCCTGAGCGCGGATATCCAGCTCACGCACCTCGACGTTGTCGGGCAGCCCGGTCAGAAGGCGCGTGTCGATATCGGCGGCGACGACCGATCCCACCGGGCCGACCCTGTCCGCGAGCCACCGGGCAATCGAACCGTGGCCGGCACCAACCTCGAGGCATCGCCAGCCCTTTGTGACGCCGAGCTCCCCGAGCCGGCGGATCGTCCCAGCGTCGAAGCGCTGCGCAAGAAGACCGAGCCGCTTTGACTCGGTCGCCGCGTCGACCGTGGACAACACGTATCTATTCTCGGCCGTCGCCTCCAGCCTCCGGTCCTCGCGCCACCGATGGGCTGAGCAGCATAACCGTGCGTGCAGGGTCCTCGCCGACCCGACGGCCTGTGTGGCGAGCTCGCTCGCACTCCCGAAATCGCGGGAGGGGCGGCCGGCGTCTTCGAGCTGAGCTGCCACGTAACGGACCGAGCGCACGACGCCGGGCGAA
>Ga0105245_10006091_pt1 | contig 10604 bp, 9 predicted proteins | sample KBSM54metaG_FD_81523 | JGI IMG/M metagenome (GOLD analysis project Ga0105245, IMG submission 81523) | Miscanthus rhizosphere microbial communities from Kellogg Biological Station, Michigan, USA - KBS M5-4 metaG | ecosystem: Host-associated > Plants > Roots > Rhizosphere > Soil | place: Michigan...
CGAGCCGCTCGCTCGGGTGCGCGAACACGCCGCCGGTGAGCACGATCCGCGTGCCCGCGAGGGGCAGCCCGAGCCGGGCGGCGCAGGCGCGCGCCTGGCGCCCGAGGATGCGGCCCTTGCCGGTCACGATGGCGGCCGCGACCGCGTCGCCCTCGTCCGCCGCGTCGAGCACGACCGGCGCCATGCGGTCCTGACCCGCCTCGCCGAGCCCGCCGCGGCGCGTGAAGGCGTGGAGGAGCTCGATCGGGTCGGCCACCTCGTACAGCGCGAGCGCCCGCGCGGTGAGCACCGTCGCGGGACCGATCCCGAGGTCCGCGCGCGTGACCGCGTCGAGCGCGTCGCCGCCGAGGTCGCGGCCGCCCGCGCCGTCCGGCCAGAAGCCGAGGTGGAAGACGCGCCCGTCGGGATGGCGCGCGCCGATCGCGTTGTAGGTGCCGCTGACGACGGCCACGCCGGTCCAGTCCGGGGAGCCGCCGCGCAGTGCGCCGAGCGCGTCGTTGACCACGAGCGGCGGCACCCGCAGGCCGAGCCGCTCCGGCAGTGCGCGCTCCAGCAGCGCGAAGTCCTCGGGCCAGTCCGCGCCGGCCAGGCTGAAGACCGCCGACGCGACGTCGCCGGCATCGACTCCCGCCTCGGCGAGCGCCGCGCGCGCCGCGCGCTCGACGGCGCCCAGCGCGACGTCGGGCGACGCCGAGTTGTAGATGTCCGCGCAGCCGCTGCGGCCCGTGCCGAGCGGCCGGCCGTCGGCGTCGGCGACGACGGCGAGCGTCTTCGTGTTGCCGCCGTCGACCGCGAGCGCCGGCCCGGTCACTCCTTCACCCCGCCGGCGAACATGCCGCGGATGAAGCTGCGCTGCAGGAACACGTAGACGATCACCACGGGGAGCGCGACGAGGACGGCGGCGGCGGCCGTGAGCGTCGGGTCCTGCGTCCGGTTCGCGCCCGCGAACAGCGCCAGGCCGAGCGGCGCGGTGCGCAGGTCGTCGCTCTGGATCATCACCAGCGCGAGCAGGAACTCGTTCCACGTCCACATGAACACGAGCACGACCAGCGTCGTGAGCGCCGGCTTGGCCTGGGGCAACAGCACGCGGAGCAGCGTGGCGAGGCTCGAGGCGCCGTCGAGCCGCGAGGCCTCCACGAGCGAGATCGGCGTGGAGCGGAAGAACGCGCGCATCCAGAACGTGCCGAAGGGGATCGAGAGGCCGATCTGGGGGAGGATCAGCGCCCAGTAGCTGTCCGTCAGCCCCGCGTCCTTGAACACGTAGTAGAGCGGGATGACCGTCGCCTCGTAGGGGAAGATGAGGCCGATCAGCAGCAGGTAGAACAGCGGCTCCGAGCCGCGGAAGCGCATCGCCCCGAAGGCGTAGCCGGCCAGCGTGGAGAGCACGGCGGTGGCCACGGAGACGCTCGCGGCGACGATGAACGAGTTCAGCAGGCCGCGGCCGAACCCGCCGAGCTCCCACGCCTGCTTGAACGTGTCGAACGACAGGCGATCCGGGATGTCGAAGCCCGTGACGAGGTCGCTGCGCCGGTGGAAGGCGAGCAGGACGATGCTGAGGATCGGGTAGATCGCGACGATCGCGAACGCGCCGAGGACGGCGTAGCTCAGGAGCTGCTCGCGGCGCGCGGTGGTCATCGCGCGGGGTCGCGGTCGACGAGCCGCGTGATGCCGAACGCCACCACGAAGATCAGCGCGGTGAGCACCACGGCGACGGCCGCCGCCAGGCCGACGCGGCCGTTGGAGAAGGCGTTCTGGTACACGAGCACGGACGGCACCGTGGTGGAGGTGCCGGGGCCGCCGTTCGTGGACACGTAGATCAGGTCGAAGGTCCGCAGCGCCGTGATGACCGTGAGCGTGAGTGCGACGGCCAGCTCCCCGCGCAGCCCCGGCAGCGTGACGGCGAAGAACTCCCGGAAGTGGCTCGCGCCGTCCACGCGCGCCGCCTCGTACAGCGTGTGCGGGATCTTCTGGATGCCGGCCAGGAACAGCACCAGGCACAGGCCGAAGGTCACCCACGTGCCGACCATGCCGAGCGCGGGCAGCGCCCAGGCGAAGTCGCCGAGCCAGCTGCGCGTGAGCCCGCCCAGGCCGATCGCCCGCAGCCCCTCGTTGAGCGGCCCGTCCGGCGCGTAGATCCACACCCAGGCGATGGCCACCACGACCGTCGCGACGGTCTGCGGCAGGAAGAGCACGGCGCGGAAGAACGTGACGCCGCGCGCGCGCCCGTGGGCGATTACCGAGGCGAGGAACAGGCCGAGGAGGACGGGCAGGATCGCGTAGAAGAAGATGAGCTCGAACGAGTGCACGAACGACGCGCGGATGTCCGGGTCGCTCAGCACCTTGCGGTAGTTGTCGAGGCCGGTCCACGTGCCGACCGTCAGCCCGTCCCAGTCGAACAGCGACAGCCACGCCGTGTAGACGAGCGGGCCGAACGCGAACAGCAGGTAGAAGAGGAAGGCGGGCGCCAGGTAGAGGTAGGCGACCTTGCGGGGCTCACCGGGCGCGCGGACGCGGACGCGCGGAACCGGCCGCTCCGCGTCCCCGCCGGCGGCGCGCGCCGACGGGGACGGCGCGCCGGTCCCGGTCGAGGGGGGCGCGGCCACGCGCTAGCTCCCCTGGAGCTCCTTGTCGTACTCCTCCCAGTCCTTCTGGACGCGGCTGACGACGTCCTGCGGGGAGGTCCGCCCGGCCAGCATCTCCTGGAAGCTCTGCCCCATGGTCTGCAGCATGGTGGGGGAGGACCAGTCGGGATACAGCGTCAGGCCGCCGTCGTTCACCAGCTTCTGCCAGCCGGCGATGACCTCCTTGCCGAGCGGGTCGCCCGGCTTGGCGGTCGCGTCCGTCGCCGCCGGCACCTGCTGCGTGTCCACGAGCGCCTTGCCGGCGGTCGGGCCGGTGATGAAGTCGAGGTAGGCGGCGGCCAGATCCGGCTGCTTGCTCTTCGCGGAGATGTGCAGCGGCGTGCTCGTCGAGCCGATGGCGATCGCCTTGCCGCCCGACCCGGGCGGCATGTCGAAGAACGCCGCGTTCTTGCCGAGGCCGTCCTTGGCGATGCTGGCGTTCCAGTTGCCGCCGAGCACGAACGCGCCGCTGCCGCGACCGAACGCGGCAGCGGCCTCGGAGTCGTTGCGGGCGTTGAAGGCGTCGCCCTGGCCGAGGTAGCCCTTGTCCGCCCACTCCTTCAGCTTCTGCAGCGACTTGAGGTTGCCGGGCGTGTCGAAGGTGGCACCCGGCTTGTGGAAGATCCAGTCCCGGATCGCCTGGGCGGGCTCGTAGGCGCCCTGGATCATGCCCCACAGGTGGATGGCGCCGAACTGGTCCTTGTTGCCGAGCGAGATCACCGGCTCATCGGCCGGGAGGGCCTTGCGGAGCTTGGCCAGCGCGGCGTCGAAGTCGTCGAAGGTCTTCAGCTGCGCGGGATCGACGCCGGCCTGGCGCAGCTTCGTCAGGTTGGCGAACACGCCGGTCGACTGGCCGCTCTGGGCGACGCCCCACAGCGTGCCCTTGCCGAACGTCTTGCCGTCGTCGGACCAGCTGAACTGCTGCAGGGTCTCCGGGGTGTAGGACTTGTCCCAGCCGTAGGCCTTCGCGTACTCGTTGAGCGGCAGGATCAGCCCGGCCTTCACGAGCTCGCCGTCCAGCTGGTAGCCCTGGTTGCCGGCGAACACGTCCGGCGGCTTGTCGCTCGCGGCGGCCAGCTTCGCCTGCTTGATCCAGCTCGAGAAGTCGCGGAAGGAGACCTGGACCGTGACGTTCGGGTACTTCGCCTCGAACTCCTTGGTGAGCTGCTTGATCGCCTCGCGCGGGCCGCCCGAGCCCTCCGAGGAGACGACGCGGAGGGTGACCGGGCCGAGCTTGTCGAAGCCGCTGGTCTTGACCTGGTCAGCCGGCGTGCCCGCCGACGACCCCGACGGCTTGTCCTGCCCCGGCGTCCCGCCGCACGCGGCGACGACGATCGCCAGCGCGAGCGGCAGCGCCGCGCTGAGCCAGCGGTTCCTCATGGTCGGTCTCCCTCTCCCTGTCCTTCGGCGTGCGGCGCATGAGCGTCGCCTGGAATCGATAGCGGTCGGCGCGATAGACGGTCCTCCCCAGGTCGACGACCCGGCCGTCCTCGCCGATCGCGACGGTGGTCGCGAACAGCACCGGCGTGCCGGCGGCGAGCCCCAGCAGCGCCGCCTCGTGCGTGTCGGCCCCGCGCGCCTCCAGCTCGTAGTCGCCGCGGACGAGCGGATGGCCCGTCCGCTCGAGCGCGGCGTACAGCGAGTCCGTCGCGAAGTCGACCTCGCCGGGCGGCGGCAGGAAGCGCAGGGGCACGCGGTTGTTGTCCAGCGAGATCGGCAGCCCGTCCAGCATCCGCAGGCGCTCGAGCTCGAGCAGCTCCGCGCCGGGGGCGATCCCGAACGCCTCCGCCTCGTCGATCGTCGCCGGACGCACCGTGGAGCCGAGCACCCGCGAGGTCGCCTCCAGCCCGCGCGAGCGGCCGAGCTCCGAGAGGCTCATCAGCGTGTTCGGCGGCTCGACGAGGGCGTCGCCACGGACGTAGGTGCCGCGCCCGCGCGCCTCGACGAGGCCGTCGGCCGCCAGCTCCTCGATCGCGCGGCGCACGGTGGCGCGGCTGACCCCGAGCTCGTCGCAGAACCACCGCTCGGAGGGCAGGCGGTCGCCGGCGCCCAGCGCGCCGCGCTCGATCTCCTGCGCGATCTCCCTGTAGACCCGGTGGTACAGCGGCCGGGCGGCGTCCGTGATGGGCATGCCGGACGCGACTATTCCAGCGCGGGGCACCGGAATCAAGCATTGGTCCCCTTTGGTCCCTCATGGTACGTTCCGGTCCATGCGCTTCCCCGGCACCGGCCTGTGGGCGGACGTGCGCGAGCTACCCGAGGCCCTCGGCGAGACGGTCGCCGCGGCGGACGGGGTGGAGGCGGCGGCGGAGCTGCTCCGGGGCGCGCGCGTCGAGCGGATCGTGGCCACGGGCAACGGGGCCGCCTACTACGTGGCGCACGCGCTGTGGCTGGCCGCGCTCGAGAGCGGACGCGGCGGCCCGCCGGTCGTCGCGGTGCCGTGCGGCGTCGCGAGGCGGCCGTCGTTCGTGTGGCGGCCGGGCGACGCGGTGCTGGCGGTGTCGTCGTCCGGCGAGTTCCGCGACGTCGTGGAGATCGCGCGGGCGGCGGAGGGGCGGCCCTGCATCGCCGTGACGGCCCGGGCCGGCTCGTCGCTGGCCGCGGCGGCGGACGCGAGCGTCGTGCAGCGCGTGGCCTCCCAGCGCGCGGTCACCCACACCCAGGCGGTCGCCGGCGCGTACGCCTGCGGGCTGGCGCTGTGGGCGGCGCTGACCGGCGACGAGGAGCTCGCGGCGCTGGTGGCCGGCGCGCCGGCGGAGGCGGCGTCCGCGGTCCGCGAGGCCGAGGCGTGGGCGGAGACCGCGCTGCACGGCCTGGAGCGTCCGGCGGCGGCGGTCGCGGTCGGCGGCGGGCCCGCATGGGCGGCGGCCCTCGAGCTGGCGTTGATGCTCAAGGAGGTGGCGCGGATCCCGGCCGAGGGCGTCGAGACGCGCGAGGGTGCGACCTCGGCCATGTTCGGCCTGCGCCCGGGCGACCTCATGGTCGCGCTGGACCCGGAGGGCGATCCGGCGGGCGAGGAGGCGCTGGCGCTGTGCGCGGACACGGGCGCCGCGACGCTGCGCCTCCCCGTGCACTCCGACCCGCGGCTCGCCCCGGTCACCACGCTGCCGGCCGCCGCCGCGCTGGCGGCCGAGCTCGCCGTCGCGGGCGGGCACGACGTCGACCACCCGGCCTGGACCGACGCGTACTACGCGACGGCGCGAAGCACGCCATGAGCCTCCGCCTCGGCGTCGTGGGGTGCGGCAGCGTGTTCTGGACGCCGTACATGAACGTGATCGAGCGCCTGCAGGGGCAGGGGCGCGCGCACGTGACCGCGGTGTACGACACGGACCCGGAGCGGCGGCGGCTCGCCGCGCGCCGGTTGGACCTGCCGGACGACCTCGCCGCGGACGTCGACGTCTGCCGGCACCCCGACGTGGACGTCGTGCTCGTGCTGACGAGCATGCCGGCGCACGGGCGCCTCGCCACCGCCGCGCTCGAGGCCGGCAAGCACGTGCTCGTGGAGAAGCCCGTGGCGACGACGCTGGAGGAGGCCGAGGACGTCCTCGCCGTCGCGGCCGGCTCCCCGGGGCACCTCGTCTGCGCGCCGCACATCCTGCTCTCGCCGACCTACCGGGCCATGCACGCGCACGTCGCGGCCGGCGACATCGGCGCGGTGCTGAGTGCGCGCGCCCGCTACGGCTGGGCGGGACCGGACTGGAGCCGCTGGTACTACGAGCCCGGCGGCGGTGCCCTGTTCGACCTCGGCGTCTACAACGTCACGAGCCTGTGCGGCTTCTTCGGCCCCGCGCGGCGCGTGACGGCGATGACCGGGGTGGCCATCCCTGAACGTCAGGTCGACGGTGAGCTGGTGCGCGTCCGGGCCGAGGACACCGCCCACGTGCTGCTCGACTTCGGCGACGCGCGCTTCGCCGTCGTGACCACGGGCTTCACCATGCAGGCCTACCGCTCGCCGTGCATCGAGCTGTACGGGACGGACGGCGTGCTGCAGATGCTGGGCGACGACTGGGCGCCCGAGGGCTACGAGCTCTGGCGCACCGAGCGCGCGGCGTGGGAGCTGCACCCGGAGACCGACCCGGCGTGGCCGTGGACGGAGGGGCTGCGCCATCTCGTCGAGTGCCTCGAGACGGGGTCGGAGCCCGTCACCCGCCCGGAGCACGCCTACCACGCGCTGGAGATCATGCTCGCGGCGCAGGCGGCGGGCGCCGACGGCTGCGCGCGCCGGATCACCAGCCCGTTCCCCGCGCCGGAGCTCGACCGCCTCGGACCGGTGGGCGTCGCCCACCGCGTCCACGATCCGCGCAGCGCGGCATGAGCATGCCCGAGCGGCCGGCCCCGCCGGCGTCGTCGCCGCGGCCGACGTTCCCCGGCCCGGCGCTGATCCGGCGCGCCGACGTGACCCGCCACGTGTGGGGCGACCCCGCCGCGGGCGAGGTGTTCGACTGGATCTACGCCTCCACGGAGCGGGTGCACATGCTCGTCTTCGGCCTCCCTCCGGGCGGCGCGTTCCGGCACTCCGACGCCTTCCGCACGGTGTTCGCCGCCGACGAGGTCCTGCACGTGCTCGAGGGGACGCTCGTGCTGGCCGACCCCGAGACCGGCGAGGTGCAGCGCGTGGCGACGGGGGAGAGCGTGTTCTTCCGCCGCGACACCTGGCACCACGCCTTCGCGCTCGGGCCGCAGGCGCTGCGGGTGCTCGAGCTGTTCGCCCCGCCGCCGGCCGCCGGCGCGTCGAGCGCCTACGCCCGCGGCCGGCCGCTCCTCGAGGTCTCGCGGTACGCCGACGACGACCGCCTCGGGCACTGGCCCCCGCCGGAGCCGCCCGCGGCGCGCCTGCGGGTCATCCGCCCCGCCGACGTCCTCTGGCGCCGCGACCTCGGCGTGCTGTGCGGGATCCTCGTCAGCACGGAGCACCTCACCGCGGCCACGCTGGAGCTCGGGCCGGGCGAGACGGCGGCGGTCCACGAGCACGGCGGCGACGAGGTGCTGATGGCGCTCGACGGGCCGCTGTGGGTGCGCGCGTGGCACGGCGACGCCGTCCATGTGTTCGAGCTCACGGCCGAGGACGCCTGCTACGTGCCGGCCGGCAGCCCGCACGAGTACCGCAACGCGGGGCCCGGCGCGGTACGGGCGATCTGCGGCATCGCCCCGCGCTACCTGCCGTGACGGTCGCCGTCGGCCTCGACGTCGGCGCGACGAAGCTCGCCGCCGCGCTCGTCGACGTCGAGCGCGGAGCGGTCCTCGCCGCCCGCCGGCGGCCGACGGCGCCGGAGCGCGGCCCGGCCGCGGTGCTCGCGGACTGCCGGGCCGCCGCCGCCGAGCTGGCGGCGGGCGCCCGCGTCGCGGCCGTCGGCCTCGCCGTGTGCGAGCTCGTCGGCCCGGCGGGGGAGGTGCGCAGCGCGGAGACGGTCGACTGGCGGGGCATCGACCTCGCCGCCGCCTTCGCGGACATCGCGCCCGCACGCGTGGACTCCGACGTCCGCGCGGCGGCGCTGGCCGAGAGCCGCCACGGCGCTGCGCGCGACCGGCCCGACTTCCTCTACGTGAGCGTCGGCTCCGGGATCAGCCACTGCCTGATGGTGAACGGGTGCCCGCGCCTGGGGGTCCGCGGGGCGGCCATCGGCACCGGCGCGCCGCTCGTCGAGCGGTGGTCGGGCGGGCTGGCGCTCGCGCGCCGGACGGGACATGCGACGGCGCAGGCGGCCTTGGCCGACCCGGCCGCCGCCGCGGTCGTCGAGGACGCGGCCCGCCGGTTCGGGGCCGTGCTGGCGGCGCTCGTCAACGCCCTCGACCCGGGCGCGCTGGTCATCGGCGGCGGCCTCGGGCTGCACGCGGGCTACCGCGAGCGCGTCACCGCCGCGCTGCGGGCCGCGGTCTACGACCCGTCGGCGCGCGACCTGCCCGTGCTGCCGGCGGCGCTCGGGCAGGACTCCGCGGCGATCGGGGCGGCCTGCGCCGCGGCCGGCGCTGCGCGTTGACGCCGCGCGCCGACGGCGCAGCGGGCGTGCCGTTCGACCCCCCGCCGGGCCGTCCAGGCGCGACGCAGGCGCCCCTGGGGCAGGTTCCTCACCCGGCCCTGGGGCACGGATATCCCCTTGACGGTCCGGTGCAGGCCAGGGAAGCTCGGCATGGAGGCAGGTCGATTGGTCAGGGAGACCGTGCTGCGGAACGAAAAGGAAGTCGAGCCCACCCGCCGCCGCTTCGCACGAACGCGGGCGGCGGGGTCCGAGGCGGGCGACTCCGACGTCCACGTCCCCGGCCGACGGCGTGCGCTCCGTCCCGAGAACGAGACGGCCGGTGGGCTGCGCGTCGCGTGGCGGCCCGGGTGGCCGGAGGCGGTCTGGGCGTGCTTCGTCGCCGTCGCGCTCGCCGTGATGCTGGCGGTTCCGGACGCGCAACCGATCGCCTTCAACCTCATCTGGATCAGCCTGACGATCGTCTTCGCCTACCGGCAGTGGCCGAGGCGGGCCGCGCTGCTGGCGGTGCTGGGCATCGCGGTGCTGACCGGCGCCGCAGCCTTCATCTCGCGCGACTCGACGGAGACGACCGTGGCGGAGCTCGCCGACGTGCCAGCGGTCGCACTCTTGCTGATGCTCTTGGTGTCACAGGCGAGACAGCGGCTCGACGTGCTCGGCAAGCTCGCCCGCGCGGCCGAGCGCGAGCGCGAGTTCGTGCGCGACGCCTCGCACCAGCTCCGCACCCCCATCACGATCGCGAGCGGCCACGCGGAGCTGATCATCCACGAGAACCCCGACTCCACCGCCGCGCGCGACGCCGGCATCGTGCTGGCGGAGCTCCACCGGCTGCAGCAGATGTCCGACCGGCTGCTCATCCTCGCCTCCGCGGACCACCCGGGCTTCCTCATGCTCGCGCCGGCGTCCCTCCAGGAGCTGATCGAGACGGCCGCCGCGCGCTGGACGCCGGTCGCGGATCGCGAGTGGGTCGTCGACGTCCGGGCGGACGGCACGGTGCTCGTCGACCGCGGGCGCATCGACGCCGCGCTCGACGCGCTGATCGAGAACGGCATCAAGGCGACCTCGGACGGCGACGCCATCGCCCTGGGCGCCGAGGATCACGGCGGCGTCCCGGTGCTCTCGGTGTCGGACCGCGGCATCGGCGTCGACCTCGAGCACCGCGAGCGCATCTTCGAGCGCTTCGCCCGGATCCGGCCGGCCGGGGGGAGCGGCCGCGGCGGGACGGGGCTCGGCCTGCCGACCGTGCGCGCGATCGCCGTCGCGCACGGCGGCGCGGCGGAGCTCGTGCCGGACCCTGACGGCTGGACGCGCTTCGAGCTGCGCCTCGGGCGCTTCGAGGCGGGACGTCCGGCGGCGCTCGCGCCCGCGCGCGGACCGCGCTCGCTGTCGCGCTGACGACGCATCTCACGGCGTCCCTAGGGAACCACGCGTCCGCATCCGGGACGACGCCGTCGGCGTGCCCGGCTGCCCCTACGCGCGCGCGGCTCGCGCATGCGCGCGCGCATTAACGGCACTTTCACCTCCTGCGGCAGGGATGACCACGGAATGACACTTCGTTCACGCGCCGTCTTTCGCGTGAGCGGCTTTAGCGGCCGTTAACGCGCGGCTTTCGCGTTCTTTTGCGCCGCTTTAGGCCGCGTTTACGCCACGCCGAGGGGCGTCGGACGCCGCATGACAATCGATTCATTTCCCGGCGCATCGGAGGGGGATCGGGTCGGATTGCGCCCGCAGCACCGTCCTATAAGCCCTCCGCGTGCGAGGTGAGCACCATTTTCCCCATCGGGTCGTCCCCACCTAGGCGTGGCAAGGGCCACGCCGTCTATCGCAGCGGACGGAGTCCCGCACTCGTGCTGCTGCTCCTACTCGCGGCCGCGCTCGCGGCCATCGTCGGCGCGACGATAAGACAGCCGGCGACGGCGCAGGCCGCCCCTGCGCCCGCCGGTGCAGGGTTCACGGTGACTCCTGCCGACCTGGCGTTCATCCTCAAGCAGATCAAGATCGCCGAGTA
>Ga0105245_10006092_pt1 | contig 10602 bp, 8 predicted proteins | sample KBSM54metaG_FD_81523 | JGI IMG/M metagenome (GOLD analysis project Ga0105245, IMG submission 81523) | Miscanthus rhizosphere microbial communities from Kellogg Biological Station, Michigan, USA - KBS M5-4 metaG | ecosystem: Host-associated > Plants > Roots > Rhizosphere > Soil | place: Michigan...
CCCCGCGACACCCGCAGCACCAGCGGCGCAGCCGAATCTCGTTACCGAGCACACGCGCGTCGATCAGATCCAGAACAAGATCGCGGCGAAACTCGCAGCCGCGCGACCCGCTGAATTACCGACGCCGGGACAACCCCTCCAGCCGCCTCTCGCGCAGCCTGCCTCACCAGCACCGGCTGCCGCCGCTCCCGCTACGCCCGAAGTCCCCTCCCAAGTCGATCCTGCAACCCCATCCCCTGAAGTTGTCCCGGAACTCGACCTTGCCGCTATCGATTTCGACGCGCCACCCGAGCCCGACAAACCAGCCGAGTTGCCCACCGACGGCGTATCGACGCCCGCGACCACACCTGAGTCCGATGTTGTCAAGGAATTGTCGGAGGTTCTGGCGAACGGCGCACTCCCGGAAAAGGTCGAAGAAGTCTTTCTCAAGACCAACCGGGGCCGTCAAATGCTCACGTCGTACAAGACGCTGCGCGACTTGGCGCAGCCGCCGACGCCGGACGGCAAGGGCGGCATCGGGCGCGTGCCGACGGTTGACGAAATCAAAGAGGCCGACTTCTCGCACCGCGCGGTCACTGCCATGCGGCACGAGTTCGGCAACGACCCCGTTTCTTTCGCGAGCAATCTATTCGCCGTGAACCCGGAGACGGGCCGCACGTTCCTCGGTGATCCGCAGCAGGCTACGCAAGTCCTGGAGGCGATCCCGCAGGCGCTCCTGCGCGCATCCCAGCAGACGCAATCTCCGGTCTACGCGAACATGCTCACGGCGTACAGCGCGCCGGTGTTCTCGATGTTCTTCGATCATCAGTATGCCCAGGCGCTTGCGATGCCCGAGGAAAGCCCGCAGCAGATCGCGCAGTATCGCGCCGCCAAGCAGGAGCCCCCGCTACTCTCTGACAAAATCCGTATGATCGACGCCTTGCAGCTATCCGAGTTCAAGGCATTCGGAAAGCCACGCCCCATGACATGGACCCCAGGACAGCCCGCCGCCGCGACCCCGCAAGGCCCCGATCCCGAGAAACAGCAACTCCTCGAACGCCTGCGGCAAGCCGACGCCGCGATTCAGGCGAACCAGCGCAACACGCTCAACGCCGCGATGACGCACGTAGAATCGAGCGGCAAATCCGCCGCGATGGAAGACATCGGCAGGGTCATCAAAGTTGCGAACGTGGACAAGGTATACCCGGAAGGCGTCATCCAGGATCAGAAAGACCGTATCTACGCCGAAGTGAAGGAGGCGCTGCCGTCGATCAACCCGAGTGGCTGGCAGCAGTACCAGATCCAGCTTCAGAACGCGGCTAAGGGCCAAGCCGACCCCGAAGTAGTCGCCAAGACCTTCCGCCAGTTGTTTCAGAATGCCCTTCGCCACTCTCCAGCGGTGCGCGAACGTATCAACAATCTTGTCAAGGGTGCCAAATCGAACGTGGACGCCCAGCACCAACAACGGCAACAGTCCCAGCTTCGGACTGAGCCGAACGGTACTGGATCTCCCGCGCCATCCTCGGTGATCTCCAGCCAGCAGCTCGCTCGGCAGCCGGGTGAAACACTGACGGATTACAACACGCGGCGAATCTTAGCGGCCAGCCAACGTGCGAAGCCAGCCCCCGCCCGCTAGTTCATAGCGGATTACTCACATCGAATCGAGGTCCCGCCCGTAGTGTGCGACCTCATCCCAAATAGGAGCGAATCATCATGTCTGTTTCCGTACTGGACACAGTTGCGTCGCAGCTTGAAACTGTGATGCCCGACATCACCGACATTTACGCCGACACCGATCAGTTGTACGGCAGGGTCAAAACCACCAACAAGGTTGAGAAAATCAGCCGCTACCTTCTCCGCTGGGCTCTCCGGCGCTGGGCGGGTGGTAACTTCCAGAAGGTATCAGGCGACGGCGGAACGGGCGGATCGCTCGGCGTCGGTACGGCCCAGAAGCATAGCTACTTGCTCTCGGGCTACTTCTACTCCTCGATCATCTTCCGGCTCACCGAGGAACAAATCGAGACCGCCGACCGTTCGGTAGTCGAGAACCTTCTGGCAAACCAGCAAGCCCTTGGTATCGCCGCGCAGCAGCAGTACGATGACGTGGCCTTCCACCAGACCGGCACCGGCATTCTGACCAACGCCAGTTCCGCGACCAACGGCACCACCACGCTTACCTTCGCGGGCGCGACCGACACGCTGGGCGTCAACCTTCTCTTTGAGGGCATGACCGTCGGCGTGTGGGATGCCACCGGAGCCACTGAGCGCGCCGCCGCAACCGCCGCTCCCATCGTCATCATCGCCATCGACTACGAAGCGCGCACCGTCACGTTCGATCAGACCGTTACCGGACTGACGGCGACCGACATCATCTCGCTCCGCAACATGGCGATCTACGGACCCGCCGCGCTGACCTCCTTCGCTTCGACCTACCCCGGCACCCAAGGTTCGACCTCGGCCACCGGCGGTATCGGCGGCGACTCGTTTCGTCACGGCTTCCCGTACTTCACCGACATCACCAGCTCGAACTACTTCTTCGGGCAACTGAAGTCGGCCATCCCGCAATTGAATCCGGTTCGCGTCAACGCCTCCGGCGATCAGTTGCAGTGGGAGCACGGCCTGCGTATGGTCGCCAAGATCAAGCAGAAACGCCCCGACAAGGAAATGTGGAAGAACATCACCGGCATCGCGCACGGCACCCAAAAGGCGCGCGTGTTCGAGATGGGGATGGCGATTTCGCAGAAGTTCATCGGAACCGAGTTCGGCCAGTCCATCGATCTGGTTCCCTCGAACCAGGCTGGCTCCGAGGACTTCAACTTCGCGGGCATGAAGGTTGTCGAATCCACCCGGCAGGATCGCGGGCGCATCGACTTCATCAACTTCGATCTGCTCGGTCGCGCCGAAGCGCAGGCGCTCATGCCGTTCGGTCGCGGCGGGCTCACCATGCACCAGGGCCGTGGCTCCGACGGAACGCTCCAGACCTACGTGGAGTGGGCCTACACCGTCGCCTACGACAACGTGGCGTTCGAGAACGGTTCGTTCGGAAGAATTGACTCATTGGGCATGCCAAGTTCGGACTGGGACGCATAAGTATATGGTCTTTTGCATAGGATCTTGCAGTTACGGAGAACTTTTCTAAGCGGAAGACCACAACATCATGCTCTCACCTGAAGCAATCAAGATGGCGAACCAGGTCCTTCGGGACCTGGACGCTATCTTTCCCGGCCCCAGCGACTACCAGAAGTTCAAGTGGTGCTGGTCTACCGATCTCTGGGCTCTGGTTCCCGTTCTCGATGACAACGGGAGCCAGAAGTTCGAGTTTATTTGTCCCTGCGGCACCGACGTAAAGGTTCACTCTGCCGCTTGTCAGGGAATGACGGAAGCACGCATCCTCATGGAGAAAACCTACATGACGGATGAGTTCGGCCCTCTCGCCTCCTATCGCAATATGTGGGCACTGTGCCGCTGGAACCCGCCGCCCTCGATTGAAGAGTGGCGCAACTCGATGGGCACCGACGTAGATTATCCGGCGAATGGCCGCTACCTGCCTGTGTCGAAAGAAGGCGGCGTCGCCATCGTAATCCCGCCGCGCGCTGTGCCGAGCGAGTACGTCGCCATTTCGCAGTTGGTAGTGCGGATGCTCAAGGCCAATCGCGAGAAGTGGCTGCTGGAACAGCAGAACAAGGAAATAAAGCGCGAGCTTCCTCACATGGATGCCAAGGGGAACATGATCGAGGAGCCACACAAGGGCGCGCGCTTCTGGGGCATCAAAGATCGCATCAAGGATTCGATGCTCAAGTTCGATCCTGCCACGACCATCGGGTACGGCGGCAAGACCGGTCGCGGCGACAAGCCGAAGCGCCTTCACTATTCAGATCGCAGCTTGGCCGACCCTAATGGCCGGTTGGCGCGCGAGATGGAAAAACCAGTTCGAGAGTTAGCCAAGGAGATAGCAAATGCCCACCGCGACTGAGGCCAAGCAAAGGGCCGTCAATCAGAGCGAAGCACTGAAGCAGTATGCAGAGATCGAGACGCCTCGCGTTGAAGCGGATCTTCTGACGGAAGCGGAAACCGCACGGCGGTTGTTCGACCTGCCCGCCGAGTTCTACGGGATGCCGACGATCCTGATCTGTTCGATCTGGCCGGAAGCGCTGGATTCGCAGCCATTCACGCATGGCGGAGTCGGTCGGCGCGTGTACCACATCGAAGCCGGGTCCATCGAGAAGCCTGCCTATCTGTTGCTTCAGAACACGTATGACATGATTATTCAGCAGGTCGGGCAGGACAAGGGCCACTATCCGGCCACGATTCCCGCCGCCGCCTATGGCAACGACATTATCCGGTACTGGACGGGTGATACCCCGGCCAATCGGCGCGGCAAGAAGGGCATCGGCATCGTCAAGGGCCAGCGCAACGCGCAGGGCCTCATGGAGGCCACGCCCGCTGAGATCGCGGATCTGCTGCGGCTACAAAACGGGTATCTCGATTACCTGATCGATACCGCTGACCGCTTCTGGGATCGCAATGAGCGCGAACGCATCGGAAACGAACACAAGCGCGCATTGAAGTTGCGCGGGCAAGACGTGGCCCAGCATCCCTGGTTCCGGTCGCGCGTCCAGAGTTACAACGATTGCCCCGAGTGCTTCGAGCCCGTTAAGGTCGAGGCGATCTTCTGCAAGACATGCAGCCAACCCATCGTCGATCACTTTATGAAACGCGATGAGATTCCTGATGCCGCCAAGTGGCCGCGCGTCTTCAAGGAATTTGAACGATTGACGGCCAAAGCAGCAGCACCCAAGGAGAACAAAGAACATGCCAACGTCTGAATACCCGAAAACATTAAGCGACCCCACTGGGACGCAAGTTCCTGATCGTACCGTCAACACCGCCGATGAAGAAGCTGCCGCGCGGACTGCCGGGTTCACTGTCGTCGTTCCTAACCCGGTTCCCTCCGCGCCCGTGGTCGCAGCGTCCCCGGTTGCCGTTTCGGTGGATGCTCCCGACATCACCGGATTGCTTCAGCAATTGAAGGATCTTCACCCACCTGCCGCTTTCCCTGTCGATGACGCGGCAAGGGCCGACATGAAGGCCAAATCCAAGCAGCGGGACGAGGTTATTCAAAAGCTCGATCAGATCGTGATCGAGATGGAGCAACTCGCCGCAACGTCTGCCGATCCAACCTCCGTCGCGAATGCTAAGAAGAATGCTGACGTGCTCCGCCAGCAGATCAACAACGCCAAGTACGTGAAATAAGCAGTGATCCCCCAGGTCATCGACGTTTTCGAGCTGGCCCGCGTCCACCTGGGGGATACTGCCGTTCCGGGAGGCCAGATCGCACAAGCCACGCTGCTTCAGCGCTACTGGCCGAACGCCTGGAACTCGCTCTATCGTTATCTTGACCGCAACAATAACAAGCGATTGAGGCGAACGCAGTACTATAACGTCCCGGCGAATACCTCGAACCTACTTCCCGCCGACATCGGCATCAGCAATATGGGCCGCCCCGAGTCGATCTACGACCGGACTATCTCTGCGACGCTTACCGCGACCGTCCTGACGGTGAACGCCGCCGCGCTGGGCGTCCCCTCTTTCGTCGATCTAACGAGCGCAGCGCATGGATTGAGGGCGGGTCAACAGGTTCTCGCGTTCGGCTTTGGGCTAACTCCCGCTACAATCAGCGACGACATCAATTCGGATTGGTACATCGGAGTACCCGACGCGAATACGATCCGACTCAACGGATGCGCGGCTACTGACCTGGGAAGCGCCGTCGGCAGTACGGGAATTATCACGACCGGATCGGGGACCTTCCCGAATACCCCCATCAAGCAACTATTCGATATCGAGAGTTTTCCGCTCAACGCAGCGGGCCAATCGCTCACTCAGTGGAAGTGGGAAAACGGAGTAATTAAGATTGTTCCGTCCACCACGGCCCGCCAAATCAAAATCGTCTACATGCTCTCCGGGAACGCGCCCCTTGATGGCAGCACGGGAATCGATGACTGCGCCGACGCGCTCTCGCTGTTTCTCGCCGCGACAATAGCCGCAGCCAAGGGATTCGCCAACAAAGCGCAGAGCCTCTTCATGCGGGCGCTCGGGAATCCGTCTGGAGACACGACCAATATCGAGGGCGGCGCATTCTATGAACTCGCTCAATTGGGAGCGCAGGAACTAAACCGCACACAGATCGTCGTGCCTCGATATAGGCAACGTAGAAACGTAGGACCCATCAGCCTGCGCTGGTAGCTCCCGCACCGATTCACCGCCAAACACCCTTAAGGAGAACAATCATAATGCCTTCGGATTCCAATTTCCCGCTTGAGCAAAGAATACGCGCCCCATTCGTTAAGGGTGCTGGCCTTGGCAAACGTCCGCGCTTCGCCGACGACGGATGGGATGGCGACTTCACGCAGCGCGCGCAGAACGCGGCAGGCAACGATGTAATTGATGTTGTCGGGACGGATGCGCTCGACAATCGGCTAGTTGCGGGAGAGTTGTATCGACCCGTCCTCACGCCGATTCGCTGCCAGATCCAGGCGAACGGAAAACTCGCCACCACGAATCCGTTTTTCGTGAACAACAACGACACTACGCCAATCGAGATCGCCTACATGACGTGTACGTTCTCGGTCGCGGCGGGCTCCACCTCGACGGGCAACGTAGTCAAGGACCCCGTAGGCGTTGCTCCTGGCGGCGGATCTACCTGTATGACGGGTACGTTCAACCTCAATGCCACGGCGAACACCGAACAGATCGCCACGCTCGTTGGCAAGCGCGGAACCCCCGCGCTGGTTTTGGGACCCGGCGAACAACTCACACTAAAGATTTCCGCTGTTGCCTCACTCGCGGGACTGTTCGTGACCGTGTGGGTTCGCCCGCGTCAGGCCATCTCTATCGCGCAGTATCATCGCCATGCGAACGGCGATATTGCGACCGGCGTGATGTACCTGAACATTCTCCCCGGCACGGTCATTCGCGGCGTCGCGATGCGCTGGGGAACGGCGGCGAACAACGCTGGAACCGTTACGATGGACATTACGAAGGACGCCTCCGGTACGGCTCCCGGCGCGGGAACCTCGATTCTCACGGCGGCTCAGTCAGTCAAGGGCACCGCGAATACGACTGTCTACCCGGCGCTCGCAGCTTCGGCGGCGACACTCACAATGGCAGTTGGCGATTGCCTGTCGCTAAAGACGGCGGGTACGCTTACCGCGCTCGCGGATCTGGTCGTAACTGTGTTCTTTGCCGCAGGACCTCCCCAGCACATCGTTGTCGGAATGAGTTCCTGGGATGCGGCGGCTGTAGACCGCACGGTGTTCCAGGCGGACAACAACTATTACCAGGTTGTCGATTGCTGGCAGGTATGGTCTACCGTCTCGACATCGAACACGCAGCGCCTCACTAAGGACTCTGGCGTAGTCGCTCCTGGCGCTGGAACTGGCCTCCAGACCGATAACACCAACACGGGCATCCTGACCTCGGGCACCATCAACACGCCCATCGGCAGTTTGTTGCTGACCGCCGTGAGCACCAAGCCTACGCTCGTTCTCGGTCCTGGCGATTGCCTCGGCCTCAAGAACGCTGGCACGACAGCTTCGCTCGCTGGCGTGTTCACTTCGGTTCTGCTTCGCAAGATGTAGTTTCGCTTTCCCAGGGCCGGAGTTCGTCTAATTCGCCAAGCCTCCTTCGCTCCGGCCCTTCTTTCCCAATGAGCATATTGCTTGATTGCGAATACGCGGACATAACCGAGTTCGCGGGTCCAAATCTTCTTCTCGACGAAGAGGATGTGACTGAGCCGCAATGCTTGGCCGCGCGCAACGTCGAATATGTCGAGGGGCAGGTCCGCATCCCGCGACGCGGGTTCACGCAGGTCTGGAACCCGAACAAGATACTGCGGGTGCTCTACAACTGGGTGCAGCAGCAATTTAACCGGCTGATCTACCTCAACTCCGATAACAACGTTGTATCGCGCGATCTCACGTCTGGCGTAGAAACAACGATCCTCTCTTCGATCACGGCGGCAGGCATGACGTTCGCGCAAGCCGGATACCGACTCTATATGGCATTCTTCGACGCGGACGGAACAAGCTCCACACCTTGCAAGGTGTGGGATGGAACTTCACCGCTAGGAGTTCCGGCTGTTGAGAATGCGTTTCAGCCTACATTTGTCGCGGCGGATCTTTCCGGCGGAACCAGTTGGGGGACCTTCACGGAGCCATTGGCTGGTGTCGTCACGGCAGGCACGCACTCGTTCGCGTTGGTCCCTACCACATATAACGGGTTTCAGACTCAGCCGGGGCCGACAAACTTGGGTGTCTTTACGCCTCGCACCTTCACGGCGGCTGGGAATAAGAATATCCATATCTCCGTTGCGCCCGCGACGACATGGCCGCTCTGGGTGAATGAGATTCAGATTGCGATGACGACGCAGGATAACCAGAGTCGCTGGTTCCTGGTGAGTGGCGCGACCGCCTTTCCGTTACGTGGCCTTTCGACCGCCGTGACGTTCGATATCAACATCGACGATGTAACGCTCACGGGCGGCAACGAGATCGAGATCACTGACACGCTGTTCAATCTCTATACGAGCCCAACCGACGTTCAATGCATTATTCCGTACAATAACCGGAACGTCTATCTAACCCGGTTCCTGGGTCCCGACTTGAGTTCGCTTGTCGGAACCATCCTGATTTCGGACCCGTTTGCTCCGCAGTACATCATCCCGCAATTCAACGTCCTAAACCTGCCAGAGTTTCGCGACTGCTTGACCGGCTTCGCGCTCGGGGCCTCGCTCTATATCTGTGGGCCATCGTGGACTTACGCCTACACCGACAACCTGCGCTCGCCCGTTCTCTGGTCACCTCCGCGCAAGGTATCAGGATCGATTGGATCTCCGTTTATTCGCGGAGTAACGTGGGATGAATCGCGGGGTTATGCCTGGGTCTGCGATCACTCTGGGCTGTTTTACTTCGATGGTTCGGTGTTTCCAACCGTCCCCGCATCCTATGAGCAAAGCCCGGATTGGGAGCGCATCAACTTTGGCGCAGGCCAGAAAGCTCTGCGTGTGCTCGACTCCGCTGAAGATCGGCTAGTGATCGTTCGCGCTCCTCTCGATGGAGCAACTTCTTCTACCCACCTGATGGTGTGGGACTACACTAACGGCGTCACGCCGCGCAAGATCAAGTATTGCGGTCTCTGGAACCTCTCCGCCTTCGCCAATATCGGCGACATCGAATTGGTTCAAGCGGTCACGACCAAGATCAAGCAGTTGTGGATCTCGAATGGGGCAGCGGGAGATGTGAAGCGTCTCAAGTCCATCGAGGATGGCGATGCAACCGCAGCTAACCCCACGGCGCTCTACGACGATAGCGGCACGGGGATCGACTCCGCCTATAAGCTCCTCGCGGTATCGCAAGCGGCAGAAGGCGTGCAGCAGCAGGTCGGCGGCGATTTCAGGATTCGCGGCGCGGGCGACATACCGATCAATGCTTATTCGTTCGACCAGCAGCGCGAAACGACGCTTGCGCCCATCGCGGCAACCGAAATCTCAATGACTCCGGGGCGGCGATTCCTTCGCTTGCTCGATGAGCAAAGCGAAACAGTTTCCTACGAAGTGACTAACGGTGCTGTCGCTGGCGCGTTCGCTTGGTGGAGCTCCGTGCGTGTGTACTTCGTCGAATTGTTCAAGGAAAGGTGATCTCATGTCCCAGTTAGGCCCGTTCAACATTCCCGATCAGCAGCCACAATCGCAGCAACAGAGTCAGCAGTACGGCGGCTCGGGCGGCGGTTCGTATTACAACGGACAGCAGAGCGGTCAGGGATATGGCACCCCGCAGCGAGCACCACAACAACAGCAATGGGGTGGCTACGGACACATGCGCCAGGGCGGTTACGGCGGGCAAGGGAACTACGGGTCACCGCAGGGATGGGGTGGTAGTTATCAGCAGCCGCAGCGCCCGCAGCAGAGCTACAGCGGATATGGTCATCAAGCAATGGGCGGCTACCAGCAACAGCAACCCTACTCGCACGCCATGCAGTACGGACAACAACCGCAAGCGCAGATGCAATATCAGCCGCAGGCGCAGCCCTATCAGATGGGGATGCAGGCACAGGGCGGGAACGCCCAGGTCGCACAGGCTACATCGCCGTCCTTCCAGGAAGGGTACGCACAGCGGGCACAGCAGGCGGCGTCTTACGCCAATAGTCCGCAGCAACAGCAGAATCCGCACATCTTCCCGATGGGCGGTCGCCCCGACGATCAGATGGGAAGCGCAACGCAAGTGGGAGTCGGCCAAGGCTGGGGAACGCAGCAAATGCCAGATCCGCGTGGCGCGATGACGTATCAGCGTCAGGGAGTAATGTACTAGGCTTTCGATGGCTACGCTTCTCCCGCCATTACCGGCGAATATCAAGCAGGCGATTAAGCGCCCAATCGCGCTGACTACCAAGGACGTGATTCAGCGTTTGCGGACGCGCCCAACGCCATTGACCCCTGCCGAACACGCGGCGGCGCTTGAAAAGCACCAGGATTATCTCGATGGGTTATCGGGTGACGTTCAGGCGGTGATGAACTACCTGAACACGGCGGTAACCACTCCTTCGGTCCCTGTTGGAACAACAACA
>Ga0105245_10006093_pt1 | contig 10600 bp, 9 predicted proteins | sample KBSM54metaG_FD_81523 | JGI IMG/M metagenome (GOLD analysis project Ga0105245, IMG submission 81523) | Miscanthus rhizosphere microbial communities from Kellogg Biological Station, Michigan, USA - KBS M5-4 metaG | ecosystem: Host-associated > Plants > Roots > Rhizosphere > Soil | place: Michigan...
GCACCAGCCCGAGCGCCTCCACGAGCGCGACGACGATGGACGTGGCCGGGGTCGACGGAGTCGATCCCTTGGCCTGCGCGACCCTCTGCCGAGCCCAGTCCCAGTAGAAGCGAGGGAGTGACGCTTCTCCGGTGCGCTCCCAGGCACGGTCGGAGACCGAGGCGAACGCGAGGCCGGGCGGCGTCATCAGCGCCTTCTGGGAGCTCGTGATCACGACGTCGGCGCCCCAGGCGTCGGTCTCCAGCGGCACCGCTCCGAGGCTCGAGACCGCGTCGACGATCGACAGGGCGCCCTCGTCGCGGCAGACCGCCAGCAGCGGCTCGAGGTCGCAGACGACGCCGGTGGACGTCTCGGAGTGGACGAGGAATACGGTTCCGGCGCGGCTCTCCGCGAGCGCGGCGCGAACGTCGTCGGGGCTCGGGGCCTCGCCCCAGGCATAGGTCAGCGGGACGACGTCGCAGCCGAAGGCCGTCGCGAGCGCCTGCCAGCGCTCGCCGAACTCGCCTTGCGAGACGGCCAGCACCCGGTCGCCGGGCGAGTGGAGGTTGACGACAGCCGACTCGAACGCGCCCGTTCCCGAGGCGGTGAACACGAGCACCTCGTGATCGGTGCGGAACACCGCCCGGAGACGCTCCTGCGCGACCGCGAAGATCTCCGCGAAGTCCGGCGAGCGGTGGTGGACGACCGGTCGCGCGAGCGCGTGCAGCACCTCGGGCGGCACGGCGGTCGGGCCGGGAGTGAGGAGCTGCTGGGGTCGCGACACCGATCTGAGCGTACAGCGCGTCCCGAGCCGCAGGCGCCTGTGCCCCTTCAAGTGACGCTGCCGCGTCTCTCGCGCGCGGGGAGCAAGCCAGGCCAGGACGCAGGGAGTCCCGATACTCAGCGGTATCGGGGCGACCGAGGACGACGCATGGCGCCGCTCATCGCGCGCGAGTGACCCGGATCGTGTCGTCTGAAGGGGCACTAGATTGCCGCGGCATGGACGTCGTGCTCGCCTTCGCCGCTGCGCTGGTCTCGCTCCGGCTCGCAGCCGACCTGATCCGGCGCTGGCGCGATCGCCGAACCCCGGAGCTGCTCGCGTGGGGCGCGTCGCTGGCCGCGTTCGCGGCCGCGTCGGGCGCGCTCGCCTGGGGCGCTGCGGCAGGGTGGGACGACCGGGCATTCCGCGCCTACTACCTGTTCGGCGGGCTGCTCACCGCGCCGCTTCTCGGCGCGGGGTCCCTGCTCCGCGCGCGCGGATCGCTGGCAGCGCCGGTGGCGCTCCTCTTCGCGGGACTGGCCGTCGGCGTCGCGGTCGCTATGCCGATCGATCCTGCGGTCACCGGGACCGACATCCCCGACGCGGCCTCACACCTCGCCTTCTTCCCGGCGCGGGCCCTGGCTGTCGTCGGGAACGTCACCGGGACGGTCGCCGCCGTCGCGGTCGCCCTCACGGGGCTTCGGCGACGCCCGCTCGGGAACTGCCTGATCATCGGTGGGGTCGTCGCGGCAGCGGTGGGGAGCGCCGTGGCGGGCCTCGGCGCCGGCGGCGGGGCGGTCTTCACGATCATCGCCGCGAGCCTGCTCTACGCCGGCTTCGTCTCCCGCCGCTGAGAGCACGCACGGGGCGAGAGAACGCGTCAGTCGCGGAGCTGCGGGACGCGGCGCGAGCGATCGACCCTGCGTCGCCGCTCGCGCAGCCAGATCGTCCCGAAGCCCACGACGAGCACGACGAGGATCACCGCTTCGACCACGAGCGTCGCCGGGTCGAGGTGATGGCCGATCAGCCGCGGGAGAGCACCCACAGCCCACCCACGGTGTAGAGGACCATCAAGCCGAGCATCGCGTACTGGGAGCGGAGCGCGTCGCGGCGGTCGGGGAACAGTGTCACCGCCCGGTCGTGCGCGATCGCGAGCCCCGCGACGTGCCCGGTCACGAGCGCGATCACCTGCACGTACCACGTCGTGTTCGGCGAGATCACCGTGAGGTCCGGCGTGACGTGCGCGGTGCCGAAGAGGTTCCAGCCCCGCCCGAGGGGGTCGGAGAGCAGCGGCACCGCGTACTGGCCCTGGATGAGGAAGAGCGTCGCGTAGTGGGCGACCACGTAGACGAACGCGATGGGAACGAGCGAGAGCACGAAGTCGGGCACGAGCGAGCGGGGCGCGTTGACGGTCCAGCGCGCGAGGGCGCAGGCGGCCTGGTACGCGAGGGCGATGAGCAGCACGCCGACGAGCAGCCCGCCGAGGCTCGCCGCGGTCACGAGGAGCTCCGCGACCGTCGGGTGGTCGACGACGTAGGGCCCCTCGAGCCGGGCCATCAGGTCCTGCCACGTCGTCGTCCTCGAGTAGCCGTCGAAGAGGACCGTGCCAAGCATCACCCCTGCGAACGCGACCGCGCCGGGGGTCGTGTCCTTTCCGGCGAGGCCGGTCAGCGGCCAGCGCAGACGGATCCGACCTTCCCGGGCGAACAACGGCGCGATGCGCGCGAGGAGCCCGAAGTACACCGCGAAGCCCTCGCCGTACCGCACCCACGTGTCGCGGCCGAACGCCGCCATCCCGAACAGTGCGACGTACGTGTACACGGCGATCGCAAACCCGAGCGCGCGGGGGCTCGCCGGATCCGAGTAGGCGAGCTCGAGCGCGGCGAAGGCGAACAGCGCGACCGCCCCGGGCCAGCGTCCGAGCCGCTCGGGGTACTCCGCGAGCGCCCGGGCCTCGCCCCCACCGAGCTCCCGCACCCACACGAACAGGTCGGCGATCGCATGCCACGGGGAGAGCGCGCGCCAGACATTCCCGAGGAGCACGGAGAGCGCCGGCACGCCGAGCCAGAAGATCACGTAGATCCAGGTCGGAGCGAGGTTCCGGAACGGGTCGGTGTCACCGAACAGGGCGGAGATCCAGACCAGGACGAACAGGACGACGGAGAGCGCCTGCACGACGATGCGGAGCGGGCCGAGGACGACCGCCGAGAGGCGGTCCGAGAGCCCTCGCCCGTCCTGTCGTCTCCCGAGCAGCGGCCGCCGCCAGAGCGCCCCGAGCAGGACGAACGACACCACGAGGACGATCGCGGCGCCCCAGTAGAACAGCCACGTCGGGACCGGGAGATCCTGGATTCCCCCGATCCCGTGGGCGACGAAGAACGGGCGGCTCAGGGCTTCACCTCGATCACCGCGAGCAGCGTGTCGGTCGGGTGGAGCTCGAGCTCGAACCTTCCCGCGATGTTCGCCGTGAAGGGCAGGCGGACGGGCTTGCCCGGCACGATCTCCTGCTCGAGGTTGTAGCCGTGGAGGTGCATGGCCTCGCCCGAGTCGGAGCGGACCACGAGCACGACCTTCTCCCCCTGCTCGATCGTCGGCCGCTGGATGCCGCCCTGCGGTTGGCCGCCGACGACGCGGATCGTGACCACCTTCGCCTGGGCGACAGGCGTCGTCGGCGTGGTCGGCGTCGTCTCGGCCGGCGCCGTCTCGGTCGTCGTCGTATCGGTGGTTGCGGTCGCCACCGTCTCGGTGGTCGTCACCGCGTCCGTGCCGTCGTCCCCGCCGCACCCGGCGAGGGCGGCGACGCTCGCAGCGACGGCCGCGAGCATGACTGCGATCTTCATGGAGTCTCCTCGGTCTCGGCCGCGCGGGGCGGCGCGGCGGGGCTCAGGACGCGAGGAGAGGCGGAGGCCCTCGACCCGTCGCGCGGACGCGGTCTGCCGTGCGCGGCGCGAGCCGCGGGGAGTCGCTCAGCGGGAGCCACACGGTGGCGGGCACGGGCGGTCGTCGGCGGCGGGTCGCCGGCAGCGTCCCCAGCACCCGCCGCACGACGACGACGCAGGCGAGGGCAACCGGGAGCTGGAGGGCGAGGCCGAGGAGGAACGTCGGCGACCCGAGCAGGAACGGCAGCTGGCCGGTGTGCACGAGCCGCTCCACGTGCTCCTGGACGGTGAACCCGACCGGAGCGAGTGGCGCGACCCACCACGCGGAGAGCCTGCTGAGGCTGCGCTCCTGCAGCGCGAGTCCCACGAGCGCGAGCGACGTGAGCACGAACACGGCCTGCGGCACGTGCGCGAGGTATTCGTGGACGGCTCCCGGGTGCGTCCCGGTGAGCCGATAAGCGACCGCATGCGTGACGAGGACGCCGGCCGCAGCGACCGGCGTCACCAGGATCCAGGCCAGCAGGCGCCGACGCACGTCCACGGATGATGCCAGCGGAGGCGGCGCGCGGCGGCGCACGAGCGCGGCCATTCCGCTTTCTCGTTGCAGGTGTTACGTTCAACCGATGCGCAGCAGGCGCACGCGTCTCGGCCTCGCGGCCGCCGGGATCGCCGTCGCGGCCGCATGCGCGACCGGCTCGGGGACGATGGCAGCGGCGGGGCCCGAGCCGCGCGTCGCGGTCGTCCTCGACGTGGGCGGGTGTCCCGAGACGGACACGCTCGAGCTGTGCGAAGGGATACGGCGCGCGATGCGCCGCACCGGGGTGCAGGCCAGGATCGTGTCGCCGACCTTTCGCGAGAGCCTGGCGGACTTCCTCGCCCTGATCGCGCGGCAGGACTACGACGCGGTGGTGCTGTTCGGCCTCTACTACGACCCGCAGGTCTCTGCGGTCGCGCGTCGCTATCCGAAAGTTCCGTTCATCGTGATGGACGCTCCGCGGGCGGAGGTGCCCAGTGCGCCGCCCAACCTCGGCGGCGAGGTGCTGGAGGCGCGTGAAGCTGCCTATCTCGCCGGCTGGCTGGCCGCGAAGCTCGAGCAGCGACGCCCCGGGCCGGACGTCGTCGGCGCGGTCGGGGGCGTGAAGGTTCCCGGCGTCACGACGTTCATCGACGGGTACGTCGCGGGGGCGAGACGGGCGGCTCCTCGCGTGGAGGTCCTCGTCGACTACTCCGACGACTGGGTCGACCGGAGGAAGTGCGCGGCGCTCGCACGGCACCAGATCGCACGGGGCGCCGGCGCCGTCTTCAATGTTGCCGGCGGCTGCGGGCTCGGGACGATGAAGGCGGCCGCCGACGCAGGCATCTGGGCGATCGGGGTCGACAGCGACCAGTCGTTCCTCGGTCCGCACATCCTCACCAGCGTCCTCAAGAGCTTCGAAGCGGGCTTCGTGGACGTGTTCGCCAGGGTCAAGACCGGCAAGCTCGGCACCGGCCGGGACACCACCCTCACGATGCGCGACGGGGCAGCGGGGCTCGGCCGCATCAGCCCCAGAGTCCCCCGGTCCCTCGTCACCCGACTCCGACAGCTCGAACGCCAGATCGCTATCGGCAAACTCCGCGTTTCGGCACCGAGGCCGGGCAATGAGGGCTGAGCGCCTCGGGCGGGCGGCAGCCGGGGTCATGGGAGCAGTCCTGCTCGCCGCCGCAGCGGTCGCGAGCGCCGCGCCGGCGCCCTCGGCGCCGAAGGCGCGCGTGGCGGTCGTGCTCGACTGGGGCGGATGCCCTCCCAAGCACACCGTGAACGTGTGCGAAGGAATCAGGAGGGCCGCGCGGCGAACGGGGGTACGGGCGCGCGTCGTCGCGCCGACCGTTCGCGAAAGCCTCGAGGACTTTCTGGCGTTGACCGCACAGCAGGGCTACGAGGCAATCGTGCTGGCCGGTGTCGCGGGGGAGCCGGCCGTGATCCGCGTCGCGCGCCGCTATCCGGGGGTCGCGTTCATCCTCTTCAGCACGTCGCGCGCCGAGACGAAGGACCCGCCCCCGAACGTCCAGGGCATGGTGCTCGACGCCCGAGACGCGGCGTTCCTCGCCGGCTGGCTGGCCGCGAAGCTCGAAAAGCGACGCCCCGGGCCGGACGTCGTCGGCGTCGTGGGCGCCTTCAAGGGGCCGCCCGTGACCGATTTCGTCGACGGCTTCGTCGCGGGGGCGAGGCGGGGGGCGCCGCGGGCGAAGATCCTCGTCGACTATGCAAACGAGTTCGTCGACCAGGCCAAGTGCGCCGCGCTCGCCCGACGACAGATCGCGCGCGGAGCAGGAACCGTCTTCAACGTCGCCGGTGCCTGCGGGCTCGGGACGATGAAGGCCGCCGCCGACGCAGGCATCTGGGCGATCGGCGTCGACAGCGACCAGTCCTTCCTCGGCCCCCACGTCCTGACGAGCGTCCTCAAGAGCTTCGAAGCGGGCTTCGTGGACGTGTTCGCCAGGGTCAAGACGGGCAAGCTCGGCACCGGCCGGGACACCACCCTCACGATGCGCGACGGGGCCGCGGGACTCGGCCGCATCAGCCGCAGAGTCCCCCGGTCCCTCGTCACCCAACTCCGGGGCCTCGAACGCCAGATCACAACCGGCAAGCTTCGCATCTCGAGGCAGACCGGCGGCTGACTTCGGTTGTGCGTCTTATTCGCTCGGCGGAACGACGACCCAGACGAGACCCCGATGAAAGACGACGTCCTCTCCAAGTCCTCCCAGCGGGATCCTGGCCTCCACCGCACGCATCTCGGAGTCCAGTCTGACGACCTCGGCGGTCGCGGCATTCGTGAGCCACACCGAGCCGCCGCCGTAGGCAATCCCCGTCACCGCCTTGATCGCGCCGGATGAGGAGAGCGACGCACCCGTGTCCGCATCCAGCTTCGCGAGGCCTCTCGAGCCCCCGACCCAGGCCGCGCCTCCGGCGAGCGCCACCGGGTACAGCCACCCACCGGCATAGAACTCGGCGGTCGTGCGACCGGAGCTCGCCTCGACGCGTCTCGCGCGATTGGCGAAGGTCGTTGCCCAGACGGCACCGCCCCCGACCGCAATCTGAAGAGCCTGGGCGCTGTCCAGCTCGACGGTGTCGACGACCTCCCCGGAGCGCGGATCGATCCGAGCAAGCCCGTCGGGCGCGCCCGCCCAGACCCGTCCGTCGCCGACCCCGACCGAGGGCACGCTGGGCACGACGGGATCCTCCGGATCCCCGAGCGGGATGCGCTGCGCGACCGCGCCGACCCCCGGATCGATGCGCACGACCTCGCCGAAGCCGCCCGTTGCTGCCCAGACCCCGCCCAGGCCGGTCGCGAGATCGACGACCGGCGCGCCGATGCCGATCGTCTTGACGACCTTCCGCGTCTCGGGGTCGACGCGGGTGATCGTCCCGTCTCGAGCATCGCCGACCCAGACACCGCCGGCTCCCACCGCGAGCGCGACCGGCTTGGAGCCGACGGGGATCGAAGCGACCACGCGGTTGGTCGCGGGGTCGATCACCGCGAGCGTGGGCGGCGTCGCGGTGATCGACGCCGACGGCTCGCCGGCGACGAGGAAGTAGCCCAGCGTCGCGGCCGCGGCGGCGACCCCGACGAGGACTGCGCCGGCGGCGACGCGGCGATGTCCTCCACGCCGGGCGACGCCGCGCGCGGGCGGCGCCGCGGCGGGTTCGTGCGCCGGCGCCGGACGTGTCGCGGGCACGTCGAGCGAGGCGTCCTGGGACAGCATCGCCTTCTCGAGCCGCTGCAGGTCTGCCCCCGGCTCGAGCCCGAGCTCGTCGGCCATGAGACGGCGGCCCTTGCGGTAGACCTCGAGCGCCTCTGCCTGGCGGCCGCTGCGGTAGAGCGCGAGCATCAGCTGGCCGCGCAGGCGCTCGCGCAGCGGATGCTCGGTGACCCGCGTCTCGAGCTCGGCGACGATCGCACCGTGGCGCCCCAGTCGGAGCATCGCCTCGAACCGGCCCTCGAGGGTCTCGAGACGAAGCTCCTCGAGCCGCGTGATCTCGCGTTGCGCGAAGTCCGCGAAGGCGAACTCGGCGAGCGCCGCGCCGCGCCAGAGGGCCAACGCCTGGTCGAAGGTGGCGAGCGCCGCCACCGGGTCGTCCTCGAGCGTGCGCCATCCATCGGCGGCAAGCAACTCGAACCGGCGCGCATCGATTGCCTCCGCAGGAATGCGCAGGACGTACCCGGGCGGTTGCGTGACGATCGCGCCGTCCGAGCCCAGCACGCGACGGAGGTGGGACACGTAGCCCTGAACGGCCTTCACGGCGGTGCTCGGAACCGCCTCGCCCCAGAGTGCGTCGACCAGAGCGTCGACGGAGACCACCTCCCCGCGCCGGAGCACGAGTGCCGCGAGCAGGGCCCGCTCGCGCCCCGTGGGGAGCACGACCTCTCGGCCAGAGTCGTCGAAAGCCTGGAACGGGCCGAGGATCCTGAGCTCCACCTGTCCTCCCGCGGGAGCCGAGCGTAGCACCCTCCCCCGACTGCGCCCTACCCGTTCTTTACCGGTCTTGACGGCTTTCTGGATGCGGGATTGCAGCCTGCCGAGCAACCGATCGCCACGGGGGCGAGCGGACACCGGAGGAGGCAGAGATGAAGGCTCATCGGTTTGGCATCACAGTCGTCGCCGTCGCGTCCGTCGCCGCCGCGATCGGGGCGGGCGCGGCCGCAACGGACGGGACGCCCGACTGGCTCGACGCGCTCAACGCGCGGAGCGCGGCACTCAACGAGCGGTACGGCCTGGGCGACGACGCGGGACGGCGCACGCTCGGGGCGCCGGGCCCGAGTTGGCTCGAGGCGCTCATGGCCAGAAGCGACGCGATGAACCGCGAGCACGGGCTGGGCGACTACGCGCGTCAGACCTCGCGCGCCTCGTCCACGCCCGACTGGCTCGCCGCGCTGAACGTCCGCAGCGACTCGCTCAACAGGAAGTACGGGCTCGGGGAGTACGCCCCGAAGGGCTGAGACCGGTGCACCGGGGGGATGGTCGGGCCGCCGCGAGGCGGCTCGACCGCTGTTCGGGGTCCGTCAGTCGACGTGCACGCGAACGCGCTGCACCGCGTTGTTCTCGTAGCCGCCGAGGTTCCACACCACCTCGAGCGGCTGCACGTCGCCCGTTTCGTCCGTCGCCCGGGAGCAGAGCACATGGTCGCCCTGGGTCGCAGCCCACGAGAACGACCAGCCGCACCAGGCGTAGTGCTCGTCGAACTCGCGCAGCAGAGTCGCGTCGGACCAGGTCCTGCCGTCGTCGACGCTCACCTCGACTCGCGCGATCGGGGCCCGGCCCGACCACGCGCGCCCCTCGAGCAGGTGGTGCCCGCGCTCTGCGATCCGGTCGCGCGTCTCGAACTGCGGGATCCCCGGCGGCGCCATCAGCGAGCGTGGGCGCATGCGAGTGACCGGGCGCCCCTCCTCCTCCTCGGTCTGGCGGACCCGGTAACCGCTCGCGACCTGGTAGCCGGTGAACGGCTCCCCGACGACGTTGATCTCGGTGAGCCACTTCACGTTCGTCATCCCGTACCAGCCGGGCACGACGAGCCTGAGCGGGAAGCCGTGCTGGGGCGGGAGCGCCGCGCCGTTCATCTCGTACGCGAGGACGCAGCCGGCGCCCATCGCCTCGGAGACCGGGAGGCTCCGCTCGTAGCGCTGCTCGAGCTCGCCCTCGACACCGCGGTCGAGCCCACAGAAGACGACGTCGACCGCATCGCTCGACGGAGTAGCCTCCTCGAGGAGCGTTTCGAGCGGCACGCCGCGCCAGCGCGAGGTGCCCACCGCCTCGTTCAGCCACGGCTGGCTGACCGGACGCGGCTCGAGCAGTGCCCGGCCGTTGCCGGCGCACTCGAACGTCGAGACGATCTCGACGGCGGGCCACGCCTTCAGCTCGTCGAGCGTCAGGGTCGAGGGACGCGCGACCGCCCCGGTCAGCTCGAGCCGGAACGCCTCGGGGTCGACGAGCGGTACGTCGTAGTGGATGAGGAGGTAGTGGAGCCCCACCGGCGTGATCGGCCAGCGGAGGGCCTCCAGCGGCATCCCGTGGTTTCGCGTGGCCAGGCGGAGCTCGTCCTGGCCGATCCCTGGATCGGTCGAGAGCGCCATCGTGGTCCTCGAACGTAGCGGCGTGTCCCCGGCATGTCCATTGGCTACCCGCCGTCGAGCTTCGCACGCACGAGGTCGTTGACCACCCGCGCGTCCGCGGCGCCCTTGGTCTCCTTCATCACCTGGCCGACGAAGAAGCCCAGCAGCCCCTGCTTCCCGCTGCGGTACTGCTCGACCTGGGCCGGGTTCGCGGCGAGGATCGCATCGACGACGGGCTCGAGCGAGCCCGTGTCGGAGACGGCCTCCTGCGCGAGGTACGGCTCGGCGGAGAACCCGGGCTCGCCGACCTGTCCGATCGCCTCGTCGAAGACCTTGCGCGGGATCCGCCCGCGCGCCCCGACGAGCTTCGCGAGCTCGCCCGGGTCGACCGCGGCCGGGTCGACGCCTGCGCCGACGAGCTGGTTCGCGACGACGTTCGCAGCGCCGACCGCGTCGGCGCCGGCCGCGACGGTGGTCTCCCACAGCACGTCGAGACCCCCTGTCACGAGAACGACCGCACGATCGTGGTCGAGGCTCTCCCCGATCCGCCGAATCCGAGCCGCAGGCAGCTCGGGCAGCTCGGCGCGCAGGCGCTCGACGAGCTCCTCGGGCGGCTCGACCGGCACGAGGTCGGGCTCCGGGAAGTAGCGGTAGTCGTCCGCCTCCTCCTTCTCGCGGCGGGCGGTCAGTGTCCCGCTCGAGACGTCGAAGTCGTACGTGTGCTGCTCGACGACGCCGCCGGACTCCCACGCGTCGATCTGACGGGCGACCTCCGCCTCGATCCCGCGGCCGATGTGGCTGAAGGAGTTCATGTTCTTGATCTCGCATCGCGTCCGCAGCTCGTCTGACCCCTCGGGACGCACGGACACGTTGGCGTCGACGCGGAGCGTTCC
>Ga0105245_10006097_pt1 | contig 10598 bp, 7 predicted proteins | sample KBSM54metaG_FD_81523 | JGI IMG/M metagenome (GOLD analysis project Ga0105245, IMG submission 81523) | Miscanthus rhizosphere microbial communities from Kellogg Biological Station, Michigan, USA - KBS M5-4 metaG | ecosystem: Host-associated > Plants > Roots > Rhizosphere > Soil | place: Michigan...
CTGAGTTCAATCGCGCTCTGTGGTTGTGCGGAGTTAGTTCCGCGCGATGCGTCCAGCCTCCTCATTCCCAGGTTTCAGCGGTCAGAAATATTTGGCCTAATTGCGGGCTTCGGAACGACTTTTGCCGCCATGCCCGACCTGCTCGCGATGCTGAGGCGCAGATCTAGCACGGGCATGAACCCCAGGATGGCTACAATCACCGGCGTCTCTCAGATTGTCTGGGTCTACTATGGTTTGCTGATCGCTTCGCGGCCAGTGGTCGCATGGAATATAGTCGCGGTATTCGTCAATCTCTTCAGTGTTGGCGCGTATTTTCATTTCGTACGCAGGGAAAAGGCGAAGCAAGGAAGTTGAAAGGTCGCCCGCGTTGGCGTGCTTAGTGTGAGGCTTGGAGTCCAGCGATCCCTTTGTTCTGAAGGATCCTCACGACCACTCGACGATTTTGCGCCTCCCCGTCCGCAGTCTTGTCGTCTCCGACTTGCCGGCTCTCGCCCATCGCGCCCGGAGCCAGCAGGTTGGTCAGGGGAATGTGGCCCTGCTGCACCAGAAACTTAGTCACGCTATCGGCGCGGTCTTCGCTAAGCTTCTGGTTCAGAGCGACACTGCCGCTTGCCGAGGCATAGCCAACAACTTGAATGTTGTAGGCCTCGACAGTCTTGGCTTTTTCTGCCAATTTCTTGAGGCGGTCGTTGTCCTGAGGGCCGATCACGACTTCACCGTTCCCAAAATAGACGGTTACTTCGTCAAGAATGTAATAATCGTCCAGCTGGCCGAACCGCGCAATCGCAGCGTCGATGGCCGCTTTATTGGCGGCGATCTTCTCCTGTTGGGCGGTCAATTGCTGCTGTTGGTGCTTCAGGGACTCGGTTTGGGCTTTCAGTTCGGCGTTCTGCTTCTCCAACTTGTCTGTGTTCCGCTGGGCCTGCTCCTGGGTTTCATGGAGACCCGCCTGGATGGATTGGGCCCGTTCCAGATCGTTGCCCTGGAACTTGACTAGTTTCGCCACGAGTTGATTTTGGCTGTCATAGATTCCCTCGACCTGAATTTCAAGTCCTGGAATCAAGGCAGCCATCGACATTTCCTTCCGCCGAGCCTTGAGCAGTCCTTGAATCTGGCCTACCTCGGTCTCGTCGGTCAGTAGGACTATCACCTTCGGTGAATCCGACGTCTGAACAACTATGGTGGCGCCACTTCGCGCCTTGATCATGCCCTGCAGCTTGACGGTTTGCGCCCCAAGAACCAAGCTCAGTGACGCTAACAGGATCGGTGCCAGAATTCCAACTGACGCGAGTTTCACTGGCTTATAGGGGGTCATAGCTCTCTACTCCTTTAAGCGATCCGCTATGCGACTGCCGCTCAAGGCCGGCCGGTCGCAGAAAGACATCAACGCACGGCTCCCGCTCAATTCGAGCCTCAACAGGCGCCCTTGCCCACACGGGCGATTTACTCGAAAGCGGGCGAGCGGCCGGTAGCCAGACCTGATTCGTGCCTCATATTCGATAGTTAGATGACGACTTCAGCTTGCGCGGAAGATTTTATTTTGTGCGATTCGGCGGATCGCTCTCGGCTCCGCCAGGCGTCGCAGCCTCGATGAAATGATTTGTGAATGCGATGGGGTAGAAGTTCTGCTCCTGGGCGATCGGGGGCTGCACCGGTGGTGGTTGCTGCGTCTGCGGACGATGCGGAATAGCCGACGGACTCTGCGGCGGGTCCGAGTTATAGTTGTTCGGCAGAATCATAGCAGGTGGCGCGGAGTAAGCGGGGTAACTGCGGTAAGGGTAGGGATAGTAGCCATAGTAGTAAGGGCTGTATCCGTAATAATACGGATATCCATAGTAGGGGTAGTAGCCGTAGTATGGATAACCCCAGCCGAAACCAGAGTAAACCCGTGGCGCGTAATAGCGGCCTCCGTAATACCCGTAACGCCCACCATAGTATCCGCCATAGTAGTGGCCGCCGTAGTATCCCCCGTAACCGCCGCCGTGGTAGATGCCGGCGCGTCCGCCGCCATGACCGTGTTGGGCGTAAGCCGGGATCGCAAGAACCGACAAAAATACAACAAGACACAACACCGCTTTGGGTGAGCTCACAACGATCCCCCTTTACTCGCGCTCATAATATCGCGACGCTAAAGATGCTCTTTACTACTCTCGGACTCAATATTCTTCAGACGCTGGTCGACGGTTATCAGGGGGGAAGGGCACCTCTAATTGCTGGCGAGGCCCCGGTTCACGAGGACTTTAATGTCGACCCGACGGTTCTCGGCCCGACCGGCCTCAGTCTCGTTCGATGCCACTGGCGCGTATTCGCCCATCGACCCAGGTGCAACGATATGGCGCACCGGCAATCCACCCTGCTGCATCAAGCAGAGGACCACCGCTTTGGCGCGGTCCGCACTCAGTTTTGTATTAATCACATCATCGCCTGTTGAATCGGCATGGCCTGTCACCTCAATGATGTAACCCCTCAGGCCGGTGGCAATTTCCGCGAGCGTCTTGAGTGCGCCTACGGACTCCTCCGAGAGGCTCGAACTGCCGAATCCAAATTTTACGGTGGCTTCCCTCTTTACGTCATAGTCTGCCAACGACATAAACCGATTTGTGTTCTCTTGGACGTCTTTGAGGATCTCGGCTATCTTCTGTTCGTGCCGCGCGCTATTCTGCCTATGTTCAGCAAGCCCCGCCTTTAGCGCTTCGATCTGCGCTTCTAGGGCCTCGATCTGCGCCGCGTTGGCCGAAGAACGTTGCTTGTTAGCTTCGGTAGCCCGCCTGTTGACATCAATCGCCTCAATGTTGGCCTCGACCTGCTTTGCGGTGGGCTTGATGCCGGCTTGGATCATCTCGCTTGTTTCCAAGTCGTCGCCATCGACCGTAATGGTCTTCGCGACAAACTGGCCCTGTTCGTTGGACGCTCCGTTGACGTCGATCTTGAGCCCGGGTATAAGCACCACAGAGGCCATCTCCTCGGTGCCCAAACCAAAGAGTCCGGTGTCGTCTTTCGTAGTCGTACTATCGGTTAGGAGAACGACAACGTTTCCCTTGTCTGACGTTACTGTCAACGTTTCTCCGGTACGGCTACTGATCATGCCCTTGACATTCGCTCCAAACGCAGATACGAACGTAAGGGAAAACAACGCCATCATACTGATTAAACTCGTTCTTGGGTGCATAGCTCGCTCCTGCCACAATCGGGTATTTCTTTCCGACAAGACATCATCGATGTTCCTTGCTGGTTCCCTGATGCAGGCTTGCATAGTACGGTGTTTTTTTTGTGTGTCGGTTCACGATTCGGTTAGACTGAGCTGATCAAAAGCGCCTGACTTCTTGTTTCACGGCGTTTCCTGAAATTATCCACCTGGACGGGCAACACGCCACTCGACGAAGTGGCGGCGAGGCGCGACACGGTTTAAACGGGCCGACTTCAGTCGATGGCGGAGACTCCATTAAAAAATGGATCCTTTTCTCCTTTCCCGGATCTTTCAAATTGGCATGACGGAGATAGCTCCACTACTCCCAGCACAAAAGCCCCCGGGGGAGAGGTCTGATTGCCAGAAGGCGCTGGCGTAACCCTCAATGTACTGATGCGGGCCGAATCGTTGGGCTTGCCGATCAAAGATCGATGGTAGGTGTTTAATGGCGCATTGCTCACATTGCAAGGACGAAACCGATAGATACGACGGCGGGGATGTTCCGGTCTGCGTGGAGTGCTCGGACCGGCGAAAAGCCGGGCGCCAATCATCGGCCACCGAGCAGCACACTCATACTTCCATCGTTTTATTTCATGACTTCCTTGGGGCGACGGCGCGATACCATGAAGCCATCAGTGAGTTCGAACTCGTGATGGGTCAGTTGCGGAACGCCTCGCCGGACCCACGGCGGATTAAGAACGCGTCCAGTAAGCTAACTATTGCCCGAAAAGAAATGATGATGGCGCACCGTCGTCTGAATGAGCATCCAGCCGTTTCGGTTGAGTCGGTCTTTCCTGATCTCCCTTATAAAGTGGGGATTGCGGCGAATCCGAACGCTGAATCCAGAATGATCATGAACGGAGACATCTCTACAGCGCAAGAAGTGTTCGGCTTCGCCTGAAAAGCTCCTCTCCCTTGAGTAGTGACAAACCAAACACCTTCCGGCACAGCTCTGACAATCCTGGCTCACTTTGGTGTCACGAGTAACAGGAGGTTACTAGAGGGCCTTACCCACGTGCAGTGGCTTGCATCGTACCCGGTTCCTTCATGCACGCTTTTCGAAGCAATGCAGTAAGTTCGTCGATCTTATACGGCTTCCGGAGATAGTAGACCGATTCCGGCTCAGTTACATCTCTGAAGGCTCTGTCCCGGCCATATGCTGTTGAAAGAACAATCTTGATATTGGGACGTATCTTCCGCAATGTTTCCAAGACCTCTTTACCGGACATCCCAGGTAGAGTCAGGTCGAGCAGAACGATGTCAATCTCCGCGGCCTGAGCTTTGAACAGATCCACGCCCGCGGCGCCATCGGGGGTTTCCAGAATAGAATACCCTTTCCTCCGAAGCATGCTTGCGATCGGCATCCGGAGCATATCTTCATCGTCGATGATCAGAACCGTTGCAGCTACGTTCGCGTCTTCAATATGTGGGGCCGGTTGCACAACAGCGCGGGATTCCAGTTCAGCTTGCCCGACACATGGCAACAGAACTTCGAAACACGAGCCCGTACCGACTGAACTCTGCACTCTAATCGTTCCGCCATGAGACTGGATGATTCCTCGCACCGCAGCCAGCCCCATGCCCCGGCCGGCTTGCTTGGTCGAGAAAAACGGATCGAAAATCTTAGCCTGGATCTCTTCGGACATGCCGCATCCTGAATCGCGGACCTCTAGTTTAAGGAATTCCCAGTTCAGCTTTTCTGACGGTGGCTTCGGCGCCTGAACTGGCGCCAGAGTGACGGAAATCTCCCCTCCTCTCTCGCAGAGTGCATCCGAGGCGTTGGCTACCAGGTTCATCACCACTTGACGCAGCTGTGCTGCATTCCCACGCACCGGAGGGACGTTGGGGGAAATATCGATCTTCAACAACCCATTCTTTGTAATGGTTACCATCATCAGTTGAAGCATTTCGCGCACTAATTTCGCCAGATCGATTTTTTCAAAAACGGCACTTTCCTCGCCGGCGTATACCATCAACTGCCGCACGATCTCAGATGCACGCGTTGCGATCGCCTTGATGGTCTCCAGCCCTTTTTCAGCGGGCGAGACGTCGGACAGGTCCGATAGTTGCAGTTCCAAGTTGGCCAGAATACTGCCGAGCAGATTATTGAAGTCGTGTGCGATCCCGCCAGCCAATACCCCTAGACTTTCCAGTTTTTGGTTGGCAAGCGCTTCGGCTTGGCTTTTCTTGAGATCGGTTATATCGATCAGAGAAGCGATGTAGCCGGTGAACACTCCCCCTGTTTCAAAGCGCGGGACTCCATTGCAGATCACCGATCGGTACTGCCCGTCGCCGCGCCGCAAGCGGTATTCGAGATGACACTCACTCTGCGCTTGGAAGGAAGCCTCGATTCCCGCCAAACATGCTTCCCGGTCATCGGGATGAATGCCGGCGGTCCAACCCATGCCTAATTCCTGTTCCATGATGCGGCCGGTAAAATCCAGCCATCTCTTGTTAAAAAAAGTAGCTTGCCGGCTCGGATCCGCAACCACGATCATTACCGGAGCGGTATTGGCCATATTCCGGAACCGCTCCTCGCTTTCAGCAAGCACTTGTTGCGTCCTGCCCAGTGCGGCGGCATTCTGCATGGCCTGGCGACGCTTAAGGAGAAGCGCGGCAATCAGCAGACTCTGTAATACGATCATGGCGATCACGCCCATGATGCGCCACTTGAATTGTTGCCACACGCTCAGCTCGCGAAAACGAATAACGCTGTCCTCCGGAAGCCGGTCTTCGCGAATACCCCACCGCTGAAGTTGATGCCAATCGAACATCGGCGTGTCCGGAGCGTTCTCGACTGGTATGTTCGACGCCCGCGTCCCGGATGCAACCTTCAATGTCATTTCAGCCAATCTAGTCGTATTGGCTTCCATGGTCCAAACATAGCCGCCCACGATTCCGAGGCCGACATTTGCGAAGGACATGCCGTACAACGGAACCCGCGCCAAGGGGGCGATCATCTTGAGGACATCCTGCGATTCCAAGAGCTTACCTTGCTCATCTAGCTCCTGCTGCCATACGTAAAGAACGATGGACTGTTGTGGCAGGGTTTTGATTCTTTCCTCCAATTCTGGAAGGGGCAAGTCGGTGAGATAGTTAATGGCCGCTTTGCTTTGATAGCCATTGAGCTGACCCCGCGCAATTCTCTCGTAAGCTTTGTCATGCGCCTGCGTTCCACTGACTATGAACACTTGCGCTGTGCCGGGATGTAGCCGCAACGCCAGATCCAACGTTCTCCTGTAGCTGTTTACAAAGACGATCCCAGTGGCTCCAGCCCCTGATTTGAGCTGCGCCGCCCTGGGATAAGTGGTAGCGCCGAAAACGATGGGAGTATGCGGAAGGAAGTCACCTCGGTATTTGAAAAGGAAATCCAGGGGCGCACTCGCGGTAGGAACTACAACATCGATGGGGCGGTCGGCATACTTCTGCCGGATGTAATCGTGCAAAAACTTAGATTGACTCTCTCCCGGAAACCGGCTGGATTCTAAGAATTCGGAATAAAACTCGACGGGTCCAGGCGCGGCCGATCGCATGGCCGCTTGAAAATGGCTTTCGAAGTCCACGTTGGCGGGGTGGTCTCTCTCATCCCAGTACAACACCAGCACCCGTAGTGGTCTAGCCAACTGCTGCCCCTGCCCGCTAAAGGGCGATAGGCAAACGAGGGACAAGACGAACAAAGCCGTTGGACTTCGCTTCGATAATATTTTCATCAAAACATTAGCTTGAGGCCAAGCTGCATCTGCCGCGACGACCCGGATTCGCCGGTTGGAAAGCGCGTGTTCGTGATGCGTCCGAAGCCCGGAGTCCCGACGACATTTCCCGGCTGGCCGAAATTTGCATGGTTAAAAAGGTCAAACACTTCGATCCGGATCTGCAGCCGGATCTTCTCGTTCAGTTCCGTGTTTTTCACGAGCGACAAGTCAGTATTGCTAAACCCTGGTCCAATGACTACGTTCCTGCCCAAATTGCCAAAGCCCGCGACCGCCGAAAACACCGAAGTATCGAACCAACGATCTGCGCTGCCGATAATCGCGATCGGCCCGCGTACGTCAGGCCGCAGCGTGTTGGGGATGCCCGTGACCGTGCTGTTCGAGCTTACGATATTAACCGGATTGCCGCTCTGCGCCTGCACTATAATAGCGAGCTGCCAGCCCTCCACAAACCGGTTGCCGCTGAACGGCAGGTCGTATATAGCGCGAGCGACGAAGCGATTACGGGCGTCGAAGTCCGAGAGGCCGCGGTCACCGCGTAGGTTATAACTGTTCTGCACAACGATGCCCTGTGAGCTAAGGGAATTATAGTCGAGCGACTTCGACCACGTGTAGGACACGTTAATCTGCAAGCCGCTCGCGAGCGGTCGACTCGCTGCGACCCATAAGGCGTTGTAACTGGAATTGCCTACGCTTTCTACCTGTGTGATGTTACCCATCGGAGCGTTCGGCAGTATTGCGCTCGCCGACGAGACAGCGGGATAGGGTCGCACTCCATCGACCGGCTGATTGATGTTGCGCCGCAGGATGAGGTGGGTGCCCTTAGAGCCAAAGTACCCGGCCATCAGCGCGAAATCCGGTAAAACCTCACGCTGCAGGTTCAGGTTCCATGACTGCACGTAAGCATTGTCGAACCCGTGGTCTACACTATTAGGCGCAAGTCCAGCGGCCTGTGCCAGATCAATTGCGTTCTCGAGCCGGATCGTGCCGGTTACGGTCAGCGGGATGGCAAGTGGGGGATTTCCACTCGTGCCTGTTACCACGCTTGTCATAGGCTGATCCACGAAGATCCCATACCCGCCGCGCACGGAGGTTCTTCCATCTTTGAATGGGTCCCAGGCGAAGCCGAGTCGGGGCTGAAAATTCTTATTATTCTGATGGTATATATCATCACCTTGCCCAAGGCGAACAAGCGAGGACGAGCCAGGGTCAAAGACGATGAAACGGCCATAGGGCTCGTGAGGTGTCAAGTTCCAGTCGTAGCGCAAACCGAGTTCAATTGTCAGGTTAGGCCGCCATTTGTAATTGTCCTGGACGAAGAAGCCGAAAGCTCCTTGTTCGATGCTGCTCGACTGGTTGCCTAGCGTCACACTGAAAGAGTTAGCGGTGTCGGCCAAGAATGCGGCCACGCTAGGAAAATTGAATGCGCCCGAGCCCAGGCGGAAATTATTGTTTAGGAATTGCCGGAATTCGCCGCCGAATTTGAGCGAATGCCGTCCACACAGGCAGCTCATCGTGTCACCGGCCACAATGGTCGTGTCTCCACGCCCCGACGGGTAGACCGATGGACCACCGAAGTTAAGGGCGCCACCCGCAATGTTGATCTGCGGCAATCCGATAGGCTGGGCAATGCCGTCGCGGATTCCGAAATCGGTGGGGTTGAATAGTGCATTCGGCTGCGTCGTGCTAGAGAGGCGATTCAAACCAAGGCGCAACTCATTGACGCGATTCTGTCCGAAGATGTGCGTCTCGTTCAGCGAAAAGAACTGCCTTTCCGGGCGCTGGATGTATCCGAAATTGGGAATGGTGTTGCCCCGCAAGGTAGGTTCCACGGTCTGCGTCAGGTAGTAGCTGTAGTAGCCGTGCAGCCGATCGATCTGACTGAAAATGTGACTAATGTCCAGCCCCCGCTGATCCGCATTGACGGGCGCGGACGCTGAACCGACGAAGCGCGATGCTCCCGCAGAGTCAATGAAGTTGGACCGCGGGATCAGTTCGATGAGTTGCGCGATCACGCCGCTGGAGGCGGACGTTCGCTGCGCGTCGTTGAGGACCAGGCTGTTGAGATCAACCTGCTGCACTTGGCGGAGCCCTTCGTATGAGAAAAAGAAGAACGTCTTGTTCCTGAGAATGGGGCCTCCCAGGTTACTGCCGAACTGATTGCGTTTGAATGGTGGGGGCTCGGTGGAAGTAAAGGTGAAGAAGTTGCGGGCATCCATGGCATTGTTGCGCAGAAACTCGAACAGTTCGCCGTGGAATCGGCTCGCACCCGAGCGAGTAGCTAAGTTGACAATCGCGCCTGAGCTCTGGCCGTATTCCGCACTGAAGGTTGAGTTGTCAATCTTGAACTCCTGAATGACACTGATTGAAGGTTGGAAAAGAATCGAGCTGAAGACTAGATCGTTGAGGGTGATCCCATTGATCATGTAGTTGACCGTCTCCTCGCGATTGCCGGCCGTGTTAATGGCCAGCGCCCCCAAACCTCGGCTGGGCGCGGCCGAGAATCCAGTCTGCGGCGCGGTAACGGACCCAGGCGAGAGCACGGCTAGGTCCAGAAAGTAGCGCCCGTTTAGAGGCATTTCCTGAACCGTCCGGCCATCGATCACGTGCCCCACGGAAGTTGTGGCTCGATCGATCGGGGCCGTCTGAGATCTCACCGTGACTTCCTGCGAAACATCTCCGACCTGAAGATGCACGTCCTGGACCACGGTACTGGCAACATCCATCGTTAGCGATTCCACCGTGTACAGCCGAAACCCAGGGGCCTTCGCCTGCATAGCGTAGATGCCGACGGGCAACGCAGGTATTTCGTAGATCCCTTCACGATTCGTCCTCACCGAGCGCTGAGCGAGGGTCGCGTGGTCGCGCACGACGATCTCCGCGCCAACCACAATCCGGTCGGAGGGGTCGGTCACTCTACCAGTCAATACGCCGTTCGACTGCGCTTGGACACACGCGACCGCGATGCCTAGCAGTAATCCGCCACGAATAGTTAGGGGAAATGTTGTCGGCAAACACTTCCGCGCGTTGAGCGTAGACATAAATCCCCCGATTGATACGATTGGAACGGCGAAGATTCAAAAAATCGGCTACACCGAGTTCTGCATGATTCTCGGGGGCATGTGTCCGTCCGGTATCCCAAACTACATGTTAGGGAAGGACATGGTTCTCTCGCCTTTGCAATCATATGCGCGGCAGCAAGCCGTCGGAATAAAAAGTATCGAACCGTCCTTGGGGAAAGTCTGTCCTCTAAGGAGAGCCTGGTATGGCGTATCGTAATTGGGACGTGCTGGAATTCATTGAACGCTTTCGAAAGGGTGAAGTTGGCGGCCAGTCGGAGGAAACTCTAGAGTCATTGCCGCCCGAGCAAAGAACGGAGTTCAAGGGTCCGCAGATACGGGACGAGAGCAGTATTGAGCTTTCACCGCAAGACGATCTGAAGCCTGACAAGCCCAGTTAACCTTTGCTGAAGATTTTTTAATAAGTGACGGGCGAAAAATACAGCGGAAACCCTTGGCAAGCATCCACTCTATGATTGGCGGGTTCACGCAAGGTGTCCAGCCAAGCGGCGGCCTCCACGAAGCCGGGGTGCCCGCCTGACGCAGAGTATCTCCCCCTAGGTGCCTGCGAAAGCGAGGGGAGTGTCTGTTTGCAAAAACGGCGCTCCCGCTCTTCTCGACAAACCGGGGGATCGGCGCTTC
>Ga0105245_10006101_pt1 | contig 10595 bp, 12 predicted proteins | sample KBSM54metaG_FD_81523 | JGI IMG/M metagenome (GOLD analysis project Ga0105245, IMG submission 81523) | Miscanthus rhizosphere microbial communities from Kellogg Biological Station, Michigan, USA - KBS M5-4 metaG | ecosystem: Host-associated > Plants > Roots > Rhizosphere > Soil | place...
CGACTTGAGCTGGAACGGAGATCCCTTGCGCGCGAAATACATCAAGACCCCATCCCACGGATTGCCTCTGAAATGCAAATTTATTCTGAAGTACTCTGCGGAAATCGGTACTGTTTCGTACCACTGGCCTTGCACCAGAGACCGGATATGCAGACGATCATCGCGATATCCAAATGCCATCTCGTCCGGATCGTCGCCAATGAGCTGTGACAGAACAAATACCAATAGTTCGTCAACGCTCTTCATATTCCACGCATTTTACAGTTTGTCTCTGGTGCCTTCAACTGAATTCGGGCAGTCCGGATTAATGCCGCGCAAATGAATTGCTCGTGCGGCGTACGACTCCTGCCCGGAAAATGGCAGTTCCAAACGCGATTGTCGATCGGCCTGATTTCGCATAAAATTGTCGACAAAAGCGAGGTGCCAATTGACGCGCGAACAGGTGATCGAAATTGCGGGACGATGAGTGCGAGAGCATTTCCCGGTCGTGCCTCCTGTCGCCTGGGTATCGCAAACGACGCCTGAGACGATTGCGATGGTCGTGCAGTATACAGAACGCTCCCTCACGCCCGCGGAGGTCGAGCAGGTGGAGATGTGGAATTGGGTGGTGCTCTTTGCTTGCTCTTTGGATACTGATGCGCAAGGTCTTCCGCCTCGGCTGGCCGTAATTGTCGATGACCGAACGGGTACAACAAAGACGTTTTTTTGGGAACCATGCGACACACCCCCGCCTTGCGACAGGGCGATTATGAACCATTCAATCCGGTGATAGAATCGCATTCCATGCGACACCTTCCCGCCCTGAGCCTTCTGTTGTTGTTCGTCACCAGTTGCCAATCGAGTCCTGACGTTCCCGCGATACGCGAAAGCGCCCCCGTGACATCTTATGAGGAGGTGCCCTATCCGCCGCCCGTGATCAGTTTAGAGCGCTTTGAGGATCGAGCAAGGACCTCAGGAGAAATCGATCGCGCGCCGATATTTCGAGTGACCAACGTTGCTGTCCAATCGATTTACTATTATGGGTATGAGCATATCCCATTTGTGTCGATCGCGCAGTCGATTGGCGGCAAATGGATCAGCGACGGTCCTTTGTATTGCGGCACGGGTGCCGGCAGGCATGAGATCAAACCGGGGGCATCGGAGGAAGTCCGCGTTCATATGTACCAACCAAAGTCGGCGGTCTTCCGAGTCGGAATCGGCTTCAGTTTGGACCCCAATCATGGGACTGGATCTTACGTTTGGAGCGAAGTCCTTGACGCCTCGCGGAATTGAATCTGTCATACAGCCAGCCACAATCTCCACTAGCAATCGGGTAACATAGCGGCGTGCGTCGATTGGGACGGTACATTCTCAACGGGCTGACAGTGCTTTTGTTGCTGACCTGTTTGGCGACGGTGATGCTGTGGATTCGCAGCTACTGGGTCCTTGATCGCGTTGTCAAAATGAACGCAGATTTCAGCGGCTTTGGAGCGGCTTCCCGACCAGGAGCCGTGGTCTTCTGGCATCGGGAATTTCACGGGCTACTGGGCGGGAGCACTGGATGGTCCTACTACTCCGGGCCAATGACACTGAACGACCGATTTCCTTTGGGACAGGTCCGCTGGATGCATCTCGGTTTCTATTCGAGCCATATCACAGGATTCGTAGCGACGGGGATACCGCCGATCCATGACGAGTACTTCTGTATTCCGCACTGGTGCTTCCTTGCCGTTTGCGGAATACCGGGCGTGATAATGCTTCGCCGCTGGCGTCGCCGTCGAAGAGCGGAGCGGCGAACGATTTCCGGCCTTTGTCCCAACTGCAACTACGATCTCCGCGCCACGCCCGATCGCTGTCCTGAATGTGGCACGGTCGTGGCAAAAGGTGCTCTATGAGGAAGCTTCTACTGCGCGGGGTGAGGGGGTTTCTTTGGATCATCAACGGTCTATTGCTGCTGATCGCTGTGGGGGCGGCGGTGATGTAGCCGGTTAGTCGGGGGCGGGTGATGCAGGTGTTCGCCGAGCGGTACACGGCGAGGCCGGTATCGCTGGAGGGGCGGAGGTACGTCGCGGGATGCTGGGACGGCGGGCCGTCCTCCGCGGCAGGTGGCAGAGCGCCATGTGCGATCAGAAGTTGGCTGTGATTCGCTGGGTGCTTCAATACCGCGGTGAGGGCTGGCGCTTGGGGCGGTCGTCGGAGGCGGCCCCCTCGGTCGAGAGAGACTGGCCCTCCCGCTGAGGCCCGCTGCGCTGGGACTTCACAGACGACAGCGATCCGGGCTGGAGGGTCTCTTATCGCTATGTCGCTGCGCCGCTCTGGCTCATCGCCCTCGCCGCCGGGGCGTGGCCGCTGGCTTCCATCGCCGTGCTGATTCGCCATCGCAGGAAGCGACGCCGCCTTGCCCACGTGGGCTGCTGCCAACAATGCGGCTACGATCTCCGCGCCACGCCCGATCGCTGCCCTGAATGCGGGACGGTCATCAGAGAATAACTGCACATACGCCGCGAGCATCAATGCCGGGGCGGTCACTCTCCGGTGACCTGCAATCCCGGAATCGCTTGTCTTAGTTTGGCCATTCCCGCAGAGTAAACCAGTCGCCGGTCAACCCGAAGGCGTATCAACGATTTCAGTCCCTGCAAATGCTCCAGACCGGCGTCAGTGATGTGATTGGCCCGAAGCCAAAGTTCCTCCAGAGAAGAGAGACCTTGCAGTTGTTTCAAGTCGTCATCGGTCAGGCCAGCGTCGATGAGGGTGAGGCATTTCAGATGTTTCAGTCGCCCCACGTGCTCAAGGTTCGCTCGGGCTGGTGCCTCGGGCAACAGTACGAACTCGGACAGCGCCGACAGTTTCTCCAGGAACGCCAGGTCCGGTTTTTCCGTTTCAACAAGATACAGACGCAACGTCTGTAGCTTCTGAAGTCCTGTCAGGTGATCGAGCGTGGACTGGCTCACTTGGCAGTCCTGCAGCGTCAACTCTTTGATCTGCAATAAAGATCCAAGCGCCAGTGCATCGGTGTCGGCAGCTTTAAGATGTTTCAGGCTTACATAGTCCACCCGCTCCACAAGATAGCCCCAGCGCGTTCCTAGTATCCAGCGCAACCGCTGCGGCCCGGCGGGAGCCACGGTAAACCGCTGGTGAAGTATGCGCAGTTGCGCAATCGTCGCCTGCTCCGTATGCCAGCCCCACCAGAGCCACCCCACCCCCGTCCCCGCCGCAAGTGCGAGCAGCAGTACGAGCTCCAAAACCCGCCGCCCCCAGCGCCAGACCCATCCGCGCGGCGGCCGCCTCGCAAACGTCCGCCGATCACCCAGATCAAACCCCCGCCCACATTCCGGACATTTTCCGCTTTCCAGGCCAGCGAGCAGATACCCGCACTGCTTACAAAAGAGTCGAGCTCGCTCTGCGTCGAAAGGTTCGACATGAGGAGCATTTTGGGCCATGGTAATGCGGATCCTAACCTGCGGGGCGCGATGATGCGCTGAAATTCTGCTGGCAATGTGTTGATTAGCGCTGGACTGCCGCAGGTGGCGTGCGAAGTGTTAAGCCCGGAATCGAATCCTTCAATTTCGTGGCACCCTTGTTCGTTGCCAGCGTGTCCTCAATTGCGAGCAGTCGTAGCGATTTCAAAGCCGATAGTTGCTGCAGCCCTGCATCAGTCACGTGCGTGTGTAAAAGGTCGAGACATTCCAACGCGGTCAATCCGTGTAAATAACGTAGGTCTTCGTCTTCAACGGTTGTGTAGGCAAGATTGAGTTCTTTCAAGCCCTTCATCGCCGAAATCTGCTTAAGCCATTTGCCGTCCACCGTGGAATAGGAGAGGTTCAGCTTGGCAAGACGCGGCAATCTAATGAGGGGCATGAGATTTGAATTGTCGATGCGGAGATTCACCAATCTTAGGGTTTGCACACTGGTCGCTTCCCCAACTTGGGCGAGCATGCGATCGCTAATTTTGCAATCCCAGAGGACTAACGTGTCAAGGAATTTCAGCGACTTGAAGTCCAACTCTCCGATCTCGTCACAACTCTGTTTCCCCAAACCCACTCCATCGACACGATTCCGCAGATAACCAAATCGCTGGCCCATTGCGCGTCCAAGCCACTCCGGGCCTATCTGCTTTACTCTCATCTCTGCGTTCATTGCCTGCAATTGCCCAATCGTCTTCTGCTCGCAATGCCATCCCCACGATAACCAACCCAACCCCGCCCCCGCCGCCAACACCATCACCAGCACAAATACCACCAATCGCCACCCCCACCGCCAGATCCACCCGCGCGGCGGCCTTCGTGCGAAGGTGCGGCGATTGGCGGGATCGAAGACCCGCCCACACTCCGGGCAGATGCGACTGTCCAGACAAAAAAGCGAATACCCGCACCCCTTGCAGAAGCGGTGCGGGGCAGTCGGAACAGCAGGCTCGGAAGAGTCGCTCGGTGGCGGCATGATGCCAGCCATTCTACAGGTAAAATTGTTGCAGCAAGCCTGCGATGATCGGTATCATTTTCGAGATGAATCGGCTGATGGTTGGGATAGTGGTGTCGTATACGATCTTCCTTTCAAGCTGCGCGCGGACGGCTACGCCGCTCCCGGCGCCGGTTGCGAACACAAAAACGTCGAACGTTGAGCCAAATCCGGTGCGGGTGAATGTGCCGCCGGCGGAATATAGAACGGTCGATCGGTTGCCCCACATTGATATGGTTCGTCGGCATCCCGATGGAGAGGTTGAACTGACGATTTCGCTGGCGATGCAGCGCGATGGCTGGGAACTGGCCGCCCGAGACACGCACGATGTTGCATGCGGATCGGCCCGAAGGAGCGCGTCTACCTTTGGAGCGTCGATGTGCTTGGGGCGGGATTGACTTGGTTTGAATACCAGGGTGATCGAGGGGAATTTGCGATTTTTAGCGAAGGACACCTGTTCTACGACATTGTTCCCTAGTACGAAGAGTTGATGCAGGTGCGCCCTTATGCTCCTTGAGCAGCGGTGGAGCGGAGTAGCGTCTTACTGCGGCGGGTGAGTTATTTTTTGAGGAAGTAAGTCGCACCCTCTGCTCGACGTTGCGAACGCCCCACATTCGGGACATCGATCAGGCGTTGCGCGTAAGTCATAGCCGCAACTGCGACACATCCCAGGTACACTTCGTCGTCGTCGAACTCGACGAATTATAAGCCAAATCGGTAATGGCCCGGTAAGGAGCGCCACCGCCCAGAGGGGAAATGTCATCACACTGATCTCGCGGTGAACATCGCGCGAGAAAATGGACCACCCCTTGTATGCGTAGTCGGGCAATGCAAATGTCCTGCGCCCCGCGCCGAAGCCGCACCGGTAGTATCCGCCTGCATCTCTGATAAACGCTTCGGCGGAAATCTCTGTTTGACCCAGATCTCGATATCCGCGGTTGAAACGTGGAATCTGAGAGTGCGTCCTTGAATCGAAAAACTGCTTTGCAAAGACGATGTCCCCGTCAGAAACTCGAATCCAGGAAACCCGCGGCCACGCTTGTTCAGTTCCGACGGAAAACGTTATGGCTTACCATACGAAGTAGCTCCGAATCCAAATGGTCAGCGTTCCGATGAACGTCAGCGGTAGGAACGCGACGAAGGTGGTGACAAACATACGGCTGAATCGTTTCATGCCTTGCTCCCCACGAGCCTCGAAGTGCTGAATTCTACCATGACTACCAGCCTTGAGGGTACAACAGCCACGCCATGCCATAAGCGAGCCAATCTCCCGCAGTTAGAGCTCAATGACTCGTGCCCAGAACATCCGACCAACTCTTGTACTGTTTGAACGTTGAGAAATCATTCACGGTTGCGTCATTCCACCCAATGGTTTCGAGCAATCCATCCTTTATTTCAACCATTGCCACCCATCGGCTCTTTATGTCCGTGCGCCAATAGTAGTAGATATAAAACGCTTGTTTTCCATCGCGGACTCCGCAATCGGGCAATCCGAGAAATGAGAGGACTTCCATTTCTGTGGCGCGATCGGCGGGATTGGTGCGCGACATCACGGGAATCACACCGAGGATGAAAGAATTACCGAAACAAGTATTGTCGAGTTGCCATGCGACACTTGTGAATTTGTCGCTTCGGTGCGAATCCCCCTCTTTTGTGCGATATTGCAACCACTCACCCTTGATCTGCGGGTGAAGGGACGAAAGCCGATCCACCGAATTTGGTGGCGCGGGCTCCATGGACGGCACCGTCGCTGCAACTGAATGAGACGCCGTGCTCTGCGGTGATCTGCACGACGTACACAAAAGCAATGCTGCAACAAGAAGTAAGCCAAATAGTGGTAGCTTCCTAACGCATTTTTCGATTCGCACGTGGATGAGACTCCAAAACGATGAAGACGATACTGACGGAACAGCCGGTGCCGATGGATTCTGGTTTCGCGGCATGATTACTTTGCTCGTATACCACCCGGGATGATCATTAAGGTCTGAAGGTGTCAAATGTCTAATTCAACGGTTGCATTGTGCGTTCTGACTGGCCTGCTCATGGGATGCAAGCTTAACGAGAGCGCCAATCAACCGATTCCCCCTTCGCCTCCCCCGCTGGTGCTCACCGGGCTGTCAATCGATGGTTTGGGAAACGGCGCTGTGGACTTTGAGTGTTGGGGCCTGCCGGAATACATGGCAAAATATGGTCGTGCCGGGTGGCTGGCGGGTATCGGCGATGAACGCCCGCTGGACTATGCTTTTCAGCCTCTCAAGTCCAAGCCGAGAGAATCTGGGCTCAGGGTAACGGACATGGTGGTCGCGTATTACTTGAGACTCCATCATGAAGAGACGCAAACCTATTTTCGTGCTGTCGATTATGGCGACGAATCGCGCGATGCGATTAGAATTGCCGTCAAAAAAAGAATTGAGGCCGGCGATCTCCCAACTCCGGTTTATCTTCACGCAATCTCGCAACCGTTGCCTACGACTTCGAAGACACGCTAGACTTAGCGGTATTGAGGAATCCGCATCGGGTTTGAATAGCCCGGCGGAAGGAACGGCTGAAGGTCTTTCTTGATGTAGTGGCGAGCGCCGGTCTGCGCGAGGACTTCCAGCACGTCGACCGTGGATTGTTTCCAATGCGTCGACTTCGTCAGGCCGACGTAAATGGCGCGGCCTCCTTTGAACAGGTCCACATAGCGGAGGGTTTGCCGGATGATTTCGAGTGCGGCGGCGGTGTCGAGGACGGGCTCCAGGCTGACCCACGTGAAGATGCCAGCGTCATGAAAGCATTTCAGTGTCGCGAGCCGATCAGCGGGGAGCGACGCGCCGCGCTCCCATTTCAAACTGAACGATTTATCGAGACCAGTGAGAGTTGGCGCTTTTGATATCCATAATTTCAAACCGGAGGCTGTATCCGATCCGGCGTGGGTGCTTGAGGCAGGTTGTCGCGAGTAGCGAAAGTGATGGGGCGACGGCTGTTTCGGTTCTTGGTCTGGGCGTAAAGGTGGTAGTCGGAGAGTGACGTGCCGCGCGGAAATGTTAGCGAGACCGTCAATTCCCTGGTTGTGCCGGACCGTAATGCACGCTGGACGGTGGCGGTTCCGAGAAGGATTGAATGATGCCCTGCGCGCGAGCCGTAGATGGAAACAGTGAATGGCCCCGGGAGGGCATCGTCGCCGGTATTGTGGATTGTGACCGTGACGGTGGCTTTGTTGGCTTGGGTGATGACGCCGTCGAGGTTTGGGGAGGGGTTGGTGTCGGTGAAGATGTCGATGGTGTCCAGCCAGCCGCCTGCGAACACTGCGGTGCCGCCTGCAAAGAAGGCCCGGGTGCCCAGGGATGTGGCGGCCATTTCCGCGTGACGTGCGTCGGTGGACGCCGCGCTCCAGGCGCCGGTGCCAGGTTCGTATATGTCCGCTTCAATAAACCACGTGAAAAGCGCCTTACTGCCCAGGGAAGCAGCCGCGGTTTCCGCGCCGATTTGCGGGGCTGGAACCTGTGACCATTGTCCCGTTAAATCGTCATAAATATCAACTGCGCCCTGGGTGGCGAAGATGGCCATTGTGCCAACCGTCGCGGCGCTGTTGAAGGTCGCTTGCGGAGATGGGAGGTCCGCAGATAGCCATTGGCCGATCGCTGAGTCGTAGATTAGTGAGCCGCTTCTGTCGACGAAGATTGCCTTGCCACCGACGACGGTGGCGACCGGAGATGAGAGCGCGCGGGGGAGTTTGATGCTGGACCAACTGTCGGTGGCGGCGCTAAAGATGTCGGCAATATCGCTACCGATTCCGCTGCCATCGCCGGCGAAGATTGCCTTGTCGCCGACGGTAACCGCGGCCGCGTGGGAGCGCGGTTGCGAGAGGTGCGCTGTGGACCATTGATTGGTGGCTGAGTCGTAGATATCAACCACGTCGCTGTCGCCAGTAAAATTGTGGCCATCGCCGCCGGCAAAGAGCGCTTTACCGGCTACCGCTGTTGCAGTGAGATTTCCGCGGGCCTGTGAGAGGTGGGCGATGGACCATCGTTTTGTGGCCACGTCGTAGATGTCGACTATATCGCTATCCGTGTTGAAGGATTCGCCGCCCGCGAAGAGAGCCTTGTTTGCAACGGAAACGGCGGCCAAGTCTTTGCGCGCCTGGGAAAGGGTGGCGGTCGTGTGACCCAGCGGCGGATTGGACGTTGTGGGGATGGCGATTTTGAAACTACCGATGCGCCGGCCAATTGCGGCGTTCTGGGCGGTGTCCTTCACTTCATCGGCCTGCAGGTGAATTTCGTAGGTGCCGTTGTTGGAAATGTTCCAAGACACGATAGAAGAGACAGAGTAGGTTGCGATGCGCGTGCTGCCGTGGCGTCCTTTGGATTGGGAGATAAAGTGCGCAGGGCCTGAGAAGCCATTGGGGCCGGTGACGATGATGTCGTTGTGGTCGAGGGTGGCGGCGTCGATTTTGAATTCATCGTGATAGGCGATCGAGAAAGTGTACGAGTTTTGTTGATTGGTAAGCGGGGGAGCGGTGACCAGAGTTGTCGGAGGCGTGTCATCATAAGTGAAGAGGTCAACGGCGTTCGTCACCGGCGTGCCGCCATGACGGCCCATCACCGCGCCGCCAGCAAAGATTGCGGTACGCCCCGCCATAATGGCAGCCATTTCACCTCGCGCTTGCGACAGCGTGCCGGTTGATAAGATGCCAGTGCCAACGTTAAAAACCGCCGCCAGATTGCTTTCAGCGGTCAAACCGCCGCCACCGGCAATGAGAATATCGCGGCCCAGTGCCGTCGCACCCGGCGAATCGAGTCCCTCAGGTAATGCTGTCGCTGACCATTGGTTATTCACTGCGTCATAAATGTCTACGACGTTGCTGAAGCCCGGGCCAAAGCCGCGATCGCCTGCGGCAAAAATCGCGACCCCTTTGGAGCTCTCCGCAACCAGATTTGAGCGTGCTTCGGAAAGCGTTGCCGTAGACCAATGGCCGGTGGAAGCGTCGTAGATGTCTACATCGGCGCTGACAGCGCCCTGGCCAATGATTGTGTTGGTGGAGACGACGCCCCCAGCGAACATGGCAAGGTTGCCGACCGTAGCGACAGCCGAAACGGCGCGGGCGCGTGCGAGATGGGCGGTTGACCACTGATCGGTGGAGGCGTCGTAAATATCGACATCGTCAACGCTCTGAAGAAAGGGGAAGCCGGATTGGCGGCCGGTGATAATATATCCGCCAGCGAAGATGGCCTTGCTGCCGATCACAGTGACTTTCATCCCGCTGCGCGGACGCGAAAGTTTCGCGGTAGACCACTGGACAGTGGCGGCGTCGACGACGTCGATATTGTCGGTCGTGCCTTCGCCGGCACCGTCGAAGAGGACCTTGTCCCCGATGACGGCTGTGGCATCGAGGATCGAGGGGTGAAAAAGTTTTGAGTTGGACCACTCTCCGGTGTCGGCGTTGAAGATGTCTACGATGTCGCTAGCGCCGAGATTCCCGTTGAAGCCCCCGGCGAACAGGGCGAAATGACCGACGGTGGCGACGGCGATGTTTTCGCGCGCTTCGGAAAGCCAGGCTGTGGACCATGTCCTGGTTTTGCTATTATAGGTGTCGATTGCGGCGCTGTCACCGAGCCGTCCGAAGCCGCCGGCGAAGATGGCGTAGTTACCGACGCTTGTGGCGGCCATTCCTGCTCGTGCCCGCGACAATTGGGCGGTTGTGTGGACTAAGCCGCCGAGTAGCGATGGCGTGGCGCTTAGAAGCGTACGCCACTCCAGCGGCTCAATGACAGGAATTTGCGTGGGTCGGGAGAGTCTTCGCATATTGCATCTGATTGTTTCGTCGGCTCAAGACGCTCGTTATCCATTCAATAACTTGTTCAGCGCATTGTCTTTCCATTCAGCTTGAATAAGAGATGGCAAACTCGCGGTGGAAATCCGCGCCAATGATGTATCGGTAAAAATATCGGCATGCTCACTAGTGGCGGCTATCTGCATGTCCCAGCCTCCAGCGATGATGAGTTGGTGCCCCACCGTAACAGCGATTGGATCGGTCTTCGGTTCGGTGAGATTCGTGGTCGACCAAAGGCCAGTGACCGAGTCATATACATCGACCATGTCGCTGGACAAAATGCTCGAATCACCGTCTTCGAAATCCCCGCCGGCAAACAAGACTTTCGTGCCGAGCGTCGCAGCTACCA
>Ga0105245_10006104_pt1 | contig 10594 bp, 14 predicted proteins | sample KBSM54metaG_FD_81523 | JGI IMG/M metagenome (GOLD analysis project Ga0105245, IMG submission 81523) | Miscanthus rhizosphere microbial communities from Kellogg Biological Station, Michigan, USA - KBS M5-4 metaG | ecosystem: Host-associated > Plants > Roots > Rhizosphere > Soil | place...
ACTTGTGCAATCCGGCCAGTACCAGGTAGATCCTGTGGAACTGAGCGGCGCCATGGTCGCAGCCATGCTCAAGGGTTACTGAGCACGGACTGGACATGACACTTAAAGAGCGCTGTCAAGCCGGTGAGGCTAAACTGGAGCGGGTTTCCAACGCGCTTCTTGATCCTCGCTCCGAAATCCTGGACCATTGCCAAGCGGAGCTCCAGGAAGTAATCGCGATCCTGGATGAGCCCGCGAGCGCATCCGCGCGCCCCGCTATTTCCGACCGAAATGAACTCCTCCGCCTCCGCCGCCGGATCCGGCTGGTGACGCTTCAGGTGCAGAACGCCCTCAACCTGTGCCAGGGCTGGACCCAGTTGGACCTGAGCCAGGGCTATACCGATCAAGGACGACCGGTCCTGCCTCCGATGGAGCCGCAGGCGAGTTTCGAGGTTTAATTCTCATGGGTCTGTTTGCAAACCTGACTTCCAGCGTTAGAGCGCTCAATGCATTTGAGCAGTCCCTCGAAGTCGCTCAGAACAATGTCTCCAACGCCTCCACCGCGGGCTATGCCAAACAGTTGGCGACACTCAACGCGCTCCCGTTCCATCCGCGAACGGGACTGCTGGGTGGAGTTCAAGCCGGCGCTCCACAATCCACGCGGAGCGAATACCTGGAGCAGGCCGTCCAGTATCAGAACAACTCCGTGGGGAACTACGCGGCACAAACGCAGGCTCTGGGAGGAATCGAGACGATCTTCGATGTCACCGGTCAGACTGGCATCGTCGCCGCGCTGAACAGCATGTTCCAGAGTTTTTCGGCCTGGAGCGCCAATCCCGATTCCGCGGCGGCGCGGCAAGACGTTTTGTCCAAGGCCCAGGACCTGGGAAACAGCTTCCAGCAGGCGGCATCGGTTCTTTCGAGCGTAACCAGCAACGTCGGCAATCAGATCAATAGCACGGTCTCGCAGATTAATGCGCTGGCGGCTGAGGTCCAGAACTACAACATCCAGCACACCCAGAACGGCGCTGCCGATTCCGGACTGGACGCGCACCTGCACGACACCCTCGAAACTTTAAGCGGACTGGCCGGCGTCACCGCCAGGTTCGAAAGCGACGGAAGCGTTACGCTGCTGTTGGGCGGACAGACGCCCCTGGTGATCGCGAACCGCCAGTATTCCCTGCAGGCCGCCAATTTCACTCCGGCCAGCCCGGCCAACCCGAACGCGACTCCCTCCATCCAAATCCTGGACGCCAATGGACAGGACGCCACTAGTCACGTCATCGGCGGGACACTGGGCGGTCTATTGAACGTCCGCAACTCCGTGCTTCCAGCGCTCCAGGGTGACAGCACACAGGCCGGCGCGCTGAACCAGATCGCCAAGCAGGTGGCGGATCGGGTGAATCAGCTTCTGGCATCCGGGGCAGACCCATCCGGAAATGCCGGCGCGGCCCTATTCACGTATGACGCATCGAGCGCCGCGAATACCGCCCGCTCGCTCGCTATCAACCCGAACATTACGGCCAACACGCTGGCAGCTCTTGACCCAGCCCCGCCGCAGGTAGCCAACGGGATCGCACTGTCGCTGGCCGGATTGGGCGATTCGACCGCGGCCACCGATACGATCAATGGCCAATCGATTCTGAACTTTCTGAACGCGCAGACCCAGACCATCGGACAGCAAGTGGCCAGCGCAACTTCGGGCCAGACTGTAGCCCAAAAGTCCTTGACGCAGGCACAAGCGCTGCGAACCCAGGTATCCGGTGTTTCGCTGAATGAAGAAGCCATCAACGTGATGGAGCTTCAGCGCGGTTACCAGGCGATTTCCAAGATGATTTCCGTGATCGATGGGCTGACCGATACGCTCATAAACATGGTCCAGTGAGTCCGGAGGAGACACTTGTATGCTGCAAACCTTAGATCCGGCTCGGAGCCAATTCTTAAACGATCTCGCATCGCTTCAGAACCGCATGACCAAGACCCAAGCCGAGCTCACTTCCGGCATCCGGATTAGCAAACCGTCTGACGATCCCACAGCCGTGGGGGATGTATTGCAGCTCCAGTCCGATATCGGCCGGGTCACGCAGGTGACCAGCAATTTGAACGGTGTCAAAAGCGAAGTCGATACGGCGTCGGGCGTTGTGCAAAATGCGATTTCTCTTCTGGATCAAGCCCGGTCGCTGGCAGCCCAGGGCGCATCCTCCACCCTTTCGCCCACGGCGCGAACGGCCCTGGCGGCGCAAGCAGAGCAGATTCTCAATACGTTGATCGACGACAGCCGGGCCACCTTCGACGGCCACTACCTTTTCAGCGGCGATAACTCGTTGCAGCCGGCCTACTCTGTGAATCTCGCGAACGCGAACGGCGTCAACCGGCTGGTGACCGCGCCTGCCACTCGGCTCATTCAGGATTCCAGCGGCCAAACCTTCGCGGTAGCCAAGACCGCTCAGGATCTCTTCGACCATCGGAATGCCGACGACAGCCTGGCGACGGACAACGTCTTCGCTGCAGTAAATAGCTTGCGGGTGGCCCTGCTCAATAACGATCAGGCCGGAACGGCGGCGGCTGCCGGTGCGATTCAAAACGCGCAAGAATATCTGAATCAGCAGGGCGCCTTTTATGGCGCGGTGCAAAACCGGATCACGAATGCCTTGGATGTGGCGCAGAAGTTCCAGCTCCAGTCCCAAACCGCCCTCAGCAACGAGCGCGATACGGACGTGGCTGCGGCCGCGACGGAACTAACCCAGGAGCAGCTCAGCCAACAGGCCGCCATGCAAGCCCAGGCATCCATGCCTCGGAACAGCTTGTTCGATCTAATGAAGTAGTCGGAAGGCCTGCACAAAAGTCCGCGACAGTTAGTGGAGCGGCAACTATTCTTTCTTAGGGGGCAGTGCCTTCGGAGGCTCGGTCTTGGCCAGCGCGTAGTTGTTCAAAATCACCAGATCCACGCGGCGATTGCGCGCTCGTCCTTCGGGCGTGGCGTTGTCGGCTACCGGGACCGTGTCGGCGTACCCGGCGATCGCCAAGCGTTGAGGGGAGATTGCGAAGCGATTCGACAGTACTTCCATGATGGAGATGGACCGGGCTGCGGAAAGATCCCAGTTACTGCGGAATCGGGCAGTGTGAATAGGGATCGAATCGGTATGCCCCTCAATGCGAACCGGATTCTCGACGGCCTTTAGGGCCGCCGCGACTTTTTCGATCGTGGACATGGTATCCGGTTCGACGGCATCGGTTCCGGATGGGAAGAAGGCCGCCTGCTTGAGGCTCACGACGATGCCTCGCGGAGTCATGCTGACCTCCACTTTTCCCTCCTTGATCTCATCGGCCAGTTGTGTCGACAGCATCTTGAGAGAGATGCCCAGCTCCATGACTTCCGGTTGGTCTTCCTTGGAGGCCTTCTGGGCGCCACCCGGACCATGCATCTGGGCATTCCCTTGCCCTTTATCGTCCACGGTACCGCCCAGCACTCTGGCCACTGCGGGCGGAATGTTCGAGGAAACCGAAGAGCCTTCTTTCAGCGCCTTCTCGACTGCTTCGGAGATCTGTTTGGCTTTGCTCTTGTCGGTCTGCGAGGAGGCGAACATCACTACAAAAAATGCGAACAGCAGGGTGATGAAATCGGCGTAGGAGACCAACCAGCGCTCATGATTCTCATGTTCAACGTGCTTGGGGCGAGGCATGACGTTCCGGCCCTAGCCCTTGGCCTCGGCCGGAGCACCCGCGGGGACTCCTGCATCGGCTTTCTTCTTACCCTTGCTGGAATGCTGGAGGAACGCTTCGAGCTTCACCCGGATCAGTTTTGGATTCATCCCTTCGACGATGCTGCAGACGCCCTCCAGCAGGAGTTCTTTATCCTGCGCGTCCTGTCGGATGCGAGCCTTCAGCTTATTCGCGGCGGGAAGAAAAACCAGATTGGAGACCGCCACGCCATACACCGTGGCCACGAAGGCGACCGCGATTCCCTTGCCGACTTCCTCAATGTTCTCGAGGTGCTTCATCACCTGGATGAGGCCCAGGACCGCGCCGATGATGCCGATGGTAGGCGCGTATCCGCCGGCGGCTTCAAACACCTTAGCGGCGGATTCCCGATGGTGCTCGGACTGGGTGATCTCGAGTTCCATCATCTTGCGCAATTCCTGAAGATCGGTGCCATCCACGGCCAGGGATAGCGCCTTCTGGAGGAACTTGTCGCCGGCTTTCTCCAGATCTTCTTCGAGCGAAACGATGCTGCTTTTCCGAGCCTTGGTGGCGTAAGCGATAATCTCTTCGACGGCCGCCACCGGGTCCAGCTTCTCTTCGAAAAATACGCCCTTGAGTCCGCCCACTGCACCCAGGAGCGCGGATAGCGACGAGGTCACCATGACCGCGCCCAGCGTTCCTCCGAGCACGATAATCGCGGCCGAGATCTGCACGATGTCGCTGATCTTCCCACCTTCCCACATGAGTCCGCCGATAATGCCGCCAAGGGCGATCAGCAGACCCGCAAAGCTCGCGATATCCGGTTTGGAAATCTTGAGGTTGGATTTGGGAGCGCCCGCCGCTTCCTGTTTAGCTGCCATGGGTGATTACTAACTCCGCGATCCGGATTCTGAGCTGTGTTCGCGAGGCGCAGTCAATCTGGCCAGATCGGGACTCAGCAGCTTTTGCCGAAAAACAATAACTTTGTCCACAACCTCCTCGGCTGATTCGAGCACCATGTACTTGTGTCCGGTCGTCAGGGTCACTACTGTGTCGGGGGTCATGTCGATGTGTTCGATCAGGTCGGCGTTGAGGATCATAGGAACGTGATTTAGCCTGGTAAGTCGTATCATCGGCAATCCCCAGATGAGGGGCAGAGTCCATATCGATGAAAAACCAGGAAAGTTTACCTGAAGTTGCACGGGGGGGCGACCTCCTGACGGCTAAAGGAATCCCCTTAGTCGCCCGATGTTTTCTTAGGACCAGGAATGCTCGCCACACGCCCGCCCGCCGCCGCCAAACAATTCGAAATCGGGCAGCCGGACTCCGCCAGTCCGCGCTTCAGGACGCTGCGGGCCGTGCATGAACGGTACGCACCTAGCCTGGCGACGGCCTTGTCCGCATTTCTGCGCTCGGATTTTCAGGTGAGCTTCGAGGATCTTTCGCTTCAGACTAGCGGCGGCTTTCAGGCCGCCCTGCCGAGTCCCACATGCCTCATGGTGTTCCGGCTCCATCCGCGAGACGAACGCATGTATCTGCACATGGACTGCGCCACCGTATTCGGATTGCTGGAGCTGCTGCTAGGCGGCAAGAGCGGACCCGAAATGGCCGCCTCACGGAACCTGACCGAGATCGAGTGGAGCCTGCTGGAGGAAATTGTCCGGGTGATGGTGCGCCCTCTGGGCGAGGCTTGGCAGACATTCGCAACCGTCGAATTCGAAGTAGAATCACTGGTCAGCGAGCCGGGCTTGGTGGCGCCCGACGATCCGAACCAGCCCCCGAACCAGCCTATGATCCGTTTGGCGTTCAATTTGCGCTACGGCGAACAATCCGGGGTTTTGGAGATCGCCGCGCCACAGTCGTTTTTCGACTTTTCTGCGGGTGCAGCTTCGGATCAGAAGTCGCCGGGAGATGCATTGGAGCCGGACGCTGCACAGAAATTAGCCCTGTTGAACGAAGCCGGCGTGTCGCTGGAGGTTCGGCTGGACGGGCCGCTGCTGACCGTCGCCGACCTCATGAATCTAAGTCCGGGACAAGTGATCAAGCTCGACCATCCATTGGATCAGCCCCTGCGCGGTGTGGTTAACGGAGCGCTCTCCATGGAAGGTGCGGTGGTCAGTTCCGGGAAAAAGCGGGCATTCCAAATCGCCGCGCTGCCCTGAAAATCAATTCCCGCGACCCAGGCCCCGTTTTTCGCGCCACAGCGATTCAATCCCGGCCAAGTGTCGAAGCAGCTTCACCGAAACCTGCAAGTCTTCGGTGGGCGCAATGCCTCCGCGCCGCAGCCAGTTCCGCATGGCATCGGCGATGGTAACCAGCATCTCCAGCCGCTCGCGTTCATCTTCTCCTGTAAGTGGCCATCCGGCGGGCTCACCCGAAATCGCGCTGTGGGTCAGTGTATCCTGCAGACGCCTCAGGTCGCCGCTGTTCCAGGCGGAGAGAAGAAGCCTCGCGTGATGTTCCGAGGCGGCCGCCGATTTCATTTTCATCGTGATAGGCATGGTCGCAGGACATATCGGACCGGGAATGGCCTAGTTTAGGATTTTTTGGAACTCCGCGCCCCAAGGTACCAAAAGTGGCTTGTTTGCATTTTCTTAACAAAAAAGTCTGAAATATTTTGCCGCGTGAGCGAAATGACTAGCACGCTCCTGGAAGTAGGACCGGGCGGATTCGGCGGGAAGCCGAAGATTTCAATTAAACAAAAGGACGTGGCGCAATGTCATATTCATTTCAGACAAACGTAACCTCTTTGCTGGCTCAGCAAAATCTTCGGGTGAACAGCGACTTTCAAAGCCGAACCATCACTCGTTTGACTTCAGGTTACAGAATCAACTCTTCCGCCGACGATGCCGCGGGCTTGGCAGTTGCCAATAAATTCCGCAGCGACGTGACCGAGCTCCAGCAGGGCGTTCGGAACGCCAACGACGGTGTGAGTATCCTCCAGATCGTCGATGGCGGTCTTAACAACATTTCGAACATCCTGGACCGGCTCAAGACGCTGGCTACCGAGTCAGCCTCAGACACCTTCAGCGGCGACCGCGCCACGCTGGATACAGAGTTCCAGGGCTTGTTGGCTGAAATCGACCGCCAGGCCGCGAACATCGGTTTGTCGACCGGCGCGACCGGCGGGCGCTTCAATGTGAGCCTGGATGTGTATATCGGCGGCGGCGACACGCAGACGGATGCCAAAGTCACCATCGACCTGAGCGGCGCCGGCAACCAGGTAGATTCCACTGGTCTCGCCATCAATGCCGACGCAGTCGATACCAAGGCGAACGCGCTCACAGCGCTCACCGACATCACTGCGGCAATCTCCGCTCTCGGCTTGGCCCAGGGAGCTGTGGGAACCGGCGAAAACGAGCTGAACTACGCCGTGCAACTGGCGCAGTCTCAGATCTCCAGCTTCTCGGCTGCGCAATCGTCGATCCGCGACGCGGACGTCGCTACCGAAGCGGCCAACCTTACCAAGGCGCAGATCCTGGAGCAATCCTCGGTGGCTGCCCTGGCGCAGGCCAATGCGGCGCCGCAAGCGCTCCTGAAGCTGCTCCAGTAAACTCGCCGTTTGGACGCAGTCTAATGTTCGGAACAATCTGGGCCGATTCTCTACCGAGAGCGGTCCAGACTTGTTTTGAGGATTGCGACAGGGCTGCCGTTCAGTTTTGCACGGGGAAATAAAACATGAGTTCCGCGGGTGTTCCGTCCTCCAGCAAGTACTCGACCGATCTCCAGCAGGTGCTCAGCCGCGCCGTGGCGATCGCCTCCCTTCCGCTGAACCAGCTCAACAGCCAATTGTCCGATCTGCAGAACCGATCCACCGCTTTGACTTCCCTGAACGGGAAGTTCTCGGCCCTCCAAACCGCGCTGCAGGGATTTTCGAATTCAGTCGTTTCCTCGTCCGCGCAAGTGTCCAACAGCAGTGTGCTTACTGCACAGAGTGACTCCACGGCGAAGGCCGGTACCTATGCTATTCATGTCATTTCCGCCGGCGCGCCCTCCAGTGCTCTCAGCCAGGACGGATTGCCGGGGGTTCAGAATCCTTTCAACCAATCTATTACGACCTCCGGGTCGTTGACGCTGACAGTAGGCGGCACTCCTGTCACCGTGACTCCGACGTCGAACACGTTAAGCGCGCTGGCCGACGCGATCAACGCCTCCGGCGCGAATGTCACGGCGACCATCGTTAATCTAGGCTCGCCTTCCGCTCCGGACTACAGACTTTCGGTGCAGAGCACCAAGCTGGGCAACATCACCATTCAGCTCAACGACGGAGGCCAGGACTTGCTGGGTGCTCTTTCCGCCGGATCGGAAGCACAATACCAGATAAACGGGCAGCCGGCTACTCCCATTTCCTCTGATTCGAGCACGGTGACGATCGCGCCAGGAGTGACTGTAGATCTGCTGCAATCCGGCGATTCGAACGTGGTGGTTTCGCAAAGCTCTTCGGCCCAGGCGGACGCCCTATCTTCCTTTGTGGCGGCCTATAACGCTGCTGTCGACGAGCTCAGCTTGAACCGTGGCAAAGGCGGAGGTGCACTCACAGGAGATGGGTTGATCTACACGGTGTCGCAATCGCTCCGCAATATGACCAGCTTCGTTGGAGGGTCTGGTGCGGTTCAGAATCTAACCGATCTGGGCTTGACGTTCGATAAAACAGGTCACCTGAGCTTCAATCAAACGGTCTTCGGCAATGTTTCCGCTGCCCATCCCAATGATGTCAGCGCCTTCCTGGGCTCCCCGTCCACCGGCGGATTTCTCAAGGATGCGACCGATACCCTGAACGGCCTCGAAGATCCTACCACTGGCACCATCGAGAGCACAATGGCCAGCGCGCAGACGGCCATCGACAATCAGAACCGGAAGATCTCCGACGCGCAGGACCGACTGGACCTGCTCACCGCCAGCTTGACCGCCAAGATCGATGCAGCGGATGCCTTAATCGCCTCGCTCGAGCAGCAACAAAGTTACTTCACTACGCTTTTCACGGACATGAATGCGATTAACAAGAACCAGTGATAGCCTCCACGCCGCAATTCAATCGGGTGCATGGAGCACGGCGCAGGAACTGCTGGCGGCATTTCGCGCCGAAGTCGAAGCGTCCTGGCGAGCAGCCGCCACCGAACAGGAACGCCGCGCGATTTCCGAGAATGTGACCGGCTTCTTGCAGTGGGCGCGGGCGATGACCATTACTTCCCGGGAACATGCGCAGACCCGCCTGGACCGCCTGAACCGCCGACACGCGTACGCCGCACCGAATCCTTCCAATCCGTATCGCGGCCTGGACGCGTAAACGAAAGCGTCAGAGAACTGACGGAATCGTCTGAATTGCGACCGGCGCTCTAAATTCCCCTACCTGGAATCAGCGGGTTACCCCTTGGCATCCGAACTGCTTTAGGGCAGATATCGTGTTTGAAGCCGTCGCTGGAAATCTCGAACGATACATGAATCTGCTGAGTGCCCGGCAGAAGCTGGTGGCGTCCAATATCGCTAACACGGACACCCCCGGCTACAAGACTAAAGATATCGATTTTCGCGCCGAGTTTGCGCAGCAGATGCAGGAGCAGGAATGCGGCGGACCGCAAACCTCGGGTCCACAGACGATCGAGCCGGACGGCCTCCCGGTGAAAGCCGACGGCAACAACGTCAGCCTGGATCGCGAATCCCGCATGCTGGCGGAAAATGCCATGCGCTTCCAGGTGGCTACCAGCTTGGCTCAAGCCCAGCTGCATGCCATACGCAGCGCCATCCAGGAAGGTACATCCGCATGAGTCTCTTCTCAGCCTTATCGGTAAGCGCTTCGGGCATGTCTGCCCAGCGCGCGCGCACCGAACTGTTGGTGGAAAATCTCGCCAACGCCGATACCACACGGACTCCCGACGGGGGGCCGTATCGCCGCAAGGACGCTGTTTTCGCCTCCGATCCGGGGGTTGGCCAGTTTTCGGCGATGTTTGAGTCTCAGGTCAACCCGACAACTTCGGGCGTACGCGTCGCGCAGGTGGTCACCGATCAACGCGATCCCGAAATGCGCTATATGCCCGGACATCCCGACGCGAACAAGGACGGCTACGTGGCGTATCCCCGCATGAATCCAGCCGAGGACATGGTGGACCTTCTGAGCGCCTCGCGCGGATATCAGGCCAACGTGGCTGCGATCAGCGCGGTGAAGGACATGATTAACCACTCGCTGGACTTGTTCAAATAGAGCATTTCCAATAAACAATCGTCATGAACATCTCGCCCATCCAGCCATCCAGCATCCAGCCCGTAGGGCTGATCGAAATCGGTGGAACTGCTCCCGCCTCGGGAAGCAGCGAATTCGGCAACATCCTGCAAGGAGCGATCGACCAGGTGGAGGGCGCCAGTAACAACGCCAATCAGAGCGTCCAGCAGTTCCTGTCGGGTGACGGCGAAGATCTACACACCACAGTGCTCGCTGTGCAACGCGCCAATCTGGAATTCGACATGCTGATGCAGGTGCGCAATAAGGTAGTGTCCGCCTATCAAGAAATCATGCGCATGCAGATGTAGCTGCGACCCGCCTAACCCTTCATTCCAATGGACCAAGTTAAACGACTTTTCGGAACTCTCACTGCTCGTCAGTTGACCACCATCCTGCTGGTAGCGGCGCTGGTCGCAGGCGGAATCTATGGATTCACGCAATACCAGCGTGAGGCTGGATTTCGGCCGCTCTACACCACGCTGGCGCCGGAAGACGCCGCGCTGGTGGTGCAGCGCTTGAAAGAAAGCGGCGTCGCCTATCGTATTTCCGCGAACGGCACGATGATCTCCGTTCCCGAAGACAGAGTCGCCGAGCTACGCCTGGATATGGCCGGCGCCGGGTTACCCAAAAGTGGCCGGATCGGCTTCGAGATCTTCGATAAAACCAACCTCGGCATGACCGACTTCGCCGAACATGTGAATTATCGCCGCGCCCTGG
>Ga0105245_10006106_pt1 | contig 10593 bp, 7 predicted proteins | sample KBSM54metaG_FD_81523 | JGI IMG/M metagenome (GOLD analysis project Ga0105245, IMG submission 81523) | Miscanthus rhizosphere microbial communities from Kellogg Biological Station, Michigan, USA - KBS M5-4 metaG | ecosystem: Host-associated > Plants > Roots > Rhizosphere > Soil | place: Michigan...
CCGTGTTTCTGGCCGCGCTCACGATCGCCCTGTCGGCCGCCGCCGCGAAGGATCCGGAGCCGATCGACCTCCCGGGCCTCCTCGCCCGCATCGGCGAGCGCGTCGAGGCCTACTACGCGCGCGCGCAGAGCATTCTCTGCATCGAAACCGTCCGCCTTCAGCCGATGGACTACAACTTCACGTCCGCGGACCACGTGCGCCGGCTGGTTTACGAGCTCCGTGTGTCCTGGGATCCATCCACGGACGGTTCGGTGCCCGAAGCCAACGTCACGCGGCAGCTCATCTCGGTCGACGGGCGCCCGCCGAAGCCGAAGGACGAGCCCGGCTGCCTCGATCCCAAGCCCGTCGCGCTCGATCCGCTGTCGTTCCTGCTGCCGCACCACCAGAGCGAGTACAAGTTCACCTACAAGGGCACCGGCCGCTCCGGCGACCGCGCCGCCGTGCTGATCGACTACGCGCCGGCCGGCTCGCCGCCGCCCGAAATCAAGTGGAACGACACGTGTGTGTCGATCAACCTGCCCACGCGCACGACCGGGCGTCTCTGGATCGACGTCGCCAGCGGCAACGTGCTGCGTATTGACGAAAAGGTGACGGGCCCGTACGACATCGAGGTCCCGAAGTCGCAACAGCGGAAGGGTGCGAACGCGTGGCTCACCCTCGATCGCGCCGACTCGACGATCCGCTACAAGACCGTGGTGTTCACCGATCCCGAGGAAGTGGTGATGCTGCCGGAGTCGATGGAGATGATGTCCGTCATCCGCGGCTCGGGCGCCCCGCGGCTTCGCATCAGGCAGGACTACACGAGCTACCAGCGCTTCGTGACCGGCGGCCGCATCGTCCAGGAATAGCGGGCCCGTCAGAGCGCGTCGACCGCCGCCTTCGCGCACACGCCGTCCTGCTGGCTGGTGCCGCCCGACACGCCGATCGCGCCCACGATCGCTCCACCGATGACGAGCGGCACGCCGCCCTCGACCGGCACGGCCCCGTCGAGGCCGAGAATCCTCAGGCCGTCCGGCGTCGCCGTCAGGGTGTCCTGGAACGCCTTCGTCGGCCGCTTGAACAGTGCGGCCGATCGCGCCTTCGCCACCGCCACTTTCACGCTGCCGTTCTGCGTATCGTCCATCTTCTCGAAATAGACGAGCTCACCCGCGATATCGACGATGGCCACCGCCATCGTCCAGGCGTTGCGCCGCGCTTCGGCCACGGCCGCGGCCGCCACTCGCCTCGCGGGTTCGAGAAGGATGGACGCGCCATAGGACTGGGACATGCGCAAAGTATGTCAAACCGCCGCCGCTTTGCAGAATCTTCCGCGACCCCACGATTTTGTAAGCGGGGCCAGATGACTCGATGGTCACCCGCCATCCGCCGCGGACCTCAACCGTGACTAAGATGCGCGTCTGAAAGCAGTTGCGGGCACTTGGCATGGTCGCGCAGCGATTACAGGATGCGGCACGGTTCGCGCAAACGTTTCCGTACGCTTCTGGAGTATCCAAATGGACCAAGCCTTGGCCCCGTCGCTCCCGCCGTCGCCAACCATCGTTTTCCGCGACGGCCTGGGTGAACGGCGCCGCGTCACCGATCCGACCGGCCGGGAATCGGTCGACCTCTGGTACGTCAGCAGCGAACTCTCCGGCGCCGCCCTCGAGGCCGGGCTGCGCGACCGGGTGAAGCGGCTGGCCAACTTTCACCACCCGTCGGTCAACCACGTCCACAGCGTCGACCGTGTGAACAACGGCGCGACGATCGCGGTCATTTCCGAGTCGGCCATCGGCGTCCGCCTGGCCGATCTGCTCGCGTCGGCCGAGAAGCACCACCTGCCGCTCGACATCAGCGCGGCCTTGTGTGTCATCCGGCAATATCTCCCGGCCATCGCCGCACTCTACGACCACGACCACGAAATGGGCCACGGCGCGTTCGGGCCGGAGCGCCTGGTCATCACGCCGGGCGGGCAGGCGATCGTGGTCGATCACGCGATGGGCGCCACGCTCGAGCAGCTGCGCTATTCGCGCGAGCGCTACTGGAAGGATCTCCGCGTCGCGTTGCCGCGCTCGGCTGGGCTTCCGCATTTCGATCACCGCGTCGATGTCGTGCAGGTCGGCCTCGTCGCGCTGTCGCTGATTCTCGGCCGGGGCCTGACCGACGACGATTACCCGACGAAGGTGCAGGAACTGGTCGGATCGGCCTGGGCCATCTCGGCGGCCGGCGACCTTCAGCCGCTGCCGGCAGCCCTGCGGGCCTGGCTCTCGCGCGCGCTCCAGATCGATCTCCGCAGCGCGTTCACGTCCGTCGAGCAGGCGGGCGCCGAATTCGAGCGGATGCTGTCATCGGTCGGCTACGCCGCAGACCCCGCGAGCCTGGAACGGTTCCTCGCGCGCCATCAGGAGAAGGCCGGTCCGATCGCGCAGGCTCCGGCGCCAACGCCCGTTCGGTCCGAGAGGCCGGCGCCGGCCATTTCGGCCGTGCCGCGGCCCGTGCCCGTCCCTCCGCGCGCCGATCCGTCAATGCGCGTGGAGTCGCCTCGTGTCGAGCCCGCGCCGCGTGTCGAGGCTCCTCCGCGCCTGGCAGCCGTGCCGCGGGTCGAGCCGCCGCCTCGCGTCGAGGTGACGCCCCGCATCGAGGTGACACCTCGTGTCGAGGCGCCACGTGCCGAGCCACGGGCCGAGGCGCCGCCTCGCGTCAACTTGCCGCCGCGCGCGGAATTCACACCGCGCCCGGAGTTCACCGCGCGGCCGGAGTTCACGCCGCCGCCGGACGTTGCTCCGCAGCCGGAATTCACGCTGACGAAGGACGAGGTCGAGGCGCCGGCGCGGTTCGAAACCGCGGCAAAGATTGACCCGGCGCCATCAGTCGAAACGAAATCGGATACGTCGCGCTTCGATCTGACTCCCCGCACGGATTTCTCCGCCGGCTTCGACTTCGTGCCGGAAGCCAATGATGAGGTGCCCGATATGCCGCAGCCCAAGTCACGTCTCGCCGTTTCAAAGCGGTCGAGCGTCATTGCCGCTGCTGTCGTGCTCGTCGCGCTCACCGGTGGCGGCATGATCGCTGCGCGTCGCTACGCGCTGGTCGGCACGGGCGGAGACACCGGGACGCTGACCGTTACCTCGAATCCGACCGGAGCACAGGTTGTCGTGGATCGCGAATCGAAGGGCGTGACGCCGACGACGCTGACGCTCGCGGCGGGGACGCACACGCTGGAACTGCGCGGCGTCGGCGAGCCGCGAACCATCTCGGTGGCCGTGGCCGCCGGCGCGCAACTGCAGCAGTACATCGAGCTCGCGAGCACCAATTCTTCGATGGGCCGCCTCCAGGTGCGGACCGACCCGCCGGGCGCGCAGGTGACCATCGACGCCCTTCCGCGAGGAAACTCGCCGATCACGATCGGGAACCTCGATCCGGGCGAACACACCGTCGTGCTGACGAGCGACGCCGGAACGGCCACGCAGACCGTGACCATCGAAGCGGGCGTGACCGCGTCGTTGAACGTGCCCATCGTGGCTCGCGAGGTCTCGCCGCAGTCGGGCTGGATCTCGATCGCGTCGCCCGTGGACGTGCAGCTGTTCGAGGGCGGCCGCCTGCTCGGCAGCAGCCAGACCGACCGCATCATGGTCCCGTCGGGCACGCACCAGCTCGAACTCGTGAACGACACGCTCGGCTTCCGCACGACGCGCAGCGTGCAGGTGGCGCCGGGCAAGGTCGCGCCGGTGGCCGTCAAGCTGCCGATGGGCTCGGTGGCCATCAACGCGATTCCCTGGGCCGAGGTCTGGATCGACGGCAACCGGATCGGCGAGACCCCCATCGGCAACCAGCCGGCGACGATCGGCCATCACGAGATCGTGTTCCGCAATCCCGAGCTGGGCGAGAAGACCCAGACCGTCACCGTGACGCTCACGACACCCGCGAGGCTGAGCGTCGATATGAGGAAGAAATGATCTTCAATGCCCGTCGCGCCTGCGTCGGCACCGTCCTGCTGGCCGCGATCGTCGTGTGGCCGGAAGTACTCTTCGCGGAGGACGCGCTGACCGTTGCGCGTGACCTCTACGCGGCCGCGGCTTACGAGGACGCCCTGGCTGCGCTCGATCGTCTGCGCGCGGGCGGCGGCGTCGCGAAAGTGGAGGATCCCCGCGCGGTCGATCAATATCGCGCGTTCTGCCTGCTGGCGCTCGGCAAGTCGAGCGAAGCGGCGCAGGCCATCGAGGCCGTCGTGTCGGCCGACCCGTCGTACTACCCGTCGAACAACGACGTGTCACCGCGCGTGCGCCAGGCCTTCAGCGACGTGCGCCGGCGCCTCCTCCCCGATCTCGCCCAGCAGAAGTACGTGTTGGCCAAGGCATCATTCGATCGGAAGGACTACCGCGTCGCCGCGGAAAGCTTCGGCCAGCTGCTGGATCTGTTTGCCGATCCGGACCTCGCGCCGGCCGCCGGCAAGCCGCCGCTCACGGATCTGCGAATGCTGGCGCTCGGGTTCCGCGATCTCAGCGCCCAGGCGATGGCGCCGCCGCCCGCTCCGGCTCCGCCCGCGCCGGTCCCGGCCGTCGTGGCGGTCGCGCCCACGGCTCCGCCGCCCGCGCCCGAGCCGCCGCGGATATACGCTTCCTCTGACACCAACGTGCTGCCGCCTGCGGCCATCCGCCAGGAACTGCCGCCGTTTGGAGGCACCCTCTTCAAGCCGGTGCTCGGGATTATCGAAGTCGTGGTCGACGAAAACGGCGGCGTCGTGTCGGCCGCCATCCGCGGCCAGATGAACGCGTTGTACGACCGGCAGGTGCTCGCCGCGGCGGCCGGCTGGCGCTACAAGCCGGCGCTGCTCGACGGGAAGCCGGTGAAGTACCGCAAGTTCATTCAGATCGCGCTCACGCCCAAGTAGTCAACGGGTAGTACCATGGCGGGCGAAGTGGCGCCCGTTTCGACCCGTCTGCGTCTGCCGCACCCCGTCGTCCTGCTGGGCGGTGCGGTGGCCGTGGCCGCTCTGCTCACCTTCATCCTGCCCGCGGGCCAGTTCGAACGCCGAGACGATGCCGCGACCGGGCGGCGCGTCGTGGTCGCCGGCACGTATCACTCGACCGCGTCGTCTCCGGTTGGCCCGTTTGCCGCCGCCGTCGCGATTCCCCGTGGCTTCATCGCCGCCGCGGAGGTGATCGGCCTCGTGCTGCTGGTCGGCGGCGCGTGGGTCGTGGTGGACCGGCTGGGCACGCTGCCGGCGGTCGTGGCCGCGCTGGTGCGCCGGTTCGAAGGCCGCGGCCTCTGGGTGATTCCGCTGGTGTCGCTGTTTTTCGGCGCGATGGGTGCGCTCGAGAACATGCAGGAGGAGATCATCCCGCTCGTGCCCGCGCTGATGGCGCTCGGGGCCGGGATCGGCGTCGATGCTGTCTCGGTCGTCGCCATGAGCGCCGGCGCGGCGATGGTCGGGAGCGCGTTCGGTCCGACGAATCCTTTTCAGGCCGGCATCGCGCTCAAGCTGGCGCAACTGCCGCCTCTCGGCCGGGGAGGACTTCGGCTGTTGATGTTCATCGCCGGCCTGGCGCTGTGGATCGGCCTGACGCTGCGCCACGCGGTGAAAACGCGGTCGACCGCCGTCCCCGCCGCGGCCGATGGAATGGCGCAGGGCGCCGCGCCGCCGTTCGATGGGCGGCACATGCTGATTCTGGCGATCGTGCTCGCCCCGATGGCTGCGTACGTGTACGGCGCACTGCGGCTCGATTGGGGCCTCAACGAGCTGGCCGGCGGGTTTCTGGTCGCCGGGGTCGTCGCGGGCCTGGTCGGCGGCCTGGGGCTCGGCGGGACTATCGCTGTGTATTACGAAGGCATGCAGAGCGTGCTGCCGGCGGCGTTCATGGTGGGCGTCGCGCGCAGCATCTCGCTCGTGCTTGAGGACGGCCGCGTGGTCGACACGATTCTCAACGCCATGGCGTCGCCGCTCGCGCACGTCCCGCCGGTCGCCGCGGCGCTGCTGATGATTCCGTTCCAGGCGCTGCTGCACGTGGCCGTGCCGAGCGTCAGCGGTCAGGCCGTGCTCACGATGCCGCTGTTCGTGCCGGTGTCCGACCTCCTGGGCTTCTCGCGCGAGGCGGCCGTGCTCGCGTACCAGACCGGCGCGGGCCTCGCGGAGCTCGTCACGCCGACCAACGGCGCGCTGATGGCCGTGCTGCTGGCCGCGGGCGTTCCGTATCAGCGCTGGCTGCGTTTTTCGGCCGCGGCCGTCCTGGTGCTGGCGCTGATCGGCGTGCTTGCCATCGTCGCGGCCGTCTGAGGCGCGAGCCGTGCGGACCGCCACTCGCGGACCGAGTTGACGAGCCACAGGCCGGTGGCTTCCCGGATGCGATCGATCGTGATGACGGCTTCTTCGATGACGCCGTCGTCCAGCAACTGCGACCGGAACGTACCCGGCAGCAGGCCGCACTCGACCGGAGGCGTCAGTTTCCGTCCGCCGATTTCCGCGACGATGTTCGCGATCGTCGTCTCCGTGACCTGACGGTCGGCGTTCCACAGGATCACATCGTCGGCGTCCGGGCGCTTCGCCGCGTCGTACACCCGCCGGTTTGTTGTCTTGTGATAGAGGAAGATGTCGCCGGCGTCGATTGGCGCATCCGCGAAGAGGACGCGCGCGGGGTCGGTCACCGGATCGAGAACGGCGCACTCGACCCGGGCTGTTCCGTCCTGCGCCAGGAGCAGGCGCACGCGCAGGGTGTCCGCGGACGCCGCGACGGCGCGATCGAGCGCCGCGCGAAGATCGGCGGCGTCACAGGTGTAGCCGAAGTGGCGGGCCGAGCGGGCGATGCGCGTCAGATGGCGATCGAGCAGGAAGAAACCGTGCCCGGGCGTCCAGCGGATCGTCTCGAGCAGGTCAAAGGCCACGGGGACGTCACCCATTCGGCCCAGTGTAGCGGACGCTACAATAGATTGCATGGACGGCGCGACGTATCGGGGAGCTCTCGCGGCGGCGCCGCGTGTGGCCGAGCATTTTGCGCGACACATCGAGGCCGCGCGTTCCACCGCTGTCGGATCGGTGGCCTTTGCGCCGGACGAGAAGAGCCTCGAAGCGATCATCGATGCGGCATTCTGGGCGAGCCTTCGCCGCGAGGAGGGCTACGCGCCGAAGATTTCCCTCGCGTTCCTGCCGCCCGAGCAGGCGGTCCGGCCGTTGATGTTCGAGAAGCCGCTGGCGCTCGGAGCCGCGGCGCTTGCGCGCGTGGCGCCTGCCGTCGAACGCGCCGGCATTCACCTCGGCGTGTGGCCGCGCGACGGGCAGCTGTCGGTCTGGGGCACGACGCGCGTGATTCCCGCGTACTGCTTCGTGCTCGAGGTGGCCTCGCCCGGGCTGCTCGTCATCAAACACCATCGCGGCGACATCTCGGGCAAGTTCGTCAACGTCGCGGTGCTCGAAGGCGACCGGCTGAAGATTGTGGACGAGGGGACGTCGAGCCTGCCGGACTGTCCGCCGCTCCTGACGTCGCTCGTCGGCTTCGAGCAGCCGGCTTCGTGGGCCGAGTCGGTGAACGTGCTCGTCCAGCTCGCGGTCTCGATGCGCGCGCACGGGCGCGGCGGGGCGCTGCTGGTGGTGCCGGGGGGCAGCGACACGTGGCGCGAGTCGATCGTCCAGCCGATTTCGTACAGCATCGAGCCCCGGTTCAACGAGCTCGCCGACCTGATGAGGGACGCCTCCGACGATCCGCGCCTGTGGCAGGACGCGATGGCCTCGGCCGTCGAAACAATTGCGGGCCTGACGGCGGTCGACGGTGCGACGGTCATGACGGATCAGTACGAGCTCCTGGCGTTCGGGGCGAAAATCACGAGGCGGGAAGGCTGCGCGCGGGTCGAATCCGTCACCGTGACCGAGCCCATCGAAGGCGCTGTGTCGACGGCGCTGCATCCCTCGGAGCTTGGCGGCACGCGACACCTGTCTGCCGCGCAGTTCGTGCACGATCAGCAGAACGCGGTGGCGATGGTGGCGTCGCAGGACGGCCACTTCACCGTCTTTGCGTGGTCGCCGTGTGAGACCATGGTCCACGCGCACAAGGTCGAAACGCTTCTTCTCTAGAGCCGTAGCGTCCGCCTTCAGGCGGACGCTCGCCGGCCGGGCTGAAGCCGGCCGCTACGGCAGTGGGTGATCATGAAACGGCTTTTCCGAATCAGCCTCGTGCTTCTGATTGGCTCGGTCGCTGTTCTGGTGTCCGCGCCGCGTGCGTTCGCCCAATGGCCTGCGTACCCGACGCCGGCCGTGCCGAAAACCGCCGACGGCAAGCCGGACCTGACAGGGCCCACGCCTCGAACGGCCGACGGCAAACCGGATCTGTCCGGCCTGTGGATCCGCGGCGATGGGCAGCTCGGGCCGGCGGGCGGCGGCACCCTGCGCGCACCGCCGCCGGTGTTTTCCGCCGGGCCTCCCGTCACGACGTTCAGAGATGTCGGCGCGAACATGAAGGAAGGCCTGCCCCTGCAGCCCTGGGCGGCGGATCTCGTGAAGGCCCGAAAAGCCGAAAACCAGAAGGACAACCCGGACGCGCACTGCCTGCCCATGGGGCTGATGCAGTTTCACAACCACGGCCAGCCCCGGAAGATCGTGCAGACGCCGGGACTCATCCTGATCATGTACGAGGCCAACTACGGCCTGCGGCAGATCTTCATGGACGGCAGGAAGCTCCCGGGCCCGGACGCGCAACCCTGGTGGTACGGCTACTCGATCGGCCGGTGGGACGGCGATACGCTGGTCGTCGAGTCGAGCGGCTTCAAGGACGGCGGATGGCTGGACATCTGGGGCAACCCGATGACCGACGCCGCGAAAGTCACCGAGCGGTTCCGGCGGCCGAACTACGGCACGATCGAAATCGACGTGACCATCGACGACCCGAAGGCCTACACGAAGCCGTGGACCGTCCGCGTCAACCAGCGCGTCGTGCTCGACGGCGAGCTGATCGAGTTCATCTGCCTCGAGAACCAGCAGTTCGAGACGTACTTGAACAAGCAGAAGTAGTGCAGGCCTTCAGGCCTGCCCCGTGACGGCAGGCCTAAAGGCCTGCACTACTTCTGAAGGGTGCGCTCGAAAAATCGCGCCATCGCGCCGACCGCCGTGGTCCAGTTCCGCCACAACAGCGAGTCGTGCACGTCGTCCGGCAGGACGAGCGTCTCGACCTTGACACCCTTCGCGAGAAGCCGCCGCTCGATGTCCACGGTCTGGTGAAAATCCACGGTGCGATCGTCGTCTCCGTGAATGAGCAGCACCGGTGATTTCCAGGTCGGCACCGCGGCCACCGGCGACGAGTCGTAAGCCACTTTGAGCGCCTGCCGCAGGTCCGCTTCGCTGATGTTGTCGCCGGCGATGGCCCGCGCCTGCTGCATGGCGTTCACGGCGGGCAGCCGATCGTGGACGCCGTGGATGTCCACGCCGGCAGCGAACAGGTCGGAGTTGCGGCCGAGCGCGAGCGCCGTCAGGTAGCCGCCGAGTGACGCGCCCCACACGCCGATGCGGGCGGGATCCACGTTCGCGCGCGCCTGCAGATATCGTCCGGCAGCGAGCACATCCTTGTATTCAGCCGCGCCGCGCGCCCCGGTGTTCTCCGCGAACTGGAACGCCTCGCCGTATCCCACGCTGAGCCGGTAATCCACCGACAGGACGACGAAGCCGCGGCTGACGAGATACTGGTTGGCGCCGTAGTCGTTCGCGTACTCCCAGCGGTAGTGCCAGCCCAGGAGCATCTGCCGCGGACCGCCCCCGTGGATGTACACGACGGCCGGCCTTCGCGCGATGTTGCTGCCGGAATCGCCCGGCGGCTCGAAAAGCTGTCCGTGCGCTTCGACGCCGTCGCTCGCGCGGAACGCCACCAGTTTCGGCGTCACGAGCCGCGGCGCGGGAAAATCCGCGGGCAGGAGATTCGCGGCGACGGCGCGACGGGTTCCACCCGCGAATGGAACAACGGACGGCGCCGGCGGCCGCTGCGCATCGGATCCAAAAAACGCCACTGTCTGTCCATCGGCCGTGACGACGGGATTCCACTCGACACCCAGCCCGGTCGTGAGCGGCGAGGGCGCGGACCCGTTCACCGCCACCTTGTAGAGATGACGCCGATCGATATCGCTGGCGTCGCCGCCCGTGTTCGCGTTGTAGACGGCAAAACGCCCATCGGGCGTCAACGCGACCTGCTCGACCATGAACGGCCCCGGCGTGAGCAGCGTCGGCTGACCGCTCTTGTCGGCGCGCCCGGGATGCTGAATGGCGTAGAGGTGGGGAAATCCGTCCCGGTACGACATGAAGACGAGCGCGTTGTCGGCGGCCCACTGCAAGCCGATGCCGCCCGGGTTTCGGAGGATGGGATCCACGGGGGAATGGCCGCTGGTGACCGCCGTCACCAGCGGCATGTCGCCGGAAGCGCGGACGTCCGCGATCTGAATGGACCACGGTGGCGTTTCGAGCCGCGCCAGCGGCGCACGCGGGGCGCCGCCCGCGCCCGGCTGGCGCAGGAACGCGATGCTGTGTCCGTCGGTCGACCAGGCGGGCATCGAATCACGGAACGTGGACGGCGCGACGAACCGGACCGGCTGACCGTCGGTGAACAGCCCGATGAAACTGTGATCGTTCCGGCTCGACACGAACGCCAG
>Ga0105245_10006108_pt1 | contig 10591 bp, 7 predicted proteins | sample KBSM54metaG_FD_81523 | JGI IMG/M metagenome (GOLD analysis project Ga0105245, IMG submission 81523) | Miscanthus rhizosphere microbial communities from Kellogg Biological Station, Michigan, USA - KBS M5-4 metaG | ecosystem: Host-associated > Plants > Roots > Rhizosphere > Soil | place: Michigan...
CGCATACCTCGTGATCGTGCTGCTGTCGCGCGTGATCACCAAGCTCGGCGACCACACGCACATCGCGGTCGACATGATCGAGAACCTGTTCTCGACCGACCTCGCCTACCTCCAGGAGTTCTATCGCAAGATCAACGAGGAGGGCGGGGCGCCCAAGCATCACGTCACCTGCCCCAAGTGCCAGAACGAGATGGACGTCGACATGGTCACCGGTGCCCTGATCACCGAGGAGGGAGGTAGTGGCCAGTCTGGCCCGGGGTGACCTGGGCGGCGGTCGCTACCTATCCGCGTGAACAGCTGTACCAAGAAGTGAGCTACATCGCGTATCACTTCCATTGGTCCATCGACGAGATCCTCGACATGGAACACGAAGAACGTCACGTCTGGCTTCGCGAGATCGCTCGCATCAATCGCGAGATCAACGAAGCCCGGCGTCGGTGAGGAAGACTTAGATGGCTGGCATGCGCATGCGACCGTCCGCTGATCCCCGAGCACCTGGCATCTACCAGAGCTTCGACTCGATCGCGCCACCACCGCTATCGATCGCGAACACGCGAATCACCGGGTTCGTCGGTATCACCCAGAAGGGGCCGATGAACGAGCCGACCCGGCTCACGAACTGGGACGAGTTCGTCGAGATCTTCGGAACCTCGACGGAGTCGTACACGAGTGACTCGGTCTACGGCTTCTTCAAGAACGGCGGCACTGATTGCTGGGTCGTCCGCGTCGCGCACAACCCGCCGAAGGGCGAGGCGCCGACCATCGAGCATGCATCGTGCGCCGAGCACATCCAGATCGACGACTGGAACAAGCCGTCGATGAAGATCCGCGCGCTCAACGAGGGCACGTGGGGCAACACGATCTGGTTCCGCTGCGTGCACGCGCCGGGCGCGACGACGCTGCTCACGCGCGACCTCGACATCGGCTCCGGTGAAGCGCAGGTGTCGACGACGCGCGGGTTCGAGGTCGGCTCGCTCGTCCGGATCTACGATCGCGAGAACTCCGACTTCGTCGTGATCACCGAGGTCGGCGACAAGGTGATCAAGTGGGGCGTCGAGACGCCGGTCAACCGCCGGCATCGCGCCGCCGCGCCGACGCACCTCGAGGTGATGACGTTCGAGATCCACGTCGCGATGCGCGATCGCCGCGAGGTGTTCAAGGGCCTGCAGATGCACCCGAGCTCGCGGAGCTACGCGCCGAAGGTCGTCGCGCAGCGCAGCCGGCTCGTTCGCCTCGAGGACATGAACACCAAGTCGCCGGTGCCGCACAACATGCCCGAGACGGTCGCGATGACGCGGCTGACGAGCGGGCGCGACGGCATCGATGCGATCACGCCAGAGGACTTCACCGGTCACGACATGGGGCCGGGGGAACGCTCGGGACTGATGGCGCTCGCCGCGAACGAAGAGGTCGCGATCCTCGCGGTGCCGGATGCGATGCGGTTCTACGACAAGGACCCGGGCCCGCACGGCGAGCTGAAGGCGCAGCGCGTTCAGGACCAGATGATCGCGATCTGCGAGAACCAGAAGGATCGGTTCGCGATCCTCGATATCCCGCAGACCAAGGACGTCGAGTACGTCCGGCGCTGGCGGCGGCGCACCGACAGCTCGTTCTGTGCGTACTACTGGCCGTGGCTGCGCGCGATCGGGTTGGACGACACGATCCGGGTCACGCCTCCCTCCGGCTTTCTCGCCGGGTGTTACGCCCGGAGCGATCAGGAGGGCGTCCACCACGCACCCGCAAACCTCGAGATCGAGGGGGTCCAGGACGTGGCGCTCCGGATCACCGAGGACCACATCGGCATCCTCAACTCGGACGCCGTGAACACGTTCCGGCTCCAGCGCGGGGTTCGGCCCTGGGGGGCACGCACCGCGTCATCCGATCCGGAGTGGCGCTACATCACGGTTCGACGTCTTTTCATCATGTTACGCCGGTCTCTAGAGGCTGGATTCGCGTGGATCACGTTCGAGCCCAATAACCAGCGAACCTGGGATTTGGTGACCCACAGAACCAACACCTTCCTGACTGATCTCCACAACAAGGGGATGCTGGTGGGAGGGAATCCCGAAGAGGCGTTTTTCGTAAAATGCGATGCTGAGACCAATCCTCCCGATCAGGTCGATAGCGGCATGTTGCTTTGTGAAATTGGTGTCGCCCCCGTCGTTCCCGCCGAGTTCATCATGATCAGTCTCGTCGAAACGATGCAGGCAACCACGAACACCTAGCGACGATACGGAGAGCTATGGCGAAGACCCTACGCAACGATCCCCTTCCGGTATTCTCGTTCCACATCGATCTCGGTATGGGTGGGCAGGCGTTCTTCAAGGGCGTTTCCGGCCTTCGCTACGAGACCGAGGTGGTGCCGGTGCGTGCGGGTGGCGTCAACGACACGACGTACAACCTGGTCGGTGCGACCAAGTGGACGAACCTCGTGTTCAAGCAGGGCTTCACGCAGAGCTCCGCGCTGCTCAAGTGGCGTCAGGAGTGGATGACCGGCAAGACGATGCGGCGGATCGGCGGGACGATCACGCAGCTCGATACGCAGCTCCGCAAGTGCGCGCAGTGGACGTTCGCGCGGGGCTGGCCGTGCAAGTGGGATGTCGCCGAGTTCGACGCGTCGAAGAGCGAGCTCGCGATCGAGACGCTCGAGATCGCGCACGACGGCCTCGTGTTCAAGGCGCTCCCCGGCACCCAGGCCGCGGAATAACCCAAGATGGCGGAGCCCCCCACCTCGACGACGACCAGCAACGCGGCGGAGCCGCGCGCGCTGACGGCTGCACTTTCGGGCCCCGCATTTCAGACCCAGTTCGGCGGCTCGGCGATCCACGCGGCGACGCGTCACGCCGAGCGCTGGGCGCCCGAGGCGGGCGCGAGCCGCGTCCGCGCGCTGCGCAACCTCGGCTTCGTCGATCGGCTCGTCGCACCGTGGCTCGAGGTCGCGCAGAAGTCGGCCTCGATTCGCCTGTTCCAGCAGTATCGCAGCGACGGTCTCGCCGAGCGCGAGCCGAGCCACGTGTCGTGGGTGTTCCCGCGCCCGTGGTACCAGGACGAGCTCGATTGGATGACGGCGTCGCGCGAAGCCGCGGCGCGTTCCGCCCAGCAACAGCAAGCCGCACCGACGATGTTCACGACGCGCGGCACGTTTGTCGCGCCGTCGCAGCGCGAGCAAGTCGCATTGCCGGGCGCGCTCTACGAGCACGTCGCTCCGTCGCTGTCGATCACGCCGCCCGCACGCAACGACTTCGCGATGCCCGCCGTGCTCGCAGCGCCGATGCCGCGGATCCACGACGCGTACTCGCCGCTCGTTCCGTTTGCCGCGGTCAACGCTGCACAGGTGATGCAGCGCGCAGTCGCGCCGCTGATCGGCACCGCGGATCGCGGCGCAGGTGCAGCGGCGATGAGCCCGGGCCTGCGCTCGGTGCTCGCCGCGATGTTCGAGCGCAGCGTGGTCTCGGCCGAGTCGACGCGCAGCGCGGCGAATGCGCCAGAGCTCGTGACACCACCGGCGCCGCGCGCAGAACCGACGAGCGAAGCTGCGGCGTTGCAGGGCGAGAGCTCGATCAGCCCGACGATCACGAGCGTGGCCGATGCCGTCAGCGCGCAGCGCGTTCAGATCGCAGAGCTCCAGCGCGCCGCGCGCATCGTCGCCGAGCGCCAGCTCGCCGAGCGCGCGCAGCAACAGCAGCGCACGCGCGAGGACGCGGTGCAGGCGCAGACCCAAGCGCAGGCGGTCGAGCGCCAGCGCGCCGTCGAGCAGGCGAGCACCCAGGCGACGGCGACCGAGCGCGCTCGAGTCGAGGAGCGGATCGCGCAGCGGATGGCCGAGCGTGGCCGCGAGCAGCGCTTGCACGAAGCGGCGCGTGAAGCCGCGGCGCGCGATGTCCAGTTGCCTCCGGTCGCACTGCCCGAGCAAGTCGCGCCTGCCGCCGAACCGCGCCGTGTTCCACAGGAGATCACGGCGGCGCTCGCGAATCTGTCGCCGCAGCTCGCGTCGATGGTTGCCGCGACGCTGTCGCAGCGTCCCGATCGGATGGCGCAGACGATCGGCGAGCTCGGCGAAGCCCTGCGCAATGCCGAGCTGATCGCTCGGAGCGCGGCGACGGGTGGCACGTTCGAGCAGACCCGCGGTCCGCGCCTCGTGATGCCGGCTGGCCTCGGCGGTCTCGTCGCGACGGTCGATCGCAACGTCGCGCAGACCGAGCGGCGCGCCCAGGGCTTGCCGTTCGCGCAACTCCAAACGCAAACCCAAACCCAAACGCAAACGGCGGTCGCTTCCGCGATGCGGATGCCCGCCCTCGCGTGGCTCGCCGCGCCGGGCTCTCCGGCCGCGCAGACCGAAGCGCGTCGCGAAGCGGGAACCCCCATCGGTGCACTCGCAGCGACCGAGACTGCACGCCCGGCCGCGCTCCAGCACGTCGCGTGGGCCGATCGCTGGCTCGCGCGGTTCTCCGGCGCGAAGGAATCCTCGCTCGATCTGCTCACCGCCTCGTCGGCAACGCCGGGCACGCGGTTGCAAGCGCTCGCCGATGCAGCGCCGGGTACCGTCTTCGTCGCGCCGCAGCTCGATCACTCGATCGACGATTCGCCGGCGGCCGTGGCGCGCCGCGAGGCCGAAGTGCCCACGTACGTGCCGCCGGTTCGTCGCTACGACGATAGCGAAGCGACGCCCGATGACGTGTTCCTCGCGATCTCGCGCACGGCGGCGAGCGTGCGCGCGCCGAGCACCCCGGCGCCCGAACAGGTCTTCGGCCAGCGCACGTCGCTCGCCGACGCCGTCGCGCACACCGTTCCGGTCGCACCGAACGCCGGTCTGGCCGCGCCGCTCGCGTCGTCGCCGTTCGCGCCCGCGTTCCGCCACATGTTCCCGGTCGCCGCGGCACCCGCGTTCGACGTTCGTGCGCTGTTCGGCGAGACGCTGTCGGCTGCATACCTCGCGGGCGTACTGTCGCCCGCGACCCGCGAAGTCATCGGTGGTGCCGCGATCGGCGAGCTCCCCGGATTCGAAGCGCTCGCCGCGTCGACGCCGTTCGCGCCGATCTCTCGCGACGCGATCGACTTCTCGCCCGAGTACGTCGCACCCGCACCGGAGCGCGCAGGCGACGAGGTGGCGCAGCAGCAAGCGCAGCAGATCATCGAGCCGCTCACGACGATGCGCTCGGCGCTGTTGGCGTGGAACGTCGAATCGGTCGTCACGCCGCAGGCGAGCGCGCCGGTGATGGGCCAGCCCGCGTTCGCGCACGATGTTCGCGTCGACCGGCCGACGACGACCGCGCTGTCGCCCGAGGCATTCGCCTCGTACGTCGCCGGTACGAGCGCGCAGACGATGGTCGAAGCGATGAGCTTGCCGATGGTCGGCGAGTCGATCGTCGCACAGCCGGGTGTCGTCGACTCGGCCGCCGGTCAGGAGCGCGTGCCGTCGTTCGGCGCGCCCGGCATGATCGCGGACCGCGCACAGGCGTGGTCGGTCGCGCAGGAGCGCTCGGCCGCGGATCTCTCGTTCGACTTCGTCACGCCGGAGCTCGTGCTCGCGGCGCGCGTGTACGGCCTCGGTCCGGCGGAAGCCGCGCAGGCGATGCGCCTCGCGATCGCGGGCCCTGGCCAGCTCGCGGCGATGGCGAGCACCGTCAATCGCACGTTCGTGCAAGCGCTCGCGATCGAAGCTGCGCGGCAAGAGCAGGGCGGTGGTGTGTCGACCAGCACTGCGATGGCGCCGATCACCGCGTATCCGTCGTCCGCGGCTTCGCCCGTCGGCGCGACCGGAACGGCTGCAGCCCCGTTCGCGTTGCCGGCGGTGTCGGCGACGTTCGGCGTCGAGCGCAAGACGCCGCGCGGCGCATTCATGTGGCCGGCGGCGACGGTTGCCGCGCTCGGACTTTCGGCCGCGGCGCCGGATGGCGATCAGGGCATGCCCGTCGCTGCACTCGAGCTCCTCGCCGCGCAGTCCGTCGCCGCGCTCGGCACGTACGCCGCGCTCGGCTTCCCGCAGCCGACGCCGGTCGGTGAAGCTGCGACCTCGGGATCGACCGTGGCGGCGAATGCGCCGGCGATGACCTCGGTGTCGCCGGCTGCGATCGAATCGAGCGAGCCCAGCGAAACGGACGTGCTGACCTCGGCCAGCACGATGGTCGCGACGTCGCGCCGCGCGAAGTTCGAAGCGATGTATCTCGCGCTCGGTCAGAGCTCGCAGGCTCGGTCGTGGTCTCCCGCGGCGAAGGCCGCGCGCGCACTCGCGCTCGCGGGTCGCGGCGACGAATCGATCACGGCGCTCGAGCGCGCGCAGATCGCGTGGTCGGTGTTGCCGCTCGTCGCGCCGACGCTGATGGGTGCGGCGCTCGGCGGCGATGCCGAGGAGCCGGGCAGCGTCGTATCGACGGGGACGCTGGCCCAGCGCGCGACCATGCGCCGCCATGTCGAGCTCCAGCAAGAGCAACTCTACGCGGTCGAATCGCGCCCGGGCCTTGCGGGCTTGTCGGCGCGCGCCGGCGAGGCGCTCGGTTCGTACGTCGCGCCGAGCAGCGCGGCGCCCGAGAAGGCGGCCGGCTCGTCGCGCGAGCGCGAGCAAGGCCCGATGTTCCGCGCGCCGTCCGCGGCGCCCGAGTACGTGCGCACGTCTTCGGTCGGTGGCTCTCGGTCGACCGGTCAGTTCGGCGGCGGCGAGCTCGAAGTGCCGACCTGGTTCGAAGCGGCCGCCCGCAAGATGCTCCAGGAGCGCAGCGCCGGCATGAGCGGGGACATCTCGCTCGCCGAGCTCACGCTCGTTCAAGCCGCGCCGTCGACGCACATCGCGGCATCGGAGCGCGGTGCGCAAAGCGCGGCGCCGCCCGTCGCGAACCCGAGCAGCACGAGCGCCCAGCAGTCGGGTGCGGCTACTCAGCAGATCGACGTCGAGAAGGTCGCGAACGAAGTCTACAGGCACATCCTGACGCTCATGGATTCCGCACGTGCACGTAACGGGGAGCCGTACCTATGACGAAGAGTCTCTTCATTCCTCCCGGCGCCAAGATCTCGATCGGCAGCATCGACGAGCCGACAGTCCAGAACAGCGTCCAAGCGCAGTACAACCCCAAAGAGCTCCAGATCGACAAGTCGGTCCCGTGGCAGAAGCACAACAAGGCGAACGCCAACGGGCTCCAGCTCGAGTTCACCGGCGCCGAAGGGCGGACGATGAGCGTCGAGCTGTTGTTCGACGGTTATGAAGAGAACCAGAGCGTGCGTCCGCAGGTCGCGACGCTCGAGAAGCTCGCGACGGTGCGCAAGCCGAATAGCCCGCGGGACGAGTACCGGCGCCCGCACCACTGCGTCGTGACGTGGGGCCAGGTGATGGGCGGCGGCGACAACAAGTTCCGCTGCGTGATCGAACAGATCTCGACGAAGTACACGATGTTCTCGCCCGCGGGCGTTCCGCTGCGCGCGACGGTGACGTTGAAGCTCAAGGAAGCCGAGCGCGTCTCGATGGCTGCGAGCGGTGATGGCGCCGGCGGCACGGGCGGCACGAGCGGCACGGGTGGAACCGGCGGCACCGGTGGAACGGGTGGTACTGGCGGCACGGGTGCGACGGGAGGCTCCGGGGGATGAGTGTCGGCAAGGCAGGCGCAGTAAGCGTCAAGATCAGTCTCGACGGTCGCGACGTCGTCGAGGACCACCAGGTCTCGTTCACGGTCGATCGCGATATCGGTCAGCCCGACATGGCGCAGATCGTGGTCTACAACCAGGACCACAGCTATTCGAGCCTGAAGGTCACCGGCGCCGTCGAGATCAAGGTTGGCGAGGACAACACGTCGATCTACCAGGGCGAGATCGTCGGTCTCGAGCCGTCGTATCGCGGCGGCGAACCGCAGCGGATCATGATTCGCGCGATGAACAAGATGCACAAGCTCTTGCGCTTCCGCAAATCACAGACGTTCGCGGACAAGACCGATCAGCAGATCTTGTCGCAGATCGTTCAGGACGCGGGACTGACGCTCGACTGGAAGCACGAGAAGTCGATCACGTACAAGCACGTCTATCAGCACAACATGAGCCATATGGAGTTCCTGCGGACGCGCGCGGGTCGTATGGGGTGTCACGTGTGGTGCGTCGGCACGACGCTGCATTGCAAGCAGCCCGACCTCGGCAACGACTCCGGTATCGAGCTCAAGATCAGCCAGGAAGTTGGCGACGGCCAGCAGCTGCGTTCGTTCACGCCGCGCGTTTCGTCATCGGCGATCCACAAGAAGGTCACGGTCAAGGGTTGGAACCCGGAGACCAAGGAGTTGATTACCGGCGAGTACACGGCGACGAAGTCGCCCCTCGGTTCACAGAACGCGGTCGACGGATCCGGATCGCACGGCGAGCAGGAGACGTTCACCGTCGACACGCCGATCTGGAGCAAGGAAGAAGCCGACGCGATCGCCAAGGCGAAGCAGGTCGACGCTGCGCTGATGTACATGACCGGCGAGGCCGAAGCGATCGGCGATCCGAAGTTCGATCTCGGCACGGTGATCAAGCTGACGATCAACACCGCGGCCAAGGACGATACGTTCAACGGCAAGTACTACGTCATGGGACTCACGCACCGCTACGTCGCTGGCGGAAAGGACAAGGATGGCGGCTTCGTCACGCACATCCGCGTCGCGCGTGATGCGCAGAAAGGCGAGTAGTGCAGGCCGGCGGACCTAAACAGGATTCGCTCGACGCCACTCGCTACGGTCTGCACTACGGCGTCGTCGTGCAGAACAAGGATCCGGACGGTCTCAACCGGATCAAGGTGCGGTTGCCGTGGCTCGATCACGGCGACACCGATCAGACGCATTGGGCGCAGCTCCAGACGCCGATGGAAGGCGACAAGTTCGGCTGGTACGTGCTGCCGGATGTCGAAGACGCCGTCATCGTGATGTTCGTCGCCGGTGACTCGGCCCAGCCTGTCGTGCTCGGCGGTGTGTGGAGCAAGCCCGATAACTCGCCGGAGCCGAACGAAGACGGCAAGAACAACTTCCGCGGCTATCGCTCGCGCTCGGGCCATCGCTTGATCCTCGACGACACCGACAAGACGAAGGTCGTGCTCGCCGACAAGACCGCGAAGAACATGATCGGCGTCGGCAACTTCGCGAAGGCGGGCGCCGGTCCGAACACGTGCGCGGTCTACAAGCCGCCGATGTCGGGCGACACCGGCGTATCGATCTCCTCGATGGAAGGCACGATGGAGATCACGTGCAAGCAGGGCACGTTGAAGATCACCGCCGAGCAGAACATCAAGTTCAACGTCAAGACGACGATCGAGATGAAGTGCGGCCAGGACATCAACCTCGACGCGAGCTCGCAGGCGAAGTTGACGTCTGGGTCTCCGTCGAACTTCGACGCGCCCACCATCAAGATTGCTTAACCGATGAGCTTCCTCTCCATCGACAGACCGATGCAGCAGGCCCAACAGGCCCGCAAGTATCGTGGCGTATGGCTCGCCATTGTCGTGGAGAACAAGGACACGGCGCCGGATAACCCGGGCTACCGGATCAAGATCACGATCCCGCACCTGGCCGAGGATCAGAAGACGTTCTGGGCGCGCATCGCAGTGCCGATGGGTGGCAAAGGGCGCGGCACGTATCAGCTGCCGGAGGCGAAGGATCAGCTGCTGATCGTGTTCGAGCACGGTGATCTACACCGGCCGATCATCATCGGCGCGCTCCACAACAAAGATCAGATGCCGCCCGAGAAGAACGACTCGGGCAAGAACAACACGAAGATGATCAAGACCCGCTCGGGTCACCGGCTGATCTTCGACGACAAGCAGGGGTCGGAGAAGGTCACGATCGTCGACTCGAAGCAGAACCAGATCATCCTCGATTCGGCGAACAAGGTCGTCAAGATCATCTCGAAGACCGGCGACATCGAGATCAAGGCGAAGCAGAACGTCATCTTTCACGCGAATGCGCTGAAGGTCGGCACGACCCAAGGCTTCAAGACGAACGGCAAGCAGGTGATGACACATGCCGTGTCGACGTTCGGGATCAAGGCGTCGGCGGAGATCGTGATCTCCGGCTCGCAGGTCCAGACGAACGTCGTCGGCTCGCCGTCGTGTCAGGTCTCGGGCTCCGGCTCGGGCGAGCTCGGCGCCGCGGGCGCGGAGACGCCCAAGGATCAGGTCGAGGCGCAGAGCGCTGGTGCGGGTGGCGGCGGTGGTGGCGGTGGCGGCGGTGGTGGTGGTGCAGGCGAGGGCGCCGCAGGTGCAGCTGGCGAAGCTGAACCGACGCCGGGCGAAGCTCCGTCGACGACGACCGATCTTCCGCCCGCAGGCGCGGATGGTGACGACGACGGGGATGAGTCCGAGGACGAGGGCGGCGATGACGAGTCGCAGGACGACGAGGCGAAGGACGAGGGCGACGACGAGTCGAAGGACGACGACAAGCAGGACGACGAGTCGAAGGACGACGACAAAGACGGCGACAAGGACGAAGAGTCGAAGGACGACGACAAAGACGGCGACAAGGACGAAGAGTCGAAGGACGACGACAAAGACGGCGACAAGAAGGACGACGAGTCGAAGGACGACGAGTCGAAGGACGACGACAAAGACGGCGACAAGAAGGACGACGAGTCGAAGGACGACGACAAAGAC
>Ga0105245_10006109_pt1 | contig 10590 bp, 10 predicted proteins | sample KBSM54metaG_FD_81523 | JGI IMG/M metagenome (GOLD analysis project Ga0105245, IMG submission 81523) | Miscanthus rhizosphere microbial communities from Kellogg Biological Station, Michigan, USA - KBS M5-4 metaG | ecosystem: Host-associated > Plants > Roots > Rhizosphere > Soil | place...
TGCGCGCAGCCATTGGCGACCGCGCGGAGGTCAAGGAAATCCTGATGTTGCCGGCGATGCATTTTGCCGCCCTGGACGGATTTCCCACGTCGGTAGTCTCTTTCACCACCGATATTCCGGTGCTGGCGCCGTTCTGGGGCGAGCCCTTCCTGTTCGGGCCAGGCAGCATTCACGTGGCGCACACGACGCGAGAGAAAATTTCGAAGCGCGAGTTGCTGGCCGCGGTCGACACCTATGCGCAAATGACTCGGACGTTGCTGAACCGGGCGGAAAAGGATGCGGCCGCGCAAGCGAGCACGCCGAGTCAAAGACATGCCTAAAAACCTTGCTATTGTCGGATACGGGAAAATGGGCAAACTGATCGAGCAACTGGCTCCGGACGCGGGATTTTCCGTCGGGCTAAAGCTGGACATCGACACCAACGTGAACCAGCAGGGTATCACGCCCGAGAATTTTCGCGGTGTGGACGTGGCCATCGAGTTTTCCACGCCGCACACGGCGGTAGCCAATCTTGAGCGGCTATGCGCGATCGGTGTCCCGACCATCGTGGGTACCACCGGATGGTACGGCGAAATAGAACGCGTGCGCGAATTCGTGGATCAGTGCGGAGTGGGCGTTGTTTACAGCCCAAACTATTCCATTGGCGTGAATGTGTTCAAGCGCGTTGTGGCCGAGACGGCGCGTCTACTTGCCAATCAGGTGGAATATGGCGCCTGGGCCTGGGAAGTGCATCACATTACAAAGAAAGACGCGCCATCGGGAACACTGCTGCAGCTGATCGAAGAGATGCATAGGGTGGGATTTACCCGGCGGATCGATGCCAGTTCCAATCGGGCGGGAGCAAATCCGGGGACGCACGAAATCGGATTCGACTCCCCGGCGGACACCATCACCCTGCGGCACACGGCGCGCAGTCGCGAGGGATTTGCGCGCGGGGCGCTGAAAGCCGCGCAGTGGGTGATCGGCAAGCGTGGGCTGCATGAATTCGGAGAAGTGATTTTTGCGGACGACGGGAAGGGCAACCGTCGGACGCCAAATTAACAGTCGAATTAACAAACGACGAAGAGGTGGAAATCATGTTTCGAGGATTTGTAGGTTGCGGCACGGCGCTGGTCACTCCGTTCCGCAAGGACCTTTCGCTCGACGAAGAAACCATGCGGCGACTGGTGCGTCGCCAGATCGCGGCAGGAATTAATTTTCTGGTCCCGTGCGGAACGACGGGCGAAAGCCCCACGCTGACGCACGAAGAGCATCTGCGCGTCGTGGCCATCACGCTCGAAGAGGCCAAGGGCAACGTTCCGGTCCTCGCCGGCGCGGGCGGCTACGACACGCGCCACGTGATCGAAATGGCTCGCGAAGCCGAGAAAATGGGTGCGGACGGAATCTTGTCCGTAACGCCTTACTACAACAAGCCCACGCAGGAAGGGCTATACCATCACTTCAAGGCCATTGCTTCTGCGACTTCGCTTCCGATCATTTTGTACAACGTGCCGCCACGCACGAACGTCAACATCGATCCGCCGACGCTGCGCCGTTTGGCTGAAATCGAGAACATCATCGGCGTAAAGGAAGCTTCCGGAAATATTTCCCAAATGACGCAAGTGATGCAGCAGGTTCCCGAAGAATTCGTCGTACTCTCGGGCGATGATGCGCTGACATTGCCGCTTGCCGCAATGGGAGGGCGGGGAATCATCTCCGTGGCTTCCAATGTAATTCCAGCCGAAATGACGCAACTCGCGCAATTGTGTCTGGCGGGGAATTTTGCGGAGGCGCGGGCCATGCAGCGCAAGTGGCTGCCGCTCATGGAAGTAAATTTCATCGAGACGAACCCGACGCCCGTGAAGGCCGCCATGGCCGAGATGGGTCTGCTCGAACCGGTATTCCGACTGCCGCTCGTTCCGCCGCGAACCGAAAATCTTGCGAAGATTCGCACCGTCCTGGAATCGCTCGCGATTCTCGAAAGGGTTCACGTTGCCAATCGCAGCTGACAAGCTCGAAAAACAAATGGAAGCGCTGTTTGATGCCAAGCCCGCGCGCTACACGGAAGAAGATCGAGACCTTTTTCGCGTGTTTAAGGAAGAGCTGAACGCGGGCCGCATTCGCTCCGCGGAACCCGACGCGACTCAGTCGACGGGTTGGCGCACCAACGCCTGGGTGAAAAAGGGCATCCTGGTTGGCTTTCGCATGGGCGCGGTCGTCGATATGTCGATCGATCCGACGAAGCAGCCTTTCTTTGACAAGGATACATATCCCGTGCGGCACCTTTCGGCTGTCGACGGCGTGCGCGTCGTTCCGGGAGGGTCCAGCATTCGCGACGGCTGCTACATCGGGCGCGACGTCGTCTGCATGCCGCCGATGTTCGTCAATGCAGGCGCATACGTGGGCGACGGGACGATGGTTGACTCGCATGCGCTGGTCGGGAGTTGCGCTCAGATCGGGCGCAACTGCCACATCTCTGCGGCGTCCCAGATCGGCGGAGTCCTTGAGCCGGTTGGCGCACTGCCCGTAATCGTCGAAGACGAAGTCCTGGTGGGCGGCAATTGCGGAGTATATGAAGGCACCATCGTGAAACGGCGCGCGGTGCTGGGGACTGGCACAATCCTCAACCGTTCGACTCCAGTCTATGACATTGTGCGTGGCAGAGTGTACGCGGCCACGGATTCAGAGCCACTGATCGTGCCCGAGGAAGCGGTGGTGATCGCCGGGTCGCGAGCCATTTCGCAGGGTGTGGGCAGGGACTGGGGAATTTCGCTCTATACTCCGGTAATCGTCAAATACCGCGACTCCAAAACCGACGCCAAAATCCAACTCGAAGATTTACTGCGCTAGGCGAGGAATTTTGTGCAGCCGCGTTGGCACTATCTTTGCATGCTGCATAATCGCGACAAGGTTATTGATACCAGTGGGTATAGTCAACCGAGGCCCTGGTTCTTGTCCGAGACAGACGGCGCGCAAACACAAGCTGATAGCGAACTAGTCTCTAAGGTTTTCACCCTTCCTAGATACGGGAAATTCTAGCGGAAATGACATTGAAGTCTGATATAGTTGTTGTGTTTTATATGGGAGTCGGGGTTTTCCTTACCTTCCGGGGCGTTGGGTTTGTCCACCCCTCGTGACTTCATCCGGTCCTCACCGTCGCCGAGATGCGATCTGAAGCCGGCCATTGACGCCGCGCGCTCTGCAGATTCCCACACTTGGAAAGAGAGATAATTATGAAGAATGTTTTTGTCGGGAACATGAGTTTTCAAACGACGGAAGCGGAGCTGCGCGCACTCTTTGAACCTTTCGGACAGGTCACTCGAGTTCACATCGCTATGGACCGGGAAACAGGCCGAGCACGCGGATTTGCGTTTGTCGAGATGCCCAACGATGCTGAAGCCACCAAGGCGATGTCGGGCCTTGACGGCAAGGAAGTCGGTGGACGAGCTTTGAAAGTGAACGAGGCGCGCCCCAAGACCGCATCCGGTGGCGGCGGTGGACCGCGCGGAAGCGGCGGGAGCGGGGGCGGTGGTGGTTTTGATCGTGACCGGGACCGCGATCGGGGCCGTGGTGGCAGCGGTGGACGCGGCGGAAATTCCAAGGGTGGCAGGTTCTCGACCGAGGATTATCGCGACAGTCCCCGGCAGCCGCGCGAACCTCGCTGGTAGCACGCATCAAGCTCTAACAACTCTGGCTGTCCGCACGCGCTTCCACTCAAGGAGATCAGTATGGCTACGTCGAAATCAACGTTTCAAAAGCGCCAAAAAGAGATGAAGAGACAGGAAAAGCAGCGCATGAAGGCAGAACGCCGCGCGCAGAAGAAGCTTCTTGGACCTCAAGATGCCGAGTTTCCGATGGAACCCTTGACGGGCCCCATCGTCGATCCTGATCTGGTTTTCCCCGAATCTGACGACAAGGGCTAAGCCGGATGAATTGCTTAATGCGGGTACGGTAACGCCGGCAGCCTGCCGGCGTTTTTTTGAATTCTGGGCTCCAGCAATAGCAGTCGGATTCGCTGCGCCACGCGCCCATTATCCAAGTGCATTTTAGAAATGACTGGAATCATCGCTCGAACTTCCAGCGTCTCCGGAACCGGAAGTAATTTTTCCCCACGCCGAACGCTTCCAGTTTTCCACGGATCGCTCCCTGACACCCCACGACGGAAGCGGCATCCGCAGGCGCCGCGACAGACCGTTCAGGTACGGTTCGTACATTTCGCGAAGTTCGTGAAGTTTTTTGTCGCCAGCGTCGCCGCACTTACTTGAAGCGCGGCATTCCACGAGAAGAAAACGCACCTGCGCGGCATCCTTTGGGGGAAGCCGATCTTGTTTAGGGTGAGTCGCCGGGACTCTCAAAACTTCCGCCAGGTCCACGACGGCGTGCCGCGCAATCGCGAATGTCAGCTGGGATTGCCATTTGGCCGCTCCCTCTCCATAAGCGATCAGCAGGGCGGAAACATCGAGGACAGCCGTGAACGCGGCGAGCCACGATTGATTGTCGTGCTGTGAACGAAAGTAGCAGAGCACCGGGTAGGAGAGGTGACTCTCCATAAGCTGCGCGGCCCATATTTCCCAGTCCCGCAGATAGGGAGTCAGCACTTCGGTGTCTGTAAATTGCGAGTGCCGCCGCAGCAACTCAGCGGCCGTCGGAGGCGACCCTGCACGGGCATCGAGAAGCGAAATGTTCAACTCACGTTGAGAAAACGCCCCGTACAAAGTGGGCAGGTAGGAAATCATGAGTCCCAGGAAGCCGAATCCCGTACCCCCTTCCGCGACCGTGATCGCTTTTGCCAGCACGGTGCGCGGAGTTACATCGCCCAATCCCAGCGTAAAGAATGTGGTTCCGCTCATGTATAGATCGGTGCGAAACGTGGGGATTTCCCCTGGAGCATTGATCGCCGAACCCGCGGACCATTGCAGCATCGCAAAACCGAGCACCAGCAAGGCTGCCCAGGTGGCAAAAAGTCCCAGAAGTGAAAGCGGGCCATAGTAGCTGAGATGAGCCTCGCGCAGTTTGGTGGAGCGGATCAGGCGATTGACCCCCGCCCAGGCGGTCCAGGTGACACGGTAAAACATGCGCACGAGTCGAATGGGCCGCGTGACGCGGCGGGGCAGGATGATGGTTTCAAAGCCTTCCCACAGCGTAACGAAAAGAATGAAGAATGCCGCAATGGCGATTAAGATTTTCATCCACGCTCCGTGCGCTTACGACACAATATCAGGTGTTGGCCGCGAGTAGAAATTCCTGTAACTCTGAGAAACGGTTGGGAAACGGAATGGATTTCTTGTCGCGGTCAAGGAAAGCCGACAAGCGCTCGGGCATCTCCGGGCGCGTACCGATGGCGCGGGCGACGGTTTCGGCGAACTTCGACGGATGCGCCGTGGCCAGCACAATTCCCCCCGACGCAGCGTGATTCTGTTTTGCATAGCTCTGCCAACCCAGCACTCCGACAGCGGTGTGCGGATCGAGAATGTAGCCGAAGCGCTGTTCCACATCGTGCATGATTCGCAGCGTTTCCTCGTCGTTGAAACTGCATCCCCAGATATCGTGGCGGATTGCCTGGAGATCGTTGTCATACAGATCGACGATCCGGGCGAAATTGCTGGGATTCCCGACGTCCATGGCGTTGGAGATCGTGTGGCGGGAAGCGCGGGGGATCAGCTTGCCGCTGCGTAGAAATTCGGGCACGACGTCATTGGTATTGGTCGCCGCGATGAATTGGGAAACGTCAAGACCGATTCGCTTGGCCAGCAGCCCGCCCGTCAGATTGCCGAAGTTACCGCTGGGGACGGAAAAAACGGGAGCGGTATCCGAAGGGCCGAGCTGCGAGACGGCGGCGAAGTAGTAGAAACTTTGCGGGATCAGGCGCGCGATATTGATGGAGTTTGCGGAGGTGACGGTAACTTTCTCCGCGACGATGGGATCGACCAGCGCCTGTTTTGCAAGGCGCTGGCAATCATCGAACGAGCCGGCAACCTCCAGAGCGGTGATGTTCCGGCCAAGTGTGGTGAGTTGTTTTTCCTGCGCATCGCTGACGCGCCCGGCGGGATACAGAATCACGACACGGATTCCCGGAAGGCCGAGGAACGCATGCGCCACCGCGCTTCCCGTGTCGCCGGACGTCGCGACGATGACGGTGAGCTCCCGACCCGATTCTGCAACGAAATATCCCATCAGGCGGGCCATGAAGCGCGCGCCGAAATCCTTGAAAGCCAACGTCGGCCCGTGAAACAGCTCCAAAATATGCAGCCGTTCGTTAAGGGTCACGAGTGGAACGGGAAAATTGAAGGATTCGTTTGCGATGGTCTTCAGGACTGGCGCAGGGATTTCATCGCCGGCGAACAACGCAACTACTTCCTGGGCAATTTCCGGAAACGTGAGCGAAGGCAGCCGGTTGAGAAAATCCTTGGGCAAATGCGGAATCTCGACGGGCAGGTACAAGCCGCCGTCGGGCGCCGAACCACGAAGTACGGCGTCGCGCAGGGAAACTTCGGGACTGCGATGGAGAGTGCTTCGGTATTTCATCACGCGGGCCGAGCCTGCCGGTGGAGCAGTTCGAGGAAGTCGCGCGCGCTGACATCGGCGTTACGCAACAATTCCATCGATAACACGTGGTGCGCGTAGCTTTCGTAAAGCTTCTTGCGCTGCCCGATAAGTTGCGGATAACAACGCGCGATCGCATCGCGGGTGGACTCGCCGGGCAGCGGCAGAAATTCATCGCCCCAGAGGACGGGTTTCGGGTCGGACAAGTATCTCGCGATCAAGACTTGCTCTTCCGCTGGGCCGGCTTCGAGGTATACGACCGTGGTGAGGCTCTGCATGCGCCGGCAAATTGCCTCGCCCGTGTAGACGACGCTCCCGGTAGTGTCCAGGATAATTCCTTCCTCGCTCGATGCCTGAATTTCATCCAGCGCTTCGCCCATTGATGCGACTTCGCAGTCGAGATATTTTTTTTCATGCTCTCGATAAGATGGCTGGTCCGGCCAGCCCATCCAGGCTGCAACTCCGCCGATCCCGATGTGGCCGCCCGCCGCAAGTTCGGGAGCAAGCCTCTTCTCGATCCGGTCGTCAATACCGGTGACGCGGAAACCGGCACCCGCCAGCTTTTGCGCCCAGTGAGATTTTCCGGCGCCGGACATTCCGATAAGGGAGAGCTTCAGCACGTATCCTCGGTGGCGTTCAGTAGCACAGGCTTCAGCCTGTGGGTTTTAGTCCTCGGAAAGACCAACCCCCCACAGGCTGAAGCCTGTGCTACTTGCGGCCTCACAAGCGCGCTTCGACGCATCCAGTTGGCGATTCAGCAAAAATCCGTCTAGCGGTTCGTGAGAAATGCGGGCTGTATTTAACCTGGAGACCGCCCAAAGAGGATAGCGTTCCCCGATGCGCCCTGCAAGTCCAGGAAACCTGATTGTTGTAGTTTTCCTTCTTGATGACAGCGTCAGAGGTGAATTTCAAACCCTACGCCGCAGGGAAAACAATGGCGAGCGAATCTTGAATCACGTCGTATACAAAATTCAGTTCCTCAGCCGTGATGACGTACGGCGGCAGGATATAAACAACATTGCCAAGCGGGCGGAGCAACACGCCTCGGCTCAGAAAATACTGATATAACCGAGGGCGCAACGAAGACAAATATCCAGCGTCGCTCTCCGGAACTTTCAGTTCGATTGCGGCTACGGTGCCGATGTGCCGTACGTCCAGCACGCTGGGATGCTTGCGGAAGGCGGGAAGGCGTCTCGCGTGCACTTGTTCAATCGCCGCGATTCGTTCGAAGACGGGCTCACTCTCGAAGATATTCAGCGATGCGTTCGCCGCGGCGCAGGCAATGGGATTGGCGGTGTAGGAATGACCGTGAAAAAAAGCGTGTGTTCGATCTCCACTTACGAACGCGCTGTGAATGCGGTCACTGGCGAACGTGGCGGCCAGCGACAGAAATCCTCCCGTCAGGCCCTTGGCCACGCACATCAGGTCCGGAACAATTCCCGCGCGCTCACACGCGAACATGCGCCCCGTCCGCCCGAATCCGGTGAGCACCTCGTCGGCGATCAGGAATACGTCATGCGCAGAGGTCAGGCGGCGTACTCCGGCAAGGAATTCATCGGGGTGAACGATCATGCCGCCGGCGCCCTGCAATAGAGGCTCAACAATCACCGCGGCAATTTCGTCTCCTTGTTCCGCGAGTAAGCGCTCTAGCTTGTTGAGGCATTCAATGTGGCAGGTGTCGCGTGTCAGGCCGACGGGGCAGTGCGCGCAGGATGCGCTATGCGTCCGCAGCACCGGAATTCGCAGAGATTGAAACGCGGCGTTGAACGGCGAATCGTCGCTCACGGACATCGCGCCCACGGTATCGCCGTGGTAGGCATGCTCCAGCGCGACAATCCGTCGCTTTCCTGGCCGGCCGCAATTACTCCAATATTGCACAGCCAGCTTCATCGCAACTTCCACAGCGGTTGATCCATCGTCCGAGAAAAAAACGTGGCGCAGCGGCGGTGGAACAATTTTTCCGAGCCTGGCCGCAAGCTCTTCGGCGGGCTCGTGCGAAAAGCCCGCGAAGAGAACATGCTCGAGCCGCCCAGCTTGCTGGGCAACGGCCTCTGCGATCGCGGGGTGCGAGTGGCCGTGAAGATTTACCCACCACGACGAAATAGCGTCGAGAATCCGGCGTCCGTCCTGCGTTTCAAGGAATACTCCCTGGCCGCTCCGGATGGAAAGCGCAGGCGGGTCAACGCCCTCCTGTGTGAAAGGATGCCAAAGATGAAGGTCGGACGAGCTCATAGGCTAGGCGAACACCCGTTGATCGAAATGCTTTTTGTACACATTGAGCAGCGTCGAACGATCAATCTTCGGCAGAATCGGGATGTGACCGATAACGCAGACCTCGCCATAACGCTCGATAGCCAGCCGATTTTCGTCGTTCCTGTCGCCAATCATAACCACTCCGGAAATAGGCAGGTTCGCTTCGCGGAGCGCAGCCAGCGTCAGAAGCGTGTGATTGATCGTACCGAGTGCAGTGCGCGCGGCAATAATGATGGGAAGACCGATGCGCTGCATCAAATCGCGCATCAAATCGCGCTCGTTGAGAGGCACGAGTACGCCTCCCGCTCCTTCCACAATCCATTTATGGTTATGGCTCGCCGCAGAGTCCGGAAATTCAAAAGCATCCAGATCGATTCTGACTTTCTCTTCGCGTGACGCCAGGTGCGGCGAAACCGGTGCATCAAACCGGTATCGTTCCAGAGGCAGCCGCTCTTCCGGGATTTCGGCCCATGCACGCACCGATTCGCGATCGGTACCTTCAATCGCGCCTGTCTGCACAGGTTTCCAATAAATGGCATCCAGCGCGGCGACCAGCAACGCGGAGAGAACCGTTTTTCCGACGTTCGTGTCCGTTCCGGTCACGAAATGCCCGGTCATCGGGAGGCAGAGACCGCATGCGAGGCTGAATATTCGGCGCGGGCTTCCACCATCGCCGCAACGAGGTCGGAGAGATTTTTTTTGGAATGTTTTGCCGCGAGAGACAGTCGAAGTCGCGCCGATCCCGGCGGCACCGTGGGCGGCCGGATTGCGCGGACGCCGAATCCCCGGTCTCTCAGATACGAGGCGAAATGGACCGCCACAGCATTTAAACCAAGAACCACTGGAATGATCTGCGAATCAATCGCCGAGATGTAAAAGCCATTGCTGCGCAGAGTGCAGCGCAGGAACTCGCTCAGCTCCACGAGGCGCGAGCGTTCTGCACTGGCACCCGAAGCGAGGGCCATTCCGGCGGCCACCTGCGACGCGAAATAGGGCGGCATCGCGGTGTTGAAAATAAAAGGGCGCGCGCGATTGATCAGAAACTGGCGCAAGTTTTCCGAGCCGCAAACAAACGCCCCCGCCGCGGCAAGCGCTTTACCGCATGTATGGACGGTTGCCAGAACTTGTGAGGAGAGTCCCGCCTCTGCGACGCAGCCACTTCCGTTCGGCCCGCGCACTCCAATAGCGTGCGCTTCATCGACAATTAACTCCGCGCCGTACCGCTCAGCCAGCCACGCGAGATCGGCCTGCGGAGCCCGGTCGCCCTCCATACTGAAAATACTTTCGACGACAATGATGCGCGCCCCGGCCGGTGAAGGATTGCGCTGGAGTTCCTTTTCCAGGTACTCCAGATCGAGATGCGGGAAAATCACGCGCGAGCATTTTGCAAGGCGGATTCCGTCGATGATGCTGGCGTGATTGGCGCTGTCCGAGAAAACGAGGTCTTCAGGTCGCAGAAGGGAACTGAGCAGGCCCACATTCGCCGCGTAGCCGGAGGTGAAGTACAACGCCGCGTCCGCGCCAACCCAGCGGGCAAACTCAAGTTCCAGAAGAGTCCATGCTTCATCCTGCCCTGATAACAAACGAGAGCCTGTTGAAGCCATGCGCGTAGCGGAATTCAGGCCCTTCAGAACCGCCCGCTTCAGCTGCGGATGCGTCGCCAGCCCCAGATAATCGTTGGAACTGAAATCAACACCGCCAGCCGTTTCCAATTGGCGCAATTCCGCTCGCGATTTCAATTCCGAAAGCTCGGCGAAAATGCGCTTTTGGATGTCCACGAATGGTATTACCGCAGCGGCAGCGGCTCCAGTCCCA
>Ga0105245_10006111_pt1 | contig 10588 bp, 6 predicted proteins | sample KBSM54metaG_FD_81523 | JGI IMG/M metagenome (GOLD analysis project Ga0105245, IMG submission 81523) | Miscanthus rhizosphere microbial communities from Kellogg Biological Station, Michigan, USA - KBS M5-4 metaG | ecosystem: Host-associated > Plants > Roots > Rhizosphere > Soil | place: Michigan...
CGCATCCGCTGAGCCGGCTGCTCGCACCGCACCTCGAAGGCGCGATGTTCATCAACGAAGCGGCCACGCTGCTCATCATGGCGCCGCTGACCACCGGCGATGTCATCCTGGCCGCGCCGATCGAGACGCTGCAGCGCGAGTGCGGTCGTGACCGACTGGCCTACGACTTCTACGACAACATGCTGCCCAACGATCTGCGCGGGCGCGGCGTGGACAACACCGACCAGTTGCCCGACTACCCCTACCGCGACGACGCGCTGCTGATCTGGAACGCGATCAATCAATGGGTCGGCGAGTACGTCGCCGTGTACTACACCAGCGACAGCGATGTGACGGGCGACTACGAGCTCAAGGCCTGGGCCAGCGAACTGGCCGTGAGCGGCAAGATCAAGGGCTTCAAACCCATCACGACACGCAGCCAGCTGATCACCGTCGTGACGGCCATCATCTTCAATGTCAGCGCGCAGCATGCAGCCGTCAACTTCCCGCAGTCTTCGATCATGACCTACGCGCCGTTCAGCGCCGGCACGGGCGGCGCGCCGGCGCCTGCCGGGGTCGCGGGGCAAACCCAGGCGACCTGGTCGCAGATGCTCCCCTCCCGGCTTGCGGCACAGGAGCAGATCCTGCTGTTCCACATTCTCGGCGGCGTGTACTACCGGACGCTCGGTGAGTATCGCGACAACGCCTTTCCGTACCCACCGGTGCTGCTCGACCCGGCCATCACGAGCCCCGGCGGGCCACTGGACCGCTACCGCAGCGCACTTGCCGGCATCGAGAACACGATCCGGCAACGCAACCTGGCGCGCACGCGGCCGTATGAATTCCTGCTGCCGAGCCGCATCCCGTCGAGCACCAATATCTAGGCCGCCATGGAGCTCCCCCGCGTCGACCACCGGCAGTCACGTTCCTCGAATGATCAGCAGTACCAACCGATGCGTTCAAATCCAGCCGCTTCACCCTCCGTGGAACAGGTGCTCGCCATAGCCACGTTCGCGCCCGGGATGTATGAAGTGGTCAAGATCTACGTTGGCCCATCCGAGCCTGCACGTTGATGTCTCAGGAGCGCTATTCATGCCAAGCGAACTCACGCTAGTGAAGCAGGTTGCTCTCCCCGCGCAGTCTGCTGTCGCTGCTGTCTACGAATCGACGTGCCTGGCAGACGCATTTGCCATTCAACTTCCCTTTGGCAGCTCCAGCGATCCAGAGGTTCTTTGGCGATTCCTCATTTCGCAGCAGCCATCTTGGATCGGATGGCTCACCAGCGTCCGAGATGCAATCGTCGCGTGCTTTGGTCTGAAGACCGCCAAACACCTTGCGACTCTCTCCAGTGAAGGCAAAGCCGACCGCATTGGCATCTTCAAGGTCTACGGCAGAAGCGAAACCGAGATCGTCTTGGGCGAGGATGACAAGCACCTTGATTTCAGACTGTCAGTACTCCGCACTCCGGACTTGTCTCCTACGCTCGGTGGCCAAGTGACTGTCTCGACGGTCGTCAACTGCCACAACGTCTTGGGCCGGGCCTACATATCGGTCATCGCTCCTTTTCATCGCCTTGTTGTGAAAGCCAGTCTTCGTCGCGCTGCATATATCGGTTGGCCGAAGGCACAAGACAAAGGCAACTCGCCTGATCTGCGGGCGCTTTCAGGCGCCGAAGAGTCGCCACTGCCGTGGCAGCAGTGGATCGGCAGGTAGAAAAGCAGGGCGCACCGCTCTTCACGGGATGGGCTGGAAGTAGTTCTTCGCCACCCACTTGGCGACGTCCTTGCCCAGATCCGAGCCGACGACCACCGAGTTGCGGAAGTGCATCCCGCCCCAGACGCGGCCATTGCGTACGTCCTGCACGAGGTCATCGGTGCTCTCGTAGACGTGCGTCGTACCGGTGACCGTGCTGTCGGCGATGAAGTGCACCTTCTTCGTGCCATAGAAGCTGCGCACCACCTCGGCCGTCGCGCCGTCGTCGCAGCCGTGCGCAGCCGGGTACTCCGGATGGTTCGGTGTGGGCACGAACGGCGTCCAGGTCGCATCGACCTCGGTCGCCGGGTTGTCGTCGGTATCAGCGAGGCGGATCGCGCTCGTTGGACGCCAGTAGTTGTAGTAGTACTTGCTTTCGAAACATGCGCCAAGCGCGTCGGCGGCGGCCACGCCCAGCATGGCTGTGAGGCGGGCGTTGTCCGCGAGGTTCGGGCTGGCCGTGGCGAAGCGGCTGCGGTTGCGAAACTGCCAGGGCGGCGGAGGTTCGGTGAAGAAGCGCGCCACCTCGGTCTGCTCCGCAGTGCGCACGGCGCTCGTGGTCGAGGCGATCGCCTTCACTTCGTTGAGGTCCGCAGCATAGAGCGCGCTGTCGAGCCCCGGTGGCGGGCCGACGCGGAACTGCGCATGGCTCGTCGTCGTGAACGGCTTGATGTACTGGTTGAGCCGACCGACCAGGTTCGGGCTCGACGGGCGAAACTGCCCGGGCAGCGTGCCGGCCACGTATGGCGCAAGCGCGATCTCGCGACCGTCGTTTTCGCGCAGCGCGAGCATGCCTGCGGCGACTTCGGCGCCGATCGCCATGCCGCGCGTCTTCGCGTCGCCGTCGGGCAGCGTGCCGATGCCGGCGGCGTACGCGGCCTCGTACTTGTCGCCGCGGCTCGGGAACAGGCCCTTGAGCACACGATACGCGGCTTCGATCGCTGCTGCGTCCATCGACGCGCCGGCAGCCTGCGTGCTCGGTTTGATGGCATACGGCTGGTGCGTGCCGGCGATTGCGATCACCGCATCGTAGACGGCCAGCTGCACCGTCACCGTGTCGGGCCCGGCGACCCGCTCGGCCGGCGTCGCGCCGGCCGAGGATGGCGGTACCGACGCCGTGACGAAGGCGATCTCGTTCCAGACCGATACCGCGTTCGGGCCGTAGGATGTGATCCTGACTGGCGTCGCCGCGGACTCAGCGAGCGCTTCGCTTGCATCGCCCGAAGTGGCCGGGTCGGCGCCGCCGCAGGCGGCAAGCGCCGCGACGACCGCTGCGCAGATCAACAGAGATACCCGCGCACATGCAGGCACGCCTAGAACTCTTCTCATGTCATTCCCCTGACGGATGCCGGTCACCTCGCCGACAGCGCTAAACTTAGATTGCGTGAGCGCAGTTGCCTTAAAGTTGGTTTAAGGTTGGTTGATCATTTACCGAAGCTGGCTTCCGCCCCACCGAAAAAAGCTTGATGGATGCCCTGCGTGCGCACGCCGGACCGCCCCGCCGTTCGTTCGGGCCGTTCGTGCTGGACATCGATCGCGCCGAGCTCAAGCGCGATGGCGTCGGCGTGGCACTGCGGCCGAAGACCCTGAGTCTGCTCGCCTGCCTGACCGACCGCGCCGGCTGCGTCGTGCCGAAGCAGGAACTCCTCGACGCCATCTGGCCCGGGGTCGTGGTGACAGACGACTCGCTGAGCCAGGCGATCAGCGAACTGCGCAACGCGCTCGGTGAAAGCGGCGCGTCGATGATCCGCACGGTGCCGCGACGGGGCTATCTCTTCGACGCCGAGGTGCAAGCGCTGCCGCCCGCCGCGCCGAAGACATTGCCGGTGTCGGCGGCCCCGTCTGTCGCACCGCCGGCGTCGCCCGCCGTCGGGGGCGTGCTGCGGCCGTGGCTGCTGCGCGGCATGGTGGCTGCGCTGGTTGCCGCCGTCGTCGCGCTGCTGCTGCTCGACCTCGCGCGGACCCGCGAGGCCAGGCCGCGGCTGGACAGCATGCTCGCGAGCGCGCGCTCGATCGTCGTGCTGCCGTTCGTGGACATGAGCGATCCGCCGGCCCCCCACGTGGCCTACGCCATCGATTCGGACCTCGCGACGGATCTGGGCCGCCACGCCGACGTGCGGGTGATCCTCTACGCATCGGCCGCCACTGGCGGCGCCGCTATCGTCGACCCGCTGGGCGCCGGCCGTACCGTCCACGCGAGCCACGTGCTCGCCGGCAGCGTGCAGCGCAGCGGCGACAAGGTGTCGATCAACGTGCGGCTGATCCGCACCGACTCGGGCGAGCTGCTCTGGTCCGACCGGTTCGACTACCCTTCGCTCGCCGACTGGATCCGGCGGCGCGAAATCTCCGCACGGGTCGCCAACCTGCTCGAGACCAAGGTGAATGCGGCGGTGCTCGCCGACGCGGTGCGGCGGGCACCGAACGGCGAGGCGGCCGACCATTGGATGCGCGGTCGCTACCTGCTCGGTCGGGTGCGGACCCGGGGCGACCTGGAGCAGGCGCGCAGGCATTTCGAGGACGCCCTCGCCGCCGAGCCGGAGTCGGTCCCCGCGATCTCCGGGATCGCCTTCACCCACGTGTGCGAGGTGCTGTACCGCTGGAGCGCCGACCGCAAGGCCTCGCTGGCCACCGCGGCCGGCTTGGCGCGACGGGCGCTGGCGATCGATCCCAACGACCAGGGGGCGCTGGCGGCGCTCGCCGGCGCACAGATGTTTGACGGTGACCTCGAGGGCGCGATGAGCACGTCGCGCCGCGAGCTCGAGATCAACCCGAGCGACGCGCACGCGAACCTGGACCTGGCAGCGACGCTGTACTTTCTCGGACGCTGGGACGAGGCACTGCGCCAACTCGAGGTGGCCGAGCAGCTCAACCCGCTCGACGCGCTGCATCTCGAGAAGATCCACGCCATTGCGGCGACGTCGCTCATCGCGCTCGGTCGCTACGACGAGGCCCTTGTGCGTGTCCGGCGCCTTCAGGCGGTGTCGCCGAACAACAGGCAGCTGTACGTCTTCGAGGCCGCGGCGCACGCCCACCGTGGCGACCTGGATGCCGCTCACCGGGCCGCCGCGGAACTGCTCAGGCAACGCCCCGACTACGTGATCGGTAGCGACGCACCGCGCGGTTCGACGGCGCCCGCGTATCTGCGCGGCGTGGCTCATCTCAGTGACGGGCTGCGCCTGGCCGGAGTCCCCGAACGCCGAGCATCGGCGCCGCGTTAAAACGCGTTCGTACCCGCGCTCGCTACGTCTGCCGAAATCGATACGCGAACGGTTGCCCCACGCGCAGCGGGTCGCTCCGGATCGAGCTGCTCCAGCAGATCCCTGATCGTCGATCGTCATGTGGATCAGTGCCTCACCGCCTGCGAGCGCGACCACCGTGCATTTGGTGTCGGCCTGGAAGTAGCACACTTCCTCGATCGTGATCATCCGGACGTTCGCGCCCCCGTGACGCGGTGATCCAGCGCACGCAGGGTTGGGACTTCGCGATGCGCGAGGCCAATTGCTCCGGCCGTGCGCCCACCTGCAACGGGAGTATCGTGATCCGATGACTTCGACATTCCACATCCCCGGCGCGGTCCTCACCGAGCGAGCGCACACCGTTCCGTTGGTCCACGGTGTTCCGGCGCGCGGCACGATCAGCGTGTTCACGCGCGAGGTGGCCGCTCCCGACGGCCTCGATCGTCCGTATCTGGTGTTCCTTCAAGGAGGGCCCGGCTTCGAGGCCGCCCGGCCCACGAGCCCGCCGTCGGGCTGGATGGCGCGCGCCCTGGCCGACTTCCGTGTCCTCCTGCTGGACCAGCGCGGCACGGGCCGTTCCACGCCGGTCGGCCCGAACCTCCTCGGCATGGGGCCTGCCGAACAAGCCGAGTACCTCACGCACTTCCGCGCCGACTCGATCGTGCGCGATCTCGAGTTGATTCGCGACGAGCTCGGCATCGACCGCTGGAGCCTGCTCGGCCAGAGCTTCGGCGGGTTCACGTCGCTGACTTACCTGTCGCTGGCGCCCGAGGCTCTGAAGGAGGTGCTGATCACCGGCGGCCTCGCGCCGATCACGAATCGGCCGGTCGACGACGTCTACGCGGCCACATGGCGACGCGTGCGCGAGGCGAACGAGCGCTACGACGCCCGCTATCCGGGCGACCGCGATCGCCTGCGGACGATACTCCGCCACCTCGACGCCGAGGACGTCCGGCTGCCGAACGGCGACCGGCTCAGCTCGCGCCGGTTCCGGCAGCTCGGGATGTGGCTCGGCGACAGCACCGGCTTCGAGCGGTTGCACCACCTGCTCGAGTTGCCCCTCGACTCGGCGGCCCTCATCCACGACGTGCAGGCTGCGTCAGCTTGGGAGCGCAATCCGATCTACGCGATGCTGCACGAGTCCTCGTATGCCGATGGCGGGCCCACCCGCTGGTCGGCGCACCGCCTTGCACCCGAGGACGCAGTCAGCGGCGATCTCCTCGGCGCTGAGCACGTCTTCCCGTGGATGTGGGAAGACTACTCGGGGCTGCGCGCGCACCGCGAGGCCGCCGAGCGGCTGGCCCAGCACCCGTGGCCGCGTCTTTACGACACCGACCGCCTCGCCCGCAATGAGGTCCCGGTGGCGGCAACGGTGTACGTCGACGACACCTACGTGGAGCGCTCGTTCGCCGAAGAGACGGCGCGCGGCGTCCGTGGGCTGCGGGCCTGGGTCACGAACGAGTACGCCCACAACGGCCTGCGGGCCGATGGCGAGCGCATCGTCGGTCGCCTGCTCGACATGGTCCGCGGTCGCGCGTAACGGACAGGCGGGCCGTGCCGCCCGTTGAGTTGCAGTTGGCCGCTCCGGTGCATCAGTTAGGAGAAGTCAAGGGACGTGGCACATGTGCCCAGGTGTCGTTCCTGGCATTCGCGACGTGGTACGGATTCGATGAGTGTTCTGACGATCACGAGACGCAACTGACTTGCCGAGCAGGCTGACCGCGACGACGACCGCACCGACAATGCGTCCATGACCGCGACCGTTCTGGTGATCTTCGGCTTGGTGTACATGGGGATGATCCTGGGCGGGCTGCCCTTCCTGCAGCTCGATCGCACCGGCATCGCATTGCTCGGCGCGATCGCAGTGATCGCCACCGAAGCCGTCTCGGTCGAGCAAGCAGCGCGCTCGATCGACCTGCCGACGCTGCTCCTGCTGTTCGCCTTCATGGTCGTGTCCGCGCAAATGCGCCTCGGTGGCTTCTACGACTGGGTCACCGTTCGTCTCTCGGCGCTGCCCGTCTCGCCGCCGCTGCTGCTGGCCGTGTTGATCGCCGTCGCGGCGTTGCTATCCGCCGTGTTCAGCAACGACATCGTCTGCCTGGCTGTCGCACCCGTCCTGGTCGACGCCTGCGTGCGCCGAAGCCTCGATCCGGTTCCGTTCCTGCTCGGGCTCGCCTGCGCCGCCAACATCGGCTCGGCAGCGACGCTGATCGGCAACCCGCAGAACATGCTCATTGGACAGACGCTGCGTCTGCCCTTTGCCGGCTACGCTGCCGAAGCGGCCGCGCCGGTGCTTGCCGGGCTCGTGTTGACATGGTCGGTGATCGTGATTCGCGTCCAGGGCGGTTGGCAAGTTGCGGGCGGCGCGGCGCCCGAAGCCCGGCCGGAGTTCGCGGCGCAAGCCCTGGATCGTTGGCAGACCGCGAAGGGACTGGTGGTGGCGCTCGCGATCCTCCTGTCGTTCTTGTTCGCGCCGTGGCCGAGAGAGGTTGTCGCGCTTGCCGGCGCCGGTGTGCTGCTGATGAGCCGCCGGCTGCACTCGAGCAGCATGCTGGGCCTGGTCGACTGGGAACTGCTCGTGCTCTTCATGGGACTTTTCGTCGTCAACGACGCGCTGCAGCGCACCGGCGTCCCGGCGCAGCTGGTGACTGACTCGGCCGCGCTGGGCTTTCGCTTGGATCACCCGGCACCGCTGTTCGGGGCAGCCTTCGTGTTGTCCAACATGGTGTCCAACGTTCCCGCGGTGATGCTGCTGCTGCCCGTCGCGCGTCACCCGCTTGCGGGCCCCTTGCTGGCGTTGGCGAGCACCTTCGCCGGCAACCTGTTCATCGTCGGCAGCATCGCCAACATCATCGTCGTCGACGCGGCCGCGCGCCGCGGTGTCGTCATCGACTGGCGGCGGCACGCCCGCATCGGTGTGCCGGTGACGTTTGCCACCATGACCGTGACAGCGCTCTATTTGTGGTGGCGCATGCACGGCTGATCCGCTCTTCGCTCGACGAAGCAGTATTGACTTGCTTCTTGCCCGCTAATCCGGGGCTGGAGCGGCCCTCCTGCGCCTAGCATCCCTGGATCCGAATTCGTCTCGATCGGAACCATCAGGCTGGCTTCGCGATGTCTCCCACCAACCTCTGTGCTGCACCCGTCAAAGGGAAGCTGTCGAAGACTATCGTGCTCGCGCTGGCTTGCTGCGCTCGACTCGCACTGGCGGCGGGCGATCCGTCTGCGACTGAACCGAGGACGTCCTTTCCTGCGCAGACCGCATTCCAGCCCGACCCGAAGCCTCTGGCGCTGGTAGACAGCAAGCTGGACGGTGCCGTCATCGTCGAAGCCAAGGATGCTCTACGTCGGGGTGATCGACGTCGCCTCGCCGCCCTGCGCGATGCTGCCGTATCGAGCCGTCATCCGTTGGCCATGTGGGCCGACTACTGGGAGCTCGGCTCTCACCTCACGTCCGCTTCGACGACGGAAGTGGACGCGTTCTATCGACGATGGCCCGGCACCTACGTCGAAGACCGCTTGCGCAACGACTGGCTCCTGGTCGTCGGGCGGCGCCGCGACTGGGCGACGTTCTCCCGCGACTTCGCTCACTACCGCATGAACGACGATCGCGAAGTCGCGTGCTATGCGCTGCTCACCCAGCACCTGGCCGGCCATGACGTCAGGGATTCGGGACGAACCGCCTGGTTCGCTCAACGCGACGCCGACGACGGCTGCAATGTGCTCGCCGCGACATTGATACGCGACCAGGCCCTCGCTCCAGCCGACGTCTGGCAGAAAGTACACCTGTCGATCGAGCTCAATCGCCCGAAGGCGGCCAAGCAGGCAGCAGCGTTGATCAGCGCCGGAACAGCCCAGGCCGTTGCGGCACTCCTCGACAGCCCGGCCAAGTACCTGATGGTCGACATCGCGAAGCCGAAGCGCAAAGGCGGTGGCCCACGCACGACAGGGCAAGCGCCCGCCCCTGTCGTTGCTCAGTCGCCCGAACTCTCGGCGCTTGCAGTGATGCGCATGGCGACCAATGACCCCTTTGCGGCGGCGCACGAACTCCAACGGCCGTGGGCCACTGCCATGGGCCCCGGGTTGGCGTCAACCGTCTGGGCGGCAGTGGCCAAGGAAGCGGCTTTGAACCTGCGCCCCGAGGCCTTCGCGTATTACTCGCGCGCGTTCGCTCTACGGCAAGAGGACGCTTCCGCGACAAACAAGCTCGGCCAACCAGAGAAGCCCGAGCCGGCTCTCTGGAGCGACGACACCTGCGCGTGGGCGGTGCGCGCCGCGCTGCGCTCATCTGAACCGGCGGCGGAGCGCTGGACGCTGGTCGCCGCGGCGATCGACGCGATGTCACCGATCGAGCAGAAGGAACCGGCCTGGGTGTATTGGAAGGCTCGAGCGATACAGGCACTTGCCCCGGTGGGCAGTGCCGGTGATCCGGCACGCCTGGCGTCTCGCCAGATGCTTAGCTCGATCGTCTCTCCCCTCCACTTCTACGGCAAGTTGGCCAACGAGGATCTTGGCGGCCGCCTCGTCCTCCCTGCCGCGCCCGCGGCACTGTCTGTCCAGGAGCGCGGCGCGGCGGGCGCGAACCCGGGCCTGACCCGAGCTCTGCAGATGCTGGCCATCGGCCTTCGCGGCGAAGGCGTGCGGGAGTGGAACTTCTCGCTGCGCGGGATGAGCGATCGCGAGCTGCTGGCCGCGGCACAAGTCGCCTGCGATCGCGAGATCTGGGACCGCTGCATCAACACCAGCGACAGGACCCGGGTCGAAGTCGACATGGCGCAGCGTTTCCCGACACCGTTTCGCTCCGAGGTCGTCGAAGCTTCGCGTCAGATCGGTCTCGATGCTGCCTACGTCTACGGATTGATACGCCAGGAATCGCGCTTCGTCATGGACGCCCATTCGGAGGTCGGTGCATCCGGATTGATGCAGGTGATGCCGGCGACTGCGAGGTGGACCGCCAGGAAGATCGGACTGGCCTACACGCCGGAGATGATCTCGGACCGTGCGGTCAACATCAAGATCGGAACGAGCTACCTCAAGCTGGTTCTGGACAGCTTCGACGGCTCGGCCGCGCTGGCGACGGCGGCATACAACGCCGGACCGAGCCGTTCACGCCGCTGGCGCGACGGCGTGTCGATGGAAGTGGCGGCATGGGCAGAGTCGATTCCGTTCAACGAGACGCGCGACTACGTGAAGAAGGTATTGAGCAACGCGACGATCTATTCGGCGTTGCTGAAGTCGGTGGCAACGCCGGCGCTGACGGCTGCGATGGGCGTGAGCATCGGCCCTGGCGCACCCCTCGATGTGGCAGCGGTCCAGACCGACAAGGATCTGCCCTGAGGGCGGCGTAGCGATCGCGGTCGACGACTCGCCCGTCAGATCGGAAACTGGGTTGTCGACAGCACCTGCTTGAGCCCCATGAACGAGCGAATCTGGCGCACTCCCGGCAAGTGCAACAGTTGCTCGGCATGCAGTCGATTGAAGCTGTCGTTGTCGCGGGTCCGCACGATCATGAAGTAGTCGAACTCTCCGGTGATGACATGGCATTCCATGCATCCGGAGATCTTGGCGGCTGCCTTTTCGAACGCCGCAAACGAGTCGGGCGTCGAGCGGTCGAGGACGAC